>OIZL01000359.1_pt1 | contig 35528 bp, 36 predicted proteins | sample 1588541 | NCBI WGS metagenome assembly OIZL01 (sample SAMN03283285) | human gut metagenome | biome: human-associated habitat; material: feces | host: Homo sapiens | place: Peru | collected 2012 | reverse complement strand
CAAAATCAAAACGACGAAGGTGCAAAAACTATTGTTTAGAACTTTGCGAAGCAAATGCGATTTTAAATTTAATAAAAAAGTATTATTTGCAATTAACATAAAAATATGATAATATATTAATGCAAAAATGTGCAAATATCCTTATTTTTGCAACTGTAGGTCAGACAGTATTAGAAAAAAAATTTTTAAAGGAGAAAAGAATAATGCTATTTAAAGTAAAGGTGCCCACATCTATTTCCTTAACCCCATCTATTTCTTTAATAGGAACTTATACTGTATATGGTATAAGAGATGAAGATGAAAAGGGAAAAAAAGTTACAGAATTTCTTATTTATGATGAAGGTAAATGGAAATGGGAATCTGCCTGGCAATTTGAACCATTAGATGAATAAAAGAATAGAAAACTATGAAAAGGAAGCTATTTGCTTCCTTTTTACATAGTTTTAATTTTATTTAATAAATATTCCTCAACTATATTTTCAATCATATTATTGTATCTAGTCATAACAATAAATTCATTTGCTTTAGGTTCAGAGTATGTTTGTTTTACAACACTTGGTTTATGTATTGTTGTCAAAAATAAAATAATATGGTATAATAAAATAAGATATGGGCAAGCACCATGTCTCTTACCATAGTTCACTAATTAGTGAGAGTTTACTCTTTACTTTTTAGTTTTTACATATAAAATCATCATCAATAAAAGAAATGGAGAGAACGACTATGTTAAAACGGTTAGCATTATTTTTCGTAACTTTTGGATTAAGCTTCTTAGTTGAAAGCTTAGGTTGGACAGCACAAGGAAAAGCTTATTTATGCATCGATTTAACTTTAAGAACAGTAATGCTTCTATTAATAGTACTGGTTTGGATCTTTGCAGAAAATAGTTTTGCTAAGAAAATTGGATGGTCATCATTGACTATACTTATTTTTGCAGCTTCAACGGCTGTCAGCTTATTTGCAACATGGGGAGCTACTAAACTATTTAATGTAGACTTTTTTGTTGCATATCAAATCATGAGTTTTGGACAGGCGCTGTGTGCACCGTTAAAAAATGACGAAAGATAATAAGACCAAAAGAAACTTCAGTTTATGGAGTTTCTTTTTTTACATTATTTGATAATTATATTTTTTTATGCTATTATTAAAAAAATAAAATAGAAAATATATAATAAATAATATTTAAAAGAAAGAAGGATGCACAATGCCATCATGGGGAATACATTTAGCCACAGCATATGAAGTTACCCAAAAGATAAAAATAAAAAATAAAGATAATTTTTTTATTGGTAATATGCTACCAGATGCAGAAAGATATGTAATAAAAGATTTTTCAATTTATGTTCCATATGAGAAATCTCATTTTTCAAGAATGATACAAATAAATAATAGAATGGAAAAATTACCAGACTATAATATATTCATACAAAAATATAAAAAAGATCTAAATAATCCAATAGTATTAGGATATCTAACACACTTAATAGCGGACTATTATTGGAATTATCTAACTTTTTCTAAATACACAGCTGTAAATGAAAGAGGAGAAATAATAGGAGTCCTAAGAAACGAAAATGAATTTTTAAAAGGAGGTAATGAGCTAAGAAAAGTTTTAAAACAAAAAGATTTTGCAAATTTAGATAAAGAAATTGTAAAAAGTGGAAACTATCAATTACCGTCTTTTTCAGATGATTGTATGAAAGATTTGAAAGTTATAGAGGAAACAACATATAATTCAGAAGATATATTAAAAATAATTGAATATTTAAAAAAAATGGTAGAAACAAAAAATAAAGAACAAATTGATGAATATGATTTATTTACCAGAGAAAAAATTAAAGAATATTATTTTAAAAGCATAGAATTTATTGTAGATATACTTAGTAATATAGATATGTTATCATAAATCAATATTAATGAGCTATAATATAAAGAGGTGATTTAATGAAAGTAGTTTTAATAAATGGTGGACCGCATAAAGATGGTTGCACAAATGTCGCATTGGAGGAAATAGCAAAAACTTTAAATGATGAAAATATAGAAACAGAAATAATATGGTTAGGAACTAAGCCAATAGGAGGATGTATAGGATGTAATCAGTGCCTAAAAAATAACAACAGATGCTTTATGAAAGAAGATTTAGTAAATACATTTTTAGACAAAGTAAAAGATACAGATGGTTTTGTATTTGGTAGCCCAGTGCATTTTGCAAGTGCAAGTGGTGCAATAACATCATTTTTAGACAGAGCTTTCTATGGAAGAGGAAAATTGTTTGCAGGAAAAATTGCAGCATCAGTGGTAAATTGTAGAAGAGGGCGGAGCAACAGCAGCATTTGATCAATTAAATAAATATCCACTTATGAGTAATATGTATATAGTTGGAAGTTCATATTGGAATCAAATACATGGAACAAATAAAGAAGAAGCAAAACAAGACTTAGAAGGATTGCAAACTATGAGAAACTTAGCCAAGAACATAGCATATTTACTAAAGTGTAAATATATAGCAAAAGAAAGAGTACCTAAACCAATATATGAAGAAGCAATAAAAACAAATTTTATAAGATAAAGATGGTGTTTTGGCAGTTTTTTTAGAAAATAGAAAACAGGAACTAATAATTTTAATTAGTTCCTGTTTCTTTATGACTTATTCAAAATTAAACTTTGGTGGTTGGTATTCGTCGGGTTCATCAATATCTCTTAAGTGATGTGCATTTTCCTGAATGAATTTTCTACAGCGCATTATTACATTTGGACTGTGAATATCTAATTCAGGAGCATTATACTCTAGTTCTTTGCCAATACCTTTTGATTTATCAAGGACGGCTTGAAGTACAGTATCAAAGTTTCCAGTTTCTTTACACATCTCATAAAGTGTAACAGCCTTTGTTATGCCGATAATATCAGACATAGGATTTATTTTTTTCTTTTCATCGAGCAAACAAACATTAAGAAATATTTTTATATAATCCCTTGTGTTTGCAATCCCTTCTGTTAGAGAAGAATATAAGTCCGCGATGAATGTTGACTTTGCTGCACTGATACATTTAGTATCGAACAACTCTTCTGAGTGTTCTATAGCATATAATGTAACGAAGTAAGGTAATACTAACCAATTTTCATCTCTTTCATATTTCATACCTATACGAGATTGATAATAAACGACCTTTGTAGCTTCAAAGATATATGGAAAAAACATCATGGAATATCTTCTTAATTTTGGTATTTCTACATCTTCTATTCCTGCTATATTTCCATTTTCATCAATTGCTATCGAGGTTTCTCCGGCATCATCTGCAGCAGCAGTTAATATACTGCAACAAATGTGAACTTTATGAAATTCTTTTATCAAAACATCAAATATATTACTTTTTGTTGTTTTGTTTAGATATTCACAAAGTACATCAAGCGATTTTGGGCCCTTTTGTCCTTCATAATACCGTTCTCTAACTCGAGAAATATCTTTATTACTTGGTATTATGTTGTACAAAGTTAATTCATTAGTCATAAAATACCTCCTTAAAATTATTTTTTGAGTTATATAAATCAACTTGCACTTGGCAAGATAATAAAAATTACACAGATATCATATCACAAAATTATGTAAATTTCAAGTTCTTTCAAAAATCCTCAGCATCTAGGCTGTTTTCTATCAATTTATGTTAAATTGAATTTGAGAGATAGCAATTTTATTTATATTATATGCCTTTTCATATCAAAATATTTACAATTAAAGCCTTTTAGTATATAATAATTAAATAAAATTAATATAAAGAAGGTAATTATTTATGTTTGAAATAGATAAAAGATTTATTTATATATTATTAGGTTGTTTAGTTATATATAGTCTTATGGGAACTACAAGCGAAAGCTTAATATCAACACTATTTGCTTTACCAGCCGTGTTAATAGCAATATCCTTTCATGAATTTGCACATGCATGGATGGCAGATAAATTAGGAGATGAAACTCCAAGAATGCAAGGAAGGCTTACATTAAATCCACTTAAACATATAGATCCAATTGGATTCATATTATTGGTTTTTGCAGGTTTTGGATGGGGAAAACCAATTCAGATAGATTCGAGAAATTTTAATAGAAATGTGTCTCAATCAAAAGGAGAGTCTCTTGTAGCACTAGCTGGACCAGTTATGAATTTTATTTTAGCTATAATATTTGCAATTATTTTAGGAGTAGTTTATATGTTTGCACCTAAAGCATTTTTAGCTCAAACTACAATAGGATTTGTTATAACAATATTATTGCAAGAAATAGTTATTATAAATATTGGGTTAGGGGTTTTTAATTTGATACCTTTACCACCATTAGATGGTTCAAAAGTGTTTATAAATTTATTTCCATATAGAGCTAGAACATGGATATTAGAACATGAGCAAATATTTTACTATATATTTTTAGCAATATGGATTACAGGACTTGCAGGGATAATTATTACACCAATAATGTCAGCAATATATAATGCACTAATGAAACTAGTACTATCAATATTAAGATTATTTTAAATAAAAGGAAAAAAGATGAACGATATAATAACTTTAGGAATTGAATCAAGTTGTGATGAAACTTCTGTATCTGTGGTAAAAAACGGTAGAGAAGTGCTTTCTAATATTATAAATTCTCAAGTTCCAATTCACGAAAAATTTGGAGGAGTTGTACCAGAAATTGCTTCTAGGAACCATGTTGAAGCTATATCAGATGTCACTAAAAAAGCTTTAGAAGAGGCAAATATGGAATTAAAAGATATTGATGCCATATGTGTAACATATGGACCTGGTTTAGTTGGAGCCTTATTAGTAGGAGTATCTTATGCAAAAGCATTAAGTTATGCTCTAGATAAACCTTTGGTTCCAGTTAATCATTTAGAAGGACATATTGCAGCAAATTATATTACATATAAAGAATTAGAACCACCATTCTTATGTCTTCTAATTTCTGGAGGAAATACACATTTGGTATATATAGAAGATTATACTAAATTTAAAATTTTGGGTTCAACAAGAGATGATGCAATAGGTGAAGCTTATGATAAAGTTGCAAGAGTAATTGAGCTTGACTATCCAGGAGGACCTAAAATAGATAAATTAGCAAAAGAAGGAAAAGCAAATATAGAATTGCCAAAAACACACTTGGAAAATTTGGATTTTAGTTTTAGTGGAATAAAAACATCAGTGCTTAACTTGCATCATAAACAACCAAATTTAAATAAAGCAGATTTATGTGCAAGTTTTGAAAAAGCAACTACTGATATATTAATAGAAAACACCAAAAATGCAATGAAGCAAATTGGAAAAGAGGTAAAAACACTGGTTTTAGCTGGAGGAGTTTCAGCAAACTCATATATAAGAAATAGATTTGAACAATTAGGAAAAGAGAAAAAAATAAAGGTATATTTTCCAGAGTTAAAACTGTGCACAGATAATGCAGCAATGATTGCATCAGCTGGATATTATAATTATTTGGATAAAAAAAGCGCAGGTTTAGATTTGAATGCAATACCAAACTTAAAATTATAATAATATTTAGAAAGGAAAAAAATATGTCAATTTATGCAATAGCAGATTTGCATTTATCTTTTAATCATCCAAAACCTATGAACATTTTTCGGAAATAATTGGGAAAATCATGCAGAAAAGATAAAGGAAGATTGGATAAAAAAAGTAAAAAAAGATGATACGGTTTTAATACCTGGAGACTTTTCGTGGGAAACATATTTAAAGGAAACATATAAAGACTTTGAATTCTTGAATTCTTTACCTGGTAAAAAGATATTGCTAAGAGGAAATCACGATTATTGGTGGTCAACAGTAACTAGCATAAAAAGATTCTTAAAAGAAAACAATTTTAATACTATAGATTTACTATATAACAATAGTATCGAAGTAGAAGATGTTGTTATAGCAGGAACTAGAGGCTGGGATTATAATAAATCTTCAGACATAAAAATTATAGAAAGAGAAATACATCGATTAGAATTGTCCTTAGAAAGTACAAAATTACTGAATACTAATAAACCAATAATAGTTTGCATGCATTATCCGCCTATTAGTAATCAATATATAAATAATGAATTTGAAAAGAAAATAATAAATCTTTTAAATGAATATAATGTTAAATTATGTCTTTATGGACATTTACACGGAAACTCACATGCAGGAGCAATAATCGGCAAAAGAGATGATATTGAATATAAATTAGTAAGTGCAGACTATTTAGGATTTAAGTTATTAAAAATTATGTAGAGTGCATTGTACTTAAGAAATAAATCATATATAATAGTTGTAGAAAGAAAGGGAATATTATAAAAATGAGAATATTAGATTTTAAAATACCAAATTTTAAATTTCCAAAGATAAAAATGAAAGGAATAGAAAATTTACCAGAAGTACAAATAAACTACGATGAGATAGAAAATAAAAAAGAAGAAAAAAAATTAAGAAAAAAAGGATTTCCTGAAACTCATTACAAAACAATAAAAGAAATCTTTCTTAAAAGCACTAATGAATTTGCTGATAGGCCATTTATATTAGAAAAATTCAATCCTAAAGAGCCATTTACAGAAATAACTTATAAAGCTTTTAAAGAAGATGTAGTTGCTTTAGGTACATCATTAACTAGAAAATTCAATTTAAAAGATGAGAGAATTATTATTATAGGGGAAAACACATATCATTGGTATGTATCTTACATGGCTGCAGTTTGTGGAGCAGGAATTGCAGTACCTATCGATAAAGAATTACCTATAAATGAAATTGAAAATGTAATAAAAAGAGCAAAAGCAAGTGTAGTAATTTATTCTACAAAGAAAAAAGATAATATAAAAAAAGTAGAAGATAACTTACCATTTGTAAAATACTTTATACAGATGAATTCAGATGATAAATTATCTGGTAGAAATATAGGATTAAATACTGTAATTGAAGAAGGAAAGAAACTTGTAAATAAAGGCGATAATTCTTTCTTGGATATAAAAATAGATCCAGAAGAATTTAAAGTTTTAATATTTACATCAGGAACTACTTCTCAAGCAAAAGGTGTAATGATTTGTAACAGAAATTTAGCAGAAAATATTAATGCTGTAAACCCATATGTATATTTAACTGAAAAAGATAGATTTTTTTCAGTATTACCTTTACACCATTGCTATGAATGCTCAATAGGTTTCTTATTACCTATGGCAGTTGGAGCATCAATAGTCGTTTGCCAAGGATTAAAGCATATTGTTGATAATATGAAAGAAACAAAACCAACAGCTATGCTTGCTGTGCCACTACTAATAGAAAGTTTATATAAAAAAATTAACAAAAGTATAGAAAAAGGTGGAAAAACTGGGGTAGTTAATTCAATGATTCATGTTACTAATGCTTTAAAAGCAGTTGGTATTGATATAAAAAGAAAAGTTTTTTCAGAAATTTATGAAAATCTAGGAGGAAACTTAAAATTTATTGTTTCAGCTGCAGCACCAATAGATCCTAAAGCAGGAAAATGGCTACAAGATATAGGCATAATATTTTTACAAGGATATGGACTAACAGAAACATCACCAATAGCAGCGCTTACTCCAGAATATGAACCTAAGATAGGTTCTGCAGGTAAAGCACTTGTATGTTCAAAACTAAGAATAAACAATCCTAATGAAAAAGGAGAAGGAGAAATATTAATAAAAAGCAGTACTTTAATGCTTGGTTATTATGAAAATGAAGAAGCAACTAAAGAAGTTGTTAAAGATGGATGGTTTAATTCTGGTGATATAGGATATATAGATAAAGACGGATTTTTATTTATTACAGGAAGAAGCAAAAATGTTATAGTTACACAAAATGGAAAAAATATTTATCCAGAAGAAATTGAACTGATGTTAAGTAAAATTCCAGAAATAAAAGAAAGTATGGTATACGGAAAAGAGGAAGAAGGAAATAAGGAACTAATTATTACCGCTAGAGTAATACCAAATTATGATGAAATAAAAGCTAAATATGGAAAAGATATATCAGAAGAAAATGTAAGAAATATTATTTGGGAAGAAATAAAAAAAGTAAATAGAAGCTTAACTTCTTACAAAGCAATTAAGAGTTTAGAAATAAAAAATGATGAATTTGAAAAGACTACTACAATGAAGATAAAAAGATTTGCGGAATTAAATAAAAAATAAAAATATTAAAAAACAACTTGACTTTTGTAATAAAGTTGTAATAAACTTGTAACATAAATTAAATATATTTTTTATTGTTTTCTATTGTAGAAAAAAACAAATAGATGTATAATATCCGTAGAAAAAATAGAAATACGCATGACAAAGGAGGGAGGAGTTTACATGTCTTTATTTTATAGAAGGCCAGGCATAGTAAACGTTAGAATGGTAATAACCGAAGAAAAGATTTTATCAAATATTGACAAAATACAAAAACTTATCAATCCAAATAGTAAGAAACAAATAGTGCAGTTGGATGATGACGCTTATTTTAAGGATTTAATAAATTCTATAAAAACATATTTAATAGAATATCCTAAAAAGAAGAATTTTCCACCTGCTGTATATAAAGCAGCATATAGTTTAGTAGAGTATGCAACAAATCAATTTGAGGACAACACAAGAAAAATAGAAGAATTAATTGTCCAAAGAGAAAAAAACATAGAATTATCAGTTAAATTAAGAGAAATATTAGATGCAGTTGTAGAAAAAGATAAAGATTGGAAAAATCAATTAAAAGTAGCAAGCAATTATTTCCAAGAGGATATTGTAGAAACTTTAGGAATTATAGGAAGATGCAAGAGCAAAAATTCTCAAAATTATAATGATGCATTAAAATTAATAAGAGCTAGAATTTCTAATTTAGAGTCAAATCTACATATTGAAATAGATATGGAAAGAATAGAAGATAGATCAAAAGCATTAAGCTTTATAGGAATTGAAATTGCAGATGCTTTAAAGAGAATTCCTACACCAATAGAAGAAATTGTCGTTGCAGAAGAAAAAACAGAACAAGAACAATATATAGAACAAACTACTTTCGAAGTTAAACCTTCACTATGGAACAGAATTAAACAAAGCAAAATTGCAAGAGCAATTAGTTATGTTTTAAAAATCAGAATAAAATTAGAGCTTCCAGCAGCTCTTCCAGAAGGTAGAGGAGAATAATAAAAAAACAAATACCTTTTACTTGGTATTTGTTTTTTAAATATAAAGCAGATTTTTACATAGTATACAATATATAGGAATATTATTATATAGTAAAAAATTATTTTAGGAGAAAGTTTAATGAAAAAATATTTTGGAACAGATGGAATTAGGCGTATAGCCAATACACATTTAACACCTGAATTAGTTTATAAAGTTGCAAAAGCAGGTGCATATGTTTTAGCAAAACATTCTAATCATACTCCAACTATATTAATAGGAAGAGATACTAGAATTTCAGGAACACTTATAGAAAGTGCTATGACAGCAGGTTTTTTAAGTTATGGAGCAAATGTGAAACTATTAGGGGTTATTCCCACACCAGCAGTAGCATACTTAACTAAAAAATTAAATGCAGATGCTAGTGTTGTTATATCAGCATCACATAATACATTTGAATTTAATGGAATAAAATTCTTTAGTAATAAAGGAATGAAAATACCAGATGAGATAGAAGAAGAAATAGAAGAAATAATGGAATCTGGTAAATTAGAAGAATTAACAGCAAAAAACGAAAAAATAGGAGTATCAGAAATAGATACAGATCTTATTAATGAATATAGAAATTTCATTATTAATAATTTTAAAGATGATATTGCCCAAAATTTAAAATCAGATTTTGTAGTAGGTATAGATACAGCTAATGGTGCTACATATAAAGTAGCAGAAGATATATTTAAAAATATAGGAATTAATTACAAAATTATTAGTAATAATCCAAATGGAATTAATATTAATGATAATTGCGGTTCAACGCACCTAGAGCAAATCACCAAATATGTTAAAGAAAATAATTTATCTTTAGGAATAGCATATGATGGAGATGGCGATAGATGTTTAGCAGTAGATGAAAAAGGAAATGTAATAGATGGAGACATTATATTAGCTGCTATTTCAAACTATATGAATGAAAAAGAAAAATTAAATGATAAAACATTAGTTGCTACTATAATGAGTAACATTGGATTAAAAAAATATGCAGATGAAAATGGACTTGTTTTAAAACAAACAAAAGTTGGAGACAGATATGTTTTAGAGGAAATGTTAAAAAATAATTATAATTTAGGTGGGGAACAATCTGGACATATCATAATGTTAGATTATAATCCTACTGGAGATGGAATATTAACTTCTTTAATGCTTATAAAAATTTTGTTAGAAAAAAACATAAAAGCTTCAGAATTATTTAATTTAATTAGTATATATCCTCAAGTATTAGTAAATGCTAAAGTAGATGATGCTAAAAAATATGATTATTCAGAAGATAAAGAAGTGCAAGAAAAAATAAAAAAACTTGAAGACGAATTTTTAGGTGAAGGCAGAGTTCTAATAAGAACATCTGGAACAGAACCATTAGTAAGAGTTATGATAGAAGGAAAAGATAAAGAAAAAATCCAAACATCTGCTAAAGAACTTGCAGATTTAATTGAGAAAAAATTTAAATAAAATATAAAAGGGAGGTACAAAAGATGGCAATATTAGATTTAACTAATCCATATGTATTACTTTGTGCAATTTTAATTTATTTGGTATTCCTAATTTTAGGAAAAGAATTTAAAAAAAGTATATTACCAGCAATAAGTCTATTTATCTTTTTAACCATTTTAGTTGTATATGGAGTTCAGCTTATAATGAACAACAATGCAGAGATTCATAAACTTATTCTTAGTTGCATAGGATACAATGCAGTTCTTGTTTTCTTATCATATTTATCATATCTTTGGGTAGATGATATAGAAGCAAAATCTAAAAACAAAAAGAGTATTGATAACAGCTTAGACTGGTTTTGGAATAAAGTTTAAAAAGCAAAAAACAGATTATTATTAAAATAATCTGTTTTTTTATATAGTAGGAAATTTCTTACTAAAAAGCTATGTGTTCTTATTCAACAACAGGTGGAATAAAATTCTCAATTGCATTTCTTAATTTAGGATGTTTTATTACAAAGTGAATAGAAGGACTAGTATCTTTTGAAATCATTACCCAGTTATTTTCATTAATAAGAATTTGAATATTTTTAAATGTAGAATGTTCACTTATAGAAAGTTTATAATTTTTTAAAGCTCTTTCATATTCTTTTGTTAGTTTTAAATGTTGTTTATATTCTTCATAATTATAGTAAATTTTTTCTTCAGAAAAATCATTAGATAAAGATAAAGAAAATGATTGATTTTCAAAGTCTTCTTTTGAAAGTTCACACACTTCATCTAGAAAAATATTCTTTTTTAAAATATCTTCCATTAATTTTTTTTCTTCTTTAACAAAGTTAATAATATGTTTAATATTTGAGTCAGAAATTTTATTCCTTTTTAAAATATTCAAAAGTAATTCATCACTAATAGTATGAATAGGCAAAGAAGATAAAATACGCCTAAAATTACTAGAAGATTTTGAAAAAGAAGATAAGAATGTTTTAAAATCATTTTTGTTTTCTATCCTATAAATTTCCATAAGTGATTGGCTTTTATTTAATAAATTTTTTGCTTTTTCTTTGTAGTATGCAACTTCAGATTTGGCAGTAGTTAAATAATATTTTCCAGTAGCATGATAATCAGTAATACATTCACCATTTAATGCTACATTACCAGACACATAATTTAAATGGCAGTATATAGAATTAGGAGTACCTTTTAAATAAAAAGGTGAGACCTGACCAGTCATATATATAGGAATCCAACTTTCTAATCCAAGCATCATTTCATTAAATGGTCTATCTAAATTATGAATGATATTTAAATGCAAGCCTTTTTTTAAAGTCATTGCTATAGCAAACATCCACTTTTTACCAAAATCTATATCTTTAGCCATATCTTCCATAGGCATATCGCTGCACATGAAAACAGGATCTGAAGATTTTGATAGTACTGTAGCTTTAAAAAAATCTAATTCTCCTTTTTTCATTTCTTCAATACCATAATAATTTCTAGAGCTAGTCTTATAGAAAGGAACAAATGGAATTTTAAGCTCATCAAAATGTATTGCTTTTATATATTGGTTTAAGTCAAAAGTATCTAAATTATTTAAGAAATCACTAATATATTTATTATTTGAAGAGATATTTGTGGCAAACCAATTTGATAGTTTTAATAAATAGTCTGCATTATTATTAAGTTCATTTGGATCACAAGATAATAAAATAGCAATAGTATTTTTATTATCAGAAGAAGAATATTTGGTGACTACAAAGTTACAAACAGATTCTATAAAATCTTGTGGCTTAGCAGGTTTTCTATTCCCATTACGAATACGAGAAAGGAATGAAGCATCATACCCTATAAAACGAGCTAAGTCTGCAATATTAATATCTAAAGCAGAAACTATAGAATTAAAATTCTTGCTTAATTGTTCAAATTCTATATTTATATCATTTAAAGAGTCTGATAAGGTATTATATATATCTTCTTTATCTAAACCTATATTTTTAGTACAACTAATAGTATATAAGCCATTTACTAGTTGATCTAGATGTTTGCTTTTTAAATTTGGGCTTCTTTCACCTTTTCTATATCTGCTAATAACAGTTGAGGATAAACCAGAAGCAGTTACTAAATCTTGAGATGAGCAACTTAATTGCTCAATATATTTATTTAATTGTTTAGAAAATGTCATAATAAACTCCTTTAAAATAATATATATTAACAAATTTAATATATATAACATAACATAAAATTACGATAAAATCAAACATTTACCAAACAGGCACGGAAAAAATGGTAATAAATATAAAAAATAAAGGAATTTATGATAATATAATATAAATATTAAATAAAGGAGAGAAGATTAAATGAATAAGAAAACAATATTTATAATTTTTATAGTAGTAAGTATGACTTTAATGTTTGCAAGTATCACATTTGCAGGAGTAACAGATGTAATGCCTGGAAATAGAGTAACTGTAAAAACAACTGTTAGAGATAATTATTCAGATTACAATGTTACAGGAAGCATTGACTTAACAGATGGCAAAAGTTATGTGGTAGATTGTAGCCAAACGGATAATCTTTCAAAAGGACTAAAGGGGTTATCTAAAATAGAAGAAACGAAATATTTTAAAATAAACGAAAATGATTATTTGGTAGAAACAGAAAACATTAATGACGCAATATTTAAATTTGAAGGAATTGAATCTGAAAATAAAATTATAATTACTAGTTTATATACAGGAGAAAATAAAGAAGTAGTTATTAAGAATTTTAATACAGTATATGATGGTTCAAAATTAACTTATACAGGAACAACATATGAACATGATAATATTTTGATAGGTGATCCAAATAGTATTTTTAATGGTAGCGAAAACAATTCTAAAGCTATTATAAATGAAATTAGAGATGATTATTATTCTAGATATCATTTTTCTTTAACTATAAAATATGGTATTAATGCAGAAAAGTATAATTTTTTAGAAGGTCAATACCAAACTTATGTAATTGGAAAATCAAACAATGCAACATTTAAAATAAATGCAAGATATGATTTATTTACAAATGGAGGAAAAGTATATATTGACAATAAATTAGTTTATGAAAGCAATTATACATCAAAAGAAGGCAGCACAGTTATTACTTTAAAAAGTGCATATTTGAACAATCTATCAGTAGGAACACATAAATTAAAAGTAATATTTGGTAATAGAGCAGAAGCTACAACTAATTTCTTTGTTAATACAAACACCTATACTATTAAAGTAATAAAAGATGAAGGTGTAGATGTACAGCCAGACGGAATAATAGAAGGAGAAGTAGGAGATTCAAAAACATTTACTGTAAAAATAAAGGATGGTTATACAATTGAATCTTCAAGTTTTGGTAATGAATTTATGGGGAGCGATATAGAAATAGAAAATGACCAAATAACAGTCACTCCTGCAGCTTCTGGAGAATGGAAACTAATTATTAAAACAACTAAAGTACAAAATAGCAATTCTGATAGTAAAACAGAAACTGAAGAAAGTAATAATCCTAAAACAGGAGATAATATTTTTGTATACTTTGTAGTTCTTGTAATATCTATTGTTGGAATATTTATAGTAATATTTTATAAAAGAAAATACAAAGATAAAAATTAAAGAAAGGATTATTATATTATGGAAGAAAAGGATAACAATAATAAAATAAATAAAAAACTAATCCTAGGAATTGCTATAATTGTTATTGTAATAATTGGTGCAATAGTAATTAATTCATTAAGTAAAGATAAAAAAGGAGGAACTATGTTTTCTAATAAAGAAGAAGTAAATATAGTTGAAAGTAAAGCTAAAACTGTAAAACTTACAGATTTTGATAATGGACTAATTTCTTTAAAAATTCCAGAAGGTTGGAAAGTAGATGTGTTAGGAGATTATATACATTATACAATAAAAGCATATGATCCAGAAGATACAAATTATCAATTTTTCTTTAATATGAAAACAGAAGGATATAACAAATCTCAAGCTGCCAAAAAATTCCAACAAAGATTTTATCCAAATTCAATGTTTGCTAAAACATCAGTAATTGAAGAAAAAACAACAGAAGGATTTTATAAAATATTTAATGATTTAGGGACATTAAATAATACAGCTACATTTACATTTCCAACTTTAAGTGATTTTAAAGTGAGTGAAAAAATAGGAACATCAGCTTTGGGAGGAGATATATTAAGAGCAACATATAAAAATGAGGATCAGAAAGAAGGAGAAGGTTTATTTACAGCATATGTATATGATGCAGGATCATATTATATGTATGAAAACGGCTTTTCTGGAAAGAAAATAGATACCTACTATTTAAATGTGTACAATACAATGTTTATTACAGCTCCAAAAGACGAATTTATAAATTGGGAAGAGATTTTAAATAAAATGGTTGCATCTTTGAATTTTTCAGATACATTTGTTAGTCAATATTATAATCAACAGGACTCTGTAATGAAAACTTTTCAAAGTGTAAGAAATATATGTAACCAAATATCAGATGGAATTATGTCATCATGGGAAGCTAGAAACAAATCATATGATAGAATGAGTCAAAAACAAAGTGATGCAATATTAGGCTATGAAAGAGTTTATAATACAGATACAGGTGAAATATATAAAGCATACAATGGATTTACGGATGATTACAAAGGAAATAGATATCAATCTATTTCTGATGATATGTATTCTGAATCAATATCTGGATATATTGAAAAGAAATAAAACTATAAAAATAAACAAGATATTTTCTTGTTTATTTTTTTTATATATGATAAAATTACTGTTATAAATTAACAATAGAGGAGTAATAAAACTATGCAAGATAAAAAAACATTTTATGTAACAACACCTATATATTACCCAAGTGGAAAGTTTCATATAGGAACAGCATATGCAACAACAGTTGCAGATACTATAAAAAAATACAAAGAAGCAAGAGGTTATGATGCATATTTATTAACAGGGTTAGATGAACATGGACAAAAAATTCAAGAAGTTGCAGAAAAAAGAGGAATGACTCCACAAGAACATGTTGATGAAATGGCTAAAATTGCTAAAGAGTTATGGAAATTAATGCAAATAGAAAATAATGATTTTATAAGAACAACAGAATTAAGACACACAAAAGTTGTGGCAGATATATTTGATAGATTAATGGAGCAAGGAGATATATATAAAGGCGAGTATGTAGGAAAATATTGTGTACCTTGTGAAACATTCTTTACAGAAACACAATTAGTAGATGGTAAATGCCCAGATTGTGGAAGAGAAGTTAGAGATATGAAGGAAGAAGCATATTTCTTTAATATGAAAAAATACCAAAAAAGAATAGAAGAATTCTATGAAGAACATCCAGATTTTATAGAACCAGAATATAGAAAAAATGAACTATTAAATAATTTTATAAAACCAGGATTAGAAGACTTATGCGTTACGAGAACAACTTTTGATTGGGGAGTAAAGGTAAAAAAAGATCCAAAGCATGTAGTATATGTATGGTTGGATGCTTTAGTAAATTATATTACAGCATTAGGATATGGTAGCGATGATGATACACTATTTAAAAAGTTCTGGCCAGCAGACTTACATGTTGTTGGAAAAGATATAATTAGATTTCATGGTATATATTGGCCAATATTCTTAATGGCTTTAGACCTACCACTTCCTAAAAAATTATTTGCACATGGCTGGTTTTTAATGAAAGATGGAAAAATGTCAAAATCAAAAGGAAATGTCATCTATCCAGAATTATTAATAAAAAGATATGGACTAGATGCAACAAAATATTATTTATTAGGAGCTTTAATAAATGGACAAGACGGTGTATTTACTCCAGAAGATTTTGTTGATAAGTTTAACTCTGATTTATGTAATGATTTAGGAAATTTATTAAATAGAACAATAGGAATGATAAATAAGTATTTTGGTGGAACAATAGAAAACAATAATAGAAAAGAAACCGAATTTGATGCGGAACTAGAAAAATTTACATTAGAAGAAATTAAAAAGGTAGAAGAATATTTTGATAACTACAAAATAGCACAAGGAATTATAGAAATTTGGAAAATAATTGCTAAAACAAATAAATATATTGACGAAACATCACCATGGGTTCTTGCTAAGTCAGAAGATGACAAAGAAAAATTAATATCAGTAATGTACCATTTAGTAGAAAATTTAAGAAAAATAGCAATTTTAATTAGTCCATTTATGAAAGATACATCTAATAAAATATTTGAACAATTAAATATCAAGAATAAAGAATTACAAAAATGGTCAAGTATTTATAACTATGATGTTTTAAATGAAGATATAAAAGTTATAGAAAAGGGAGAGCCACTATTTGTAAGACTTGATAAATTAGAAGAAATAGAATATATAAAAGAAGGAATGAAAAATGGGTAAATTATTTGTAATAGATGGAACAGATGGAAGCGGTAAACAAACACAATTAAAAAGATTAGAAGAGAGATTTACTAAAGAAGGAATAGACTATAAAAAAGTTAGTTTTCCTAATTATGATAGTCCTTCTTCAGCACTTGTAAAAATGTACTTATCAGGAGAGTTTGGATTAAATGCAAAAGAAATTAGTCCATACATTGCGTCCACATTTTTTGCAGTAGACAGATATGCAACATATAAAAAAGATTTAGAAGAGTACTATAAAAATGGAGGAATAATATTAGCAGATAGATATACAACAGCCAATATGGTACATCAAGCTGGAAAAATTACCAATAAACAGGAAAGAGAAAAATTCTTAGATTGGTTGTGGGACTACGAATTTAATTTATATGGACTTCCAATTCCAACCAAAGCAATTTTCTTAAATATGCCACCAGAATATGCAGAAGAATTAATGAAGAATAGAGAAAATAAATTTACTCATGAAAGTAAAAAAGATATTCATGAAAGAGATAAAAATCATTTAATTGACGCTTATAACTCAGCATGCAGTTTAGTAGAAAAATATAATTGGTATGAAGTTAAATGTGTAAAAGAAAACAAAATAAGAGAAATAGAAGATATACATGAAGAAATATATAATGAAATAAAAAAACATATATAGAAAGAGAATATAATGAAAAAAATTAAAGAATTATTTATAAAATATAAGGAAATAATTAATTATTTAATATTTGGAGTATTAACTACTATTGTTAGTCTAGCTACTAAATATTTGTTATTATTTACAATATTAGATGCCAAAAATGGTTTTGAACTTCAAATAGCAGTTACTGTTTCATGGATTGTTGCATGTACTTTTGCTTATATAACTAATCGTATTTGGGTATTTGAAAGTAAATCTAAGCAAATATTAAAAGAGGCAATAAAATTCTATATGTCTAGACTTGTAACTCTAGGCTTAGAAATGCTAATAATGTTTATATTTGTTACATTATTAGGGCTAAACAGTAATACATGGGTTATAGTTTGGACAATAGTTGCACAAGTAGTAATAATTATAGGAAATTATGTATTAAGTAAATTAGTCGTATTTAAAAATAAATATAGAGTTAAAGAAGGAGAATAAAAATGAAAAAGATTTCAATAATAATACCAGCATATAATGAAGAAGAATCATTACCATTTTTATACGAAAGATTAACTAAAATAATAAACGAAATTAAAAATTATAAATTTGAAGTTTTATTTGTAAATGATGGAAGTAAAGATAAGACATTAGATATAATAAAAGAAATGCGAGAATATGATAAAAGATTTTGTTATGTAAATTTGTCAAGAAATTTTGGAAAAGAAATTGCAATGATAGCGGGAATAGATTATGCAACAGGTGATGCTGTAATATTTATGGATTCAGATCTTCAAGATCCACCAGAATTAATTCCAGAGTTAATAAAATACTGGGAAGAAGGATATGATGATGTATACGCAAGAAGAAAAACTAGAGAAGGGGAAACCTTCTTAAAGAAAATTACTTCTAAATTGTACTATAGAATACTTCAAAGCTTAACAAAAGTAGAAATACAAAAGGACACAGGAGACTTTAGATTATTAGATAGAAGATGTGTAAATGCTTTAAAAAAATTAAGAGAAACTCAAAGATGCTCAAAAAGTATGTTTAGTTGGATAGGCTACAAAAAGAAAGAAGTATTGTTTGATAGAGAAGTAAGAGTAGCAGGAAAAACAAAATGGAATTACAAAAAATTAGTTGATTTAGCAATAGATGGAATAACATCATTTACAACATCTCCATTAAGGATTTCTACTTATTTAAGTATTCCAACATTCCTAATGTTAATAGGTTATTTTATTTATGTAATAATTAAATGTTGCATAGTAAAAGAAGCAATACAAGCATATCAAGCAATAATATTATTAATATTATTTTTCTCAGGCATCCAAATATTGCTATTTGGAATAGTGGGAGAATATTTAGGAAGAATATTTAATGAAACCAAAAATAGGCCATTATATTTAGTAGATGAATATAATGGAGAAAAAGAAATGAATAAATAATTGTGAAAGTTTTGTGAATTTTAGCACTCTAATATTGACATTGCTAAAAATAGATATATAATATATGTATAAACAAAAAGATGTTATGACATAATAGTATATATGTGCTACCATAAAAGGTGTCAACACATAAATTTAAATTAAGGAGGAATGACTTATGATGATGATACCAAGAAAAAATAATTATGATTTATTTGATGAAATGTTTGGAGACGAACCATTTTGGGAAAGGGGTTTTTCAAAAAAAGAAGCAAGCCTAATGAAAACCGACATTAAAGAAAAGGATGGCAATTATGTATTAGAAATTGATGTTCCAGGATATAGTAAAGAAGACATCAAAATTGAACTAGAAAATGGTTACTTAACAGTTACAGCAGAAAAACAGGAGAACAAAGATGAAGAAGACAAAAAATCTCATTATATTCACAAAGAAAGATTCTATGGAAAGTGTTCAAGAAGTTATTATACAGGAGACAGCATAAAAGAAGATGATATTAAAGCTAAATTTAAAAATGGTATATTAACAATAGAATTTCCAAAAGAAAAGGAAGAAAAAATTGAAAATAAAAAATATATCCAAATAGGGGAGTAAAATGGTTATCTAAATGATAACCATTTTTTATATAAATTTGTACACAGATATATTTACAAAGATAATCATAAAAATAGATAACATAAAAATTATGACACTACCAAATTTATTTTTATTTTGAAATTCATAAATTCCATAACCAATACTTTCAAAAAAAATATATAAAGTAATTAAAAAAACAGTTATATTCATAATAATCTCCTATTATTTATTTGTTAAAAGATATCCGGATTTTAAAGTTAAATTAACATTAATATTAAAAGCAGAGGATTCATAGTTTTTTTTCCAATTGTAATTAGACAATTCCTGCTCTGTTAAAAAGTTTTTTGCCGCATAATCTCCAAAAGAATCAATATCACTTTTAAATGTTTTTGCAGTTTTATTAAAGTAATTATATAGTTGTTCAGTTATATATTTTTTTGCAACACTTTCTATTTGGCTTATTTGTTCTTGAGTTACATTACTTTCATTGCTATTAAATGATAATAAGCGTGTAATAATATTCAAATCTATGGTAATGTAAGGAGAAGAATTATGATTTATATATACTTTTATTTTAGGAGCTTTATTGATAGTAGCATTTAAATCTATAAAGCTATTTGTATTAAATGGGCTTGGAATGCTAATTGTAGTGTCAGATAAATTGTCAGTAGCCATTAAATGACAAATGGTTTCCATTCCATTTAGAGTTCCTACTAATTTATCTCCTTTAAAAACAGATAAACCATATAGTTCCACTGTTGGTTCATCATTTTCAGAAATAATTTCACTTGCTGTTTTATCTATTTCAGATTTTTCATCAGTGTTAGACCTTGAATTAAATTTAGGGTTTGTTACTATTCCTAAAGTTGTGTATGGACTACAAATAGGGTCTTGCAAAAAAGAATAAAATTCAGTAAGTCTAATAATCTGAGTATATTGAGTTGCTTCTTTTTCTAAATGGCCAGAGGCAATGTCATAATATTTTAACAATACATCTTCAATAGTTGGTTTAGAAGAGTTCTTGAAATCTTCATCAAATACTCTAGAAATAATAATATTACAATCTGGTCTTATTTCTACTTTATTTACTAAAGTATAAACAATATCTGAAATTCCTTCTTTTGCTAGTTCTTCAGAAACAAGAATAACTTTGCAGTGAGATAAGCTTACTTTTTTATTTATATAAGTATTGATTAAACCAATGCCATAATCAATAGAACTACATTCTATAGTATTTACAATATAATTATTATTTTCTTCATTTTTACTATCATTACTATTAGAATCAGTTTTTTTCTTACTTTCACCAGAAGAACCTGCTTGAACAGTGGAAATCTGAAAACTTATTTTATAAGTTTGTGTTTTGCCTTTGTCTATTCCAATAGAAACAATATAAGCTAAATTATCTAATTTTTTGCTACTACTAGAAGTATAAAAAAAACTAAAACATAATGATAATATAATAACTAAAATAAATATTTTTCTAATAAGATTATAATGAATCAAATTATTTATTCCTTTCTGTTCTATTTGTTAATTTCATTTTTAAATTAGCAAGTATTATAATTAAAAAGCTTACACCGTAAAACCAATATTAAAAAACAATTTTTATATACATTTGCTTGAAAATATTTTACTTGAATTATATTGTTATATAATAAGCTTATCCCCAAAAGAATTGCAAGAAAACAATTAACAATAGAAAATCTAAATTGAATATTAGTTATCTTTCTAAATATAATTATAATAAAATTAATAATAATACTTAAATAAGAAAGAAGAGTTAAAATCCATATTATCACAAAAAATGCGTCGGCTCTTTGAACTAGATTTCCAATAGTAAGTTCTCTTGTTTGCATATATATTGGTACATTAGAACCAGATGCAATAGAAAGGGGAAACATAAGTAAAAGTGCAATGCTTGTTAACATTATAAATAATGCAGATAAACCAATTCCCAAGTAAGATATTTTATTAAATTGATTATAACTTTTTAAAAAAGGCATTATAAATAGTAAGTATACTATACAACCAAAAGCATGTAGATTAGTAGCACCATTTAAAAATATATTTTTAGCTCCATAGCCAAGAACAGGAAAGAATCTATGAGTATTAAAATGATTACTACTTAATAAAAATAATATTGTCAAAAGCATAACAATAAGGGGAACAATTATTAAATTACACTTTATAACTACATTAGAACCTAATTTATTTATAAAAGATGCACAAGCTAAAATAAAAAATGCTAAAAAAGGTATAGAGGTATTTTGAAAATACATTGTTTTTAAGTTTTCACTTGAGCTTCTTATAAGCAAAGAAGCAACAAATAGAAAATATAAAATAAAAGTTACACCAACAATAAATTTAAAAACTTTACCAAATAAAAATTCAGATATATCTAAGATATCTTTACCATAAAAATTTTTATATAATTTAGATAAAATAAAAACAATGCAAAAAGCCAAAAAAGAAATATATACAATATTTAAAATGATACCGCTTCCTTGACTTTCTAACAAAGATTTTGGTAGTGTTAATATTAAATGAGAAAGAGTAAGTATAATTAACATTGATAAAGCTTCTCCAAAACCAATATGTTTTGTTTCCATTATTTACCTCCTTGTTTCCAAACCATACTAATATCAGCTTCTTTATTTTTTCTTTTAGTATTAAGAGCATCTTGCCTTTGTTCTTGCTTCCAAATATGAGATACAAAGAAACCATTGTTATTAGTTTTGGTAGCAGGAATATAAGGGGATAAATAAGGTACACCAAAAGAATGCAAAGAAGAAAGCACAGAAAAATATATAAATAAACCAATAGATATGCCTAGAAATCCCAACAACGAACCTAAAAATATAAAAGCAAACCTAAGTAGCCTAAAATGAAATTCTAATAAGAAATTAGGAATTGAAAAAGATGCAAGACCAGTAATCGCAACAATTATAATTGAAATAGGACTAACAATATTGGCACTTACAGCAGCTTCACCTAATACTAAAGCTCCAACTATAGACATTGTTGGACCAATAGGATTAGGAACTCTAATTCCAGCTTCATGTATAAGTTCAAAAATAATTACCATAAGAATTATTTCTAATTCTATTGATATAGGAACAGACTGCCTTGATGAAATAATAGAGAATAATAATTCTGTTGGAATAAGTTCTTCATGAAAATTAGTTATTGCAATATATAAGCCAGGAAGTAAAATACTTATTAAACTAGATAATAGACGCAAAAGTTTTAAAAAATTTGCTAAATTAGAATTTAAATTTTTATCTTCAGGTGATGTTAAAAAATCAAAAAAGGTACAAGGCATTATAATTGCAGTAGGGCTACCATTTACAATAGCAACAACTTTTCCTTCTAAAAGAGCAGTAGAAGCGGTATCAGGTCTTTCGGTAGATAAAGTTTCTGGAATACTACTTTTAGAATTTTCTTTTATTAATTCTTCTAATTGACTAGATGATATAATATAGTCTATATCTAAATTATTTATTCTGTATTTTACTTCAGAAACCAAATTATTGTTGGCAATATCCTTAATATAACAAATTGCACATTTAGTTTTACTAACAGTACCAACAGTAGAATTTTCTATTACTAAATTTTCATTATTTACCATTCTTCGTATCATGGAAGTATTAGTCCTAATACTTTCTATAAAGGCTTCTTGAGAACCACGAATAACAACTTCATTAGAAGGTGTAGTAATACTTCTTTTTTCAAATCCTTTTACATCAGATATAAAACAAGTATCAATAGTATCTACAAAAAGAGCACACTCACCAAAATTTATAGCATTAATTATATCTTCAAAGGTTGTGGTTTTCTTAGTATCATTTAAAGGTATTAAACAAGAATAAATATAGTCTACTAGATTAAACTTTTTAACTCTTTTTATAGTAATGTTATTTGCTACAGCTGTACTAACAACTTCTTGCGAAGAATCAAATGTATTTGCTCTACTCTTTAACATAAGAGGATGTAAAATAAATCTATTAATACTTTTAGAGTCACTCATACCATCTATATATACAATAAAAGCTTTATACACTTTATTTCGAGCAGTTAAATCAAATTCTCTTATTTTAATATCGCTATTTATTAAGCTATTATATTTTACTTTTATATATTCAAGATTTACATCAATACTTGGAAAAACTTTTTGCTTTAAATTTTCTAATGGAGTAATAGAATTGAAATTGTTTTGAGTATCATTAACAGACAATTCAAATTCATAATCTTTTTGCGGTGAAAATTTAAATGTATCTATCAAATATTTAAAAAAATTATTTTTCATACAATATCTCCCAAATTAAGGTTTTAAAATAGTATTTTCAAAAAAATAAAAAATATGTATAAAAATAACAAAAATAAAGCAAGAACAAGGCGACCAATCGCTTGTATTCTTGCTTTATTTAAGATTATCCGATTTGATGTTTATAATAAATTTATAATATAATGCAGATCAATCCGCCACTACCTTCATTTATTATTCTTTCAAGTGTTTCTTGAAGTTTTACTTGTGCATCTTCAGGCATTCTATATAATTTATTTTGCAAACCTTCATTAACTAATTCATGAAGATTTTTTCCGAATATATTTGATTCCCAAATTTTAATTGGATCATTTTCAAATTCTGATAATAAATAATTTACTAATTCCTCAGATTGTTTTTCACTACCAACAATAGGTGAAACTTCGGTTTCTATATCTGCTCTAATCATATGAATAGAAGGAGCTTTTGCTTTTAATTTAACCCCAAATTTAGAACCTTGTTTTACCATTTCTGGTTCTTCTAATATCAATTCTTGCATAGTAGGAGTTACAATACCATAACCTTTTCTTTTTACATCTTCAAGAGCGCTAGATATTTTATCATATTCTTTTTTAGTATTTGCTAAATTGGTCATTATACTAAACAGATCACCTTCATTTGTAATATCAATACTTGAAACTTCTGATAATACTTTATAAAATAGATTTTCTTTCAACTGAATTGTAATATTAATTTCACCAGTACCTAGATTTATATTGTCAATATTAGTACTTAAAATTACTTCTGTTTCTTGTATTCTACTAATAGATAAATCTACTTGTTTTAATACTTTTATATCGTCAAAAGCATTTTTTATATCTGATAATAACGAAGCTTTTAACCAATGATCAGGGCTTAAATAATCTACCCATTTTGGATAATTAATATTAATTTGTTCAATTGGAAATTCATATAATAGTTTTCCAAATATTTGATTAATATCATTAATATTTAAATTACTACAATCAGAAGCAATTACAGGTGCATTATATTTTTCTTCTAATTTACTGGACAATTTTTGAGTTTGTTCTGAATATGGATCATTAGAATTTAAAATAATAACAAAAGGTTTATTTAATTCTTTTAATTCATTAACAACTCGTTCTTCAGCTTCAATATAGTCTTGACGAGGTATATCTGTAATACTTCCATCAGTAGTTACCAATAAACCTATTGTAGAATGTTCTTGGATAACTTTTTTAGTTCCTATTTCAGCAGCAAGTTCGAAGGGCATTTCTTCTTCTGACCAAGGAGTTTTTACCATTCTGGGTAAATCTTCTTCCATGTAACCAATGGCATTATTTACTAGATATCCAACACAATCAACTAATCTTGTTTTTAATTTTAGATTATCGCCAATTGTAATTTCTATAGCTTCATTTGGAACAAATTTTGGTTCTGTAGTCATAATCGTTCTACCAGCAGCACTTTGTGGTAATTCATCCTGAGCTTGTTGTCTTCTATATTCATTTGATATATTCGGAATAACTAATAAATCCATAAATCTTTTAATAAAAGTAGACTTACCAGTTCTTACAGGGCCAACAACACCAATATAAATATCACCGTTTGTTCTAGCCTGTATATCCTGATATAAATTTAAATTTTCCATTTAAATTAACCTCCTTATAAATGTTTGTACAATCAACTTTATTAATTTATATTAGAGACTTTTTGTAATATTACAAAAAAGTAACAAAATTTTAAAAAAATAATAATATGTATAAATTATTATTTTAAGTTTTAGAATTTAAATAAAGATATTGAAATAAGAAAAAGCTTATGGTATTATGACTTTATAAAAGAAAAGAAAGGTGGTTTGATTTATGAGTCAAGATTTAATAGCAGTTGTATTAGCAGCAGGTAAAGGAACTAGAATGAAATCAAATAAATCTAAGTTAGTACATAAAATATATGGAAAAGAATTAGTAAAAAGAGTAGTAGAAACAGCTACTAAAGCAGATATAAAAGAGATTATAACAGTTGTAGGATATAAAAAAGAACAAGTACAACTAGTATTAGGAGATAGCGTTGAATACGCATACCAAGAAGAAATGTTAGGAACAGGTCATGCTGTATTACAGGCAGAAAAATATTTGAAAGATAAACATGGAAAAGTAGTTGTATTAAATGGTGATGTTCCTATAATAAGGCCAGAAACAATTAAAAGATTAATAAACAAGAGTATGAAAAATAGAGAATATGCTACTTTATTAACAGCAATATATAATAATCCAACAGGATACGGAAGAATTATAAGAGACGACGGTGGAAATATAGAAGAAATAATAGAAGAAAAAGATTTAAATGAGGAACAAAAACAAATAAAAGAAATTAATGCAGGAATATATTGCTTTGATATTCAAGAATTATTAAAAGCGCTAAAAGAACTAAAACCAAATAATTCACAAAATGAATTATATTTAACAGATGTTGTAAGAATTATGAATGATAAAGGACTAAAAACAGGAGCAGTAATAATAGAAGATAATACAGAAATTTTAGGTGTAAACGACAGAATGCAATTAGAATTGTTAACTAAAGTATTAAGGATGCGTATAAACCAATACCATATGCAAAACGGAGTAACAATAGAAGACATGGATAATACATACATATATGATGATGTAGAAATTGGTATGGATACAGTAATTCATCCTAATACTACAATAAAAAATGATGTAGTCATAGGAGAAAACTGTGAAATAGGACCAAATGCATATATTAGAGAAGGCTGTAGATTAGATAAAAATGTAAAAATAGGAAGTTTTGTAGAAATAAAAAAAGCCATTATAGGAGAAGGTGCAAAAGTACCACATTTATCTTATATGGGAGACTGTGAAATAGGAGCAAAAACTAATATTGGATGTGGAACTATTACATGTAATTATGATGGATTTAATAAAAGTAAAACAATAATAGGTGAACATTCTTTTATTGGTTCAAATACAAATTTAGTAGCACCAGTAAAACTAGGAAAAAATTCATTTGTGGGAGCAGGTTCAACAATAACAAATGATGTGCCAGATGATGCATTAGCAATAGCAAGAGAAAGACAAAAAAATATAGAAGGCTGGAACAAAAAATAAGATATTAATAGATATTAAATAACCTATTAGATTAAAAAAATATTTAATAGAATGGAGAATAGATGAAAAGAAAAGATAAAAAGAAGAAAGTTTTAATCATAAATATTATTCAAATATTATTAATAGTAGTATTAGTATATTCAGCAATACATATAGCTATTTGGTATAAAAATAATGAATCAAACAAAAAAATAATAAAAGAAACTTTAAAAACAGTTAAAATAAATGATGATACAAAAACCAAACAAAAATATGAAGTGGATTTTAAAGAACTTAAAAACAAAAATTCTGATACAGTTGCGTGGCTTAAAGTAGAAAACACGAATATAGAATTTCCAATTGTAAAGGCAAATGATAATTCGTATTATTTAAGTCATAATTTTAATAAAGAAGATAATAGTGCAGGTTGGATTTTTGCAGATTATAAAAATAAGTTTGATACAACAGATAAAAATATTGTTATTTATGGACATAATATGAGAGATAATAGTATGTTTGGAAGTTTAAAAGATGTTATAAAAAAAGAATGGTATAATAACGAAAGCAATAAATATATAACACTAATAACAGAAGAAGAATATCATATTTATGAAGTATTTTCCGTGTATCAAATAGAAAAGGAAGATTACTATATAAAAACAAATTTTAAAAATAACGAGTTTGAAGAATTTATAAACACTATAAAAGAAAGAAGTAAAAAAGACTTTAATGTTAAGGTGACAAAAGATGATAATATTTTAACATTATCAACTTGTGCTAATAATAATAAATATAGGGTAGTCTTACACGCTAAAAAGACCTACTAATTCTATATTATAAAAAATAAACAATAATAAATTAAAAAAAACAAAAAAGAATTATTAAAATATACAAAAGCAGTGTTTAAACTAGCAGATAAGCAAAAATAATTTATAAATATTAGATTTTAATAATTATCATTGACAAAGAAAGAAAATAGAGATAAACTATAAAAAAAACAAAAGAAAGGAAGAATTTAAAATGAAAAACATTAGAATGACAAAACGGAACTTTAAAAAATAATGGAGGAATAACATTGCTAGCACTAATTATAACTATAATAGTTTTATTAATATTAGCAATGGTATCAATAAAAATAATAACAAACCATGATGTAATAAAATATTCAAAAGATGCAACAAATAATTATTCAGCAGAAGAAGAAATTGAAAAAATAAAATTAGGGCTAGCCTCAAGAAGAATGGGAGCTGTAACTAATGCATCAGCAGAATTAAAAGTAGATGGAGCAACAGTAACCGGAGATGCTAACACTGGTTGGAAAGTTAAATTTATAAAATCAGGAAACATTTACAATGTAGACAAAGACGAAAATATAAATAAAGCAATATCAATAGATCCAACAAAAGGAACACCAGTAACATTAGTAAAAGATCAATCACTTGGAGAGTTAGTAATAATAGGAAAACCTACAATAACAAAAGAAAAAATAAATGATTACTTAACAGGTACAGATGAATTAATAGAATCCCCACAATTAGAAGTAACAGGTAAAGAATATTCTTTTGAAATTACAGCATTTAAAGAAAATGATAAAATCTATTATAGGGCACAAAAATTCAACAACAGTAATGATAGTATTAGAGTTGCATATATTTATTCATTTCAAGATATGACATACAAATCAGCCGAAATAAAATCTAATCAATGGTACAAATTAGTGGAGACGGAAAATGAACAATACATAGAAACTGCTACGGCAACTCCAATAGACAGCAGTGAGATAACTCTAGAAAATATGGTTTATAAAATAGATCCAGATGATGGAGATAATACAGAAATGTTTAATAAATTATATAATGGAGTATTCATTAAAATAAAATAACATATAGTATAAAAAAAACTCTTAGTTTTAAGAGTTTTTTATTTTACACATATTTTCTTGATTTTTAATAGGAATTATAATATAATTTTTGAGAAGTATACTAAAAAGGGAGAGTATATATAATGAAAGCAATAGATATTAGAAATAAATTTTTACATTATTTTGAAGAACATGGACACAAAATAATTCCAAGTGCTCCACTTATTCCAGAAAATGATCCATCAGTTTTATTTAACACTGCTGGAATGCAACCACTTGTACCATATCTTTTAGGAGAAAAACATCCAGAAGGTACAAGACTTGCGGATTTTCAAAAATGCGTAAGAACAAATGATATAGAAGAAGTAGGAGATAATAGACATTTAACATATTTTGAAATGCTTGGAAATTGGTCATTAGGAGACTATTTTAAAGAAGAATCTATAAGTATGAGTTTTGAATTTTTAACTAAAGAATTAAATATTCCGGTCGAGAAATTATATGTTACTTGCTTTGCTGGAAACGATAATTGCGAAAAAGATACTCAAACAGCACAAATATGGAAAAGTGTAGGAATTCCAAAAGATCATATATATTATTTAAAAGACAATTGGTGGATAGCAGGAGAAGAAGGACCATGTGGACCAGATACTGAAATGTTTTATGACACAGGAAAACCAGCATGTTCAGAAAAATGTAACCCAGATTGCGAATGCGGTAAATATGTAGAAATTTGGAATAATGTTTTTATGGAATTTTATAAAGATAAAGAAGGAAACTATTCTAAATTAAAACAAAGAAATGTAGATACTGGTTTAGGATTAGAAAGAATGGCTATGCTTTTACAAGGTAAAGAAACACCATTTGAAATAGAAATATTTAAACCAGTTATGGATGCTTTAGAAAAACTAGAAAAAAATGACTATATAAATAGCAGAAGAATAGTAGCAGAACATCTTCGTTCTAGTATGATGATTATATCTGATGGTGGTAGACCAAGTAATGTTGATAGAGGATATGTTTTAAGAAGACTAATAAGAAGAATGACTAGACATATGAATAAACTTCAAATAGATTTAAATGAAATTTCAAATTTGATAAATTTAAACATTGATACGCTAAAAGATATGTACCCAGAACTAGAAAAGAATAGAGAACTTATAAAAAATGTAATAATAGAAGAAAAAAATAAATTTATAAAAACCTTATCAAACGGAGAAAAAGAATTTTATAAAGAAGCTAAAAAAATTAAAGAAACAGGAAAAGATACAATAGAAGGAAAAATGGTATTTAGATTATATGACACATTTGGATTTCCACCTGAAGTAACTTCTGAACTTGCAAAGGAAAATAATTTAAAAACTGATATGCAAGAATTTAATAAACTATTTAAAGAACACCAAGAAAAATCAAGAGAAGGTGCAAAACAAAAATTCAAGGGAGGACTAGCAGACCAAAGTGAAGAAACCATTGCATATCATACAGCAACTCACCTTTTAAATGCTGCTTTGAAAAATGTTATTAATAAAGATGTACATCAAAAAGGTTCTAATATAACAGCAGAAAGAATGAGATTCGATTTTTCATGTGATCACAAACTAACAGATGAAGAAAAAGAAAAAACGGAACAATTAGTTAATAAATGGATAGATGATGGATTAGAAGTAAAATGTACACAAATGTCAAAAGAAGATGCAATTGCTTCAGGTGCTGAATGTATGTTTATAGATAAATATCCAGATATAGTTACAGTATATACTATAGGAGATATTTCAAAAGAATTATGTGGTGGACCACATGTAAAAAATACTAAAGAATTAGGAAAATTTAAAATAAAAAAAGAAGAAGCTTCATCAGCAGGCGTTAGAAGAATAAAGGCAATTTTAATAAAAGATTAATTAGAGGAGAAAAATAATGGAAGAATGTATATTTTGTAAAATAGTAAATGGAGAAATTCCAAGTGATAAAGTGTATGAAGATGACGAGATATTAGCATTTAAAGATATAAATCCAGTAGCACCAGTGCACATATTAATAATTCCTAAAAAACACATAGCAACTACAGATGATTTAGAAGAATGCGATGAAAAGTTAATAGGAAAAATATTTACTGTAATAAAAAAATTGGCTAAAGAAAATAATTTAGAGAATGGATATAGAATAGTAAATAACTGCAAAGAAGACGGAGGACAAGAAGTAAAACACTTACATTTTCATTTGTTAGGTGGAAGAAAACTAGGAATGAATGTGTAAATTTACATAAAACTATACAAAAGATTTGTAAAATGTGATATAATAGTAATATATGGTATTATATTTTACATAGGAGGAAATAATATGTTTAAAAATAAAGATAGTATGTTTAGTAATAACAGTAGTAAATATGGAAATTTATTAACAGTTATTTTAATAGTATCAATAGTAGCAATAGTGGGAATTATTATATTTATAGGTGTTAGAATCTATAATAAATATCATGTGGAAAAAGGTGCAGAAGCAGCAGTTTCACAGTTTGAAAATATAGTATCTTCAGATAATAATGCAAATGACCCTAATAACACAAATGGTGTAGGAAATATTACAGGTATTGCAGACATAGATGAAACAGGAGATTCTAGTGAAATAAAAAAATCATCAGATGGAAAAACATATTATAAGGGATATGAAGTAGTAGCTACAATTCAAATTCCAACAATAAAATTAAAATATCCAATATTAGAAAAAGTGACTAAAAAATCATTGGAAACTGCAGTAGCATGGCTATATGGACCAGGATTAAATAAAGTAGGTAATAATGTAATAATTGGACATAATTACAGAAATGGTACAATGTTTTCTAATGTTAAAAATCTAAAAAATGGTGATAAGATTTATATAACAGATGAATCAGGACAAAAAGTAAAATATAGTGTATACAAAATATATAGAACAACAGGAGATGATGCTTCTTATATGACAAGAGATACAAAAGGAAAAAGAGAAATATCTTTATCAACTTGTACAGATGATAGTAAGGCAAGAACAATAGTATGGGCAGTAGAAGAATAAAATTTGCAAAATTATATATAAATACTTGACAAATTTAAAATAAATAGTTAAAATATTAATTGCACTGCTTAAGTATAAGCAGTGCAAAACGGTGGATGTAGCGTAGTTGGTTAACGCGCCAGTTTGTGGCACTGGAGACCGTGGGTTCGAGTCCCATCTTCCACCCCATATAGTAAATATTGGGCTGTAGCCAAGCGGTAAGGCACCAGACTTTGACTCTGGCATGCGCTAGTTCGAATCTAGCCAGCCCAGCCAAAATTGCGAGGTAAAATAAAACCTCGCAATAATATTATAAATATTATCAAGAGTGGACGAGAGAATCGGCTTTATGACTCCACAGCAACCTGAATTATTCAAGGTGCTAATACCGACAAAGTATATTGCTTTGAGTGATAAGAAAAAAAGAGAATTAGCACCTTTGCAATATGCAAAGGTGTTTTTGTTTATTAATAAAAAAGGAGAGAATGTTATGGGAATATTTTATTTTACTTCAGAAAGTGTAACGGAAGGGCATCCAGATAAATTATGTGACTATATTTCAGATAGTATTTTAGATGAATGTTTAAAACAAGATAAAAACTCTAGAGTTGCAGTAGAAACATTTGTATCAAACAATAATGTAACTATAGCAGGACAAATTACAACTAAGGCAAATATTAATGTAGAACAAATTGCTAGAGATGTTATAAAAGAAGTAGGGTTTGATAATAGTAGTACAGATATGGATTATAGAACATGCAATATAAATATAGATATATCAAAACAAAGTCCAGATATAGCAATGGGAGTTGACATAGGCGGAGCTGGAGATCAAGGTATAATGTTTGGATATGCTTGTGATGAAACAGAAAACTATATGCCTTATGCTATAGATATGGCACATAAGTTATCTAAAAAATTAACAGAAGTTAGAAAATCTGGAGAGATAGGTTATTTAAGACCAGACGGAAAAACTCAAGTTACAGTAGAATATGAAAACAATAAACCTAAGAGAATAGAAACAATATTAATTTCAACACAACATAATGAAAATGTTGATATAACAGAAATAAAAAAAGATATAACAGAAAAGGTTATATTAAAAGTTATTCCTAAAGAAATGATTGATAAAAAAACAAATATATATATTAATCCAACAGGAAGATTTGTTATAGGTGGACCTTTAGGAGATACAGGACTTACTGGAAGAAAAATAATTGTTGATACATATGGTGGTTATGCTAGACATGGTGGAGGATGTTTTTCAGGAAAAGATGCAAGTAAGGTAGATAGATCTGCTGCATATATGTTAAGACATATAGCTAAAAATATAGTAGCAAATGGATATGCTAAAAAATGTGAAATACAAGTTGCATATGCTATTGGAATGAAAGAGCCATTATCTATATACATAAATACATTTAATACAGGAATTATACCAGAAGAAGAAATTGTAGACCTAATTAAAAATAAATTTAATTTAACTCCAGACGGTATAATAGATTATTTACAATTAAAAGATCCTATATATACTAAAACAACTAACTATGGACATTTTGGTAAAGAATATCTACCATGGGAAAAAATAATAAAACTATAATTTACATATTTTACAAATTAAATAATGTACATATTTATTGAAAATGGAATAAAATAGTGTTAAAATTAAATTAAATTATATCATTGGAGAATGAAGATTAATGCTAGGACTCAAAAGAGAATTTTATTTAAATTTAAAGAAAATAGAAAATTATAAACAAGTATGTAAGTTAGAATCATTATATTATCAACATGGAAGAACAACAGTACATAAACATTCTAGAAATGTTGCATATTTTAGCTTATTATTAGCTAGAAAACTTGAAAAAATTTTTAGTATTAAATTTAATTATGACAATTTAATAATAGGTGCATTTCTACATGATTTATTTTTATACGATTGGCATGAAAAAAGTGTCGCACATAGATTACATGGATATAGACATCCATTAACAGCTAGTATAAATGCTCAAAAAATGTGTAATGTTAATAATGAAGTAATAAAAATAATTCAATCGCATATGTGGCCACTTACGATTACTAAAGTGCCAATTAGCAGAGAGGCAATTATAGTTTGTATAGTTGATAAGATAATGGCCATTATAGAAACTTTTGAAAATATAAAAGTTTAAGAAATAAAAAGGACTAGATAATATGAAGTGAACAAATTTGGGTTTCACTACGAATAATCTAGTTCTTTTAAATTGAATGTTATGTAAATTTGTGATATAATAGTAGTAGTAGAAATTTTCTACAGTAGAATAACAAAGAGGAGGTCATTAAAAATGACTACAGAAACAAAGAAATGTCTATTATCAACACCTGAATGGCGGTTACAAATCGATCCAAATTTAACTAATGAAAATGTTAACAAAAATGATTTGGTTGTTGTAAACATCAATCACTGGGATGAAAAAGCCAATGGATTCTTTGCTACTTTTGGTAACAATTTAAAAGGATTCATTCCATCTGATGAGGTTTTTCTCAGAGAGTATTCTGAAAAAAAACAAAAAAAGAGTATATGTTTTTTAATTGACAAAAATGTTCTTACACAAGTAAGCTCATATAATGTTGATAAAGAAACATACATTTTATCAAGAAAAAAAGTACTTCTTGAAAGGTTTTCACAATTAAATGTTAATAATTCTGTCAAAGGAATCGTTGTAGCAGTAGACCAAAATAACATTTTTGTTGATATTGGCGCCGGATTTGTCTCCAGAATAAATATCAAGAATATTTCCCAATATTTTGTTTCTTCATGCAGAAATATTGGATGGTTACCAGGAGATGAAGTAGAAACAATGATTTGTTCTAAAAATGAAAAAGAATATTTAATAGAACTTTCAAGAAGAGATTTTTATCCTTCATATGAAGAGTCTGTTAATAACTTTGAAATAGGACAAATTGTACGCGGAAGAATATTATCTAGGATAGAGCATCAAGTAGAAGATACATTTCCATATGCCTATTATGTGGAAATTATTCCAAATGTTGCAGGAATTGTAAACAGTTGGGTAGAAATCCCTGAAGGTGCTGAAATAAGCGGTAAAATATCTAATATCAAAGCAAAAGGATTGAAGATAAGAATGCTAGGACTTATTAAAAAGTAAAAACCTTCTCTTAACTCCAAACAATGTTATGCATTGTTTGGAGTTTTCTTTTAAAACATATTACGACATCCCCTGTTTGTAACTAGATATTATAGCTTTGCTCATGCAAATGCTATAATATCAGTTACTGCACTTCCTTAGCTCGCTTTTTGTGTCCACTGGACACCGCTCGCTTCGTCGCAGTTAACAGCCGGCTGTTAACCTTTATATTGCTTTTTAATTCTAACTTTAGAAATAAAAGATAGAGAATGAATTTTATTCATTCTCTATCTTTTGGCTCCTCAAGCAAGGCTCGAACTTGCGACATCCACAGTTTAAAACTAATTGTTTCTTCTTTGCTTCGCAAAGTTCTAAACAATAGTTTTTGCACCTTCGTCGTTTTGATTTTG
>OIZL01000358.1_pt1 | contig 35620 bp, 38 predicted proteins | sample 1588541 | NCBI WGS metagenome assembly OIZL01 (sample SAMN03283285) | human gut metagenome | biome: human-associated habitat; material: feces | host: Homo sapiens | place: Peru | collected 2012 | reverse complement strand
ATCCTTCTCACGCTGCTTTAAGACCAGTGCATACACATCCGGCCATTTTCTCTCAAGCTGCTCATCCAAAAGCCGTCTGCGCTCCTCGAACATTGCCACCAGCTCCGGATGCTCTTTCAGCATCTGTTCCCGGAGTTTCTTTCGATGCTTCTCAAAACGTACGGTCAGTTCCTGTTCATCCTGTCCGGAAATCTTTACAATTTCCTTCATATGCTCTTCCAGATGCTCAATCCATGCATCTGCATCAAGTTCATCCATATGATTCCACTGGCCATGGAGCAGTTCCTGCATATCTCCGTTCTCTTTCAGATGCTCAATCTGCAGATGAATCTGCTTCTCTATCTCTGCCTCAGAATCAGAACCAAAAGCCCAGACAAATTCCTGTACACTGTTGTCCACACGCTTTCTGAACGGAGAACATTCTGTATTATCTACATTTCCCTTCAAAGGATAAGGATAATGGATTCCCATATCCTTCAATGCAATATGAATGGTTCTTCGCACACTGCCTTCCTCGATCATATAGCCGAGTCCGAGTTTCCGAAGCTGTTCGTTTAACTCCGCAATATGCTCAGTCATATAAAAGCGGATCCCCTTTTTCTTCAGGGACTGATACAGGCTTCCCAGCCGGTCCGCCGCCGTGATGTCCATACTCCCAATGCCACTCGCGTCAAGGATCACTGCCTTTGTGTCTTTTTGCAGCGCATCTTCAATGTCGCGCTCAAATACCTGGATATTCGCGAAAAACAGATTGCTGCTGAAACGGTAGATCAAAACGCCCTCGATGGCGTGGATCTGGCTTCCTTCTTTCAGATCGCGGAAATGGCGGTGTCCCGGCTGAATGCCGAGAAAACACCTCGCCGGCTTTGCGGTACGGATGATCATTTCGGTAAAAGAGAGGATGATCCCGATCAGTACGCCGTTGATCGTTCCAAGAAACAGCACACCGAAAAACGCGCCCGCAAAGATCAGACATTCCGTGCGGCTCACTTTAAAAAGCCGCACCGCCAGTTCAAACTCCGTTGCCCCAAGCAGCGCCGAGATCACGATCGCAGTCAGCACCGGAGCCGGCAGATATCCGATGAATCCCGTGCCACACAAAAGCAGTACGATCATGGAGCCTCCCGCCACGATGCCGGTAAGCTGCGTCCTGCCCTGATACTGTTCTCCCATCGCGGTGCGGGATACCGAGCCGTTGATCGGACAGCAGCCCGTAAAAGCAGCCACAAAATTTCCGGCCGAAAACGCCAGTATTTCCTGATTGTCGTTGATGCGGTATCCGTTTTTCTGCGCGAAGTTGTTTTCCGCAAGCAGTGTCTCCGCCATGATGACCACCGCAACCGACAGACTGATCGTGACGGCTTCCTTTATGGGGATCACGGTAAGATCCGGGAAACTCCACGCAGGAAGCCCCGGTTCTACCGCCGCAAGCGTCTGGATCCCCCAGTCACGCACCGGAAGAACGCGCGTCATCACTGCGCCTGCCGCCATAAGCACGACTGCCATCGGAAATTTTGGCATGAACTTTTTGGACAGTAACAGGATCACCAGCGCCGAAACGCCGAGCGCGACGGACGGCAGATTGATGGATGCCGCTTCCTTTGCGATATGTTCCGCAAGCTCCAGAAACTCTCCGGTTCCCGCCGTTCCTCCCATCAGCTTCGGCAGCTGCATTAAAATGATCGTGGTACAGATCCCGGTGATGAATCCGCCCATGACCGGCGCTGAGATGTAGTTTACCAGCTTCCCGGCGCGCATAAAATAAAACGCAAGCAGCCACAGCGCCACAAACAGCGTGAGCACCGGAACGACTGCCAGTGCCTCATTCGACCCACTCTCCACATGCAGACTGATCAGGGCGGAACCAACGAGCGCCGCCGGTGCCGCGTCCACCCCGAAGATAAACTGCGGGGAAGTGGAAAAGAGCGCAAAGAACAGAATCGGAAATACCGACCCATAAAGCCCATACACCGCGGGAAGCCCCGCGATCTGCGCATATCCCATGGAAATCGGGATCGACACCGCCATGATGATAATGCCCGCAAGGATGTCTCCCGGCAGATCTTTCTTATTATAACGCCGGATCGTCTGTGCCAGTTCCAGTTTCATTGCATCATCTCCTCAATTTTTCCTGTTTAAATAACAGCATTATACCACAAAAAAGAGGAGACTGCCCACCGGCGTCTCCGCTTTTTCTTTTCTGCTTTATTCTTATCTTTTTTCGCTTCCCTTTGCCGCCGGGCGGTACAGATCATACATAAATACACCCTCACCCAGATCTCTGGTCTTTACGAGTTTCATGCCGAGATGCTCATATCGCTCGACTTTATTTTCCGCGTCGGTCTCCAGGATCACCGCAAGATTTTTCTCATCGGCAATTTGATACAGCATTTCCATAAGCTGTCTCATATATCCCTGCCCCTGATATTCTTTCCGGACCACTAACATCGCAAGATTGGCATACGGGATCTTTTTCTTTTTTAACTCATCTTCATAGGTTTTTCCGCCCTTTGCGATCCTCCTTACGAATTGAATTCCTCCCCGGAGTCCTCCCAGATTTTTGACAATCGCCCGGATCATCCGGATCCCGCTTTTGAATGACAGATCCTGACCTTTACAGGTAACAAGGATATATCCTTCTCCCCTGCTGCTGGTAGAATACAGACATCCGCTTTCATATCCCGCCAGAAAGCAGGCTTTCATATGCTGATACATCTTTTCCCTGCTGTCAAGTAATTTGCGCAGGCCATATTCCATCGTTCCGTCTTTTTTTCTGCCATACGCATGGTCATAAAAAGAATCCCCGATCTCCCGGCAGATCTGTTCGATCTCATTTTCTGATAAATTTGTTACTTTGATTCCGTTCATTGCATCTCTCTCCCGTTCCTATATGATCCAGTTCACAAGCTGTACCATAACACCTACAAGCAGACACACCGGAAGCCCGATCACCATTCCTTTTAAGCTCCCGATAAAATGAAACCGGTAATCTTTATAGGAATCCGTCAGATCTTCGGTTTCCGGAATGATCAGCTTCTTACTGTGGCATACCCAGATCCAGTCGATCACAAAACAGTCATACCAGTCAACGATCAGCCAGATGAGATACGAGAGCAGAAATCCCTGCCAAAAATTGCCCGCATGATTTACAAAGCAAAGCGCAATCGCCATGATAAGCGCAATGACGACCGCAGCGCAAAGCTTCTTTCTTCTCGTCTGTGGACTGTCCGCCTTTCTGCTCTCATCGATCAAGCCAAGCTCCAGACAACGGTTTATGATCGGTTCCGGCATATCGTAGACCGTATCTACAGGGTTTTGGCTGCCTGCCACCACCCCAATGGTAAATAAAATGGCGAGTACCACTGTCTCTATCAAAATTGTCCTGACATCCATACTTTATTTCCTCCTAATCTTCTCTCTCGGTCAGTATTTTTATCACAAGGCTGCTGATCTCCTCCGGAGTGCTTCTGTTTTCTTCCCGCATCCACCGTTTTGTCAGTTCCCAGTAACCCGCTATCGTAAAGTAAAAATCATATAATCTTTCCTTTGACATCTCTGAAAGAACCTGCTCCGGTTCCATATCGACATCTTTCATTTTTGTTTTGAACGCAACCTGCATGATGTACTCGGAAAGATGATCCTCGATATAGTGCAAAAGATGACTCTGATCCAGACAGCGAAATACCTCCGCATTTTTCTCCCAGAACGAAAAATAGATGTTTGTCGTCTCCTTTAAGCCCTTCGCTCCCTGCAAAAGCAGTGCATCCGCGAATTCATCCATGACTGAGTCTGCCATGAACCTGACAATATCATCTTTCGTCCCGAAATACCGGTACAGCGTCCTTCTGCCAACGTTTGCGCTTTTTGCGATCTCCTTCATCGAGATCTCTGCGTAATCCTTTTCCTCTAACAGCTTTTGCAGCGTATCACGGATCAGCTCCTTTGTTGATAGCGATTCTTTCATAACATTCTCCCTTTTAGTTTGTCCGGACTAACTTTCACAACAAAGAATGGCACACATGTGCAGCAATGTCAATACAATAAAAAAAGTTGGCACACATCAACGCGTGTGTGCCAACTCTCCAAAATAATTTCTGATCCTGTCTGTATTCTCCTTTGTCCAGCTCCCCTCACACTCCACCTTCCCGTTTTTTAAAAAGAGAAACCGGTCGCAACAGCGCTCCACCAGCTCCGGGTCATGTGTGATGATAAACTGTGTTTTTCCCTTTTCGGACAGATCATTGATCATATCCGCAACGATCTCCATATGGCGATAATCCAGCCCGCTGGTCGGCTCGTCATACACGATCAGATCCTTTCCTGATGCCATCGCCCCCACAACCGCCAGCCGCTGCTTTTGTCCGCCCGATAAAGACATCGGATGGCAGTCGCTGTAATCAAGCAGCCCCATCTGCCGCAGCACCTGCGCGGCAAGTTCTTCTTTTTTCTCTTCCAAAAGCGAAATCCCAAGCGTCACCTCTTCTTTCACACTTTCCGAAAACAGCTGATGGTTGACATCCTGAAACACCAGATACGCGAGCTCCCAGAGCCTGCGCCCCCGATAGACCTTTTCTCCGTCCGAGATCTTTCCCCGGCAGTGCTTCATCAGCCCGCATATGCACTTTGCAAACGTACTTTTTCCGGCGCCATTATCCCCGAGTATTGCCACGACCGCGCCTTTTTTGATCTCAAGCTCCGGGATCTCGATCTTTCGTCCGTTTTTGTAGGAAAACGAAAAATCCGTCAGTGTATAGGATTTTCCGCTTCCTTTTCTCTCCGTTTTCTGCGGCAGAAAAATATCCGCACAACGGAGCCCCAGCGAATGAAATTCCTCTTTCGACCGCTTCCAGAACAGCCCGGCAGGGATATCCTCCGCCACGGTTCCGTTTTTAAAGTAAAGAACCCTGTCCGCCAGTCCCCTGACCCAGGAAAGCCGGTGCTCCGCGATCAGTATGGTCTTTCCTTTCTTCTTCCACAGCTCCAGAACCGACCGCAGCTCATGTATGGCATGGATATCCAGATTCGATGTCGGCTCATCCAGCACCAGGATCTCCGGTTCCAGCATATTTACGGATGCGCAGGCTATTTTCTGTTTTTCGCCGCCGGAGAGTTCCAAAAGGCTCTTTCCGAGCAGTTTTTCTATCTGAAACAGCCGGACGGTCTTCGCAAACCGATTCAGGATCTCTTCTTTGAGCATTCCGATATTTTCGCAGCCAAAGACGATCTCTGTGTCCGCTAACAGCGTATAAAACTGCGATTTCGGATTCTGAAATACCGAACCCACCACTCCTGCCAGCTCGTGCAGTTCGGTTTCTTTTAAATCTTTTCCCTGTACCGTCACACTGCCGCCTGATCTTCCCTCATAATAGCAGGGGATCAGCCCGTTGACGAGCCTGCCGAATGTCGTTTTCCCACTGCCGGATTCCCCGCACAGCAGCACCACCTGCCCGCGCGGTATCGTAACCGTGATATCTTTTATAGAATCCTCTTTTCGGGCATTTTCATAAGAAAAGCCCACATCTTTTATCTCTATCACTTTATCTCCCCATCACCTTCGTATAAATATAAGCCGCTATTACCGCAGCACAGAATAAAAACACCAAAAGATCCGGCAGCCGGAATCCGGTCGCGCACACATTGGTGCGCTTTCCGGGTGCGTCCAGTCCTCTTGTCATTGCCGAAGCTGCCAGTTCATTGCCGATCTGCAACAGTTCCGTGAGCAGCGGGACCAGGCGGTATTCCAGCATTTCAAGCGGATGCCCCGCCGAACCGATCCCTCTTAACCGCATCGCGTTCCGGATCAGCCCGTACTCCTCTTTGATCGCAGGGAAGAAACGGAACATAACGGAAACCGGAACCGCGATCTTTTTCGGAATGTGAAAGCCGTCCATTGCCGCGATAAACTCACTCACCGTTGTCGATGAGATCAGAAACCGAAACATCGCAAATCCCGGAAGCAGCTGCATAAATATGGACGCCATTGCCGCAGCAAGGATTTTCCACCCCGCCGGTTCCGATCCGTTTAATGCCCCCTGAAGCATAAGGCAGATCACATAAGTGACCGCGTAAAATACCGCAGATCCCGGTTTTTTCAAGATCAGAAGCGAAATGACCGGAAATACCGCAAGGATCGGAAGCAGATACCGCATCACTCCCACATAATTTCCCGAAAACATGAGAAACGAGGTGGTCAGGCAAAGTATGATCTTCGTCCTCGGATCGAGATAGAGCTGCCTTAAAGACGGTTTTGTTTCGTACAGCATCGATTCCATCAGACCATTCCACTCCTTACAAAATGTTTCTTTAAGATCTTCTTTCCAATGACGCCTCCGATCAGCCCGCCAAGAAAAGCGGACAGCATCATGAGTGGTATCATCCACGCATGGGAAAAATAGCCTGTCATCGTATCCATATAGTCCTGCCCGTAATAAGCCACCTTGTCTGCCATCTGTTTCTCAGAAAGAGATGCAAACTGGAGTATATTGGCGTTCGCCCCGATACAGCAGAGCGCATAACTAAGAACTGCCAGCCGGCTGCTCTGATATCCGCCCTTCTTTAAGATCAGTTCCGCGATCAGCGCGCAGATACTTCCCGCAAGTAATGACCACACGCCGACACCGGCAAGTGTCAGGATCCCACCGTAAATGAGATAGGTGATAAAGATCATGCCCCGTTTTTTTATTCTGGTAAAATACAGCATCATCGGAATGCCAAGGATCATGGAACTCACGAACGGGATCAGCATATTTACCACCGGGATAAATCCCATTACCGCCGCAGTCACCAGATTCAGTACAAAGTAGACCGCCGTAAATATTCCGATATTGATCATGTCTTTTCCATTCAGTTTTTCTTTTGTCTTATTCATATGTATTCCCCATTTCCCGTGCGTTTACTTTCCATGCAAGACTCTCGTTTTGCAGTGTATACAATCTGTGATACAGCCCTTTTTCTGCCATAAGTGTTTCATGCGTTCCTTCCTCCGCGAGTCCGCCCTCATTTAACACCACGATCTTGTCGCAGTCGACCACGGAACGCAGTTTGTGCGCAATGATGAGTACCGTCTTGTTTTCGATCAGTTTTCCGATCGCCTGCTGGATCTTCGTTTCATTTTCCGGATCGATGCTCGCGGTACTTTCATCCAGCAGCACCACCGGCGCATCCTTTAAAAACGCCCGCGCGATCGACAGTCTCTGCCGCTCTCCGCCGGAAAGCGTCTTTCCGTTTTCACCGATCATGGTCTGATATCCGTCCGGAAGTCTTTCGATAAATTCATCGCATGCCGCCAGCCGCGCCGCCGCATAGACTTCCTCTTCCGTTGCGCCCGCCTTTCCGATCCGGATATTGTTATAGATCGTATCATTAAACAGCACCACATCCTGAAAAACGATCGAGTAATTCGCAAGCAGTTTTTCCGGTGCGATCTTTTTTACGTCCTTTCCTCCGACTAAGACCGCTCCGTCCTTCACATCCCAGAAGCGCGCGGCAAGTCTTGTGAGCGTACTCTTTCCGGAACCGGACGGACCTACTAACGCAGTGATCTCTCCCTGTTTCGCGACAAACGAAACATCATGCAGCACCTCTTTTTCATTGTACGCAAAGCTTACATGGTCAAACGTAATGTCAAACCGGCTGAACGCCACATCATCCGCGCCGTCCTGCTCCTCCTCAAGAAGAAGCGCATTCACCCGGCCCGCGCCGACCAGAGAGGCAATGAAATCTCCAAGGTGTTCACACGCGCTGCTAAACGGCTCATAGATCCGCACTGCCGCATACAGAAAGACCAGGAATTTAAACAGCGATATGTCTCCCTCCACAAGCATTTTGGAGCCGAATAGGATCACAAGTCCAAGTCCGATCCGCATAACATTATAGGAAATGGAAATGCTGAGTCCCGCCAGCAGTTCATACAGCACCTGACCCGGGATCGTATTTTTTATTTTTCTCTCCAGTTCCTTCTGATAGCCCGCGATCCTTTCGGTCGTGCGCAAAAGTTTTATGTTTTCCAGATACTCCTGCAGTCCGTCGCTGACCGCAAGTTTCTTTCCTCTGTTCTTTTTATTCGTCCCCTCCGAGATCCTTCTTGACAACGCCATCACAAAAACCGCGACCGGCAGGCATATCGCAAGATATCCGGTAAGACGCGCGTCATAAAAGAATAAAACTGCCATCGCCACGCAGCCGGTGATCAGCCCGCTCATCAGTTCCGCCGCCGTCTGTGAGAGAATGTGTGACACAGTCTGCACATCATCCATGATGACGGAGGTCAGATCGCTCAGTTCTCTCCTTCCGAAAAAGGAGAGCGGCAGTCTGCGCAGCTTATCCGCCAGCTCCATACGCAGATTGTATTCTTCCTGTCCCGCTGTCAGATATTCCTTGTGATACGCGACCTTATAAGTGACAAACATAAGGATCACGATGAGCAAAAGTACACCCACATAGGGCAGAAGCGGGATCTTTTCCTGTTGTCCCTTAAAATAACAGGTCATCATCTGCTCACTCACCCGTGCAAGCGGAATGACCGGAAGCAGCGTCGCCAGCTGAAACAACGAAAGCCATACCGCCGCCTTTATGATTGTTTTCGTTCCTTCTTTACTTAAATGAAACATTCTGCTAAGCATGCTTTCCACCTCCGATCTTCCATGAAACACTGCTCTCGTACTCCTGATACATCCGCGCGTAGACGCCTTCCTTTGCCATCAGTTCCTCATGCGTTCCCTGTTCTTTGATCTTCCCTTTCTGAATCACCAGGATCTGATCCGCATTGATAATGGTCTGTAATCTGTGCGCGATCATAAGTACTGTTTTTCCTTTTAAAAGCGAATCCAGTGCTTTCTGGATCAGGAATTCATTTTCCGCATCCGCAAACGCTGTTGCCTCGTCGAGCAGGACGACCGGCGCGTCTTTTAAGATTGCCCGTGCAAGCGCGATCCGCTGCATCTCTCCGCCGGACAGATAGATCCCTTTCGTCCCTATGACCGTATCCATGCCATCCGGCATTTTTTCCAAAATATCATCACACTGTGCCTGTTTTAACGCAAACGCGATCTCCTCCCTGGTCGCATCCGGCCGATACATCGCCACATTCTGTGCGATTGACATTTTAAAGAGGCTGGTATCCTGAAATACGATGCTGACCTTTTTCATCCACTCCCAGTAGCTGATATTTCTTACATCCACACCACCTACGGTAACCGCGCCTTCCGTGACATCCCAGAAGCGCGCGATCAGATTCGCGATCGTACTCTTTCCGCCCCCGGACTCTCCTACCAGCGCCGTCACGGTACCCGGACGGATCGTTAAGGACACATCATCCAGCGCTTTCACACCTTCCTCGTACTGAAACGACACCTGATCCATTTTGATCTCGTAGTTTTCCGGCGTCTCTTTGCTTTCCGCCTCGGGAAGCGGCTCTTCTGCCAGAATATCGTCCACCGCCGTAAGTGACGCCTTCGCGAGCATCAGGTTCGAGGAACTGTGCATCAGTTTTGTCAGGATCGACGCGACAAGCGGGATCAGCACCGCGAAAAACGCAAACGTCATGATCGTTTTCCCGGTTCCGTTTCCGGCGTTATATAGCAGGATCCCTCCCGGGATCAGGAAGAAAAAGACCGCATTGATGACCGCCGTATAAGCGCTGTACGCATTTTCCATGGAAAACGAATACTTTGTCATAAAATCCGCGTAGTCTTTCACCGCCTGCCGGTAGCGCCGGAAAGAATCTGCCGTCTGCCCGAAGGTCTTTACGACCGAGATCCCACGGACATACTCCGTTGCCGCGTTTCCGATATTTTCCCCTGCGGTCTGTACCTGCTGCACAAATCCTTCGCTCTCTCCCTTTAACATGGATGCCAGAAAGAAGAATCCGAGCAATATCGGGATCACACAGATCAGCGACAGCCTCCAGTCATACCGGAACATGAACACGAAAAACGCGACCGGCAGAACTGCCGACTGCACATAATCCGGAATGTGATGCGCGATCAGAATTTCAAGATTGTCCGTATTCTTTTCGATGACTTTCCGCTGTACACCGCTTGGATGCTGCATGTGATAGCCCAGCGGCAGTTCGCCGAGGTGCCGGATCAGCCGCACCCGGATCTTTGCCACCGTGTGATACGCACTGATATGGGAACACAAAAGCGCCATACCGTACACACCGAATCCCATTCCCACATAAAATACCGCCTGCTTTCCGAGTCCAGAAAGTTTTAAAAGATCCAGCGACTGAAACGCACCGCCGGATTCGATCAAGAGCTTCGCGACCTCATACACACAGATGTATGCTTTCAGATTGATCACTGCCGCGCACGCCGCGAAAACGGCAGACAGCAGGATCGTAATCCGAAATGCTCCCGCATATTGAAACAGCTTTCCAAATACTTTTGTTATATCTTTCATTTTTCCTACCACTCCCTCCTCTGCCACAAGTTAGTTTTATCTAACCCATGGGTAAAAAAATTACGTTTTGATCTTAAGAATATCCGCCCATCCGACGTCAAAGAAATATTTCAATTCTCCTACATAATCGACCGCTTCCGCTTTCTCCATTTTGTGCATGACCGGTTCAAACAGCCCGTACAGATACGAACTGATCAGGATATGGATGGTCTTTTCTCCGGCTTTTCTTCCGTTGATGACCGCTTCGTGTCCTGTCTCTTCCATAAACCGGATCGTGGATGCCTCAAGGATCGCGACAAGTTCTTCCATATAATTCTCATAGGAAGAGCCGCCTGCCCCCGCGAGAAGCAGTTGGAACACGTCAAAATGCGCATAGATATAGTCCACAAAAGGATTCTCATCTCTGTCCCCATGCAGTGCCGTCTGTTCCTGTTTGTCATGCGGCTGTTCATGAAATGCCTGGTTGATATCGATCAGGCTCTGCTTGAACTCCTCCGCAATGGGACCGACCAGGGCACAAAAAAGCGCATCCTTCCCCGCATAACGGTTCTTTAACGCTCCCCACGTCACACCTGCCTTTTTGCAGATGACATTGGTGGATGCTTTTTCATAGCCTTTTTCTAAAAATTCTTCTTTTGCAGCTGCCAATATCTTCGGATTAAGACTTTTGTCTGATTTTGCCACCCTGCATACCTCCTTTTGTATCAATAGTATTACTACCGGTAGTACTACTATTAATATATTATACTCCTTTTCGAATGTCAAGAAATTATTTTCCTCCTCGCTAGTACAAAAAAATCCACGCTTACGGGGCTCCCATAAGCGTGGCCTTTTCTATCTGCATCAAAATTATATATTATCCTTAATGAATGTTTCTAACGCTGCAGCTTCCTCCTGTTCCTTTTCGCCTTCTACGATCATCTCAACCTCTTCGTTTGCCTTTACGGAAAGAGCCATGACATTAAAGATCCGTTTTGCATCTCCTGTCTTTTCTCCTTTGCGGATCGTAACCTTGCTGGAACATTTTGCTGCCTCTTTTACCAGAGCTCCTGCAGGTCTTGCATGTAAGCCCATCTCATCGTTTACCACAAATGTAAATTTTACCATATTGCATCCTCCATTCTCAGACCAGATAATGTTCCAGTCCGTAAGCAACTCCTGCTTCATTGTTTGATTTTGTCACAAAATCTGCTTTGGCTTTCAGTTCATCGATCGCGTTTCCCATCGCGATTCCGACACCTGCCGCCTCGATCATTGGAACATCCAGTTCATGATCTCCGAATGCGATCACATTTTCCGGTTTTACATCCAGGCTCTGACAGATCGCTTTTAACGCGGTTCCTTTCGTGACTCCCTTCGGAAAAATCTCAAGAAATGTATCCGCCGACCGTGCCATGTCAAGATCGGTTCTGTTCTGTGCCGCGATCACGTTATAAATTTCCGTGATCTCATCGGGACTCGCCGCAAGTACCAGCTTATTCGGACCGGTACCCTCTTTTGCCCACTCTGCGGCAAGTTCTTCCACATCCGCGAATTCCGGTCTGTGATGGATGATCTCGCTTTCCTTCTCGACATAACGGTCACTGCCTGTTACAAACCATCTGTTGTGCCGGAAGATCCAAAGCGGCATCTGATAGCGCTCCGCGATCTCTTCATAGATACGTTTCATGGTATCCGCAAGAAGATACTCGCTGCTGATGCACTGACCGTCCTTTAAAATGTAAGTACCCGCGTTGCACGCTTTGATACACGAAATTCCAAGTTCTTCTTCGATCGGATCCACTGCCGCCAGCATTCTTCCGGAGACCAGTGCGATCTTGATTCCCTGTTCTGCCGCTTGTTTTACGCTTTCACGCGCTCTTGGCAGTATTTTTTTCTGATCGTCGAGCAATGTTCCATCCAGATCAAGACATATTAACTGATAATTCATAGCACCCTTCCTTTATCCAGAATATTTAATATTTTCTCAACATTTCTTCTTCCGTTTTTCAGTCCGAGGTTAAAAACAACCGCGCCTGCCAACCCTGCAATAATGAAAAGAATGCCAAGGACACCGAGAAACGTGTGACGGGTCAGACCCGCGAAGCCGGCGTAAGCGCCTGCCACGCCAATGGTCGATACCGCAAGCGCGATCGTTTTCCAGTGACTGATCCTTTTTAATGCCGCAAGCTGCATTTCGGCTTCTTTTGATAATCGATTTTTCTCAGCAGTGTTCATGACATTCTCTCCTTTTTCTTTTTTGATAAATAATTAGTAAGTCAGTCCCGGGTTAAAGAATCCGATCAGTACACCGACGAAGGCTACTACGACTAACAGTAACATTACTTTGATCGGGGACATCCGTTTCTTCGCCATGAGGAACCAGCATCCGATGATAAATAATGCGGTTAAAAGTCCAGGGAATACGGAATCTAGTTTATCCTGCAATACCAGATACGGTTCGCCCGCATCGTTTAAAAGCTGTAAGGATGTGGTAACGCTTACCCATGTTGCGGATACCGCACCGATTACGATACCACCGAGCACTGAGATTGCCTCTCTTAATGCTTCACCCTGTGTTCCGATCAGGAAATCTACCGCTTTTCCACCAAGCTGATAGCCCTTGAAATATAAGAATTTCATTCCGAAGTACGCAAACAGGTTCCATACAACGATATAGAAGATCGCTCCGAGCGGTGAACCGCCGGTTGACATACCCATTGCAATACCAAGAAGGATCGGGATGACGGTTCCTACGACTAAGGAATCACCGATTCCGGCGATCGGTCCCATAAGACCGGCACGCAGACCGTTTATCGTTTCCTCATCCACATCTTCCGCGCCGTTTGCTCTCGCTTCCTCGAGACCTGCTGTCATACCGACGATCACGGAACCAAGCTGCGGCTCTGTATTGAAAAATGCAGTGTATGTATCCATTGCTTTTGCTTTGTCTTCTTCATTGTCATATAATTCTTCTACCAGTGGCAGCATGGAACAAAGATAACCAAATGTCTGCATGTGCTCCTGGGAGAAGCATGTTAAATGGCCGTAATACCAGTTATGGAATGACTTTGATAACGCTTTTTTTGATAATTTCTTTTCCATATCAGATATCCTCCTCTTCCTCGATCTCAGCTGCAGCCGCACCCTTTGTGACTGTCAGCATTTTAATTTTGTATGTAAGAATTGCGAACATTCCGGCAACAACCGTTGCGGATACCAGGTTGATACCAAGAGATGCAGCCAGTACAAATCCGAATAAGAACGGAACAAAATCTGCCGCTTTCTTTACGATCTGTTTTAAGAGGATCGCAATACCTACGCAAGGAAGCAGGGAACCAACGGTAAACAGTGTCTTCATTGCAAGACCATCCATCGGCAGTGCTGTTTTGATCAGTTCTACTACGTCCGCACCCATCTTACACATGATCATGGTCGGGATGAAGGAGCAGATCAAATGAGAGATCCATGGAAGTCCCATATCTACCAGATATAATTTCTTATACTGTCTGTTTTCTACTGCTTTCCAGCCCATGTGCTGCCAAACCAGGTTGATCGTTGCTGTTCCGTAGAATAATACGGTTCCAAGTGTACCAACCATGGCACCGAAAGATGTTGCAAGTGCTGCGCCTTCTGCAGAAGTTGCTGTAAGGCCGTAGCTCTTTAACGCAACCATTGCAAGCGGGATACCGATGTAGCTGACCGCACGCACATCCGCGGATACGGTTCCACCCGGTGTAACGAGCGCAATGTAAATAACCTGCATCGCACATCCGACAAGAATACCTGTCTGCATATCACCTAAGATCAATCCACATACAAATCCACCGATCAACGGTCTTCCAAGTGTATAGTTACCGATCGATGAACCACCCATACCAGGCATACTGGACAGACACGCGAAGAGTCCGAGCAATACTGCCTGTAACCAACTGATAGTCATAACATTCCCTCCTTAATTAAAACCAAATTGTCCTCTGAATTTTTTCCAGTTGCCGATCGCTTCTTCTTTTAACAGCGCAAATTCTACTTCATATCCTGCATTCATGATATTTTCAAGTGCCTGCGCTTCTTCCTGCGTAATGGACTGGTTGTTTCCGAGTTTTGTCGCGCCCGGTCTGTCGTTGCAAGGTCCGATGATCACGGTCTTCACGCCGCACTGGAATCCCTGGTCGATCAGGATCTTTTCCATATCCAGCGGATTTTTTGTGATCAGGAAATAATTATCCTTGCTTGCCAGCACCTTCGCGCTTTTCTCTTTGAATTCATCCACTGACCATACAAAAGTCTTTTTTCCGCTCGCGCTCTTGTATGCCGCTTTTAATACCGGATTCTTTGCCGCCGCGTTGTTTACCGCGATCAGTCCGTCACACGGATATTCCAACGCCCATCTTGTACATGTCTGTCCATGAATCATACGATCATCCACACGGATAAATGAAACTGCCATATTCTTTTCCCCCTTTTTTAAATTTCGTCTTCGGATTCTTCATTTGTGATCCGAAATTCTTTTAATACTTCTCTGGATTCCGAAAGCAGATCTTCGATCAGCTCTGGGGTCTCCATTGTGTCTTTCATCAGCACTGCGCTCAATGCAAACGGAAGATTTACGCCTCCGACCATAACGGTCTGCCCCATGAGGTTTTCTTCTGCAATTACGTTTGCCGCAGTGGTAAGCGGTGAACCACCCACCAGATCCGCCAGCAGAATGATCTCATCTTCTGCTTTGACCGGCGCCAGGCATTTTCTCACATTCTCCGCATACACGGCAGAACTCATGCCATTTTCCAGGCTTGTGGAGATCACATCCTCCCTGTTTTCTCCCGCAAGCATGTTCAGTGCGTTGTGCAGTCCCGAAGCGAATGTCCCATGACTGACCAGAAAAACATATTTCATTCTATCGTCCTCCTCCTTAAGATTTTTCTTTCTGTTCCTTAAGTTCAAATACAGTATAAAAAAAAGACGACACATGTTCATCTCACATATGTCATCCTTTTTACATTACGTTTGTCAGAAATCGTAATGACATTTGTCATTTCCGGTTCTTTAAGTACTGATTGATCGTGCGGTTCCAGATGATCAGATCCATCCGGATGTTGGAACTGTCCGTCAAAATGCTGTCCACCGCCTTGTCCACCTCCGCAACTGCCTCATCATATCCACGGAATCCCGGCGCAATGACCGCGTTTTCCACAGCGTCACTTAAAACCGCGAGGTTCATGCCGCCGCTCTCCCCGGAGCTTTCGATCAACTGCTGCAGGGTCTGGTCGGACTCCGTCACTTCTTTTAACACGGAAACACCCTCCGAATAATCAAAAATCTCCGACTGAATCCCGGTGTTGCTGGTCAGAACCTTGATAAAATCCCAGGCGGTCTCCGGGCATTTCGTATTTTCATTCATCGCGACAAGCAATGTGTCGAGCGTTGATATATTGTCGCCTTCCGGTCCTGCCGGCATCGGAATACATTCCCACTCAAATCCCGAATACTTCTTAACACTGAGCGGATACGGTTTATAGGCGCGGTAGTTGGAAAAAGACATCGGCTGAAATACCACTTTTCCCATATCAAAGTCCCTGGTCGATGGACTGTAGTTTCCATTTAATCCATACAGGCGCTCCATAAATTCCAGTGCCTCTTCGACATTTTTGTCCGCGAAATCGCACTCTGTCCCTTTTTCATTAAACAGCCGGATCCCGTTGGACTCAAACGCGTCCATCCAGGTATAGCCGACCGCGCCGAACTGGTCTACCGTTCCGTCTCCATCCGTATCTTTCGTCACTTCCCTGCAGATCTCATAAAACTCATCCCAGGTCCAGCTGTCATCCGGGATCGCGATCCCCTCCGCGTCTAAGATCGTTTTGTTTACAAACATCAGCTTTGGCGCGCACTCATAGGGCAGGGAATACTGTTTTCCCTCATGCTGTCCGTATTCATAGGCAGACGCGTAAAACGCCCCCTCATCAAAATTTTTATCTTTTTCAATGAAAGAAGAGAGGTCTTTTAACGCACCGATCTCCGCAAGATCGTTAAAATCCTCTGCCAGCACAAAAATGACATCGGGCGCGTTCCCGGAGATCAGCTGTTTGGACAGCCACTCCGAATAATCGCTCTTTAAGATCCCGCTGACATACTCCACGTTTACTCCCGGATGTTCTTGTTTAAAACATTGGATCGCATCCTCCAGGATCTGATAGGAATATCCGTTTTGCACTTCCCAGTAACTGTCCGAAAACACGCCGATCGTCAGTTCCTTTTTCTGAAATACCGGAAGTGACTGGTAGCTGTCGCTGTAAAGAAGCGCCGTGAGCACAAGTAAAAGCGCGCAGCAGATGATCAGGATCTGATTTTTTTTGTTCCGGATTTTTTTCATCATGGTTCCTCTCCGAATCCCCGGTTCACCACGCCGGTCTGTACCGCCCATATGGCAAGCTGGGTTCTGTCCCTTAATTCGAGTTTACTTAATATGATGCTCAACATGTTGCGCACGGTTCCCTCAGACAGACTCAGTTTCGCTGCGATCTCTTTATTGGACATTCCACTGCCCACGAGCGCAATGATCTTCCACTCTGTTTCCTTTAAGTCAGCTGTCTGCGCATCATCCACCTGGATCGTGATATTCGTCTGCGCCATTTTGGAAAACAGCTTCACAACCTTTGACGTGATATCCCCGTTGATCATGGCTGTTCCCTGATATACTTTGCGGATAGCCTCCGCAAGCTCCTTGGTCGAAATTCCCTTTAACAGATAACCGCTTGCGCCATATTTTAACGCATTGTAAACATATTCATCATCATCAAAGGTCGTTAAGATGATGATCTTGATGTTTGGATAATTTTCCTTGATGATCTGTGTACACACCACACCGTCCATCTCCGGCATACGGATATCCATTAAGATCACATCCGGTTTTTCCCTGCGCACCGCGCGCACAACCTCCACGCCGTTTTCCACGGCATCCAGCACTTCAATGTCTTTTTCCGTTCCCAGCACGATCTGCAGGCTCTGTCGGATCAGTTCCTGATCATCGGCGATCAATACTTTAATCATCTTTCTTCTCCTCCGTCCCCCATCGGATCGGGATCTGCGCTTCTACCAGAAATCCGTCTTCCCCGGAATACTGCAATGTCCCCTGTAACATACGCAGCCGTTCGTCCATATGGTGCAGCCCGAATCCTTTTTCAATCTTTTTACATCCGATCCCGTTGTCTTTGATGCGGATGTTTAACATATTATACTCCCGGTCTATCTCGATCGTGATCCGGTCCGCCTTGCCATGCCGGATGGAATTTGTGATACATTCCTGCACGATCCGGTAAATGATCTCTTCTTCATCCTCGTTAAACCCCTTTAACGGTGTCGTACACCGATACTCGATCTTCGCATTCGTCGCGAGGCGCATCTCCTCCATGGTCTGTGCGAGCGCCTCTTCCAGATTAAACTTTTCGAGTGCATCCGGCCGCAGTGCCTTGACCGACCGGCGGACATCCGTCATTCCCTGTCTCGCCACGTCCGCGATCGCGCCAAGCTGCACCTTCGTTGCCTCCGGTGCCACATCCATCAACGTCTCACAGGCTTCGATACCGGTAATGATACCGGTCAGCGCATGTCCGAGCGTATCGTGGATCTCCCGCGCGAGACGGTTTCTCTCTCTGGTCTCCGTCATTTTGACCGATTCTTCCGCATACTGCTCAAGCCTCAGATTTGCTTTCTGCAATTCCTCATTTGCCGTATTGAGCTGTGCGTTCAGGCTTAAGATCCGCTCTTTTTCACTCATCTGTATCCGAACCAGCCAGACGATATAAAATAAAAAGAGCAACGTATTTAATGAGTTTAACACGTTCTTTACGCCAAGCAGCGCGGAGCAGACATCCCCTTCAAAATACCCGAGATACGTTTCCAGTGACGTGATCCGGAAGCCGGACGAGATCAGGTCATAGTCCGCCATCATATAGAAGATGCAGATCACTGCCGCCGCGGAAAATTTCCATTTTGCTTTCGGCAGGTACCGCATGGTATCCGCCAGGATCAAAAGCATCATTCCCGTATAACTGAATCCCAGCAGGTAGCTGATCCCGAAGCTGACCGCGATCTCCACGCCGACTTTACAGGCGAGGCTGCCGCTTCCCGTGCTTTTGATCTGCATTAGGATCATCATGCTCCCATACAGTCCAAGCGCGATAACCGGGATCTTCCATGGCGTGACCGGAATCTTATGTATGCTCGTCAGAAAGCTTAACGCCGATCCCTCCTGCACCGTGCCGTTCAAACAGTATGTGATCAGCATGGAGATAAACAGGATAATGATCAGATTTAAGTTTTTCATGACCACCAGCAGATACTCTGAGGTCTTATTTTCGTCCATCTCTTTTTCCCCCTCTACTGCCATCTGTCTATTCCAAATTCTTCCACATTCTGTCTGGTGACCAGTTTTACCGGAACTAAAATGTTCTTTTCGACACTTTTTCCGTCAAGCAGGCGGTAGATCGCATCCGCTGCCCTGCTTCCGATCTCTGTCGGGAACTGCGCGGCCGTCGCGTCCATCATTCCTTCCTCGATCAGCGCCTTTGCGTCCGGTGAACCGTCCACTCCATAGACCCCGACATGGTCAAGCATCTGATTTTCCTCGAGCGCAGCGACCACACCGACGGCAGCCAGATCGTTCAGACAGAAGATGTTGTCAAACGAAACGCCCGCATCGATCGCTTCCTGCAGCCTCGGCATTGCGATCTCAAGCTGTCCCTCACATTCGATCTGTGCCACGACCTCAATGCCTTCCTTCCCGCTTACCGTATCGAGGAAGCCCTGCACTCTGTCCTGTCCCGATTTGGTTGTCGTATGCGCCATAACAAGCAGTTTCGTCCCTTCACACTGTGTCAGGAAATACCGCCCGACGATCACACCCGCATCGTAATTATCGGAAGTGATCGTGCAGTCCGCGAGTGTATCATCCGAAAGATTGGTGTCCACGACAATGATCCGTATTCCCTGCTCTTTTGCCTGTCCGAGCACATCCGAAAGGCTTTCCAGATCCACCGGCGTCACGACAAGCACATCAATCCCCAAATCCATCATTTCCTTGATCTGCTCGATCTGACGGTCGGCATCCAGCGCAGGATCTCTTAACACCACCCGGTCTCCTTCCGCCTCCACGCGCGCACTTATCTCCTCACTCACGATCTTATAGAACTCATTGTTCATGGTCATGTAACTCATACCGATCAGGTGGGAATTTCTCTTCTGATTCCTCGAATAATCATTTTTTGCACAAAAACTAAACAGCATGACCCCGATGACGATCGCATCCACCAGTAGGATCATGCCCCAAAACATCCGCTTATGCTTACCGTTCATGCTTCTCTTTCCCCATACTTTTCTTTTCCGTTCTTATAGACAGATTCTAACATGATTTTACAAAGGATTCAACTGCGGGGTGGGAGGAGGCGGCTATATTACAAGAGACTTTTTATCTTAGAATTCTATAAGAGTTGCTGGCAATATGAAATACGTTTCATCTTTATAACATTACATTTAACTTCCAAAATCACTACTTGCATCTCCAGTAACTCATACTGCCACTGGAACCAAAAGGAAGTTGTAATTCACGCTCCCACAAGGGGAGCGACTGCATTCGACACTCCGGCATCCACCATCGTATAGTTTCAATCCACGCTCCCACGAGGGGAGCGACCGAAGCTGACGGATGCTGAAAAGGAAGAGTTAAATTTCAATCCACGCTCCCACGAAGGGAGCGACGTACTTGAGCATAATACTGATTACCATTTTCAATCATTTCAATCCACGCTCCCACGAAGGGAGCGACAGTTTTTGCAGGGAAAACGCCAAATCGTGGAAATATTTCAATCCACGCTCCCACGAGGGGAGCGACCAGAAGCTCCCGACCTTTGTCCGCGAGGCAAAAATTTCAATCCACGCTCCCACGAGGGGAGCGACATTTATCTACCACAGTAAGGTGACAATTTGGAAATTTCAATCCACGCTCCCACGAGGGGAGCGACCGAATTTGCAACCCGTGTATTCTGTGCGATGTATATTTCAATCCACGCTCCCACGAGGGGAGCGACCAAAGGAGGCATCTTTTTTTTGTATCTTGTGCCATTTCAATCCACGCTCCCACGAAGGGAGCGACACAGAAGGAGTAAAGGAGGGCGCAATGACAAGGATTTCAATCCACGCTCCCACGAAGGGAGCGACAAGAGTTGGAAGAAACGGTATGGGTGGAATAGAATTTCAATCCACACTCCCACGAAGGGAGCGACAAGGATGGACTTGCATTATGCCTTGCGAGACCAGCATTTCAATCCACGCTCCCACGAAGGGAGCGACTTAATATATCATCAGCGGGATGCAAAAACGAAAATTTCAATCCACGCTCCCACGAAGGGAGCGACCCGCTCCCGATCCTGACAGGAGACTACACAAAAATTTCAATCCACGCTCCCACGAAGGGAGCGACGGGCGATCGACAAGGTGCGAGCACTCAATAAAGATTTCAATCCACGCTCCCACGAAGGGAGCGACCAGCGTCCTGACGCGACTGCATGCGCATCCATCATTTCAATCCACGCTCCCACGAAGGGAGCGACCTTATATTCCAGGTATTTGTCTTTTTCCTCTGCTATTTCAATCCACGCTCCCACGAAGGGAGCGACCCAACTCATCTAACTGTCTTTTACAATCTGCAACAATTTCAATCCACGCTCCCACGAAGGGAGCGACTACATCTTTGCCGCTAAAAATAAGGCGCAAGCTATTTCAATCCACGCTCCCACGAAGGGAGCGACGGCACACATGCGCATATTTGGGAGCATTTGCTTATTTCAATCCACGCTCCCACGAAGGGAGCGACCCTATGTTGACGGCTCGAATATAGTGACCGTTGGATTTCAATCCACGCTCCCACGAAGGGAGCGACAGTAATTGGCTGATACAAGAGCTCCAATCCATTCTATTTCAATCCACGCTCCCACGAAGGGAGCGACGTTACTCTCTATGATTTGAAAACATCTTTTGCTATTATTTCAATCCACGCTCCCACGAAGGGAGCGACTGGATGCTTCTTGTCATATGCTACGATTGCCTTACATTTCAATCCACGCTCCCACGAAGGGAGCGACGTTGATCCTTGCGGCAGCAGCCTCATGTGTCGTATTTCAATCCACGCTCCCACGAAGGGAGCGACGAGCGCAGGAAGAAAAGCGGGAGTGTACGCAAATATTTCAATCCACGCTCCCACGAAGGGAGCGACTGCTTTGCGGGAAAGTATGGAAAAAAAGGTGAGAATTTCAATCCACGCTCCCACGAAGGGAGCGACCGGATCACGATACCGCACCCGTAACGTTGATCTATATTTCAATCCACGCTCCCACGAAGGGAGCGACTACACAGATGCCGGATTCTCCGCTTATTTTAGCATTTCAATCCACGCTCCCACGAAGGGAGCGACTCCACCCTGCCACCTTGGAGGCGATAGAGAATGATTTCAATCCACGCTCCCACGAAGGGAGCGACGGCAATATCTCACAAAAAAATCTTTTTATCCAGTGAAATATTATAAAAATATCCAAATTCGTTCTAAAAATCTTTCACTCTTTTATCTTTTCAAAACAAATTCGAACTTTTTTGTTCATTATTTTTGGTGCGAATCTTCCGGCCGTTTTATGTGCACTATACACTCGCACCAACCGTTTTCATAAAATTAGAGTTTGATCAGCTGCAATTCCTCTGTCTACTCCAATATGTTCCACTTTCGTCTGATATTTATTTCCCAGATAGTATAACCGCAAGCTGTCTACATCTTCATCTATAATATCACTTAACAGCGATTTCAACATCACGCATTGCGCCTGATCCAAAATGCATTCAAACACGGAATTCTGCACACGCCTTCCATAATTTTCACATTGTTTTGCTACTTTTCTTAATCGTGTTCTCCCTGCGGAACTTTCCGTATTTACATCATAGGCAATCAGCACCAACACAATAATCACCTCATTTCCAAAGAAATACCGGGTAGCCATCCAGATCTCCACGCAGATATCGGGCTAGGAGCATCGCCTGAACATATGGCACCATTCCCCATTCTATTTTCTCTTTCAAAAACGGGTGTGTGATTATTTCTTTTTTCTTATTCTGCCACTCTGTCAATAATTTTCTTCTCAGATCATCATCCATCAGAACAGCTCCATTTTCTTTTCTCGTAAAATTTTTCTTATTTACAATTTTTTTATTAATTAGTGACAACACAAATCGATCCGCATAAACTGCACGAAATTCTTCTATTAAATCCAACGCAAGCGACACTCTTCCCGGACGATCTGTATGTAAATATCCAACATACGGATCTAAGCCTACAACTTCCAATGCCGCAGCAATCTGGTTTGTCAACATTGTATACACAAAGGAAAGCATCGCATTTACATTATCAAGTGGTGGTCTTTTATTTCTTCCCTGAAAGGTAAAATCCTTTTTTTGCTGCAAGATCAACTCATTAAAAACGCCAAAGTAAATGCTTGCAGCTTCTCCTTCATATCCTCTGAGCTGATCTTTTGATTCAGCATTCTGTATAAGCTCCAAAGAAGACTTCAACTGTAATGAAGCATTTTTTACACGATCCACATCGATCTGCATTCCATGATCCCGTATCGCCCGCTCTAAAACCCATCTTGCATTATAAACTTTTCCGGAAATGCAGTTTTTTGCGATCTCCAGACCGATTACTTCGTCTTTGCAACTCCTATACTGCTGCTCACGCAAAACAACATTTCCCTTGACCTTTCCTGTAACACGAGCCAAGAATTTTCCCTGTGGTGTCAGATAACAAAGCGAAATATTTCTTTCCGCGCATGCTCCCATAAGCGCGGGGCTTGTTCCTCGATATCCAAACGAAACGATCCCTTCCAGGTTATGCAATGGCAGACGTCCGACTTCTTTTTGCTCGTCATAAACAACGATATTTTCTCCATCCAGCCCCAGATAACTATTCTCGGATGTAACATATAGTGTGTTCAATAACTTTTTCATTCCGCATCCTCCTTCAGCTTCTGCGCCATATAATTTTTAACCGAAATCGTCTTTTCCAGACCCGGAATACAAATATCTTTCAAAGAACATGCATTACACGCCTTACTTCGTTTTACTTTTGGTGTATAATTTCGCTTGTAATACTGATGCATTTCCTGAAACATCTGCTTTACTTCCTCACGTAATTCCAGCGAAATCATCACTTGTTCCCTTCTTTTGGTCTCCCCGTAAAAAATAGCCCCTTCCTGTATTTTGGTAGAAAACATTTCCTCGAGGCACATTGCCTGCGCCGCCAGTTGTAATTTATCCTCCTCTGCTTCTTTTGGTTTTCCCTTCTTATACTCGACCGGATATACCGAGTACAACCCACGATGTCCGAACAATGAAATTCCATCCTCACATTTATGGAATTCCACAATATCACATTCTCCGCTGACTCCAAGTTCCCTTGATGAAACAGGAAGTGCCCGGGCAATGATTATATCTTTTCTTTTTTCCGTAAGATAAGGGTCATGGGCTTTTTTATGCATCAGTTCCCCCACTACTGTATGTACATTCTCTGCCCATTGCTGCTCAACATGAATCAATGCCCATTGTCTCCTGCAAAACTTAAAATGTTGTATCCCCGATATCATTAAATACTCTTCTTCCGCGTATTCCATTAAATCATCCTTTTCACTTCAATCGAATCTGGAATCTCATTTTCATGTATCTGAACGGTATAATCCTGATATTTTCTTGGATACTCAATATCGTCCTTTTTCTTTACTTCTACAGCATCAAATAATTTGTATGCCGGGCAATCTCCCAATTCTTTGCTGTGTTTAAATACAATCAATTCACGAACCGCCATTTTTCCTCTTGCCGCTGAATGATCATTTTCAAACATATTAATAATTGCATCCCACAAAAGTTCCAGATCTTTCTCAGAAAAACCGGTAACTTTTCTTGCCAGATTTGCAGAAATATAACCTTCTACACGATATAAACCGTATGGAACAATATTTTTTCTTCCCATTTCCGTACTTTTATTTTCTGCATCTTTCTCTGTTGTGATAGCAACTCTGGTAATTGTTACTTCCTGACTGATAATCGGATCAATACTTCTCGCAAACCCAATCTGGACTGGTCCCCTGACCTGTCCACAATTTAAAGACGCCTTCACAAAAGTTGTCATAACAGCACCAAACGTACGAATGTCATAAAAATTCTCACACATATAATCTCTTAATTTGATATCCACATTCGGATCTGTTTTTTTCAGCTTTTTCAGTGCTTCTGTTACCTTTTTATCATCTGTCTCTTCAATTCCAAGACTTTCACACGCCGTGCGGTCACTTCGATTCAGCGGTACATCCTCTTTGATATAAATTTTATATCCTTTTTCATCTTCCTTAACCGTTTCAATATAATTACGGATCTTGCGTTTCAGGCACACATCGGTAACCAGTCCAAGTCCACTTTCCGGGTCGATTCTTGGCATATTGCCTGCATCCGGATCACCATTCGGATTTCCATTCTCCACATCAAATAATACAACAAATTCATACCGATTTTTAATTACCTCTTCCATCTACTTGTCCTCCTTTTTTTCATACTTTTTCTGTATCTGATGATAATAACCCAACATAAATTTTCCCTGTTCTTCCAGCGATAAACGCCGCGGGAAACCTGTTCCTTTTCCTTCCACTGCTAAATTGCCCATAAGTTCTGTCAATAATTTTTCGTAATAGATCTTAGTTCCTCCGGACTCTCGTTCCAATTTCTTGATATGACTATTTTTCAATTTAATCAAGACCGGAAAAACAGATGCCGGTGTCGTACATGCCGAGTTGAAATAACGATCCCGGATCGTTGTGTTAATCCCTGGATTTGCATCCTTTTGAATAAACTCCAGAATTGCAAACAATCTTCCCAACACATACGCCGGTTCCTTGCACTCTACATTTAATCCCATACAGCCCTCTCCTTCTTTCCATTTATAATTTTGTATTAAAAATGCTTTAATAATTGCCGCTCTTCCACAGGTAACCTTTCCCTGTTCCGCCCGGATACGAATCAATGTGTCCGTATATAAACTTACCGGATACCGATCATCTGACAGCACCGCTTTTAACACCATTGCCGCCATATTTGGAACCGGCGATTTGTCTTTTGACTTCTGATTTACCGTCTCCATCAACATTTGCCGGATGCCAAGATACGCTCTGTTCTCCCAGGAAGGTCTTACTATTTCCATTCGAGAATAATGTTTTGCTATATTTTTCAAAATATTGCCAAACGAATTTTGATAAAAAAAGCGAACTGACAGTCTAGCCGCATTGGGTGCCAGACAAAGAATATAAAATTTCTGATTCATATCCAGATTGATATCTTCCAGATCCACCCATATTCCTCTTTTCAGATTTTCAAATACTTTCCTTATCTGTTCCTGATTATCCGGCTGCGGATCTAACGATGAAAAAAATATTCTCTGATACTCCTGTTCCCCGGATTCTGCCCAAAATACAACCATGGAATCCCCCATCTGGAAACGATACTCTCTTTGATTTAAAAGATAATTTAAAGCTGTTGTATATGCAAATTCCGCATATTGCCCAACCGGCGCATTATAACTTTGTTCTTTTCCATATGATTCAAACGCCGGTGCGTTAAATGAAACCAACGCTGCCCCGCTTGACTGTGCTCCCGGAACTCCTTTGATTCCTCTATGGATACGGGCAATTTTTGTTTTCTGTCCAGTCACCAGACAGGTTCCAACCTGACCTTCTTCTTTCTGCTCCTGTTGTTTTTCCCATATCCTCTTTATCTGTTCATCATCCTGCGCATAATGACCTCCCATACCGAAGATCAGATTTCCACCGTCATTTAATTCCTCCCAATGCTCTTTAACAACGGGATTTTCCTGCGCTGTTTCCGGATTCCAGTGTTCAAAATAACTGCATATCGCTTTTGCCATCATACTTTCTGAATCTTTTAGAATCGACAAATGCCTCGCTTTTGCTGCCTGAAAACATTCTATTACCCTTTGACCCGTTCCGTCTGCATCAATTCCCAAAAAGTATTTTGCATTATCGCACAAAAAATTGGCTGACACACCGGATGACCTTGTAACCATCTCCGGTACACAAATCGTTTCTGAAACCCATACTTTTTTCTTTCCGCGTTCTTCTTCCCGCTTTAATGGAATGATTTCCTTTATTGTTCCATCTTCTTTCAGATCAATCAGATAAGAAACTTTTGCATGACACCAACCCGGTTTTGATACCTTATCCTGTCCGGCAAGATTTTCATAGTGCTGCACCAACGCTTGTAGAATCATCGAATCACCTCACAGTCCCGCAGATCCAATATTCCTCTTTTCATCACAGCCCTGAAAAACATCGGCTGTATATTATTTTTGTCACTGTAATCCATATCGTATAACATGAAACCCAGATCTCTTTCCGGCACTTCGTCATATATTGTATGGATTTCTTCCTCCTCACACAGACAAAAATGTGCCGGAAATTCCCTGCATCCAAAATATGGCATGTGGTAACATTCCCCTCTTTTTAAGCGTCGCATCATAATATCTTTAAATTTTCCCGGATTGTCCGATGCATTTGCCTGATCTGTCATTTCGAAATGTGCCTCTATTACATACGCGACATCACACAAAAGCAGCGATGCCCTTTGCACAATCTCCTCTTTTGTACTAATATAAAGTGGCTTGTCGGCTCCGTTATATGCCTGTAATATATTACTGGCAGATACTTTACTTTTTACCTCATTGCGCCGGACACTCGTAAAGCGGATCGGATTTTGTACATAAATCCTGTCAATCACCCAGCGCAACCCCGGATGCCAGTAAATCGCTTCCAGAATTCCCCTTGCTGCGGAAGGCGTCATCACATCATATGAACATCGTTCAACTTTCATTTCCGGCCGCGAAAACAAGGCATAGTCTCCCCACACCTTAACTTTCACTCCCATTCCCATTTATAGCACCTCTCCTTTCTCATAACACGCTGCAATATAATCTCTTGGTTGATAATAAAAATCTGTATTATAATCGGAAATCTGCTGATCGATCCATGAGTGATACACTTCCCAGATTCCCTTTATAATTTCTTCATCCACATAACAATCCTCAATCAGACGTTCGTATACCTCTCCAATATCCCAGTAATCCGGTATCTTATATTGGCACTCAGTAACGTTGTCGAAGGTTCCAGCCTCCATTTTGCATTTTTCAATCAATTCATGTGCCGTTTTTTCTATCGGCTCACAATGAAATACATCTGCAAATTCATATATTCTCTTGATTGTATTTTTCCCCAGGCAGTCTGTCACTTCCCGTCTGGTTCTTTTTTTCTCACGTCCGATATATTCGATCAGACTGCAGGTAAAAAACAGATCATTGTTATTTCTTTCTCCCATACACAACCTCGCTTCCCAAATATTTCAACGTATCCAATGCAGATATTGTATGAAAACTAATCTGATGCGTCGGATGATTAAATTTTACAAGTTCCCAAAAAGCTGCTCTGGAAATTTTCCCATCAATAAAATTCTGAATGTAATTATAAATAGTGTCATCCGCCACAGGTCCTTCCACAATATCATAATTATGCGATTCTCCATTCCGGCACCCAACCACAAAATCCAGCCACTCCTCTGTCATTTCCTGAAAGACTAAATATTTTAGTTTATTATTTGGTGTATATTCATAACGGTTTAAACACCCTTTTCCTCCGTAACGACTCGCCCTACATTTTGCCTGCTCCGGAAGTCTGGTACAATAAAAGCCAAAATAAAAAGCTTCTTGAAACTGTACTTTTCGAATTTCCGGATACTCTACTATTTGTTTACTCCCATGATATAAGATCATCTAAGGTCTCCTTCTTGATTTATCTACTATAATTTCACATCATTTCTTATTTATAAATTCACTATACTACACTCATGAACATTTATCAATACATTTTCCAATTTTGTTTATATAGAATTTTATTGAACATTCTATGCAAAATAATTTTATTGATATTTCTAATAAAATAATTTATACTATCACAGGTCTGGGCAACCAGTGGATTGAAATAATAATATTCTAGATAACATGAACAGTGGCGGTGTGTAAGATATCTTCTTTTCTTCACACCGCTGCTATCTTTTTTAATAAAACAGTGCTTCTCCATCATCAACGGAATAATCCAATCCGCATTCCTCCGTATATTGTTCCAAAGATGTTAATTCATAAAAATCAGTCATATCTGCCAGAACCGGCTGCACCATTCCAGCCCCATATAGCTTATCAAAGAAATTACTGTACACCTGAATGCAGTATTGCCCCGCCTTCCGCATCCGCTCTCTTGACACGCCCTGCAGTTTTAATTCTCTTAAAATTTCATCCGCTTCTGGTTCTTTGTTAATAAAGATTGTTTTTGTATCTTCCTCGATCAGCTTAAACTCTTTTCCAACCTTGGCGAAATTATAGTCCGGATGCCCAAACTCTCCTATAATGTTTTTCTTGTCCAGGCTTGCCCCACGATAATGATACAGACGGGCAAAATATTCTGCTATACTCGTAAGCTCTGCTATATTCTCATAATCCTGCAAAATGGCCTTTGCCGTATTAATCTGCTGCGCCTGTCCCTGTACTGTTTTCATATCCTCAAAATCAAAAAGATAAACTTTGCTGTCCGCAGCATCACGCAAACCTTCGCGATTACATCTACCCGCTGCCTGGATCATAGAATCTATTCCCGCTATCTGGCGGTATACACAGTTAAAATCCAAATCCACTCCGGCTTCCACCAGGCTGGTGGATATTAAAATGCATCTTTTTTGATTTTCATGTAAACATTCTCTAATCTGCTTCAGTACGCGTTTCCGATGCTTCGGATACATACTTGTCGACAAATGATACACGCCTTCCCCCTCCAGTAATTGATAGAGTTCCTGCGCACGTTTTTTTGTATTTACAATGCATAACGCACTGTTTTCTTTTTCCAACTGCTGCAACAGATCTTCTTTTGAAACCGTTCCAATATTCTGATAGGTCACCCGTTCAAAAAAACGAAACTGTTCTTCCATCCTCGGACATAATTCTATCATATTTTCTATTCGTGAAAAAAACGGATCAAGCGTCGGCTGTGTAGCGGTACACAATACCATACTCGCCGCATAACTTTCCAGCAATTCCTGCATCATGGCAATACACGGTTTTAAGTAATCCAGCGGCAGCATCTGCGCCTCATCAAAAATAATAACACTGTTTGCAATATTATGGATTTTTCTGCATTTTGAAGATTTATTCGCAAACAGCGATTCAAAAAACTGAACATTCGTCGTTACCACAACCGGTTTATCCCAATTTTCACTGGCAAGCTGCATCGGCTTAAATTCTTCCGAGCTCTCATAGTCAACGTTACAATGATTCTCCAGTACATTTTGTGCCCCAAGGATTTCCCGGAAAACCTGTGCATTCTGTTCAATAATGCTTGTATACGGTATCACATAAATAATACGATCCATCTGATTTTCTACCGCGTGCTTCAATGCGAATGCAAGCGATGCTACCGTTTTTCCGCCTCCTGTTGGCACGGTCAGTCGAAAAAGCCCTTTCTCCCGTTTCCCCTCATCCAGACAATGCCTTAATATCTCCGTTCTTCTGCCATTTAGCGTGTCCGTGTCCGCATTATCCAACCAGCTTGAAATATGTGTTTCCAGCTTCTCTAAAAGTACTTCCATCGATTCTCCTGATGTCCGTTCCGTCTCGCCTTTTTTCATAAAAAACTCTGTATCCAGGAAATCAGCATCCACCAGACAGGAATACAGCATCCGCAAAAACACACTCATGGAAAAACTTATATTTTTGTCTTTTTCAAATTTAATTGGATCCGTATGCAATTCCGGAGTCTGTATTTCTTCTTTATATGCTTCGTAATTGCAGACTTTTCTGGCACATCTCTCACGCAAGCTGGATGGAATCGCTGTATTTCCACCATCCGGTAGCCCTGCATGATGTCCGGCAATACAATAACTTAAAAATTGATAACACCCGCCTTTTTCCATGCAAAGCTTTGCACCGGCAGTAGAATGATCTACCCTTGCATTCGTATCTTCTTTAATTTTTTTCTGAAATTCTTTTGAATATTTTCCAATATCGTGGAGCATTCCACAACAATATCCCCAATCCGCTTTCCCGAATTTCCCCGCAAATTCGGATGCCAGCCTTGCTGTCCCCGTTAAATGTTCCTTAACCGTCTGCTCCCTGTCTCCATCCTTATGCGCAATATATTCCATATGCTGTTTTTTACCCCCTTTAATCTCTCTTAATACATAATCAATGTAACATTCTTCTTCCCTTTCTTTCAGTATAACGTACCTGTTTTTCAATGCAATATTTTGTCGATTTTTTACGAAAATTTATGTATGACCGTGCCTGCACACACAGCTCCATTCAATCTTTGTGCAGCCCGCCCTGATCAGCAGTCGTCAAATGGACGCCTGTGCAAGCACGGCATCCATTTTCCTTGTCGCCATTACAAAAAACACCACACACGAAACCTGTTTTTGTTTCGCATATGGCGTCTTATTTTTCCTGCTATTCTTATTGTCACTTCTCTTCTACTTCCCCGCAAGTCCCTTTAAGGACTCAAACAACTGCATATCCGATGCGGTCAGTTTCAGATTGGATGTGATCGTCTCTCCGGACGCATTCGTGATGCTCACTTCCAGAACCGATCCCTCTCCGATCCCGTGCCTTCCCGCAGCCTGCAAAAACTTTGAAAACTTCGGATGGTTTGCCGAAAAAGTATCCCAGGCATTTTTGATCTGGAATAATTTTGTAGGGTTTATCATATGTTCTCGTACTCCATTTCTTCCGTTTGTCTAATATTTTCCGTGAATATCGCCCAGATGGATCGTGATCATGCCCGCATCCGCGAGGACACGAAGCGCTTCCTTCTGTTCCCCGGTCAGCGCCTCACTGTAAACCTGGTTTTCATAGTCAACAACGACCGTTTTCGTGCGGACGATCAGGTACTGCATCGGCATGACGTCCTGCGGCAGTTCTTCCCCCTGGCATTCCGTATGAAACAGTTCTTCCAGCGCTTTTGTATGCCCGTCCGCGCATTCGATCACATCCCCCGCCGCAGTGATGATGCAGGGACAATATTCCGAAAACTGCGTCTTATAGGTCTCAGTAAATTCCTGTGCTTTCATAAAAGCTCCCCTTCCTTTTCTTTTTCATCGATATGACATTTTCCGTCCCGCTCGAGGATGTCTAACATCTGCGTGATCCGCTGCATATATGTATGGAAACGCCGTACCTTCTCCCATCCGTTTCTCGCGATCCGCTCCCGCTCTTTTTCATGCGCAAGGTAGTAGCCCGCTTTCTCGATCAGTTCCCGTTCGCTGGTAAACCAGACCAGATCTTTGCCGTTTTCAAAATACTGCGGCAGTTCCGGCTGAAAGTTTGTAAGCAGAAAACCTCCTGCCCCGAGCACGTCAAACACGCGTAACGGAAGCCCCGTCTTGATATTGGGGATCGTAAAGTTCAGATTGATCCTGCTTCCCGCAAAGACCGCCGGCATTTCCTGCCAGTAATCCACCGGTCCTTTCGTACTGACGCGGAGCAGTCCGCTGTTTTTCTCTTTGTTATACACCGATACCGCATACTTTTTGGAAAGCGCGATCAGTGCCTGTGTCCGTGCCACGGAAGCGATCTTAAATCCGAGTACGGTTGTGGAAAAGATCAGCGCAAGATCCGAAAACGAATCCTCTGATTTTTCCAGATGATAATTCTCCTCGATCTGTTCCAAAATATCCGGTGTCAGCATATCATCGATGATCTGATGATCCGGCACCACAAGACGCGCCTGTATGACACCGTCCAGATATCCCCTTAACTGCTCCGGGAACGTGTCCTTCATGTCATCATAGGCATTACGGTCCGTATACAGGCTCCCCACAAATGAAATATCATCCTGATAGCCCGCTTTTTTGTCTACAAGCAGTTCATCCAGCCGGTCCGTGTTCACCGCAAGCGGCAGATGATAAATATGGCGCACACCTCTTGCCTTAAATTCCAGATAATTGCTCCGGTCAAAGGTAAAGATCCGGTTGCAGTCATGAAATACCGACCGGTCGTACATTCCGATCAGCGGATTGTCGCAGGTCCAGCAGACATAGCGAAGCTTCATCCGCTCACAGAGATTCGAGATCGCCGGAAAATAATTCATCGTAAAGAAAAACTCATATACGTTCTGCGTGATCTTCTCTGTCAGGATCCGCTCAAATTCCAGATCCCTGTCATACGTCTTTTCCCTGCGCTCCACACTGTCCACCTCATAACCCAGGCGGCGGAACGTCTGCTCGATATCCAGATCATTATAGGAATTCCAGCGATAGATCAGAATCTTTTTCATATCAGTTTGTCTCTGTCTTCTCCTCATCGATCAGATCCAGGATGCGCTGGATCTCAGCCCCTTCCACCGGTGCTGCTCCGCAGTCGATGCGCTTTCCGCTCTCGTCCACACGTCCCATCGCGCGTTCTTCTTTCTTTGGTGTCTGCTCGATCGTAAAATAATATGCTTTTTTCGCCTGTTCATTCCATGCAAGGTACACTCTGTGGCACAGACCCGGAACCAGTCCTTTTTCCGGAAGATCCACGCGGATCAGAAGCAGATCCTCGCGCACATTGAGCGCCATAAAATCAAAGTCAGACGTTTCGTACGGCGCACCCGGTTCTTTCGGGAACGCGCTGCGGTAAAGCTCGCAGACGAACGCTTCTTTTCCTTCGCACAGATCTCTGGTGAATTTGTCTCCATCGGTAAAAAGCATATGCGGGATCGTCTTAAGCTCCATATTTCTGCGTACCAGTGCATGATACTGGGCAGCATTCAGCTTTACAACCTTCTTGTTTTCAAGCATCTTGTCGTCCTGCGCCTTTAATTTTTCGAGCAGTGCCTTCTTCACCAGTACATTTTCATGGAACGGATTCAACGCCAGCCCTTCGAGCTTGGATCCCTCCTTTAATACGGTCATATAACTTCCACGGAAGGTGACTTCCAGAATCGTATGGAATTTCTGGTCTTTTGGAATTTCTTCTTTTCTTGTATACAGCGGAAGATACTGTTCTTCCTTATTGTTCTTTAAAATGCTCGGAAGCGGTGTGATCCCCTGCGGGATCGCGATCCTCTCTCCCTGTTTTGCTTCTTTTAAGAAGGTAAGATCCGTTCCTTCCGGAAAAACTGCCGGGACAAACAGATGCGCATAGCGCAGACCGTTTAAAACCGCAGACAGATTGTCCTTGTTCTGCTCTTTCGCATATGCTTCCAGTACTTCCTCGAGTTTTGTATTGTCCGGCATCTTCGCCGCATTGGTATGATCCATGTTATGTTCTCCTTTATCGTGTTTATTCATCGAATTCGACTGTCACAAAGAATCCCTTCGGGGTCTCTTCGACATTGACCACTTTTCCTTCTTTGGACTTCAGCCGTTCCGAAAATTTATAATTTGCAGACATTGCAAAGGAATTTCCCAGGTTGTAATAATAGGAATTCGGAAGTTTGCCCTCCGTCACCGGAAGTACATCTCCGATCTTTAATAACCCGGTACGTTCCATCTTAAATTCCATTCTGCGCATACAAAATCACTTTCCTTAGTTTTAGAGTTCTTTTCCCTCGGTATCGATCGCGTTTAAATCCTGCTCCATCTGTTTTGCTGCTTTCACCGCTCTCGATACGATCCAGATATCGGATATTCCGTCATAAATAAGTGCGATCCCAATCAGTTTGAACGCGATCTGTGCCGCCTCAAACGCCTTTACGATCAAAAGAATGCCGATCGCGAGATTTACGATCGCAAGGATCAGACAGGAGATCCATGCCGAACCTTCCGCCTGCTTTGCCTGGATCGCAAGGCACAGATCCTCCACTCCGTGTAAAAACAGGATCGCTCCGATGATCGCCGGGATCAGGTTGATGATGATCCGTGGATTGATAAAGATCCACACGCCGAGCAAAAGGACAACGACTCCTCCGATCAGTCTGAATTTATTTCCCATACGATCCGTAAAATAGATGATCATGTGCGCAACGCCCATGACAATGAGTACAGCCGCGAGCAGCTTGCAGAGCAGATCGGTCATCTGTTCCGTATAAAGCAGCAGAACCACTCCGAGTATGATGCAGAGCACTGCTGACAGTATGGTATCCGCCTTAATTTTCTTTAAGATTTCCTTCATAGAAATACTCCTTTCTCTGCTAGAGTCCTAAATAAAATTATAGCACTTTCTTCCTGTAAAAGCTATTGAATTATGTCCGCGTACGCGCCATCGATGACTTTCATCAGATCTTCCGGCGAGAGCGCGATGCTTGTCCCGATCCTTCCCCCGCTGATGTAGATCTTATCGTACTGTGCCGCCGACTGATGCACGATGGTATGGAACGCTTTTTTCATTCCAAGCGGGCTGCATCCCCCGCGGACATATCCCGTGATCTTTGTGATATCTTTAACATGGATCATTTCCACGGACTTCTCACCGACTGCTTTTGCCGCCGCTTTTAAGTTCACCTCATCCGCGATTGGAACCACATAGACATAAAACTGTCCGCTCTTTCCCTGCATCACCAGCGTTTTAAAACTCTGCTCCACCGGCGCTCCGGTCGCCTCCGCCGTGTGAAGTCCGTCGATAAATTCATCACACTCATAATTTAATACTTCATATGGTATTTTATTGCGCTCCAAAAGGCGCATCGCATTTGTTTTCGCTTCTTTTCCCATCTTTTGTCCTCTTTTTCCTACATAAAATTCGGCATTTTCTCTTTGATCTGCATGCCAGTCGGCGTCACCGCCAGTCCGCCCTCCCCGGTCTCTTTCAGACAGGAAGGCATACTTCTTCCGATATTCCGCATCGCGTCGATCACTTCGTCCGGCGGGATCCGGCTTAAGATCCCAGCCATCGCCAGATCGGATGCCGTAAGCGCGTTGACCGCACCGATCACGTTTCTTTTGATGCACGGCACTTCTACCAGACCTGCCACCGGATCACAGGCAAGTCCAAGCAGACTTTTTAATGCCAGCGCCGCCGCGTGGATGATCTGCACTGCGTCTCCGCCGCGAAGCCAGGTCACAGCCCCTGCCGCCATGGCAGACGCGGAACCGATCTCCGCCTGACAGCCTCCTGCCGCTCCGGCAATGAACG
>OIZL01000357.1_pt1 | contig 35637 bp, 41 predicted proteins | sample 1588541 | NCBI WGS metagenome assembly OIZL01 (sample SAMN03283285) | human gut metagenome | biome: human-associated habitat; material: feces | host: Homo sapiens | place: Peru | collected 2012 | reverse complement strand
ATTATCTGAATAAAAAGAAATATCTGCTCCATAAGGAATATCCATACTAAGCACACTAACTTGTTCTGGAATATCAAATACCTTCTTATATTTAAAATTACCTTCTCTTAAACTAGATGGATCAAATATATAAGCTTCATGACCAGTAATAAATGCCATCTCTGAAAATAACGTATCCTCATTAATAACATCACCACTTATCTTTTTATAATAACTATCATCATCTACCTTTTTATTATACATTACCTCTTCTTTTAAACTATTTAAGTTTACTTTATCTTCTTCTTTCTTACCACAACCAGTAATCATTAAAATAATAACCACTAACAAAAAAACTTTCCTTTTCATAGTCCTCCTACCTTATAAATATTATATAAAAAATAAATGTTCTTAGCAACTAATTAAAATTCATTGTGTTGTAATACAATAGATGTGAAACATTATTATACAAAAAATGACTTAAGTCTTATATAATTGAGTTGAACCAAAATCAATAAATATAAGAAAGGACTTAAGTCATGACAAGTATAACACAAAATAATGTGAGATATCTACCCCATGAATTAAAAACAAGACTTCATGCTGTAGAAACATATAGAAACGGAAATTCAATTGAATATGTATGTAGAAAATATCATATTTCAAGAACTTCTTTATGGAGGTGGAATAAAAAATATAATGGTACACCAGAATCATTAATGAATGGTTCTCATAGGCCAAAATCAAAGCATCCAAATGCTCATACTGATGAAGAAGTAAAATGGATAAAAGCTTTTATAAAAAGGAATCCTCATATAACCTTATGTGAATTATGGATTAAATTAAAAAGAAATAAAGGATATGCAAGACATATTGTTAGTTTGTATAGACTATTAAGAAGAATCGGATTTTATAATCAAGTATTAATTAGTGGTACTTCAAAAAAACAAATAAAACATTATGAAACTCCAAAACAGCTTGAAATAAAATGGCAAATAGATGTTAAATACGTTCCTAACGAATGTAAAACTAATAATTTACCTGACGATATAAGATTTTATCAATATACATGCATCGACGAGGCATCACGTGAAAGGTTTTTATATTGGTACACTGAACACACACCAGAAAGTACAGTTGACTTTATAAAAAAATGTATTGATTATTACAAATATAAACCAGAAGAAATTCAGACTGATAATGGTATAGAATTCACTTATAATCAAGAAAAAGTTAAAGTTATTCATCCAATGGACAAGTATTGTTTGGCTAACAACATTTATCATCATAAAATTAGACCTCGCACACCTAGACATAATGGCAAAGTCGAAAGAAGCCATAGAAATGATAATGAACGATTTTATTCTTTTTTATCATTTTACTCATTAGAAGATTTAAGATATCAAGGAAAATTGTATTTAAAAAGATCAAATAATATTCCTATGCAAGTTTTAAATTTTTTAACTCCTATAGAAATGAGAAATAAATTATTACAATTATAAAAAAACAACTCAGTTATTTACTAAGTTATTTTATATTTTTTTGTTTCACATCATTGACTAATATTCACTTAGCAACTAATTAAAATTCATTGATACACAAACTTGGTAATGATATTATTATCTTAAAGAGGTAATATGGAAAGATTTAATAAACGAAGATTTATTTTAAAAGGTTCACTTACACTAGAAGGATACTTTGAAGTATATGGCAATGACAAAATAAACTTATTAAAAGAATATAATGAAAAACTCAGAAAATATTATGTCTTAAAAGAAAAAGACAAGGAAATTGTTGATTACATGTATAAAGAATTAAAAACTTTAATAAATATACTTGGTAAAGAACATTTTTTAATCTATGAAGATGGCGATGTAAATTATATATATCCAGACAAAGAAAATAATCATTGATAAGGAAAATTTTATGGAAGAAATTAAATTAGATAAAAGCAGCTATGACATGTTTATTTTTAGAGGTGATTTAGCAATAGAATGTTACTTTGTCATAGATAATAATAAAGATAAGTACATTGGATTATATAAACAATTTTGTAAAGATATAAATAAATATCGCAAACTAACAGTAAAAAATGAAAAAACAAAGAAAAAATAGTCAATGAAATAAAATCTATCATAATCACTTTAGTAAAGAAAATTTTTCAGTTTATGAAGATGGATACATCGAATATATAGGAAATTAAGAGTCATAAATCTCATTTCTTATTACTCATTAATAAAACCATTTCTCTTTAAAAACTTTCTAATATAATTATTATCTTCAGCGCCCATAAATGAATCTTTTACTTCACCTTTTCCAATTATAAAAGTCCCTGGAGTACCAAATTTCTTAACAAGTGCTTTATCAAATATAAATGTTTTAACTTTATCATATTCTTCATTATTTAAAACAGAAAGATTAATTCTGTTTATATATACCCGATAATAAGGTAAAACTTTTAATAACTCTTCTTCATAATCATCACAATATGAACATCTATCTTGAGAAATATATAAAACACTATATTCATCATTATTAAGTAACTTATCCATATCACTAACTTTTATATCTTTAACATACTTAATGCCAAAAAATTTATTTGATAACATTCCTTTAAATACATTATCTACTGTATCAGTCTTTATATCAAAATAAGATAAATCCAATTTAATAGGTTCCTCATCTTCGTCTCCAGTAATTTTAGTTCCATCTACATAATAAGTATCCTTAGCAGTTGCATCAAATAATATTTCCTTAATATCATTTTTTAAGAATCTTGAATAATCCATATTTGTATATTCCAAATTCTCAATAGTTAAATATTTGTAATTTTAAATAAACTCTCCATTTAAATTAATCGTTTCATTGGTATTAGTAACCTGATCACTTAAAGACTCATAATTAATAGTTCTAACATCAGCATCTAATATAAGATCATTTTCATCCGTTATAACATAGGAACAACTATCTTGTAAAACGGTTTTACTATCACCATTATCAAGCTTAACATTAGCATAATAAGAACACGTTAAATCAGGCTCTAAACTAAGCATAACACTAGCTTCTAAAGAAGAACCATTATATTTACCAGTATACTTTATATTATAAAATAAATCTCCTAGAAGCTTATAATTAAAATCCTCAACATTAAACTTATATAAAGTACCTCTTGTCTCTTTAAGTTGCTCTTTTGTTTTTTTACTATTTAATCCAATACATACAATAACAACAAAAAATACTGCACATACAATTATTCCAATTAAACCTTTATTATTTTTCACTACTCTACCTCCAAAAAATATTCGTTTGATATAATCACAACTTAATTTTAACAGTTTTTATCAAAAATTACTATATCGAAGCAAAAAGACCACTGATATAGTTAGCAGCAATCTTTGTATACTTTTAAAGCAGTTTCAATTAATGCTTTTTTAATTCTCTTTATCAAACAATTCTTCTACAATTAAATCTCTTGAATGTAAATTATTGTTTTTACCTAATAATAAATTTTCATAAAATTTAATTAAGAAACTATTATCCTGCTTTATATTTAAATAATTATTAAAATAATTACTTCTTACTAATGCATTTCTATAATAAACCGATTTTTCTTTGAACATAGTATTATCTACATCATATCCAAGTGATACTAAATATTTTTCTATAAATAGTGCTGTAGTTCTAGTATTACCTTCTCTAAACGGATGTATTTGCCATATGCTCGAAGTAAAATTAGTTATATTATTAATTACATCAACTATATTCATTTCATTATAGTTTTTATTTTTTTCGAGTGTTATATCATAATCTAATGATTGTTCTAACAATTTACAATCGCCATAAGAAATAGTATCATTATTTAAAATTCTTTCGTGTTTAAAAAAATCTACTTTTCTAAATTCTCCTGCAAATTCATAAACATCCTTAAATAAATATTCATGGATATATTTTATATAGTCTACTGATAATTCAAAATTATCCTCTTCTAACAATTGAACCATTCTAGTAGAAACTAAATCACATTCAAATTCGTCTTGAATTGTCTTATCTGTTTTATCCTTTTCTGCATAATATTGTTTTAACTCATGTTCTACTTCATAAATTGTTTTTTCACCCGTTACATTTTCATGTAACAATTTTTCTAAATACTTAGATGGTTTTAAGTTATCAACTTTTTGAAGTCCAATAGCCATATCCCACTCTTGCTGTTTTATATAGTTTTTAGGTGTTTCTGTTTCAATATAATCATTTATACTCGAATCTAATTCTTTCTCAGACATCTTACCACCTCCACTAATAAAATTATAACAAAAAAGCCCCTATTTGTCAGTATTATCCAAACAAAAATAAGAGCCATAAAGCCCTTATAACTATTTTACCTCATCAGCATCTATAACAATCAAAGGCACATACACCTCTTCATCAGAATATCCAGCATGCTGAGACTTTAATGGATAATCGCCTTTATAAATAAATGCCTTTTTTGCAAATGATATAGCAAGATAATCACCTAGTTCACTTCTGAACTTTTTATTTTCCTCACCATCACCAAAAAGTTTCATATCTATTACTTCCTGCTTTGTATACAAATAAAAATAATCACTAAAATACTTTTCAAATAAAGTCTCAAATTCTTTTTTCATGCCATCTCTTACAAAAAAAGCAGTTGCTCTAGGTTCAATAGATGGTAATCTTTCCAAACATTCCAAAAAATCTTGATAATCATCTAAAAATATATTTTCTGAATTTAAATGGCCATGATCAGCAACAACAAATATTAAAGTATCACTTAACTTTTCTGCTAACGTATTAACTCTATCTTGCATATTCAAAATAATATCTTTTATTTGAACACTATCAGTTCCTACATCATGTAACGTATGATCAGGTTCATCAGAGTAAGCATAAATATACTTCTTTCCATCTTGATTACATAAATTATCTATTTTGCTAAACATATCATCTAAATCATTATATCTATCATCATCAAAAGGTGTAACCTTATATCCCTTATAACTAGTTTCTTCATTTATTCTGTCAGTAACCTCTTTATGAGTTAAATACTTACTTACATAACTCTTTGCACTTTCCAAAACCTTATACTCATCGTCTTCCTTTGACGACTGAGCAAACGTTACAATTACATCATCACATTCATCAAAATACATAGTCCATCCAAGCATTCCTGTTTCACATGGATTTAATCCCGTACGCATACTTGTAGTTGCCGCAACAGTAGTAGCAGGAAACACTGTTGAAATACTTTTTATTCTATTTCTTACAAAAAACGCATCCTTACTTAAATGCTCATCTAATAATGCACTACCCATCCCATCAAAAAGTATAGTAACAACATTTTTAGGTTTCTTATCATCTAACAATTTATCAATGTAATCTATAGTACTATGCTTATATGATGCCCCAAAATACTTCGCTATCGAACACGCTAAATTAGTAAGACACTCATTATAATCGTTTTTGATTTTCATTTTCCTTACTCCTAACCATTTGTAGTAAGTCATTTATACTATGCTCTTTATCCACTATATAACAATCTATGCCAGCATTTTCAGCACCATTTTTATCACTTCGGATACTATCCCCTACCATTAAACAATCTTCTTTTGCTGTTTCACCAATCGCAAGTTCAAACGATTCTAATCCAGGTTTCATCGCATCCTCTCCTGCAACAATCTTATCTATATAATCAAATAAACCCGCTCTTTTCAATCTAGGTATTTGCGTTCCACTAAACCAATTCGTAAGAATAACAATATCCTTACCTTTTTCTTTTAAATATTTAAATAAATCAGTTACTCCATCTGCTATCTCATCTTTAATAGTTTCACCATTATGTAGCATCCATCCATTAATAACATCCTCACTAACCGTAAATCCATTACTTTTAAAATAATCACTTAATGTTTTCGTATTATATCTAGGAAATTCCTGTTCATATCTATTTAAAATATCCTGTTTATTTTTAAAAAACTCATCTTGTTCACTTTCTAAAATATGCCTTTTAAAATAATCATCTTCCTTAGACCAATCTGGAATAAGTATGGTGTAATCAATATCAAATATATATTTCTTATAATCTTTCATCTTATCACTCCTCTATTTTTTATAAAATCACTCACAAAAAATTATAACATAAAAACTAATTTTTAAAAACTCAGATAAATTTTTCTAACTAAAAAAAGAGCCCCAAAGCTCTTAACATTTCTTCTCAAGTATATCTAACACTCCATACAAAATAAATGAAATAATCATAATAATCACAATTCCTGCCATTACAAGTGTTAAATTAAATACCTGAGTTCCATATAAAATTAAATATCCTATCCCTGCTTTACTTACCAAAAACTCTCCCATAATAACGCCAATTAAACTCATCGAAATATTAAGTTTCAAACTAGAAAAAATTGTCTTCTTATTACTAGCAATCACTAACTTAGTCATAATCTGATAAGTACTTGCTCCAAAACTTTTAAACATCTTAATCTTATAAGCATCAGTTGTAATCAGTCCATTATAAATCGTAACAAGCGTTACAATAACATTAATAAGTAAACTCATAACTACAATAGACTTCATATTAGCACCTAGCCAAATAATTAATATTGGTCCCAAAGATACTTTAGGTAAACTATTTAAAAGTGTAAGATATGGATCCATTACTCTCTTTAAAAAAGGTACTAAATAAAAAATTACTGCTAAAACAAAACCTAATAAAGAACCTATCGTAAAACTAAGCATAATCTCCTTTAAAGTAGTTAGTACATGAATATAAAGTTCTCCACTAACAAGTAGTCCTTTAATCGACATCATTACTTTATATGGACTAGAAAAAATAAAACTATTTATTACTCCCTTATCACTAAGCACCTGCCATAATCCTAAAAATAACATCAAAATAAACGCTTGTAAGAAAATAACACTAAAAGATTCTAACTTTCTTCTTTTTAAAAATCTTTTTTGTCTAAGAGATATCTTTATCTAAATCACCCCATATCTTATCATAATAATCATAAAAATTATTTGCTTTTCGCCTTTTAGAAGGAGTATCACCCAAAAGATTTATCTCATATATATTTTTTACTTTGGCTGGTCTTTTAGAAAGAACTATAACTCTATCACAAAATGAAACACACTCTGCAATATCATGACTTATCAAAATAGTAGTAACCTTAAGCTCCTTTAATATCTTATATATATCATCTGTAATAGTAAGCCTTGTTACATAATCAAGTGCAGAAAGCGGCTCATCAAGTAGTACCAAATTAGGTCTTATTGCAAGTGTCCTAGCAAGAGCAACCCTTTGTCTCATACCACCAGAAAGTTCTGACGGCATCTTTTCTAAAAACTTATCTAAACCAAACTGATTAAGCAATCCTTTTGTATAATTAACTGTTTCATCATTTAGCATCTTCTTAAGTCTTAACCCAAGCGTTGCATTATCAAGTACATTTTTATATGGAAGAAGCGCATCACTTTGCAACATGTATCCATAATTATTCTTATATCTTATAACCTTACCACCAGTTTCCTTATCTAACCCAGCAATAATATTTAAAAGCGTACTCTTACCACACCCACTAGAGCCAACAATTCCAATAATCTCCCCATCTTTAACATCAAAAGATACATCACCTACTGCTTCTACCTCACCAGATAAAGTATTAAAACTTTTCTCTACATTAACTAGTTTTAAAACATCATTCATTTACAATCAAAGTACTATAAGGTAACCTTTCACTAATCATCTTATTCTTAATTAACATATCAGTTAAATTATCATAAGACTTCTCACTTATAAAAGAACTATTAAGATAACTATCTGCTCTTTTATATCTGTCTACTATACTAGTTAAATCATCAAGTGAAGTATCTGGAAATTGACTTAAAATATCCTTAGCAATTACTTCTGCACTATTATTAAAAGTATAAACAAGACCTTTATCAATAGCTTTTCTAAAACCTTCTATAATATCTTTATTTGCACTTACATAACTTCTCTTAGCATTAAATGCTGTGTATGGTACCTCACCAGAGTACTTACCAACACTATCATAAACATAACCATAACCCATTTTTTCAAGCTTAGTCGCATTAGGTTCAAATAAATTAACAAAGTCTCCCGTACCACCAACAAATGCACTAGTTAAATTAGCAAAATCTACTGAATCATTAACATTAACCCCAGTAACATTTTCCTTTTCTAAAGCATTATAAAAATTAACAATCGGCATTCCACCACGTCTACCAGCAAGTACTTCCTTTCCCTTCAAACTATCTAATGTAAAATTATCTATCTTTTTTCTAGAAACAATAAATTGCCCATCTCTTTTAGTAAGCCCAGCAAAAGAAACTAAATAATCTTTCTCGCCATTATCATAAACATACATTGTCGCTTCTGGCCCGCAAAAACCTACATGCACATCCCCTGATATTACCGCAGCTGTAACGTTATTTGCTCCACTAGTTAAAATTAAATCTATCTTTATACCTTCCTCTTCAAAATAACCCTTTTCTATTGCTACATAAAATGGTGTATAAAAAGCACTATGTGTAACCTCTGCAACCTTAACCACATTTAAATCATCACTTACTTTATCATACCTATTCATAAAAATCACTAAAAATAAAACTGTAACAAAAACTACCAAACACAATATCTTTTTTTTCATAAATCCCCCTTACTCACTTATAATTTATTCAAAATATAAAAAAAAGGCACAACTAATGCCTTAACCAATAACTTGAATATTCCCATGAAGTACTAATCTAATAACCCCACAAATAATTAAATGAGCTGGATATATAATATAGAAAAACCACTTCATCCATTTACAATTACCAGGTTTATTATTATATCTTTTAAGAAGCGGAATCGTAAAAATTGTACACATCTGCAAAATACCATACGCTGGATTTAAAAATATTGCAAATACTAAAGCATAAAAGAAAGTAAAAAATGGAATAACAAACATTCTCTTATTAAAATTATCCTTGTTAATATATCCATATAACACCATAAGTGTACCTATCATACTCCAATCAGCTGGAAATGCTAATATACAAACCAAACATATAAGCAAAAACTTATATATACCCTTCATCTTAGAATCATATATCATTATTGACACAAGTCCTAAAAGTAAAGACCACATAACACTTGTCTGATTAAAAATAGAACCCCTAGTAAATGGAATATAATTAATCCCAAACGCAAAACAATAAGCAAAATGTGAAACTATACTAAACAAAAATAACCTTAATGCATACTTCTTAACATTCCTTGTATAAATATACCCCTCTGTTATAAAAAAACAAAATATAGGTGCTGCAAGTCTACCTATCGCATGTAAAAGTAAAATGCCTACACCATTATCATATCCAGGATATAGTATCCACAAAACATGATCAAAAAGCATTGCAAATATAGCTATCATCTTTAACTGATTTCTATTAAGTTCAAAGTTCATACAATCACCACACTAATTATACATTATTCTAAATTAAGTAGCAATTATTTTCTAATCTCATGGTATAATATCAAAGGAAGGTGCAGTATCATGAATTACAAAAAAACATTATTATCAATTATCTATATTTATTATTTAGAACTAATATATCACTTATTTATATTTAAATCTTTTACCATAAAAGAATTTTTATTTTTAACCATATTTACCATTCTATTCGGTATATTTAATGACCTAATAACTAGTCTCTTTAATAAAAAAGTAAATAAATGGTTATTTATCTCTATAAACGTTTTCCTAAGTATTTTATTTATCGCTCAAGTAATAAACTTTAAATTCTACGGAAACATTATAAGTATCTACTCAGTAGTTCATGGAGGACAAGTATTTGGCTTCATGGGAGCAATCATCTCTGTTATTCTCAAAAATATTCCATGTGTTCTTTTATTACTAACCCCCGCAATCTTACTACTAGTATTTAATAAACATATTGAAACAAATGATTCTAACTACAAAAACACTCTTATCAAAGCCTTAGTATTTGTAGGTCTATTTACAATCTGCACTCTTACTTTAAACATTGACAAGAAAGACATCTACTCAGCAAAAAACTTATATTATTACAAACACGCACCTAATCAATCCGCTAAAACATTTGGCATTCTAACAACAATGCGTATTGACTTAGAAAGAATCATTCACTTTAAAGAAAAAACAATAGACGTTTTCACTGAGGACACTACTGAAGAAGAAAAACCGGCCGTTAAAAATATCGAATATAACAAAGAAGATATTGACTTTGCCGCTCTAGCAGAATCAGAAACAAACGAAGAAATCAAAAATATTCATCTATACATGAATAATCAAGAGGCTACTGAAAAAAATAAATATACCGGTATGTTTGAAGGCAAAAATTTAATTGCTATAACGGCTGAAGCCTTTTCACCTCTTGCAGTTGATAAAGACTTAACTCCAACTCTATACAAATTAGTTCATGAAGGATTTAACTTTACCAATATGTACTCACCTATCTATTATGTTAGTACATCCGATGGTGAATATGTTACTTTAACAAGTCTCCTACCTAAAGAAAGTGTCTGGTCTTTCTATAAATCAAGTAAAAATTATCTGCCTTATGTCTATGGAAACGTCTTTAAAAAACTAGGATACTCAGCATACGCTTTTCATGACGGACAATATAAATATTATGATCGTAACCTATCACATCCAAATATGGGATACACCTATATGGCATGTGGTAATGGCTTACAAAAACTAATGAACTGTAAAAAATGGCCTCAAAGTGATATAGAAATGATTGACGCAACATTTGATATGTACAAAGATGAAGAAAAATTTGTAACCTATTACATGACAATATCTGGCCACTTAGAATATAACTTCTACGGAAATAATATGGCTACTAAAAACAAATCCCTTGTTGAAAATACTAACTACAGTACTGCCATAAAAGCATATAAAGCAACACAAATTGAACTTGACCGTGCACTTGAAAAACTACTAACAAAACTAAAAGATAATAACTTACTTGACAAAACAGTCATCGTCCTATCTGCAGACCACTATCCATATGGTCTAACAAACGATGAAATAAATGAAGTAACCCCGCTTACTAATCCAAAATTCGATATTCACAAAAACAATCTAATCATCTGGTCATCAGACATTAAAGAACCAATTAAAGTAGATAAACTCGCTGAAAGCCTAGACATCCTTCCTACAGTTTTAAACCTATTTGGAGTTAAATTTGACTCAAGACTTCTAATGGGTAGAGACATCCTATCAAACGCTGATGGACTAGTTATCTTAAATGATCGTTCTTGGATAACCGAAAAAGGATTTTATGATGCAAGCACTAACAAATTTACCAAAACAACTGACGAAGAATTACCAGAAAACTATGTTGATAAAATAAGCACAATCGTCTATAACAAATTCGTAATATCAAAAAATATCTTAGAAACAAACTATTATAAATATGTATTTAAGGAGGAAGCATGAATATAAAAGAAAGAATGCTATTAAGAGAAAACTTCTATAGTCCATATGCTACAAAAGACAAAGAATCAATAAGACTAATCCCAATAGAAGAAGACATCAGACCAAACTTCTTTAGAGACATCGACCGCATCATTCATAGTACATCTTACACAAGATATATGGATAAAACCCAAGTCTTCTCTCTAAAAGACAATGACAACATTTCCAAAAGAATGGTTCATGTACAATTAGTCTCTAAAATAGCTCGCACCATCGGTAGAGCCCTTTCACTAAACGAAGATTTAATTGAAGCAGCCGCTCTAGGTCATGACTTAGGGCATGTCCCATTCGGTCATGAAGGAGAAAGAATATTAAATAAAATTAGTCTTAAACATAACGAAGGATATTTCAATCATAACGTTCAAAGTGTAAGAGAACTAATGGATATTGAAAATGACGGAGAAGGAATCAACCTATCAATTCAAACCCTAGATGCTATCCTATGCCATAATGGAGAACTTGAACTTAAAGAATACCATCCAAAAAAGAAAACAACCGATGAATTCATACAAGACTATGAAAATTGTTATAAAATTGAAGGATACACCAAAACACTTATCCCAAACACCTTAGAAGGATGTGTAGTTAGAATAAGCGACATCATTGCCTATCTTGGAAGAGACATTGAAGACGCTGAACGTCTTAATCTAATAAAAAAAGAAGACCTACCAAAAGAAATAACTGACATTATTGGTTCAACCAATAAAGAAATAGTAAACACATTAATAATGGATATCATAAATAATAGTATAGACAAACCTTATCTTAAAATGAGTGATAATGTTTTCGAAGCACTAAAAAAGCTAAAAAAATTCAACTACGAAAACATCTACTCAAAAGCCAACACCAAAGAAGAACTCGCTGAATATGAAAACATGTTTGAAAGCCTATTTAACCATCTACTAAAAGACATTAAAGACAACAACACAGATAGTAACATCTACAAAATATTTATAAAAAATAAAAATGAAAAATATAAACAAAATACCCCAGAAAGAATTGCTATTGATTACATTGCTGGTATGACCGATGACTTCTTCTTAAAAGAATATAAAAAATATGAGAACTAATACTCATATTTTTTTATAATCTCTTTGACAATAAAAAATGTGAATCCATCAAATACTCATTCTATTTTACTGAAACAATCAACTCTAGTTCCTTCTTTGTAACCTCTTTACCAATCACAACAGGTAACTTTATCAAATACTCATAAAAAGGTTCTTCATCCGCTTTAAAAATTTCATCCTTTTTATTTTCCCAATAACACCTAGCATAATAAATAGAGCTTTCCATATTCCAGCCTCTAACCAAGTTCATGACATACTTTTGATAACAATCATCACTAACCTCAATCTCATAAATCTTATAAAACACTTCATCCAATTTTCTTTTTTCAATTCCTTTTAATACACTTGCCGCATCAGATGCATAAAAAGAAGTTAATCTAGAAAACTTATCACTATAATGTAATCTTCTCTCATACTCAAAAACTGCTTCTAAAGTATCATCCTTACTTTTAAAATCTCTTAAATAATATTGTACGCCATGACTAGATAAACCCTCAAAATAATACTCTGGAACTAACTTTTCAAAATTCTTAACAAGATCAATCTTCATTCCAGTCGCTAAATGACCACTTCTATCAACATGATATAAAATCATTTCTTCACACTCTCAATTTCTTGTAACTCTAAACGGTATTTCTGCTTAACATTAGGGTACTTCTCATGATCAACCTCACTCAAAAAATTATTAATCTCTCTTAAATAAACTTTACCATCACCATATAAAGCCCTATAAATAACATACTCCTCTAAAGTTTCTGAGTTAATTCCTGTTCCAAGAACAATATAATAATCCCCCTTAAAATGCTTATAAATACGATTTACTTCTAACTTTCTCATATATCCTCCTATCAAAAGTATAACATAATTTTTATTTTTTTCTAACCTTTATCACATCATCACTCTGAATAGTTCCAATAAGTAAAGAGGAATTATCATCATGCCTCTCAAAATTACTACTAACTGCTTTCTCATCATAATTAGCATAACAATACTTACACATATGCATGCACGAATTATAATCACCAATATCAACCATCTGCACGCACTCACACTTCTTCTCTTTTCTTACATTACTACTTTTAAACTTCTTGCCAGTTAAAATATAAGCAAGCTCATGTGACAAACACTCGCCCTTAACAAAACCATACTGAGTTAAATCTTCATCCTCAAAACACGTCTGTACACTCATCCCATTATCCATAGCACTCTTACTAAATGCTTCACCTATTTTTTTATAATCTTCTTTAGTAATTGCTCTATATTTTAAAATATTTTTATTACTTCTAACATTCTTATATTCATCCATAAAAGAGACAATTATCTTATTAACATAACCATTAAGATTTTTACACAACTTATCAAAAGCTTTAATATGATAATCAACATTATACTTATCACTTAAAAATATTGGATCATATCTCACCACCACGTTATCTATACCAAGAACTAAAGATAACTTCTTTACTCCATCAATAATCAATCTCTTATCTGAAATATTAGGCTCTACATCTTTACCATAAGGAGTTATAGTAACATGAAATAAAACAGGTACCTTTAATATATCTAACTTATTAATCATTGGTAATGGATTCTTACTACAAAACATAATCAAATCCACATCACTAAAATAAATTCTACTGACAAGTTTTTGATTAAAAGGATTTCTCACATCAACAAAACCAGCCTTAACCCTATTTATAAACCAATTAGAATAAAAAGCCGGTATATCAGTTCTCCCACTAACAAACAAAATCATAACTCTGCCTCATAAACCTCATTACCATGCTCTTTAATAATATCCTTTAAATCTTTGACTTTAAGCCACAACGAAGCCGTATTATCATTCGGATGCATACCAATAATATCCTCATCATGAAAATCATCATCTAAATAAAACTTAACTTTTCTTTCATTATCATTAAGTAACCCTAAAGGACTTACCGCTCCTGGATAAAGACCGAGAATTCTTTCTAAATCCTCACTAGAAGCAAAAGTTAAAGGCCTAGTATTAAACTTTTTTCTAAACAAAGACAAATTAACACGTTTTTCTTCCCTAACCATAATTAAATAATAATTTTTCTTCTTATCATCACGCACAAATAAATTCTTAGCATTACCTTCCCTATAAGGAAGTTCAACATCCTTTAAATCATCCATCGAATAAACTGCCTTATGTTCAGTTACCTCGTACCAGATTCCTTTGCCCTTAATAAAATTATAAACTTCATCTTTATTCATAATATTCACCATCTAACAACAAATATTATAACATAAAAAAGCAGACATAAAGTCTACTTAACATCTATCTTAATCCTTTCGGTGTCACATCAGACATCCCAGAATCTCCAAACATATCTAAAATCTCATCTGCCTTTTCATCATCATATTTAAATGTAGATACAAGAGCAGCAATAACATCACTATCATTAGTTGAGACATAAGAATCATTATCGTCTCCACTCTTCATCTTATCTGTTAAAACAGATTTTAAAATTAAACTAAGATCTCTACTTTCTTTATTTAACTGGGCTACACGAATCATATTTTCCCTAATTTCAGCAGTTAAATACTTTACAAAATCTTTTTGAGTTCTAATAAAGAAACTACCCACTAAAGCACTACCATATGTTGCTTCATAAGTTCTTCCATTTTCACCAACAATTGAATAAATATACTCACACCACATAGGTCCATCATAACCACCTACAGATAAACTTTCAGATACCCTATGGCTCACTATTGTCCCCTTAATATAAGCACCATCCTCAAACCCCTCTACATGATTATTATTAGAACCATGAAATACATAAACCTCAGTTCCATTTGGTATTAAATCTTCACTAATACTAAAATAACCTTTATTTTCCATATAAACCTCCTATAAGTGTATTATAACATCAAAAAAGAACTCTATTCAAGTTCTTAATCTTTTTCAATATAACCACTTATACCTTTAGTATACATATTATCACTTATAGATTTATATCTTTCACCATCATAATCATCTGTAAATCCATTATAAGCCTTATAAACTTCATTTGTTTCCGTATCATATACTCTTTCATACCCTAATGTAGCATCACTTTGCTTCTGACTCATAATATCAAAACTAGCACTTCTCTTATTCCAAGAATCCATTATACCATCACTAATCTGATTACAAATATTTCTTATACTCTGGAAATTCTTCATAACAGCATCTTGTTGTTGATTAAATCCATTTAAGAATGTATCAGTAAACTCTAATGAACCAGCAACCGTATTTAAAACATCTTCCCAGTTAACAAATTCATCTCTAGGAGCAGTAATAAATATTGTATCGTAAACTGAAAGTGGATAATTATCTATCTTTTTGCCAGACATAATATTCTCAGTAACATAATAAGCACCAGCATCATAAACATAAGCCGTAAATAATCCATCACCTAAAGTGCCATCTTTATCTTTAAATGTTGCTCTTAAAACATCTCCACCAATTACACCATTACCTAAATTTTCAGTAACTGTAAAATCATTTAATTCAGGAAATGTAAATGCTGCAGTATTATTAAGTTTTCCCATATCATTAAAAATCTTAAAATAACCTTCAGTATCTTTAGTTGCTATAACTGATGTCTTAGCAAATGGACTATCTGGATAAAATCTTTGGTACCAAGACTTTGAATCTTCACTCTTATTAAATCCTTCAACTTTTAAATTAAAATAAAACTGATAAATAGGTTTTTCAGGATTATAAGCCTTAATTATATAGTGAATATAATCACCTAGTACATCAACTTTCCATCCTTCAGGAACTTTAAGTTTTATAAGACCATTATCAAAATCAGTAAACTTAACACTTTTAGTTTCTGCTTCTCTAATCTTAAAATTATCCTTACTTAACACACTACCACATCCAGTTAATCCTAAAACAACAAAACCCACCATCAAAATAGTAAGTACCTTTCTTTTCATAACACCCTCCATATAATACTATTATCTATCTAACTATATTGTACCATATAAATTTCCAATGTGATAAAAAAATATAATTTTTTTCAATATTGACACTACTTATATTTTTTTTAAATAATAAACGTTTTCCACTAAATTCCTGCCGCCAATATTTCTTTTCCTCGAACAAACAAATTTTTCTTCCATATGCTTATAAAAACCATTATTAATATTTTCCTGAATACAGCAAACAATCATATCATTAAAATTTTGTTTTTTTAACTCTTCTATTGCTTTTTCAAAAAATAGTCTCCCATAACCTTTTTTCTTTACTTTATCAAGCAAATATATAGTTCGTAATTTCCCTGAATTATGATATTTTTCTTCTCTTGACTTACAAATAGCAACTAACCTAACTGGCTCATTATTCTCTTTTAATAAAAATCTTTTATAATCTGGTTCTAAAATTTTAGTTTGATCAAACTTATTTTTTAAACTCTGAATATTTTGATCTAATCCACTTTTATTTTCTTTATCATAAAATCACTTCCGTTAATCATAATTATATCTATAAAAAATTATCTTAAATATTATATTACAAAAAAATCCCCAAAAAGGGAATTTATAACTTTAATGGTGCTGAAAATAGGACTTGAACCTACAACCTACGCGTTACGAGGGCGTTGCTCTACCTATTGAGCTATTTCAGCAAACAACTATATTATACCATTACTCTCAAAAAATTCAAACACTAAAAAAGAAGAATTACTCTTCCTCTCCCAAATCAGATAACTCTGTACAAAGCATATTATACTTCTCTTTAATCTTACTTTTATCTGCTTCTTCTAAAACATACCATCCATTTTCAAACATAACTTCATAAACAGCACGCTGAGCATCTATTATTTTATCAAAATCTTTCTTTAACTTCTTAAACAAAACTTCATTACTTGCTTCCGTTAAAGCAACAACATAATTCTTACTCATCTCTTTCAAACTAGAAAGAATACTATTCATATAATCTTTATCATTCATACAAATTCCACAAGGAACCTCAGTCTTACTATTCTTAACTTCCTTACTCATTATCCTCACCACCTAAAATATCTAATACTGTATCCATATTATTCATAAATAAATCTGATACCTTTCTCGCACACTTACTAAGTGCTTTATCAGTAAATTCGCTTTCCATATTAATTACTGACTTAAAAGCTCCGTAATTCCAATTAAAAATATCTGTTAAATAATCTAAATCTTTTGTACTTATCATACTAGGTACTTTTTCCATATTATCAACTCCCACTATTATTATGGTCCAAAAAAAAGAAATAATACTACTTATTTCTTCCTTCATTAATTCGTCTTAAAGTCTTAACAAGTTCTAGTCTCTCCTTATCATACTGAAGTTTATCTTTTGTTCCTTTAGGTATTGTTTTAAACTCCCTTAAACTAGTAACATTCCTATACTCGCCTCTATCCTTAAATAGAATATATGCAATAAAATTAGCTCTTGTCTCTCTTCTTCTTGAAATATTTACAATATCTTCAAAATCAAGTTTGTAATCATCATTAAAAACATATTCACTTCTTCTTACAAAATATAAAAGTCTTAAAAATTCATCATAACCTAAATTATTCTCAAATATGCTTAAATACGTTTGCTCTAAAAGTTCTATATCATTTTTAACAATGCTATCTTTTGACCTTATCCTCTCTATAATAGTTAAGCCTTCTTCATATCCAACCTTCTCAAATTCAGCAGTTAAAACTTCAAATAATCTTCCGAAAACTCTTTGTCTAAATTCATCATTAGCAATATTGCCAATATCTATTAACTCATAACAATTATTAAAATACCAAAATAACCTTCTTCCACTTTCCCTAGCATTTAATGGAGCAAGATTATTTCTTTTTTTGCATTCTTCGCTATAAATCGGAGATAATCCAAACCAATAGTAATTAGAAATAAATCTCGTATCTTTTTTATCCTTCTTTGAATCCCACGTTGGATCAAACTCTAAAACTCCATGAAAATTGTATTTGTCATCGTTAACATAACTAATTGCACTAGCATGTCCATTATGTCTCTCTAACACATTTTCATATATCTTGACATCCGTAGGTATCCCAATTAAATTAGCAACAGCACTAAATAAATTAGCATATCCTAAACACACAATACTATCTCCAAGAGTAACTTTTGATAAAGAAGCCGATTTTGAATAATCTTCATCTTCCTTATAAATTCTTGTCTTTAAATAATCATATAAGAAAATTAACTTTTCTAAATCACTTAATTTCCGATCATTAAGTTTTCCAGCAAAACCTAAAACAACATTTAAAGATTCTCGCATTTCACTTGCCGTTATAATCTCAGTATTATAAATATTTTTAATTAAAGGTTCAACTACATAATCTAATGTACATAACTTATAAACTAGTGTTAAATCCACATCATCAGTATCAATAACCACTTGATAAGGAAAACCTTTAAGAAAGCCATATAACTCATTAAAATCAACATCTCTATTTATACAAATTCTAATACTATTAAAACTATTAAAATTTTTAAAATAAGGCATCTTTTCAACTTCATATATCTCTTTTTCAATAAGTTCATCATAACCAGCATCTAACAAAACTTTATTGGTCAAAACAAATTCTTCACGTAATTCAGCACTATTAATAATATTTAAAAGATTCTTTACATCACTTATTCTAATACAAATAGTATCATCCCTAAATGAAAAAGAATCTTCATCAGCAAAAGTAACTATTAATTTCATAAAATCACCTATTCTACTACTAATAATATTACAATAAAATGAATATAAAGTCCATTAAAAAAGACCAGCATTTTGGTCTTCTACTTATTCTTAGCTAACTTTTTAGGTTCAGGTTTTTCAATAGCATCAATTGCTTTATTTAATACCTCAACAGTTTTTCTTCTAACATCATCAGCAGCCTTTTCTAATACTGGTGTTCCTTTTTCAACTGCCATATTATAAAGTTCTTCAGCTTTAATTTGAATCATCTTAGCTTTTTCTTTAACCACAGAAGCAACCTTTTCTTGATCTAAATCAGCAAGTTCCTTCTTTAATTCTTTAATCTTTTTTTCTAAAGATTTCTTAACATCATCATACTCTAGTTCTTTAACCTTATCCCAAAGTTCGTTAATCTTAATAGTTAACTCCTTTCTAGTCTCAGAACCTTTCTTTGGTGCAAATAATATTCCAAGTCCAGCACCTATTGCTAAACCAGTTAATAAACTGCATCCTTTTCCACTATTTTTACTCATAAAAATCATCCTCATCCTTTCTTCTTTTTAATCCAGTAATCTTATTAATCAAACCTACTACTCCCTGAGTCAATTTTCCACCTAGATAAGCCATTTTATTTGATACACCATCAATAAACCCAAATACTGTATCAAGTGTTGCTACTTTTTTAGAAACATCATCCAAAATAGCATTTGTCTTATCTATAGTAATTATAAGTTTAATTCCTAAAATAATACCTATAACTAGTAAAATAATAAGTAATAAATAAATAATTACTGGTAACGCTGTTGTTAATCCTTCCATTATTCTTCATCCTCACTTTCTTTATTTTTTTCTTCATACATTGAATCGATTAAATTAAATAAATCGTTTTCAAGTGTATCTTCCTTAGTTTCATTTACTGGAGTTTCCTCAATTACAGGTTCATCTTTCTCCTCTATAACCTCAGCATCTATCTTCTTATCTTCATCTTTAGAAGTTAAAATCTCATCTAAACTCTTTAAAGGTTCTGTAAATTCATCTTCCTCTACTTCAATCTTAGTTGTTTCCTTACTAACCTTCTTTTTCTTTTCTTCAACTCCATAAGCCTTTTTTCTTACTTCATCTAAATCTGGTGCTTTAACACCCATATCAGTTTTTACAATAACATCATCTTTAGTATAATTCTGATCTAATATTCCATACACAGGTGAAATAATTGGTGTAGGTTTAAAAGGCTTACTAGGTTCCTTCTTACGAGGCTCCTCCTTTAAAAACTTACTATAATCCATTCTTCTTTCATCCTTCTTAGGCTCAACCGGAGCACTTCTTCTAGGAGTATAATCAAAATCAAAATCATCTCTAACTTCTCTTACCCTAGTTTTAGGTTTCTCCTCTTCAAAATCATCAAGTGGAAAATTAAAATTGCTACTTCTAGTAGGAATCACTTCCTCCTTAGGCATCTTAACTTCCTTAATCGGATTAACCTCTCTCTTAGGTTCTTCCCTAACAGGTTTCTTCTCTTCTTTAGTTATTACTGGTATCTCTTCTTCTTCAACATCAAAGAGTACATCTTTTAATTTCTTAAAAACACTCATTTTATCACTCCTTATTTAATCACATCTAAATCCGGAACTTTATCGTCACCTTCATAATTACCATATTCTTTATATACTTCTAAGAAATTACTATCACTAGCATCTTCATCAAACACACTAAACTTTTCTTCAGAAGAAGTAACCTCATCAATAGATAACAAATTCTTAACAATATCATCCGTATATGTAATAGTAGATAAAACAATCATCGCATTAGTAACGCACTTATTAATATCCTCTTTCTCTACTATCACTTCTATTTTAGCATAATTATACATAATTTCAATTAGATATTTATCATTTTTTTCATTTATTTCTAAATATCCCTTATCATCAAGTGTCATACTTAAATAAGCATTTTCATTAACTTTATAACTAAGTTCTGTCTTTTTTAAATAACTAACTAAGTCAACATACAAGTAATATTTATACTTATCATCATTAAGTATCTCATTATATTTTTTAGATGAATTAACATTAAGTCCTTGTGGTAAATAATACTTATAACCAGTCCTATACTCATTATAACTATTTATCTTAGAACCTAATACTTCTTTTGTTATATCTTGAACACTAGCATTATTAATATTAGTGCATCCACAAAGTAATAAAAGAGTTATTACCAAAATATATTTCTTCATATAGTCTCCTACAAACATTATACCAGTTATTTATCATTTGGTAAACTTTTTATAACATCAGCATAATTTATTGTCTGACCTAAACTAATAAATTTATTCTCATATTCAGTTCTAACATTAGGAATATCACTATTAGTTAAATCTAAAGAAATCTTATTAAACTTATATCCATAATTATTGAACATCTCTAAAGAATAGGCAAATAATCCCTTATTATCAGTCTTCTGAATAATATGAACATCACCTTTAGAAATCTTCTCATAAAGTGGTAAAAAAGTTTCACTAGTAAGCCTTCTTTTAGCATGTCTAGTCTTAGGCCATGGATCACTAAAATTCAAATATATTGTATCAACATTATGATCAAAATAATCACAAATATTCTTAGCGTCAAAACACATAAATCTTAAATTACCTGGAATATCCTCTATCTTTTGCACTGCTCTAACTAATACAGAAGGATACTTCTCAATACCAATAAAATTAACATCCGGATTATTCCTCGCCATCCCAATAATAAAATCACCCTTACCAGTACCAATCTCAATACATAACTTCTTATCATCATTAAAAGGATTAGCTTCTACAAGTAATCCACTATTTATTAAAATATTATTTGCATCTTTAACATTTCTTAATCTCATAAATCCTCCATTAAACTTTTATTCACTCTTACATATATTATTGTAGAGGTGAATTATGAAAAAAGACCGAAACTCATTTTTCCAAGAATACGGCTTTAATAGTTATAATAACAACTACCAGCAAATGCCTAACATGAGCACTCCTATGAATATGCCAATAAATACTCAAATGCAAGCAAACTCTTCATTTTATGCTGGACCTGTTGCTGGCACTTCTGAAGAACTAGATGCCAGAATCTCTAAGCTAGAAAGACAAGTATCAAGACTAGAAACCAGAATCTCTAACTTAGAAAAAGGTACTACCACTAATCCAAGTGATTATAACTATTCAAGCAATATGTACATGCTTTAACTTTCCTTTATTTGAAACTTACCAAACGTAAGTTTTTTTATGATCTTATTTATTTCTTTAGTTCCAAATATATGTTGTGGTATCTTCATCCAAATACTAAGTCCAATATAAATAAATGCTCCAATAACTGCATCAACAACAATTAACTTAACACTACTCGTACGACTATAAACATTAAATGGTAAGAAATTATTAAGCACAAGAAGCACTGCTGTCATAACTAGTGCAGGGACAAGAGTCTTAAACACTGTAATAAAAGTGTCTTTATAATTAATCTTATGAACTCCATTAAACGCTTTAAGCCCAACATAAATAGATACAGAATAACCTATAAATGATGCAAGAACTGCTCCATAATAAGCTCCTAATCCAAAATGATTACAAATAATCATAAGTGGCATATCTAAAGCAGCATTAAACAAACATCCAAATATATTCGTTAAATAAACTGCCTTAAACTTATTACAACTTTGAAGTGCCGTAGACACTACCAAACTAATATTACCAACAAGAGCATTAAATACCATTATCTTAAGTATATCTCCACCATAATGATTTATATTATAAAACACTGTCCATACAGGAGTAGCAAGTATAGATAACCCAATCGTCATTGGTAAACTTACATAAATAATTATCTGCAAACTCTTATTTAACTTTTCATTTAAATCTTTCCAATTACTCGTCGCATGTGCAGACACTATTGATGGAATAAGTGTAACTGTCATTCCCATTGCTATTGAGTTAACAATCATACATATCTTACTGCCCCATGTACTAATAACACTTGTAATAAACTCTACATCATGTGCTGAATATCCTAAATGATCAAGTACACGCAAAATAATAACCATATCTGTAAAACTATAAACACTACTAATTAAATTAAGTACTATCGCGGGAACAGCATATATTGCTATTTTCTTAATAATCTCTTTATTGCTAATATCATCTTTTTCAAGTTTTTTATCTAAATCAAGAACCTTTTTATTCTTATTAATCTGTCTCTTTAAATAATAATAAGCAACTAATCCACCAAAGAAAGCCCCACTTACTGCAATTCCAATCGTAAGCGTTAAACTTCCATTTAATACCTTATAACACAAATAAGAGCCAGCCAAAATAACAAATATTCTAACAACTTGCTCTATTAAATTAGCAGTTGATGAAGGTCCTACATACTCATGACCTTGTAAATATCCTTTAGCTACGCTTAAATGAGGTACAATCAAAACAGCAAATGAAACACATCTAATAACAAACGCAACATCAGTAATGGTATTACCACCTTGTAAATCACCTAAAATAAGTGAACCAAGTTCCTCTGCAAACACAAATAAAAGAATAAACGTCGCAAAAGAAAAATAACTAATAAACTTCCTACTTAACTTATAAGCCCTCGTCTTTGCTTCAATCTTTCCAGTCGCATTATACTCACTAATAAGTTTACTCATCGCACTAGGAATGCCTGCAGAACTAATAGATAAAAAAATCAAATAGATATTATAACCATAACTATATAATGCTCCACCTTTTGAGCCTACTATAATATAAAAAGGCACAACATAAAGCATCCCTAATATCTTTACCAAAATTACGGATGCCGTCGCAATAAAAGTTCCAGTTACAAAACTATTTTTCTTCATTACTATTCACTCAAATTTCTATAAATAATCATCGCAGTAAAACAATAAATCTGCTCTTCTCCAAACGTTGCTACTCCCACACTATACTTAATATCAATAAGTTCTATATTCGTCATAAGAAAAGCATTAACTGCTTGTTCTAAATCTTTTTCATGCGATTCATCAAAAACTTTAACCAACATTTCATCCTCCAATTACCATGGTATCAAAATGAAATGTCAACAATTGTCAGTTTTCGCCTAAATCCACATAACAATTATACCTTATATTTACATTACTTGCACGATACTTTACATTTATTTGATAATATTCTTAACATATTCTAAAACTTCATCACTAATTAAATTTATATCTTTAAGTTTATCATCATTAACACAACTAACAACTCCAAAATCATATCTTCTGCTAAGTAAATGATAAGTCATCTCAATATTATGATACTTAGGATCTGCTACTTCACCAACTAAAGGTCTATACTGATAAGGTAAAAATAAGAAAATAACTTTATCTGGTCTTGGCAAATCAAGCAAATTAAATTCAAGTTGCTCCATCCAAAATATCATATTAACCCTATCTTTAACGTCTTCAAACTTACTAGCCTGATAAGCCATATTAGACTCAACATATCTATCAAGTACAACATGCACACCTTTATCTAATAACTCATTAATCTTTCCTATATTATTAACTCTATCAGCAGCATAATATAAAGACAATGCTTTAGGATCAACCTCTTCATCAAAATAACTATTCCCATCCTTATTTAAAATATGCTCATAAATTATCTTACCAGTTGGCGTATCATACATCGGAAAACGCATCTTTACAGCTTTTTCACCCATCTCATTTAATCTTTTAACAAGTAAATCAGCCTGTGTCTCTTTTCCAGAACCTTCAGTTCCCTCAATAACAAGTAACTTACCTCTCATTTTTCTTCCTTCTTAAACACCTAGCACAAAGCGCAATATAATTATCATTACCAACTAAAATATCCCCCTTCTTCTTCCCGTCATAATAAGTATAAATCGCGTCTCTATTACACTCATTACAAGAAGCATGAAGTATCTCTATCTCATCAGCAATTGAAAGTAACTGAGGCATAATTCCAAAAGGTGCTTGCTCACTAGTCATATTAAGTCCAGCAATATAAATGTCTAAATCTTCCATAACAGATAACTCCAGCAAAATTTTTATATCACCCTTTAAAAAATTAGCCTCATCAATAAAAATTGTATTAATCTTATCCGTTATATAACTAGGTATATCCTTAATATCGTCAACCAATATAGCATTAATCTCTTTACCTTTACGAGTCTTAACAACCCCATAATCCCTTGTATCCATCTTAGGTTTAAATAAAAGAATTCTACTCTTATGGTATCTCTTATCATACTCATTAAGTAAAGCATCACTCTTTCCACTAAACATAGGACCTGTAAATACCTTTATCATGTTACCACCACCATAATTATATAATTTTTAAAACCTTTAGTAAATACATCAATAACCAGTGTGAAACTTTTTTATTAATTTTGGTCAAAAAAGTTTCACACCAACTTTTATTTAATTAAAAAAACTTCCATAAAGGAAGTTAATCTAACAAATGTCCACACTTTACACAGGCTTTCATAGAAGCCCCATTAGCATACCCACAATTAGGACAAACCTTACTATTACTACTGCTCATTATCTCCTCAGCAATATCATCTGTACTTACTCTAGGCATTTCTACTTCACCACTAGGCATCTCTGGATTACTAATCTTTTCAATAGATATCGTATTTTCAAACTGAGGACTATTAAATATCTCTTCAGGTTTCTTCTCATCTACTGCTTGTGTTTTTAAAGCAGGCATATCAAATATATTATCATCATAACTAGGTTCATTAACTGGAGCAGGACTACTACTTACCTCTTCTGAACCAAATATATTATCAGTATTATCACTAACTGGAATATCCAGCACTTCAGGAACACTATCCATAACCTCAACCTTAACCGGCTCTGCAGTAATTTGTTCCTCTAACCCAGGTTTTTCTTCTAAATCAAAACCTTTAATTTCTTCAGGCTCACTAGGAATATTACTTATTGGATCCGGAGTCATTAAATCCAGTTCTCCACTTTCATTAGGATCACTAGCCATCAAATCAAACTGAACATCACCATCAGTTTCACTTACAACACTCGCTTTACCAAATCCTAAAATCATATAGAATATCGGTGTCAAAAACACCAACCCTAATCCAAATCCAGCACTTTTACCAAACTTACCAGCAAGCCTATAATTAGCAACAATAAGTGCAATCCCATTAGCTACCGGAAGTATAGAAAGCCATCCAGGCAAATCAACAGCCTTCAAAAGTATCCACTGACCATATATAGGAACAATAGCTCCCCATCCAGGTAACCCTAACTTCTTATATACCTTAATCGTAGCAACTAAACTAACAATAGCAAGTAATATAATAACAAAAAACATTACAAACATTACCCCAGAAAACACTAAAGTAACATTATTACTACCATAAACTGCATAATCACTCATACATCTAACCTCTTTCTACTCTTTTATACTACTATTTTACTACACAAAAGCCTAATTTACAACATAAGGTTTTTCACTTGTACCATCACCAGTTACGTTGGTCGTCGACTTAAGAGAAATTGAAGGACGGACGCCGCCAGAGTTGCCCACGTCGTTGCGGCCGAAGCGGCCACGGCCGCCGCTAACGCCCCAAACGTTAGCGTTGTAACCACCGAAGTAGTCAGGAGACAAGGACCACCAATAAGTATCTGTAGCATTTTCTTGTAAATATGTTGTAGTGTTTCCTGTTCCTGCAGCATATCCTGCTAATGCTAACTCATCTGCTGTTATTAAGCCTACTTTTGAATTTATTTTACTTAATTCACCATTACATTTTAAACTTGGACCAGTGCCACCAGCACTACCACTAGTACCTACTAATCTCTGTGTAGCACCATAATATGTTACATTTTTAGCATATCCTAAACCATTTACGTTACTGTAATTATAAGGGTTAAATGTTGTATCTGTTACATTTGTTTTATCATTACACCATACAGTATCAGCTATTTTATCATCATAATCTGATAGATTATTATTATACCATGTTTCTAAATTAGTTAGTATTGTACTCTTATTTGTATTTGCATGAGTCGCATCATATGTGCTTGATCCTGCTGTCCCATATATAAATCCTACATAAGCATTGTCATTCCAGGTTTTATTAAATTCACTTGTATATGTTTCACCAGAGTATCTTGCAAATGCTGCACTAGCACTATTATTTGCAGCATCACAAGGATTAGCTGCTCCAGTTGTATTATCATTATGCAAGATAAGTTTTACTGAACCATCTCCACTAATTCTTACTATTCTCCAGCACTTATTAGCAAACTCTACATAGTTATTTGTTACAGCACCTCTAAAGTAGTAAGATGTACCATAATCATCTTCTGCACTTGCTAGAAGAGCCTCATCAGCAGTAGATACTGCTGCTCCAGGTGTAGTTATTGGAGTCTTAACTTCATTATTTGCTAAAATAGTTTCTGCTAGAGTTGGACCCCTTGTTATAAACGTTGCGTTACACCTCACATTGCCAGCACTTATATCATTAAAAGACACTACCCATTTTGTGCCATTCCATGTAGCCTTTGCTCCTGCGTCTTGTTTTATTCCATTTCTAGTACACTCTACAGTTGCCGTATACTTATTTGTAGTTGGAAATGTAGTACTAGCTTTTCCATCAATAACAGCAGCTATGATAGGTCCACTACCATCTTCTAGTACATCTTTTTTATCACTCTTATTATATATAAACATTCCAGAAATAATTATCGTGCATACAATAATTAAACTAATTATTTTCTTCATATTCATACCTTCCTTATGATAACATTATATAATAATAATTTTATTTAGTCCATAGAAAAACTTGGAAATATTTCATCCAAGTTTTATTTAACTACAACACTAACAATTCTCTTTGGTACTACAATAACTTTAACTATATTAAGGCCATCGGTATACTTTTTAACGTTTTCATTATTAAGTGCTTTCGCCTTTATTTCTTCTTCAGTATCTTCTTCACTAATTAGCACGCTTCCTCTAAGTTTTCCATTAACTTGTACGCCTATCTCAAACTCAGAATCAGTTGTTTTACTTTCGTCATATTCTGGCCAAGCACTTACTGCAAATTCTTCGCCTAACTTACATTCCTCATTTAACTCTTCAGTAATATGAGGTGCAATTGGATTAAGTAGTGCAAGTAGTGTTCTATAGTCCTTATGCGTAATAGACTCTTCTTTTTCCATAGCATTTAGTAAAATCATTAAAGCACTTACTGCTGTATTATATTTCATACTAAGTAAATCATTAGTAACTTTCTTAATTGTCTTATGCATTAAACTTTCTAAATTTTTAGAATACTCTTCACCTTCAGTAAGTTTACTCTTTATTCGATCTACTCTTTCTAAGAATTTCTTGCATCCCTTTAAACCATTCTCACTCCAAGCAGCATCTTTAGGATAATCACCAATAAACATTTCATAAGTTCTAAGAGCATCAGCACCATAATTAGCAACCATATCATCTGGATTTACTACATTACCTTTACTCTTACTCATCTTTTCATTGTTCTCACCCAAAATCATACCATGAGCAACTCTCTTTTTAAATGGTTCTCTAACGCTTACCAAGCCTTGATCATACAAGAACTGATTCCAGAATCTTGCATAAAGCAAATGTCTCGTAGCATGTTCCATGCCACCATTATAATAATCAACTTGTCCCCAGTAATCCATTGCATCACGACTAGCAAACTCTTTATCATTATTTGGATCCATATATCTAATCCAGTACCAAGATGATCCAGCCCAGTTAGGCATTGTATCAGTCTCTCTCTTCGCCATCTTACCGCAGTGTGGACAAGGTACATTTACCCATTCATCAAGTGTACTTAGTGGGCTTTCTCCATTATCAGTTGGTTCATAACTCTTAACATCAGGAAGTACTAAAGGTAGTTCTTCCTCTGGAACTGGAACCCATCCACAATCCTCACAATAAATCATTGGAATTGGTTCACCCCAGAATCTTTGTCTAGAGAAAATCCAGTCTTGTAATCTATAATTAGTAGTTTTCTTACCAATATGATTATCTTCTAAATACTTAAGGCATGTATTAATTGCATCTTCCTTACCAAGTCCATCTAAAACACCTGAATTAATATGAACACCATCACCAGTATAAGCCTCCTTAGAAATATCTCCGCCTTCAATAACTGGAATAATCTTAATACCAAACTTCTTTGCAAAAGCATAATCTCTAGTATCATGTGCAGGTACTGCCATAATAGCACCTGTACCATATCCCGCTAAAACATAATCAGAAACATATATTGGAATAACTTCCCCACTAACTGGATTAACCGCTTCAAGCCCATCTAACTTAATACCAGTCTTCTCTTTACTCTCATCAGTTCTTTCAATCTCACTCTTTACTCTAGCAGCATCTTGATAAGCCTTTAACTCATCTATATTCTTAATTCTATCTTGATACTTTTCTAAAAATGGATGTTCAGGGCTCATTACCATAAATGTTACACCATATAAAGTATCACATCTTGTTGTAAATACCTTGAGCATATCTTCAGTATCCTTAAGTTTAAAATCAACTTCAGCACCAACACTCTTACCAATCCAGTTAATCTGAGCTGTCTTAATCTTCTCCATAAAGTCAGTATCTTTTAGTCCTTCAATTAAACTATCAGCATAAGCAGTCATCTTAAGCATCCACTGATTCTTAAGTTTCTTTTCAACCTTAGAGCCACATCTTTCACATACTCCACCAGCAGCATCCTCATTAGATAATCCCATCTTACAATTAGGACACCAATTAATATCCTTCTCAGCCTTATATGCTAAACCAGCCTTATAAAACTGTAAAAACTGCCACTGCGTCCACTTATAATACTCTGGACTACTAGTATTAATCTCTCTACTCCAATCAAATGATATACCAAGTGCTTTAATCTGATGCTTAAAATTATCTATACACTCACTAACCATCTTACTTGGATATACGTGATTTTTTATTGCATACTGCTCTGCTGGAGCCCCAAATGCATCCCAACCAATTGGATATAAAACATTATACCCCTGTGCCCTTTTAAGTCTTGCCATTGCATCAAGTGCTGTATAACTTCTAACATGTCCTACATGAAGCCCAGCTCCTGATGGATATGGAAACTCAACCAAAATATAATACTTTTTCTTATCACTATTATTCTTAGCAGTAAATACCCCTTCTTCTTCCCATCTCTTTTGCCATTTCTTTTCAATAACTCTTGTATTAATCATTTTTTATCACCTTTCTTCTCTTTTTTAATTAAAATTTTACCAAGTGCTCCATACACTAAAAATATCATTATAAATAAAAGTCCAAATCCCGTAAGCACCTGCCATACATAGCCAATCTTTAAACTAGTACATGCTGTCCCACTTACACTTATTATAAGTGCATTAAAAAGTGCAAACACAACCCATAACCGTTTAAAATTCATATTCTTAATTTTAACCCCATACTTATAACATAAAAACTTAACCTCTTTAGTTTCCTTAATTGTTCCCTTCTTATACTTAATTAAATAAATTATAAAATAAGTTACAAACACAAATACAAAACTAACTATAAATACAATTAAACTCTCCATACGCCTCCATTAAAAAACGGCCCTACATCCAAAGGACGAAAGACCGTGGTACCACCTTAATTTATACTCTAAGTTTTAAAGATCTTCACCTAACACATCCAAAAGCAAGTTCATAAATCTTTATTATTAACTTTCACCACCCGTTAACTCTCTTTAAAATAAACAATTTACTAATACTCTTTCTTCATCTGCTTAAAATGTATTATATTAAATTTCTGCAATATATTCAAGTAATTTTATAAACATTCTTATATATTTACCATTTAATCCTTTAACTCTTAATTTTCTAATCTCGATTCTCTTACTCTTAATTTCTAAGTCACTAAATAAAATTGCCGCAATGTTTTCTTTCAAACTAGTCTTAATCTGTAAATCACTTAAAATACTATCAATATCATCATTAATAATTCTCTCTGCATCAATCTCAATATCTTTACCCCTACAATTGATTGTAAGCTGCTTAGCAGTAGATACATCTTTAACAAGCACTACAAAATCATTACCATCAACATAACTATCATAATTATCATACTGTGCATCAGCAATATAAACTGTTACATCACTAGCTTTTCTTGTATTTCTAAAACGTACTAAATAATCTCTCTTTAATGGAACGATTCCACTCTTACCCTCAGTAGGTCTAATAATAACCGTAAAATTATTCGCCTGGTAATTATAATCAACATCTGTAACTAAATAAAAACCATCCTCATAAGCCGTACTAATTCCATCATCCTCATATAACTTATAAACATTACTAGCACCCGGAAATACATGTACCTCTAGCTTACTAGGTACTCCTGTATTATTTAAATCCTCATTAGATATAAAACTCATTGGAATAATCGTTCCCTGCTTAGCAAACACCGGATAATCCTCATCCTTAAAGAAAGATACGTACCTCTTACCACCAATAAACTTCTTACCAGTCTTAAAATCATACCACACACCATTAGGTAAAAATATCCTATGAATAGTACGATTCATTAAAACATCCTTCTTAGACGTAATTGGCGCTATAAATAACTCTGTTCCAAAATAGTATTCATTTCTATATATAGGTTCATCATAAATCTCTGGATACTTATAATAAAGCGGTTGCACCAAAGGAAGACCAGTCTTAGAATACTTATAAGCCTCCGTATAAATATATGGAATAAGTCTGTGTCTAAGTTTCAAATACTCCTTAACAACACTAAATGTTTTAACATCCCAAAGCCAAGGCTCTCTCTTATAAAAATGAGAAGCATCACTACTAAAACGAAGTATTGGACTATACGTCCCAAACTGTACATATCTCATATAAAGTTCAGGATCCTCTATTCCACCTTTAAATCCTCCAATATCATGACTCCACCAAGATAGTCCAATATTCGCAGCCCTTGAATTATACTCTGGAAGCATCTTTAAACTATCCCAAGACACAATTGTCTTACCACTATATAAAACTGGCATCAAATGAGAAGCAAGCATTCCATTTCTAGATAAAATCATTCCTCTACTCTTCTTACCAGACTTATAATTATTAAAATGATAATAATTAAGTGCTCTTAATGTATATAAATCACTAGGATTATTATAATCGATCCAATAGAAATCTACTCCCATATCATTAAGTGGTTTAATAAACTCATCAAAATATGCCGTTAACATTTGCTTATTAAATACATTAAAAGGAATAACTCCATCCTCAGCATAACCAGCTATCTGCTTAAATCTTGTATAGCCTATCTCATCAGGACTAATCCCACCAGAAGGATCAACATTAAGCCCTATTCTTATATTATTACTATGTAAATAATCAGTAAGTTCTTTAGGATTAGGTATCAAATTATAATCAAAAGTATATCCACTATAAGTATTTTCATAAGTCATGTGCCATTCAGGTCCAAGCAAAAACACAGATAACGGAATCTCATTCTTCTTAAAAGCCCAAACTAAATCTTCAATCATCTTAGTATTATAAGTTACATCCTTATTCCACCATACACCTAGAGCATATCTAGGAAGCAAATTAGGTTTTAAAGTAAGTTTAAAATAATCTCTTAAACAATATCCAAAATCTTTTCGATACATAAACACATAAGTATCTATTCTCTCATCACTTCTCCTACCAAGTGATCCATCCTTATTAAATATAAGACTCTTACTATCATCTAAAGAAACAAAACCATCAGTTGAATAAAGACCTTTACTAAAACTAGCATTACTATCATCTAAACTAGAACTTGTACCTTTAAAATTTCTCGCTTCAGCAGCACCAAAAAACCAAACCTTATCTGTATTATTTAAACTAATCTTAAAATTAACACTAGGGTTCATCTTAGTTCCATAAAAAGGCTTACCTTTCTGATACTCAAGTTTAAAATAATTAGTCGTAATAACTAAATAGTTATCATCTTCCTTCTTCATAAACTTAGGAACATCAAATTTTCTAAACTTAACAAGTTCAGTAGGCCTATCCTCAAACTTACCATTAGCATTATACTCTATACGCACTAAAATATCAGATAATATAGTAATCCTATAATTAACTCCTCTAATAATAGCAGCATCTAAACTTATCGCATCATCATAATTTTTAAATTCAAAATAGTCTTTCACCTTAATCAACCCTAACTATCATAAATTAATTTTAACACACTTATATAGCATTTTCAATTGACATTTGCATACATTTAATATATAATACTCTTGCGTATTTAGGCAGGTTCTTATTAACTTATAACGTGTTTATTTGCAAGAACTTTAGTAACTTAACTGCCTTAAGTGAAAAAAATAATAAACACCCTACTTAGAAGATAAGAATTCCTTTAAACGAAAGAAAGGAGAAATATTATGTCAAGATATACTGGTCCAGCATATAAGAAGTCTCGTAAATTAGGTTTCTCATGCCTAGAAAATGGTAAAGAACTAGCAAGACGTCCTTATGCTCCTGGAATTCATGGAACAAGTAGAAGAAGAAAACTTAGTGAATATGGTATTCAGTTAGAAGAAAAACAAAAAGTTAGATTTATGTATGGTTTAACTGAAAAACAATTTGCTCATACTTTCGAAAAAGCTTCTAAAATGAAAGGTATCGCTGGTGAAAACTTCCTAAAACTTTTAGAAAGTCGTTTAGATAACGTTGTATATCGTATGGGTCTAGCTAATACTAGACGTGGTGCAAGACAACTTGTTAACCATGGACATATTCTTGTTAATGGAGAATGTGTAGATATCCCATCATATACTGTTAAAGTTGGTAGTACTATTTCTGTTAAAGAAAAGTCACTTAACCATCCAGCAATGAAACAAGCTTTAGAAAACACTTTAAATCGTCCTGCATATGTTGAGTTTGACGATAAGAAGATGACTGGAACTTACTTAAGACTTCCAGAAAGAAGTGAACTAAACGCTGATATCAATGAATCACTAATTGTTGAATACTACAACAGATAGTAACAAACTCCCATTTTGGGAGTTTTATTTTGCTTTAATTTATGCTATTATAGAGAACAAAAAGAAGGAACTTGACTATTCCGCCTCCCTGACGGAAGACCTCTCCGCCGACGAAAAGAAAACCCTCAAAGCCCTTGAGACCGTCACCGGCGCCGGTAACATCGGTGACAACGGTGCCGGCTCACATCTTCCGCACGCCGAACCAGCCGGAACGAACGATGCGGCAGAGCGCGACGGGCAGAAAAATAATATTTGAATATTAACAGATTTCAACTATCTTTGCAAACCTTTCGGACTCGGAGCAAAGGCAGCTTCCAATCGCCCAAACTCCCTGCGGAATCCCTATCATCATCTAGATTCCCCTGCCGGAAGGCTTTGCGGGTGTGTTGAAACTGGTAGACAAGCCAGACTTAGGATCTGGTGCGCAAGCGTATGGGTTCGAGTCCCTTCACCCGCACAAAAATGCCTCCTAATCAACTGATTAAGAGGCGTTTTTCTTTTTCAATAGGTGTTCTAAGTACCCCAAAATGGTCCAAGAATCCCGTACCGGTTGAATATTGCGTTACGGCTAGTACACAAAAGGACTATCTCATGTACCAACCACGTTTCTGGAGACATTCGGTACACCATTGAGGCTTCTCATGTACCAAACTTATCTTTCGGATTAAAAACCGAGGGGTGAAGCAGAGAGCCTTACGGCTCAGAGTGACAGCCGGGTACAGACATTACCCTAATAACGTCTGTAGTGGCTGCGGACTCTCTCAACCTTGCCGAAACGTACTCGCTTGTAGGCTCGCACCCGGACAAGTCTGATAACCTCCACCTCAATGGCGACTATCACAAGATGTTGGCTTGTTCTCATTCTGCATACTTATTGTTAGGAAATTGAGAGAACAACCGTCCTTGTTGTAGTACCCCCTCGGTATGGGACAATAAAAAAAGCAAGCATCCCTTTTAGGGAAAAGATGCTTGCTTTTACTTCTTTCTTTCAAGAATATATTACCATCGCAAGGATAAAGAAATTTTTTCAGATTGTCAAGGGATAACCCTTCAATGTTTTACAATGTAATATTGTTTCACACTCTGCCGGCAATGTGCTTGGCGCAGGACTTTTCTTTTGTCGTGATTTTTGTGTAAGTTTGCAGGTTAAACAGACAGTCAGGAAATGTTTAGGAAACTTGCGGACAGAATGAAGGAGTTCAAGCTCACGATGAGGATGAAGCTGACGCTGAGCCTCAGCGCGATAGCCGTGACACTGCTTGTCTCCAGTGTGATCTCCATCATGGAGTACTAC
>OIZL01000355.1_pt1 | contig 35711 bp, 36 predicted proteins | sample 1588541 | NCBI WGS metagenome assembly OIZL01 (sample SAMN03283285) | human gut metagenome | biome: human-associated habitat; material: feces | host: Homo sapiens | place: Peru | collected 2012 | reverse complement strand
GCTCAAAAGCGGCGTTCCCAACGCCATACGCGCATTCAACGAGGTGCTCAAGCCCATGGGCATCACCAAGTGCGGCATCCGTCTGGACTCCGGCGACCTGGCGTATCTGACCCGCAAGGCGCGCCAGATGCTGGACGAGGCCGGCTGGACAGAGTGCAAGATCTCCGTGTCCAACTCGCTGGACGAGTACCTCATTCAGGACATGCTGCTGCAGGGCGCACAGATCGACATGTTCGGCGTGGGCGAACGGCTCATCACCGCAAAGAGCGAGCCGGTATTCGGCGGCGTATACAAGCTCGTCGCCGTCGAGCATGAGGACGGGACGGTCGAGCCGAAGATCAAAATCTCCGAAAACGTCGGAAAAATCACAAATCCCCACTTCAAGAAGCTCTACCGCCTCTACGGCAACGACACCGGCAAGGCAATTGCGGACTATATGTGCGTCTACGACGAAACGGTGGACGACAGCCGGGATCTGACGATCTTCGACCCGGAGGCCACATGGAAGCAGAAAACGGTCTATAATTTCACCGCGCGGGAGCTTCAGGTGCCGATTTTCCGGAGCGGCGAGCTGGTTTACACGCTGCCGACGCTGGAGGAGATTCGCACCTACTGCCGCGAACAGGTCGATACGCTCTGGGACGAGGTCAAGCGCTTTGATAACCCGCATACGTACTACGTCGATCTGTCGCAGAAGCTCTGGGACATCAAGTATGCCCTGCTCAAGCGCGGCTCCGGAGGCAAAAATGAGAAGAACTAACACCCGCCGCATAGCGCTGTGCGGCGTGCTGGCGGCGCTGGCCGTGTCGCTGATGTTCCTCGGCGGGACGGTTCCCTTCGCGTCGATTGCCTGTCCGGTGCTGGCCTCACTGGTGCTGATCCCGGTCTACGCCGAGTGCGGCAATCGCTGGGGACTGCTGTGGTTTCTGGCGGTAGCGGCGCTGAGCGTACTGCTTGCGCCGGATAAGGAATGTGCCATTTTATTTATCTTTTTCGGCTATTACCCCATGCTGCGCCACCGCTTCGGCCATCTGCGCAGCGCCGCTTTGCGCTGGGTCTGCAAGCTGGTCTACGTCAATGCAGCGATTTTCGCTGCCTACGGGCTGATGCTGTTTGTGTTCAAGCTCTCCGCGCTGGTGCAGGAGTTTGCCGACACGGGAAAGTGGATGCTCGCGGCGCTGGTGCTGCTGGCAAACGTCACCTTCGTGATCTACGATCTGCTCATCGACCGGCTGGAGGTTTTTTACCACGCCAAGCTTCGAACAAAGCTAAAACTATAAAGGAGTTACCGATATGAAGCGTTTTCTTGTAATTCTACTGGCAGCTTCCATGCTGCTGTCGCTGTTGACCGGCTTTGCCGGAGCGGCAGAGGCGGAAGATGTATGGGCGCAGATTGAGGTCTACGAGGCAAAGCATCTGCGCAAGACGCGTACTGCCGGCAACGCGCTGACCACTGCGGACTACGCGGCGCTCTCCGGCGATATCGCCGAGATCGTCATGGCCTCCGATGACTACACCGAAGGCTCCTGCACCTACAACGGCACGAACGCCATGTTCTTCTGGGAGGATGCCAACGGCGAACCGCAGGGCTATTCTCCCTCTCTCCGCGCCAGAATCGCAGCCGGAGCAACCGGTGAGCCGACCGAGGACGTGACCGAAACCGTTTCCTACGCATCCCGCGGCGGCACCTCGACCGGAAAAAACGTCTACGTCATTGGCCCGTGGTATGGCCGGGACAGCTCCTTCACCAACCAGTACAAGACCGAGGGGCAGCGCATCGCCAAGGCCACCGGCGGCACGTACACGCTCTATTCCGGCACGAACGCAAATATCAACAATGTCGCCAAGGCCGTGTCCGACGGCGCAGTCGTCATCTTCGACTCCCACGGTGAAACAGACTACGAGAAAGATACCGACTACCGCGACCCCTACGGTCAGTATGTCGCGGACTGCGTGACCGGCGCGAACACCTCCTACCTTACCCTCACGACCGGTACTGGTCTGACCGCGGCAGATAAGGAAAGAGTTACCGGAAAGGATGGTCGGACCTACTATCATGCAGCGACCCAACGAAGCAGCGGCACTACATACTATCTTGTGGACGGCACGGTCATCGCCAACCATATGGAGAAGCACGCGCCGCACAGTATGCTCTGGATGCCCATCTGCCTCGGCATGGCGACGGAGGGCATCTGCACCCCGCTGCGCGCAAAGGGCGTTGAAACGGTCTACGGCTACTCGCAGTCCGTCACCTTCGTCGGCGACTATGCCTACGAGGAAACCTTCTGGTCGTCCATGATGGAAGGCAAGACCGTCGCCGAATCCGCCGCCGCAATGAAAAAGCTGCACGGCAGCTGGGATCCCGCATATCTGGAGGAAGGCAATTACTTTAACTCCGAGGCCAAGGCGCAGCGCTACTTCGTTGCCTTCCCCGTCGTCGTTTCCTCCGAGGACGTGTTCCCCGGCCAGCGTACCGCCATCACCGGCAACGCCGAAAGCTACGGTGCAGACCGTGTGCAGGTGGTCAACTCCACATGGCGGCTGCTTTCCGGCTGCGACCACAGCTACACCTATGCCGTGACGCAGGAGCCGACCGTTTCCGCCGAGGGTACACTGACCGGTGTCTGCTCCAAATGCAGCGATATCGTTTCCGTAACCCTCCCGAAGCTGGATACGGAGAACTACACCTACGCCGTCGAAACCCCGGCCACCTGTAACGCCGAGGGCAGCGCCGTTTATACCTGGAACGACACGACCTATGGGACCTTCCGCTTCCCCGTGCCCCTCCCGAAAAACGACGAGCATTCCTACGATGCCGGGACCGTCACGACGCAGCCGAACTGCACGAATGAGGGCGTAAAGACCTACGCCTGCACCCGCTGCGGCGCGACGAAAACGGAAGCCGTTCCGAAAAACGGCGAACACGTCTTTGATGCCGGAACGATCACGAAGCAGCCGACCTGCAAGGCCGAGGGCGAAACGTTCTTCACCTGCACGCTCTGCGGCGCGACGAAAACCGAACCCATCGCAAAGCTCGCCTGCTCCAGCGCAGTCTACGCCGACCTCGGGCAGAACGCATGGTATCACGAACCGGTCGATTACATGGTATCCAATGGCCTGATGAACGGCGTGTCGCCCACCTCGTTTGCCCCGGAGGATCATCTCACCCGCGCCATGCTGGCCACAATCCTCTACCGCGTCAGCGGCAACACGGCGCAGCACGGCCACCCCTTCACGGACGTTCCTGCGGGCCAGTGGTACTCCGATGCCATCGCGTGGGCCTATGATACCGGCGTCGTCACCGGCACAAGCGCGACGACCTTCCGCCCGGAGGACAACGTGACCCGCGAACAGGCCGCCGCCATGCTCTACCGCTTCGCCGGGCAGCCCGAAGCCACCGGCGACGTGAGCCCCTTCCATGACGCGTCCGATATCTCCGCCTATGCCGTCACCCCGCTGCGCTGGGCCGTCGGCGCGGGCATCATCAACGGCAAGAGCGCCACGGAGCTGGACCCGACCGGCACCGCCACCAGAGCGGAAATTGCAAAAATCCTCGCCTTCTGGCTGGCGCAGCAGAACTAAATCCTGTAAAAGCCCCCGTCATGTCATTGCGAGGCCCTGAAAGGGCCGTGGCAATCTCGCAGAATAATTTCAAAATTCTGCAAGATTTCGGCGAATTCGGAACATTCTGCGCAAGATTGCCACGTCGCTTCGCTCCTCGCAATGACAATTCGGAAACCTTTTGATCGTCTGAATTTCATTTTTTTGATAAAGGAGAACGCTATGCTTCCGACCGAGCGTTTTGAGCGGACCGCGCCGCAGCGGCAGGAATTGTTTCAGCCGGAGTGTCCGGTGTACGTCCACTGCGCCTGTCTGAGCGTGGACCGGCGGACCGGCGCGGTGTTTGCGCAGGCGCGGTTGGTCAATCGCGGCGCGTGGGCGGTCGAACGCCTGCGGCTGACGCTGACCGGCACGGACGCGGCGGGCGCGGTGTGCTGCCGGAGAACGGAGCTGCTCACCGGCCTCGCGGCAGCACCCGGCGCAGTGTTCGGCGAGAAGCGTCTGCTCCCTCTCGGTTCGGTCCGCCCCGCCGCGCTGACAATCACGGTGGAGGCCGTCGCATTTTCCGGCAGCCTGCGCTGGAGCCGGCAGCCGGAGCACCGGCTGGTCGTGCCGGAGGAAGCCGGGTGGATGCGCTGCCTCTGCGGACTGCCAAATCCGCCCACTGCGGAGAAATGTCCGCACTGCGGCAGGCCGCTGCGTGAGCCGTCGATTCCGGATACTGTGACGGCGCAGCCGGACGGTGCTGTAACGCAATGCCCGCCGGTATTTTGCTTTGACCCGGACGACACGCTGCCGCTCGAACCGCAGGAAACGACCGGCTTCGCGCCGGAGGACGGCGAGGACTGCGAAGCGGACGATTCTGGCCCGGAGGAGCCGTGCGGTATGCCCTGTTGGGTTGCAGCGCTGCTCTGGACGCTCGCCGTTTTAGCCCTGGCCGCTATCTCCGCGGTTGCCGCGCTTTGCGTCTGGCGTCATGTCCGGTAATATTTTTCGATTCGGTAAAAATATTTTCACAAAAACAGTTTACAAAAAACAAGAAGCATGGTATACTTACCTTGTAGGAGCTGGATACGCGTAGCCCCGCGTGATCCTCGGCGCTCCTGCAACCCCTATCCCCTCAAAAATTTAAAGAAAGCAGGTCGAAAAAAATGCCGCAGTTTGTACAGACAGAACAGCAGAAGGAACTGATCGAATCCTTGGTGCAGGATCTTCCCGCATACCGCAAGAAGATGAGAATGTCCCAGGCTGAGCTTGGCGAAGCCGTTGGCAAGAGCCGCCAGAAGATCTCCGAGATGGAGCGCGGCGCTGCTCCCCTTGGCTGGGATACCTACCTCGCCATCCTCATGGTCCTCGGCGCACATGGCGTTCTGGAGCCCAGAGGCCGCGACGCTGAGCGTCTTGCCGCTACCGGCAGACTCATCGGCGGCCGGATTCGTCTGTAATCCCTCGTTTTTGAGCAAAAAAGGAGCTGCTTCGTCAGGAAGCGGCTCTTTTTTGCTTCATGCAGCAAACGAAAAGGCATTGACAAGTCGCCGCAACTGCTTTATCATAAAGGAAAAACCTGCCTTGGAGGGAACGAAATGAAAGAAAAAGTAACGGTATTCGGCAGCTTTGCCGTCGATCTGGTCGCCCGCACGCCGCACCTGCCCGTTCCGGGCGAAACGGTAAAGGGCAGCAGCTTCCATCAGAGTGCCGGCGGCAAGGGCTTCAATCAGGGCATCGCCGCCCATAAGGCCGGCGGCGAGGTCACCATGATCACAAAGCTCGGCCGCGACAGCCTCGCCAACGTGGCCCTCGCCGAGATGGACGCGGTTGGTATGGCAAAGGACTACCTTTTCTACAGCGACGAGGCTGCGACCGGCACCTCCCTCATTCTGGTGAACGAGCAGACCAGCCAGAACGAGATCGTCATTGTCCCCGGTGCCTGCGCAACGATCACCCCCGCAGACATCGCCAAGGTCGAACAGCGCATCCGCACATCGGCCTACGTGCTGCTCCAGCTTGAGATCAATCAGGATGCCAACGAGGCCGTCGCTGCACTGGCAAAGGAGAGCGGCGTGAAGGTCATTCTCAATACCGCCCCCTATCAGCCCGTTTCCGACGAATTTCTGCGTGGTACATGGCTCGTCACGCCGAACGAAGTTGAAGCAGAGGAGCTGACCGGCATTGCGGTCACCGATCTGGAAAGCGCCGACCGCGCCGCCGCAGTGCTTTTTGACCGGGGCGTGCAGAACGTCCTCATCACGCTCGGCAGCCGCGGCGTGTATCTCAACGCGGACGGCCGCAGTGAGATCATCCCCGCGTACCACGTCAAGGCGGTCGATACCACCGGCGCGGGCGATGCCTTCAACGGCGGTCTGCTCACGGCCCTGTCCGAGGGCAAATCTCTGCACGAAGCCGCCGTCTTTGCCAACGCCCTCGCCGCGCTCTCCGTGCAGCGCCCCGGCGCAAGCCCGTCAATGCCCACAAGGCCGGAAATCGATGCCTTCCTCGCCGCACAATAAGTCAATCCAAAAGGGCCCGCTGTCCGCACAAGGCAGACAGCAGGCCCTTTCGCTTTCAGGAAGTTCTGTCGTTAATCGCTTGACAGCGGCGCTTGGGTGTGTTAGTATTTGAATAACCTATGGTTTTACTATGTTTTTATGTGGGTATCCGGAGGCTTTGACTATGGCAGAGAACTATGAGGCGTTGTATCGGGCTGTGATGGCTGGGGAGGCTGCGGCGGCGCAGTGGGAGGTCGATGGGGTTTCCTATGTGCGCAATTTCCGGCCAAAGGAGCGGCTGATCCTGCTGGGCGGCGGGCATATTGCGCAGCCGCTGTGCCGCTACGGCGCGGAGCTGGGCTTTGCGGTAACGGTGGCGGACGACCGGCCGTCGTTTGCCAATCGGGAGCGCTTCCCGGAGGCGACGGAGGTCATTTGCGACGCCTTCCCCAACACGCTGCGGGAGCTGCACATCAACAAGCGTGACTACGTTGTCCTCATTACGCGGGGTCATCGGTACGATGCCGACTGTCTGCGGGCGATTTTGCCGGGGCCGTTTCCGCACTATCTCGGCATGATCGGCTCGCGGCGCAGAGTCGCAGGGCTGTTTGATTTGCTGGAAAGCGAAGGCTTTAGCGGGACGCTGCTGAAAAAGGTCCACGCGCCCATTGGTCTGCCCATCAACGCGCTGACAACGCAGGAGATCGCCATTTCCATCGTCGCGGAGCTGATTCAATGCCGCCGGAAGGACACGCCCCGTCATTCCGGCAGCACAACGCTAGTCGAGGAATCCATCGACCCGGCGGTGCTGAAAGCGCTCTGCTGCTCGAAAGAACCTCGCGCGTTGTTGGTAGTATTGGAAACCAGCGGCTCCACGCCGGTAAAATCCGGTGCAATGATGGTCGTGGACCGGATGCTGCACACCGTCGGCACCGTCGGCGGCGGGTGCAGCGAGCACGCCGTGCTGACGGAGGCTCGGCACCTGATCGGAGCACCGCGAAGCAAGTGCGTCCCGGTCGATATGAGCAACGATGTCGCCGAGGAAGAAGGCATGGTCTGCGGCGGACAGATGACCGTGCTGATCGAAGGCATCGAGTAAAAAGCATAAAACGGTGCGCGCTTTCATGGGCCAAGCCCTGAAAACGCGCACCGCTATTTTTTCAAATCACGTAATCATACCCGTCGGGGTCGCTGTGCATCAGGTCAACCAGCGTCACGCTGTCCAGATAGTCGTTGATGACCTTGTCCAGCCCCCGCCAGAGGGAGAGCGTCCGGCAGTCGGCCGCGCGGGGGCAAGCATCGGCCTCCGGCTCCATGCAGGCGACTGGAGCCAGCGATTCCTCCGTCAAGCGCAGGATGCTGCCGACGGTGTACTGCTCCGGGGCTTTCGTCAGACGGTAGCCGCCGCCTTTACCGCGCACGCCGGTCAGGAGCTTCGCCTTGACCAGCAGCTTGATGATGCTCTCCAGATATTTTTCCGAGATCTCCTGCCGCTGGGCGATCACCTTCAATGGGATAAAGCCCTCCGCCGGATGCTCCGCAAGATCGATCATTACGCGCAGCGCGTAACGGCCCTTCGTCGAAATCAGCATAGTCGTTTCACCTCGTTTGGAATAAACCTATTATACAGCATGGTAAATAGGAAAATCAACAAAAATTTTCCATTGGGGCTTGACAAACGACCGTGCGCGGATTATAATCCACACAAACCTATAAGACAAGTTGGTTTATAAACAAGGTAAAATTTCGATCAGGAGGTTGTCATCATGTCAAACATTTACACATCCGCCGATCAGCTCATTGGCAAGACCCCGCTGCTGGAGCTTGTTCACATTGAAAAGGAAGAGCGGCTTGCGGCGAAAGTCCTCGCAAAGCTGGAATATTTTAACCCCGCCGGAAGCGTCAAGGACCGCATCGCCAAGGCCATGATCGACGACGCGGAGCAGAAAGGTCTGCTGAAGCCCGGCTCCGTCATCATTGAGCCGACCTCCGGCAATACCGGCATCGGCCTTGCCAGCGTCGCCGCCGCCCGCGATTATCGCATCATCATCGTCATGCCGGAAACCATGAGCGTCGAGCGCCGCCAGATCATGAAAGCCTACGGCGCGGAGCTGGTGCTGACCGAGGGCGCAAAGGGCATGAAGGGCGCAATCGCTAAGGCCGACGAGCTGGCCAAGGAGATTCCGAACAGCTTTATCCCCGGCCAGTTCGTCAACCCCGCCAACCCCGCCGTCCACAGGGCGACCACCGGCCCGGAAATCTGGGAGGATACCGACGGCAAGGTCGATATCTTTGTCGCAGGTGTCGGCACGGGCGGCACGATCACGGGTGTCGGCGAATATCTCAAGAGCCGGAATCCTGATGTGAAGGTTGTGGCTGTCGAGCCTGCCTCCTCCCCCGTGCTGAGTACGGGAACCGCCGGAGCGCATAAGATTCAGGGCATCGGCGCAGGCTTCATCCCCGACGTGCTGGACACGGCGGTCTACGACGAGGTCATCCCCGTAGAAAACGACGACGCGTTCGCCACCGGCAGGCGCATCGGCAAGAAGGAGGGCGTGCTGGTCGGCATTTCCTCCGGCGCGGCGGTCTGGGCCGCCATCGAGCTGGCCAAGCGGCCGGAAAACAAGGGTAAGACCATTGTTGCCCTCCTGCCGGACACCGGCGACCGCTATCTCTCCACCCCGCTGTTCGCCAATTGAGCGGCAGCTATCACCAGAAAGAACGGGGATTTTCCTATGAGCAAATATAAATTTGAAACTTTACAGCTCCACGTTGGTCAGGAGCAGCCCGACCCCGCGACGGACGCGCGTGCTGTGCCGATCTATCAGACGACTTCTTATGTATTCCGCGACTCCGCCCATGACGCAGCCCGCTTCGGCCTCTCCGATGCCGGCAACATCTACGGCCGCCTGACCAATTCCACGCAGGATGTACTGGAAAAGCGCATCGCGGCGCTGGAGGGCGGCGTGGCTGCGCTGGCGCTGGCCTCCGGCGCAGCGGCAATCACCTACACGATTCAGGCGTTGGCGCAGGCGGGCGACCACATCGTTGCGCAGAAAACCATCTACGGCGGCAGCTATAACCTGCTGGCCCACACCCTGCCCCAGTTCGGCGTGACCACGACGTTCGTCAACGCGCACGATTTGAACGAGCTGGAGGCCGCGATTCAGGACAACACCAAGGCCGTTTATCTTGAAACGCTCGGCAACCCCAACAGCGACATTCCCGACATCGACGCAATCGCCGCCATCGCGCACCGCCACGGCCTGCCGCTGGTCATCGACAACACCTTCGGCACGCCCTACTGGGTCCGCCCCATGGAACACGGGGCTGATATCGTCGTCCACTCCGCGACCAAGTTCATCGGCGGCCACGGTACGACGCTCGGCGGCATCATCGTGGATGCCGGAACGTTCGACTGGAAGGCCAGCGGCAAATACGCTCCCATCGCCGCACCCAACCCCAGCTACCACGGCGTCAGCTTCGTCGATGCCGCCGGTCCGGCTGCGTTCGTGACCTATATCCGTGCCATTCTCCTGCGCGACACCGGCGCGACCATCTCGCCGTTCAACGCGTTCCTGCTGCTGCAAGGCGTAGAAACGCTCTCCCTGCGGCTCGACCGTCACGCCGAGAACACGAAAAAGGTCGTCGCCTATCTCGCAAGCCACCCGCAGGTCGAGCACGTCAATCATCCTTCCCTTCCCGGCCATCCGGACCACGCGCTGTATGAGAAATACTTCCCGAACGGCGGCGCATCGATCTTCACCTTTGAGATCAAGGGCGGGCAGGCCGAGGCGCACAGGTTCATCGACCATCTGGAAATTTTCTCCCTGCTGGCCAACGTCGCGGACGTGAAATCGCTGGTCATCCACCCGGCGACCACCACGCACTCCCAGCTCAGCCCGGAGGAGCTGCTCGACCAGGGCATCAAGCCCAGCACCATCCGCCTGTCCATCGGCACCGAGCATATCGACGATATCCTCGCCGATCTGGAAAAAGGCTTCGCAGCCGTCAAATAATCCAAAACGCTGCCCCGCATCTGCGGGGCAGCCTTGGTTGTCAAAGAAGTCCGATTTTGTCATTGCGAGGCCCGGAAAGGGCCGTGGCAAACTCGTGCAGGCAGTTCCGAATTCGCCGAAAACTGTCCGTAAATCAAAACAATTCTGCGAGATTGCCACGGCCGCAAGCGGCCTCGCAATGACAAACTTGAAACTCTTTTGACCATTTGAAAGCTGCCCCGCATTTGCGAGGCAGCCTTGTTGTTTTAACCGTCCAGCGCCGGGTTCATATAGTAAACATTCTTCCGGTCCAGATGCTCCCGCAGCTTTTCGAGCGCCTCGCCGAAGCGCTGGAAATGCACGACCTCCCGCGCCCGCAGGAACTTGATCGCGTCGTTCACGTCCGGATCGTCCGACAGCCGCAGGATGTTGTCATACGTCGTCCGCGCCTTCTGCTCGGCCGCCATGTCCTCGACGAGGTCCGTGATGGGATCGCCCTTGACAGCCATCGTCGCGGCGGACCACGGCGTACCGCCCGCCGATTGCGGATAGACCCCGGCCGTGTGATCGACAAAATACGGTGCAAAGCCCGCCTCCCGCTGCTGCTCCTCGGTCAGCTTCCGCGTGAGCTGATGCACGATCGCCCCGATCATCTCCAGATGCCCCAACTCCTCCGTGCCGATGTCAGTTAAAATGCCTTGCAGCTCCGGATAGGGCATAGAATAGCGCTGCGAGAGATACCGCAGCGACGCGCCGAGTTCTCCGTCCGGTCCGCCGTATTGCGTAATGATAAGTGACGCAAGACGCGGGTTCGGGGTGTGGATTTTTACGGGGTATTGCAGCTTCTTTTCATACACAAACATGGTTATTCCTCCTCATTCGCCGCAAGCTCCCACGGCCACGGCCCCTTCAGCCAGCAATAGCAGTCGCCCGCTGCCGCGCCGCGCTGCGTCAGACTGCCGAACTGCTGCTCGTAGGTTTCCTTGCCCTGCGCATAGAGCTTCGCGTACGACTGAAACAGCGCGAACGCGTCCGCATCGTCGGGGTGGGTATCGAGATATTCACCCAACTCTACGATGGCAAAGCCGAGCGCCTGTAATTCATGCAGCTGCGTTTCGCTGAGCGTTCCCTCGTTGACCATGCCCTGAAAGGGCAGGTCCAGCCCCGGAAACAGCGTTCCGCGCACGACCCCCTGCTTGGCCGGGTACGTTGCCGGGTTGTTCTGCTGGAAGGGGACAAAGGGGTTAGCCAGCGGTGCCTGCGCCGGCAGCGTTCCCATGCCGGTCGGCAGCATCGCTTCCTCCTGCCGCACCATCGGCTGCGATTTCATTTCCAATGTTATTTCCTCCTTCTTGGGGATTCGACCCGTTTCAGCCTATGCCGGCACCGTTCGGATGGTGCAAAAAACCGTTCCGATGCTTTACGCATCAGAACGGTTTTGTTTTACCCACGCGGCGACCAGATCGCGGTGGGTGATGACGATATCGTCCAAATTCAGCTCGTCCGGGGCGAAAAAGCGCAGCTCCGTCGATTCGCGGCTGCATCGGATCGCCGGTTCGTCCGCCAGCTCGGCGGAGAACAGGACGATGATCATGCGCCAGACCGTGCCGTCGCGGTAGGAAGCGATCCGGTCGTCGTCGCAGATGCGAATTTGATGGAACGCGTGTTCCGGGAGGGAGATCCCCGTTTCCTCCCGGAGCTCCCGCGCAATTCCGGCGCTGTAGCGTTCGCCGTCGCGTAGCCGCCCGCCGACGAGCCCCCATTGGCCGCAGTCCCAGCGGCGTTCGAGCAGGAGTCGCCCGTTCCATTGCAGCAGCACGTTCGTGCCGATGCGTGTCTTGGCGTTCGGCTTCGGCGCGGCGGGATCGTTGCAATAATATTCTGCAATCTTCATGCTTTTTCCTCCGCGTAATATTGCCGGACAAAGCGGATGAACCGCTTCGTCTGCGGGCGAAAATAGTCGTCTTTTCGATAGACAAGATAGAGCCACCGGCCGACCGGCGCATCGGGCAGGGCGAAGGTCAGCAGCTTGCCCTCGCGCTCATAATCCGCCGCAGCCTTCGCGGAAATGATGGAAATGCCGAGGCCACCCGCAACAAGGCCCTTGATTGTTTCCTGATCGTTCAGCCGCGCCATAATGCGCAGCTCTGATTCGTGCAGGCCGCATTGCTCGATGTACGCCTCGATCCATTTCTTGCTGCCGCTCCCCTGCTGGCGGAACAGCAGCGGCTCGCGGACGATATCTGCGACGGTATAGCCCTCTCGCCATTTGCGGTAGCGCTCCGTGGCCGGGGTGATGAGGACCATCGTGTCGCGCAGGAACGGGACGAATTCCAGCCCCTCCTCCTGCGTCTGCGAGCCGACGAGGCCGACCTCATAATTGCCCGTCAAAAGGCCGTCAATGACGCGTTGGCTATCGCCCTGATAGATGCTGAATTCCGCATTCGGGTAGCGCTTGCGGAACGCAGGCAGGATATCCGGCAAGACGTAAGCTGACGGGATAGTGGACGCTCCGATGCGGATGACGCTGCGGTTTTCCTCAGACCAGTGCTTTTTCAGGTTGTTTTGCAGACTCAGCATATGCCCGGCGCACTCGTAAAGCTCCATGCCGCGCGGCGTGATATTCAGACTTTTCGTCGTGCGGATGAGCAGGAGCGTTTGCAGCTCCTCCTCCAATTGGCGGATGTGCGTGCTGATGGTCGGCTGGGAAATATAGAGCTTCTCCGCCGCCTTGGTGAAGCTGCGGTATTCGACGACGGCACAGAAGGATTGGAGCTGCTTCAATTCCATTGCTCCGTCCTCCCAAGCTCCCGCAGGGCGTTCAGCGCCTGCTCCACGTCGTCGCTCGTGTTGCACCAGCCGAAGGAGAAGCGCACCGTCCCCGTCGGGAAGGAGCCGAGCGTCCGGTGGGCATTCGGCGCACAGTGCAGACCGACGCGCGTCATGATGCCGTAATCCGCGTCGAGCGCATAGGCAAGCTGCGCCGGGTCAATGCCCTCCAACCGCAGCGAAACCACGCCCGTCCGGTCCTTTCGATCGGTCCTGCCGAATATCTGTATATTGGGAAGCGTCACAAGCCCCTGCAAAAACTGCTCCGTGAGCCGCTGCTCATGGGCAAAAATCTTCTCCATGCCGGTTTCCCGCAGCCAAAGGAGGCTTGCACGCAAGCCAAGAATGCCGGGCAGGTTCGGCGTTCCGGGCTCGAAGCGGTCGGGCATGAAGGCCGGGACCTCCTCGGTGTGGCTGACGCTGCCCGTGCCGCCGGAGAGCAGCGGCTCCAGTTCCCCGACCAGCTCCGGGGAGAGGAGGAAGCCGCCGATGCCCTGCGGCCCAAGCAGGCCCTTATGGCCCGTAAAGGCCAATGCGTCGATGTGCTGTGCCTCCATGTCGATCGGCAGGATGCCCGCCGTCTGCGCCGAATCAACGAAAAAGCGCAGTCCGTGCTTCCGGCAAAAGTCGCCGACCGTTTGCAGCGGCAGGACCGTCCCGCAGACGTTGCTGGCGTGGGTCATCATGACAAGGCGGGTGTTTTCTTCAAGCAAGTCCTCCATCGCCTCGACAATCAGCGTGCCGTCGGCATGGCAAGGGATGCGGGAGAAGCGAACGCCCTGCTTTTCCAGCTGCGTCAGCGGGCGCATGACCGCATTATGCTCCATCGCGGAAACGAGTACATGGTCGCCCGGCCGCAGAAAGCCCTTGAGCAGCACATTCAGCGCCTCGGTGACGTTTTTCGTAAACGCAACGTTCCGCGCGTCCGGTCCGTGGAACAGGTCGCACAGGAGCTGGCGCGTTTCATACACCTGCTCCTCGACGCAGTAGGCCCCGGCGTAGCAGCCGCGATTGATATTGCAGCCCTCATTCAGAAGATAGTCGCTCATCGCCTCGGCGACCGCGCGGGGCTTCGGGAAGGTCGTGCTGGCGTTGTCCAAATAAATTCCCATTCACAATTTCCTCCGTTTTTTCCATTATAGCACGATGTTATTAAATTTTCAAATAAATTGTCCAAAACTATAAATAATAGCAATTGGACTTTCCAACCATTCTCAAATATACTTAAAATAGAAATTCGGAGCGGCACAATCCCGCCGCTCGAGAGAGAAAAGGAGTGTTACAATGTCCCTGAAAAAAGAAAAGTTATGGATCATTGTTGCCGGCTGCATCATCGGTGTGATTTCCGCACTGCTGGTGTTCTTCGGCAACCCGCAGAACATGGGCTTCTGCATCGCCTGCTTCCTGCGCGATACCGCCGGCGGCCTCGGCCTGCATCGTGCCGCCGCCGTCCAGTACATCCGTCCGGAGATCATCGGTCTCGTCCTCGGCAGCTTCATCATGGCGCTGTGCAAGAAGGAATTCGGCTCTAAGGGCGGCAGCGCACCGATGACCCGCTTTGTTCTCGGCTTCTTCGTGATGATCGGCTGCCTGATGTTCCTCGGCTGCCCGTTCCGCATGATTCTCCGTATCGCGGGCGGCGACATCAACGCCATCTTCGGCCTGATTGGCTTCGCCCTCGGCATTCTTGTCGGCGTGTTCTTCCTCAAGAAGGGCTACACCCTCAAGCGCACCTATAAGCTCGCCCGCTTCGACGGCATCATCTTCCCGGCCGCGCAGGTTGTGATGTTCATTCTGCTCGTCGCAGCACCCGCGTTTCTTTTCTTCTCCGAAGAAGGCCCCGGCTCAAAGCACGCTGCCATCGCCATCAGCCTGATCGCCGGTCTGATCGTCGGCGCTCTGGCACAGCGCACCCGCCTGTGCATGGTCGGCGGCATCCGTGATGCAGTCCTGTTCAAGGAGTTCAAGCTCCTGTTCGGCTTCATCGCCATTCTGGTCAGCGCCCTGCTCTGCAACCTCATCCTCACCGGCGCGACCGATGGCACCTACTTCAAGCTCGCGATGGAGGGCCAGCCCGTGGCGCATACCGATTGGCTCTGGAACGGCCTCGGTATGCTGCTGGTCGGCTTCGGCTGCGTTCTGCTCGGCGGCTGCCCGCTGCGTCAGCTCGTGCTGTCCGGCGAGGGCAACGGCGATAGCGCCGTCACCGTCCTCGGCCTGATCGCCGGTGCTGCTGCTGCGCACAACTTCGGCCTCGCCTCCAGCGCCGACGGTCCCACCTCCGCAGGCAAGATCGCCGTTCTCATCGGCCTCGGCATCGTCGCCGTGGTTGCCTGCCTCAACACCTTCCGCAAGAAAGCATAAGGAGAAACGAATATGAAATTGATCGATGCGCGCGGACTGTCCTGCCCGGAACCTGTCCTGCTGCTCCGTGAGGCCATGGCCTCCAAGGAAAACACCTATCAGATCATCGTGGACAACCACGCCGCCAAGGAAAACACCTCCCGCTACGCCACCCATCAGGGCTACGGCGTTAAGGTCGAGGAAAAGGACGGCGAATACACGCTGACCTTTACGAAATGATCTATCTTGCAACAGTCTACTCGCACTTCGGCGCAATCCGCTACAAGCGCTCCTGCGAGGCGGCGGGCATCCCGGCGACGCTGATGCCGGTCCCGCGCAGCCTGAGCAGCAGCTGCGGCACGTGCGTCCGCTGCGAGGGCGGCTGGCTGCCCCCGGCGGAGGCTGATGCGCAGGAGATCGAACAGATCGTCCGCCAGCTTTCCAACGGCTATGAAACCGTTTATCAAAGCGACTGAGCCGGACAAAGCGTGCCGCGGATATTGACACGATTCGATTTTAGGTTTACAATAGGCGCGAGAGGTATTTCCTACCCCTCGCGTCTGTTTTTTTCTGAAAGGAGAAATACTATGAACAAGGCACTCCGGCCCGCACAGGTCCTGGTTTCTTTTATGCAGCGTATTTATGACAAGGGGCTGACCACCATGTCCGGCGGCAATCTGTCGGTTCTGGACGATGACGGCAATATCTGGATCACGCCGTCCGGCATCGACAAGGGAACGCTGACGCCGGAGGATATCATTTGCGTCACCCCCGACGGCGTTTGCCACGGAAAGTACAAGCCCTCCTGCGAGCTGCCGTTCCATACCGCCGTTTACCGGCTGCGCCCGGATGTCCGCGCGATTTTGCACGCGCATCCGCCCGTTCCCGTTTCCTTCTCCATCGTGCGGCGGCTGCCGCTGCAAAGCTTAGTCTGCTCGACCGTGCAGGGTGAGATGTCCATGGCGGCCTACGACTGCCCCGGCAGCGAGGCGCTCGGCAAGAAGGTCAGCGCAGTATTTGCCAAGGGTCAGAACATCGCCATGCTGGAAAATCACGGTCTTTGTGTCGTTGCGCCGGATATGTTCGAGGCCTTCCGCCGCTTTGAGCTGCTGAACTACAGTGCAGAGCTGGAGCTGGCCGCCCGCCGCCTCGGTACGCCGCAGCCGATACCCGCGTATCACCGGCTTCGCGAGGTACAGGGCGCTCCCCTGCCCGCCGACGCTGCCGATGCGGCGCAGGAAATCTTGAAGATCACACGCCGCTGCTATCGGACCGGTCTGTTCACCGCCGCGCAGGGCAGCTGCTCTGTCCGTCTGCCGCAGGGTGGCTTTCTCATGACACCCGCCTGCCTCGATCTTGACCTTTTGGAGCCGCAGGACCTGCTCTGGGTCACGCCGGAAACCGAAACGGCACACACCACCGCACAGCTCCACGCCGCGCTCTATCAGGCCCGGCCGGAGGTCAACGCCGTGATGACCGCGCAGCCGCCGTATCTCACGGCCTTTGCTGCCTGCCGTACGTATCTCGACGCACGGACGATCCCGGAGAGCTATCTCCAGCTCCGCGACCTGCTGTACGGGCAGTTCGATGCTTATTACGACGCGCCGGAAACGCTCGCCGCCGCTTTCGCCCCCGCCAAGCCCGCAATGCTGGTGGAAAACGTCGGCGCGGTCACAACCGGCAACAATCTTTTGAAGGCCTTTGACCGCATGGAGGTCATGGAGGCGACGGCACGGTCCGTCATCGACACCGCCCCCCTCGGCAAGATCATCCACATCACGGACGAAGATATCGAAACGATCGTCGAGGCCTTCGATCTGCCGCGCGTCTGAGGGCCGCCACGGAAAGGAACCGATTTCTCATGAAGCTACTGGTACTGAGCTGCGCGACCGGCGAAGGTCACAACAGCGCAGCAAACGCCCTGATCGAAGCGATCGAACGCAAGGGCTATGAATACACGCTCGCCGATCCGCTCGATTTCCGCAGCAAAAAGGCGGCAAAAATTGCCGCGAACACCTATAACGGCATCATCAAAAATGCCCCCGCTGTGTTTGGCGCGATCTACGGCGTGGGTGCGCTGTACAGCGCGACGAAGATTACCTCGCCGATCTACCTCGCCAACGCGAAATATGCCGGGAAGCTCCGCGCCTATATCGAGGACGAGGGCTTCGATGCCGTGCTGTGTACGCATCTTTTCGCGATGGAGGCGCTCACGGCGCTGAAGAAGAAAACGGACTACGCCGTTCCTTCCTATGGGATTCTGACAGACTACACCTGCATCCCCTTCCTGCGCGAAACGGTGCTCGACGGCTATTTCATCCCGCACGAGGCCCTGCGGCAGGAGCTGGTGGAGCAGGGCATCCCGACGGAGCGCATTTTCGCCACCGGCATTCCGGTCAGCGCCCGCTTTGCCGACCACGCCGAACGCGCCGCCGCCCGGCAGCAGCTTGGCATGGACGCGGAGCTGCCCATCGTTCTCATCATGAGCGGCGGTGTCGGCTGCGGCAACATTCAGGCACTTTGCAACGAGCTGCTGCGGCAGGCGACGCGCCCGTTTGCGATCTATGTCCTCGTCGGCCGCAATGCCGAATTGCAGCAGGAGCTGGAGGCCGCATACGCCGATTGTGAGCTGCTGCACGTCGTCCCGTTCACGCGTGAGGTCGCGCGGTATATGAACGCGGCGGACGTGATGATCTCGAAGCCCGGCGGGCTTTCCAGCACGGAGGCCGCCGTCGCAAATATCCCGCTGGTCCACATTCTGGCCTTCTCCGGCTGCGAAACGAAAAATGCCGCGTTCTTCTCCGAGCACGGCACCTCCGTCCGCGCCGAAAATGCAAAGGAGGCCGTCACCGCAGCGCTGTCGCTGCTGAACGACCCGGAGCGCGCTGAGGCCATGCGGCAGGCGCAGCGCGACAATTTCCCGCCCGACGCCGCCGACCGGATCATAGAAAGCGTGACGAAGCATGAAACCGCATGAATTGCTGCTTTGGTATTCGTGGATCATCGGAGGCTTCCTGCTCGGCGGCATCATGTTCAGCCGCCTACTGCCGAAGCTCTTAATGGGCCGCGACATTACCAAGGACACCCCCGATCAAAACCCCGGTGCGGCGAACGTCTTTGCGACCTGCGGCGCTGCGATGGGGCTGCTGTGCCTCGCGCTGGATCTGCTCAAGGGCTTTTTGCCGGTCTATATGGCCTCGCGTTCGCTTGACGCGGCGCAGCTGCTGTTCGCAGCCGTGCTGGTCGCGCCGGTGCTGGGCCACGCGGTCGGCCTGTTTAACCACCTGCACGGCGGCAAGTGCATCTCGACGGCGTTCGGCGTGCTGCTGGCGCTGCTGCCGGTATCGCGCATCATATTTCTGCTGGCGGGGCTGTATATTTTCTTCTCCGTTTTCGTCAAAATCAACCCAAACCGCCGGAAGAGCATTCTCGTTTTTACCCTGTTCGGCATCATTTCGGTCATCTATTTCGTCCTGAACGGGCAGCAATCGCTGGCCCTCGGCTGCGGGATGATCGGCATCATCGGCGTTTTGAAGCACACCCACCGCTTCAGCGTCGTCCCGGACGACGAGCCGGAGGAAGAAGCCCCGCCCGTGCCGGAGGAAAACAAGAACGGCCTCTTATAGCGGTATCTACGCATTACAGTGTATCTCGCATACACATATCAAACCGGAACGGGTGCTCTTCTTTGACCATCTGAAACGCCGGAGTCAGGAAAATCTGACTCCGGCGTTTTATTACACATCATTCTTTTCCTGGCGCGTTTGCGTGAAGCCGATCTTTGTGCTTTTCAGCAGTAGGCCAATGGCGTGCGTCACATCGCTGCGCGTCTGCTCGTCGAGGTTCTTCAGCGAGCGCAGGACGCTCATCGCGCTGTTCATTCGGTTTTCGTTGAGGTCGCGCAGCGTTTCGGCGTTCGTTTTCTTCATGATGTCGTAGACCGCATCGACGAAGCGCTCGCGCTGCTGCACGTCCATTCCGGCGATCCACGCCTTGATGGTGTGGTCGATAAAGCGGCTGCTGTTCGTCACGGTTTCCAGCTGCAAAAAGCCCGTCGGCTCGACCTCCCACGAATAAATATTGTGCTGCATCAGGCCCATGCGTTCGCTGTGGACGATCGTGTATTCCTCCTCGTGGCCCAGCAGCATTCCAACAATGGACGACTGCGGCACAAAGGTATGGACCCGCCCGCAGACAGCGCGATAGCCGTCCCGGCGCAAGATCGTTTCATCAAAGCCGGGACCGTCATAGTTATAGACCGACAGAATTCGCTCCTGTACCGCCGGGTTGCAGAACGCCGCCGCATAAACGGCCAGATTGCCGCCCTTGGAGTGGCCGCCGACGCGCAGCGCACCGGGATACTGCACGGCAATTCGTTCCAGATATGCCACCGCAAGCTCCTGCGCCGGGACCGGGCAGACGAAGCCCATGTTGAAGTCCTCCTTCCAGCCGACGAGGGTGTTATCCGTCCCACGGAAGGAAACCAGCAGCTCGTCCGGCCGCAGACGCAGCGTCAGGGCCGAAAACTGCGTCTGCGTTTCGGCGTCCCGTCGGCTGGCAAAGCCGACCAGCGCGGCGTGAGAAAAGCGCTCGCATTCCAGCACCGTCCGCAGCAGGCGAAGGTCCTCCGGCTGCGTCACGCGCTCCTCCAGCCCCGGCACGGCCAGCAGCATCGCAGCCACATCCCGCAGCGGCAGCGGCACCTCCGGCGACTCCGGCAGCACCAGCTCAAACGGAAGATAGGACAGCCGCGCCAAAATCGCGCCGTCCAGCTCCTGAAACGCCGCAAACCGCGTCGAAATATCCCCGCGCCAATAGAGATAGTCAAAAAGATTCGTCATAATACTCCCCTTTCTCCGCTCTGCGTCGCACGTTGCGCTTGACAGGCAGAAAAAAGTATGTTATATTGATTCCCGGTCGATTCGATGAGCTAAGAGTGGGATGACATTGATTTGTCTGCCCATGTACTGCCAAGGTCGGCCGCCGGTCTGATGAGCTAAGAATGGGATGACATTGATTTGTCTGCCCATGTGCTGCCAAGGACCGGTTTTCTAGGAATAAAATTGGAGGATATTCCATGCAGGAATTAAAATTGAAGCGCGTGTACCGGCATTTCAAGGGGGACTATTATCTCGTTGAAGATCTGGCCCGCCATTCGGAAACGGGTGAGGACTACGTTGTCTATCGCAAGCTCTACGGCGACGGCTCGCTGTGGGTGCGGCCGCTTGCGATGTTCCTCAGCGAGGTCGATCACGAAAAATACCCGGACTGCAAGCAGACCTTTCGGTTTGAATTGCAGGAGATCGAAAGCGTCGCGAAGCGATAGACAAAAGACGAGTCCCAGCCCCGGGACTCGTCTTTTTAGGATCTTTCAGAAAGCTCCTCGCCGGTACGAAATGCCGCATCATCGCACCGAATGCCTTTACAGGCACAAATAAGAGAGCCTTTGCCACGCCGACACCACATACGGGCTGAAGCGAATCGCTCTGCTCTCTTTATGTAGCTCCCCGTTCTCCTCCCCTTTGGATCGCGGTTAACTACGTGAATAGAATAGCGCATTTTGCGGGATTTGTCAAGTGATTCCCAGCAAAATTGACTATTTTTTCTCTTACCATGTTATATAACTAACATTTTCGTACAAAGCAGTCGATGGAAGAACTCCTATCGGCCGCTTTGCCCCATAGAACGTAGTCGGCATCGTGGATTTATTGCGGCTATTCGAGTCCTTGCCCGGTAGCAGCAAAAACAGGTAATCCCGGATGGGATTACCTGTTTTTGGAGCTACTGGCCGGACTCGAACCGGCGACCTGCTGATTACGAATCAGCTGCTCTACCTGCTGAGCCACAGTAGCATTTCATGTCGCGGTAACTATTCTACCGCAAAAGCTGCGCGATGTCAAGATGAAATCTGATTTTTTTCGGGGGGGGTAGGATTAAATGTGTTCTCGCAGGGCTTCGAGGGCCTTTTTTTCGATCCTTGAGATCTGAACCTGCGATACGCCGAGGATTTTTGACGTTTTATCCTGCGTCAGGCCGTGGAAAAACCGCAGGTTGATGACCATTTGCTCCCGCTCTGTCAAGCAGGCAATCGCCTCGCGCAGGGAAATTCGCTCCACAATTTTCTCCTCCATTTCTCCGTCCGTCAGGACGTCCTCCAGCGAAAAACCGCCCTCGCCGCTGCGCCGCTGGATGGATTCCGTCGCGCCGGTGGCGGTTTCGGCGGCAGCGATCTCCTCAATCTCCAATCCGGTCTGCTCACTCAGCTCGGCAAGCGTCGGCTCGCGGCCCAGCTCGCCGGTCAGCTTTTGGCGGGCAACCTTGATATGCACGGAGCGCTCCTTGATGCTGCGGCTGACCTTGACCGTACCGTCGTCGCGCAGGAAGCGCCGAATCTCGCCGGAAATTTTCGGGACAGCATAGGTGGAAAACTGCGTACCATAGGACAGATCGAAGCCCTCCAGCGCCTTGAGAAAGCCGAGGCAGCCGAGCTGATACAGGTCGTCCGGGTCCACACCGCGGCCAAAAAAACGCCGTGCAATCGACCAGATCAGTCCGGCATTGGCGACGATCAGCTCCTCGGCGGCATCACGGTCGCCGGTCTTGGCACGGCGCAGCAGCTCCTCCTGCGGACCGGTCATTTTTTCCCTCCGCGGCAGACGATGCGCCGCTTCATATGTACGGTCGTCCCCTTGCCCGGTGTGGAGGTCAGCTTAAACTCCGTCATGAAGCTCTCCATGATCGTGATGCCCATGCCGCTGCGCTCCTCGCCGCCGGTGGTAAACATGGGCTTGCGGGCCTGCTCGACATCCTCGATGCCGCAGCCGCGGTCCTTGATGACCAGATCGAGGACATTTTCCGGCAAAATCCGCGCCTTGACAATGATCGGCCCGATGCGGTCGGGATAGGCGTGAACGATGCAGTTGGTCACGGCCTCGGAAACGGCGGTCTTGATGTCGCCCAGCTCGTCGAGCGTCGGGTCGAGCTGCGCGGCAAAGCACGCGACGGCCGACCGCGCAAAGCCCTCGTTGGACGACTTGCTGGGGAACTCCAGATTCATGTAGTTTTCGCCTTTCATTTCGCACATTCCTCCTTGATGTCGGTGAGCTTTTCGATTCCGGCGGCGCGTAAGACCTTGTAGGGCTGGGCAGGGATGTTTTGCAGAATCAGCTTACCCTGTAAGGTGTTCATGCGCCGCAGCGTGTGCAAAACGACGGCGATTCCGCTGGAATCCATGAACCGCACGTTCCGGAAATCGAGAATACATCGCAGCGGCATATACAGGTCGATTTTTTCCGAGATCGCCGCCATGATCTCGTGGGCGCAGTGGTGGTCGATCTCCCCGGTCAATGCCACGGTGAGCTGCCGCTCCTGCACAAAGCTCGTCAGCTTCATTTTTTTGCTCCTCCTCAAAAAAATAACGCACACGGACGGCTTGTCCATGTGCGTTTAGTATACGCGCTTCTTCCCGCGCGGTTTGTCGAAACCCACGCGGCAGCGCGTAACGATGAAATTATTTGGCAAACCAGTCCGGTGAAGGCTGGCGAATGCGGGAAAGATGCTGCGAACGGTAGGCCGGCTCGATGCCCTCGACGAGAATTTCGGTCGCATTAATATCGTCGAGCGCGCAGAGCGTGGCGACGATGCTGCGGACAGCGCTCTGCTCCTCCGCTGCCGTGGCGCAGCCGTCCAGGAATTCGCCGGTCAAATCGACGATACAGGTCCCGTCGTCGATGCGGACAGACAGCAGCTTCGTTCCGGCGGGGATGGGATTGCGGATGCCGCCCGCGCCCTCATAGGCAATGAGCGCGTTAAGTACCTGCTCCGGCAGGGGCAGCGTATCCGAAGGCTCAAACTGCATCGGAATGCCGGCCAGAAGCGCCTCCTCGCCGCAGCTGAGGTAGAGCGTCTGATCGCTCAGATCGGGATCGGTCGCATCGAACAGGACCGACTCGTCCCGCGTCAGGCCGTCGGTCAGGTCCAGCAGGTTCAGCCGCTCCAGCGGCGCTCCGGCAACCCAGAGGTCCACCGTCCGAATCAGCGGCAGCTCAGTCAGGGAATTTACGATCGCATAGAGCGTCGTCCGCTCCTCTGCAAAGGTGTAGGTATGGTCCAAAAGCTCTGCGGAGAGATCAACCGTGCAAACGCCGTCCTCCACGCTGACATCAAGCAGCGCCGTCTGCGCCGGAACGGCGGGCAGCAGTCCGTCGGCGAGCAGGGCGCGGAGAACAGCGGCAGGCTTTTCCGCCGCGTCGGCGGCCTGGACGGTGCGCGTCTGGCGCAGCAGATAGCGGTTTTCGCTGTCGGGGTAATAGAGCGTCATCTGCTCCTCCTGCGGCAGCATCCCGGTGTCCAGCGTCAGAATGTCGTCGGCGGAAAGCACCAGCGGCGTGTCCACTCCCGGCGTTTGGATGCTGACGCGCTGCACGCCGTCAAGCTGGAACAGCGTCCGCGCAATGCTGCTGCACGCGAGGGAGCGGTCGATTGAAGAAACCGCACCGCCGGAAAAGAACAGCGTACACACAGCGGCATCGAGCTGCGCCGTGCGGAGCTGCCAGGCCTCCGGCAGCGAGGCAGCTCCGGCCGGTGGCTGCGCCTCCAGATAGGCCTCCAGCAGCGCCGGAAGTGAAAGCTGCGCCGCGCCCTCCCCGGCGGGAAGTGTCAAAAGCACGTTGCCGTCGGCGGGCGTTTCGGCGGGAAAATAGAACAGAAAACCATCGTCCGTCGGCTCCTCCGGCCCGACTGCACAGGCGGCCAGCAGCAGGAGCGGCAGAAGCAACAGGACAAAAAATCGTCGCTTCATCAGGCATCCACCTCCGTATCAAACAGCGGGAAGGTAACGACAAACACCGTTCCGCCGCCCTCGCGCGCACTGACGGAGATCGTGCCGTAGTTGCGCACGACCATATCGTGAACGATGGAAAGGCCGAGGCCCGCGCCGCCCGCCGCTCTGGAACGGGCCTTATCCACGCGGTAAAAGCGTTCAAAAATATGCTCCATCGATTCCGGCGGGATTCCCACGCCGTTGTCCGAAACGGTCAGGACGACGTTTTCCTCCTCGCGCCGGAGGCGAACGCCGACCCAGCCCTTCTCGCGGTTATATTTGATGGCGTTTTCGACGAGGTTGAACACGACCTGATACAGGTCGTCCTCCACCGTCATGACCGGGCAGCGTGGGGCAAGCGCGGCATCGATGCGAATCTGCCGCAGACGCGCCAGCGGCCGCAGCATCCGCAGAACCTTCTGCACGATGCCGGAGGCCTCGATGATCTCGCGCTCGTCCTCCACGGCGCTGTCGAGCCGCGTCAGCGTCAGCAGCTTCTGCGACAGCCGTCCGAGGCGATCCGCTTCCCGGCCGATATCGCCGATGAACTCACGCTGCGTGGCGACATCCATTTCATTTTGCAGAATGGAATCGGACAGCAGCTTGATGGAGGCCAGCGGCGTTTTCAGCTCGTGCGACGCGTCGGAAACGAACTGCCGCCGCCGCTGCTCCGAGGCCTCCAGACGTTCGGCCAGCTCGTTGAACTCCTGCCCGAGCTGATTGATCTCATCGTAGCCGCTCAGCTCGATTTTGTGCGAGTAATCGCCCTCGCGCATCATGCGGACCGAGTGCAAAATGCGCCGCAGCTTGCGCGAGAAGGCGGTCGAAAACAGCAGTGAGATCACAACCACGCCGACCTCCAGCGCGACGGAGATGCGCAGCACGTTCGTCTGTACCGCGTCGATGAGTGCGCCCTGCACGGTGTCGTAGTCCATCAGGTAGACTGCGCCGAGAACCTCGCCGCCGCGCGTGAGGGGGACGGCGACGCGGCTTTCGATCGCACCGCCGGAATAGCTGCCGAAGAAAACATCCCGCCCGCTCAGCGCACGGACGATCTCCGGAAACAGCGTGAGCTTTCCCTCCGCGTTGCCGGTTTCCAGCGAGTCGAACACGGCCATTGCCGCCGCATCGGTCACGACGGTGCGGGTCGTGTGCAGCTCGTCGAGCGAGTTGACGGTCTGCTCCACCCGCACGGAGGAAAGATCGTCGAGCTGTAGCAGCGCGGTCGTCAAAAGCTGCGCCTTGTCCTCCAGCGTCCGGTGCTGGGCGCTGAAGATCATCTGCCGCATGGTCGCGGAGATATAGATATTCAAGAATAAGAGAACAACCGCCGTGATTGCGATATAGGCGATGGCATAGCGGAGCTGCGAGCTGCTGGGCAGCAGCAGAAGCCGTTTCTTACGCTTTGAAATAGTACCCAACTCCCCATTTTGTCATGAAATATTCCGGCGCGGCGGGAACCGTTTCCAGCTTCTCGCGGATGCGGCGGATGTGAACGTCCACGGTGCGGATGTCGCTGCGGTAGTCATAGCCCCAGACCATATCCAGCAGGTTTTCGCGCGAATAGACGCGATTCGGGTTGCGCATCAGCAGCTCCACCACGTCGAACTCCCGCGCCGTCAGCTCCACGGCCTGTCCGTTTTTGTAGACGTTGCGCTCCTGGGTGTCCACGGTCAGATCGCCGACGGTAAGACGGCTGTCCTGCGCGGGAGCGGCCCCGGCAGAGCGACGGAGCAGCGCCCGGATGCGGGCCTTCAGCTCCAGAATGTTGAAGGGCTTGGTGAGATAATCGTCCGCGCCCTGCTCAAAGCCGAGCAGCTTGTCCATATCCTCGGTGCGGGCAGTGAGCATGATGATGGGAACGTCAGAAAACTCCCGGATACGGCGGCAGGCCTCCAGCCCGTCGAGCTCCGGCATCATCACGTCCAGCACGATCAGCCCGATGTCCGGGTTACGCGCCAGCTCGATGGCCTCGCGCCCGTTCGAGCCGGTAACAACCTGATAGCCGTCGTTTTGCAGATTGAAGCGAATTCCCTTGACGAGCAGCTCCTCGTCATCAACGACCAGTATTTTCACGGTGTAACCTCCACGGTAATGTAGTCGGCGATGGCGGCAAAGCGCTTTTCTCCGATGCCCTCGATCTGCATCAGGTCGGTAATGTCGGAAAATGCGCCGTTTGCCGCGCGGTAGTCCACAATTCGCTGCGCCAATGCCTCGCCGATGCCGGGCAGCGTCATAAGCGCTTCCTTGGAAGCGGTGTTGATGTTGATCGGGCCGGCGGCAGGGGCTGCGTCGGCTTCGGTCGGCGATTCGGAGGCCGCCGTGGCTGTTTGGTCCTCCCCGGTCAGCTCCGACGACGGTGCGGCATGGGAATTTGCGGTCGTGATGCGGATTTCACCCTCCGTCAGCCGCTGTCCGACGGCAAGCCCGCCGGCAAAGGCCAGAAAGGCGACGGCAATCGCCAGCAGGAGCCATTCGATTCTGATCTTTTTCATAGCCGCCTCCGCACACGGACCGTCCGCCCGCGTTGTCCGCAGGAAATCGGAGATTTGTACCGCTTCGTCCGTTGACATCAATTCAATTTCTGGTATAATGGTATTTACACGATATCCATCGTTATTATATCACAGCCATGCGACCGGCGGCAAGCCGCAGCGCCGGTTTTAGGAGAGAATTATGAAAAAAATCAGAGTATTCGCCTGTATTTTGTCGCTGCTTTGGATTCTGACGCTGGCAGCGCCGGGGGTTTTCGCCGAGCCGGAAACGACTGCCGGAGAAACCGAGGCCACAACGGAGCCGGTGACGGACGAAAACGGCAACCCCGTAACCGAAGCGCCGACGGAGGGCTGGACCATGCCCGCCACGGACGACCCCGTGACGCGCGGCGACCTGCTGGAATACGGCTTCCCGCAGGACATCGAGATCGCGGCCAAGGCGGCGATTCTGGTGGATCTGGACTCGAATACAGTGCTTTTTGAAACGAACATCGACGAGCAGCGCTACCCCGCCAGCCTGACGAAGATTATGACCTGTATGCTGGCAATTGAGAACGGTAACATGGACGACGTGCTGACCGTTTCCGGCACGGCGCTGCAAAATCTGAGCGAATTCGGCAGCACGGCGGGCCTGAAGGAGGGCGAGCAGCTCACGCTGCGTGAAATTCTTTACTGCATCATGGTTTCCTCGGCCAACGAGGGCTGCAACGTCATCGCGGAGTACGTTTCGGGCGACATCGCGACGTTCGTCGATCTGATGAACCAGAAGGCGGCGGAGCTTGGGATGACCGGCACGCACTACGCCAACACGCATGGCCTGCACAACGATAACCATTATACGACCGTCCGCGATATCTCCATTGTCGCACGCTGGGCGTGGCAGAACGAGCAGTTCCGCGAATTTGCCAGCACGACGGAGCATATCGTCCCGGCGACGAATCTCTCCGGCGAACGGACGCTGGAAACGACGAACTATCTGACGAGCGATATCAAAGAAGATAAATACTATTATGACAAGGCACACGGTGTCAAGACCGGCTTTACCACACCGGCGGGTGGCTGCCTCGTTTCGACGGCCTCGGACGGTACGCTGAACCTGATGAGCGTCGTGACGGGCTGCGGCACAGAGCCGGATATGGACGGCTCGCTGAAGGATATGCGCTTTGTGGAAACGAAGCGGCTGTTTGAGTACGGCTTCGAGCATTTTTCGCAGCGGCAGGTGCTGACGGATACGACGATGCTCGGCCAGCCGACGGTGCTTTACGCCGCCGGAACGGGCAGCGTGGTCGTGCGGGCGAAGGATAACGTTTCTGCGCTGCTGCCGAACGATTTTGACCCGTCGGAGATCACGATGCGGCTGGACTACACCGACTCGCAGCTCACGGCCCCGCTGGAAAAGGGTCAGCGCGTCGGAACGGTCGTCGCGCTCTATCGCGGCAAACGCGTGGCAAGCTGCGATCTCGTAACGCTGACGGCGGTCGAGCGGGCAGCAGAGCAGCCGGTCACGACCGAGCCGTCCGGCCAACCCGCGGCGCAGACCGGAACGCACATCTGGGACTACTGGTATATCGTGCTGCCGCTGCTGGTGGTGGTGATTCTGGTGATCTTCCTGCTGCTCGTCCGCGCTGCAAACGCACGGCAGGCCAGAAAACGCGCGGAGGAGCGCCGTCGCAGAGAAGAACGGAGGCGCCGCAGCCGTGAGCAATGAGATGGAAGCGCTGCGGGCGCGTTGTCAGGACTGCCGGAAATGCCGCCTCGGCGCGACGCGGACGAAGCTGGTATTCGGCGTAGGGCCGGTGCCGTCGCCGGTCGTGTTCGTCGGCGAGGGGCCTGGGCAGCAGGAGGATTTACAGGGCGAGCCGTTCGTCGGCCCGGCCGGGAAGCTGTTGGACGATATGCTGTCCATCATCGACCTGAGCCGTGAAAACAGCTATATCTGCAACATCGTCAAGTGCCGCCCGCCGCAGAACCGCGACCCGATGGACGACGAGCAGGATGCCTGTATCGGCTATCTGAACGAGCAGCTGCACATTTTGCAGCCGAAGATCATTGTCTGCCTCGGCCGCATCGCGGCAATGCGCCTCATCAAGCCGGATTTCCGCATCACCCGAGAGCATGGCAATTGGACCGAGCGCGACGGCATTTTGTACACCGCAATGTATCACCCCTCGGCGCTCCTGCGCGATCCCTCCAAACGCCCGGAAACCTTCTCCGACCTTCTGGAGCTTCGCAAGCGCCTGCGGTACTATTAAAATAATCACAGCTCCACGTGTTTGCGGAACTGCTTTCGGCGGCTACGCGCCCCGGAATTGTCATTGCGAGGTTTGCACAGCAAACCGTGGCAATCTTGTGCAGGCACTTCGGTTTTGGCGCATACCTCACCGTAACCTGCTCCTGCGGGCGCGGGGGGACTCCTTCAGTCACGGCTTTGCCGTGCCAGCTCCCTCAAAGAGGGAGCCAAGGCGCTGCGGCGCGGGGAAAGGGAAAACGGATTGCCACGGCCCTTTCAGGGCCGACCGGCAAGCGGAGTGCCCGCATCCGTAAGGCGGCAGAGCCGCCAACGGCTGCGACATCGCAATGACAAACTTAGGCTTTTGATAAACCATCACAGCTCCCCAAGCCGGGGAGCTGTTTGTGAAATCGGACGAAAGGGCGGCGATGGCATGACCTATCATATTGCGATTTGCGACGATGAGCTGTCGCAGGCGGAGGCGCTGCAAGCGGCAGTTTTCGCATGGGGCCGGGCAACGCAGCACGAGTGCAAAATCGACCTGTTCCCCAGCGCAGAGGCCCTCTGGTTTGCCTGTGCGGGCGGGATGCCATATGATATTTTCCTGCTCGACGTGGAAATGCGGGCCATGAGCGGCATCGAGCTTGCCAAGCAGCTCCGGCAGGCGGGCAGCCGCGCGGAGATCGTGTTCATTACGTCGCATTTTGAGTTCGTCGCCGAGGGCTACGAGGTCGATGCGCTGCACTATCTGGTCAAGCCCGTTGCGGTGGAAAAGCTCAGCGCCGTCCTCTCCCGCGCGGCAGAAAAGCTGGCGGCTGAGCCGCCGTTTGTCGTGTTTTCCGCCGACGGCGAGACGATCAAGCTCTATGAAGCGGACATTTTTTACGTCGAATCCTTCCGGCATGAGCTGGTCGTCCACTCCGTGTCGCGCGACTACCGCCTCCGGGAGGGCATTTCCGCCTTCGAGCAGCGGCTCAGCGCGGACTTTTTCCGCGTCCACCGCTCCTACCTGGTCAACCTGAAGCAGATCACCCGCATCGGCCGCACCGCGCTCACCCTCCGCTCCGGCGCGGAGCTGCCCGTCGCGCGGGGAAAATATGACGACATCAACCGCGCGTTCATCGCGAGAAATTGAGGTAGCGTATGCGAAAGAGAACGTATTTGCGCCTCGTCGAGATGCAGGAGGCGCAGGCAAAGCAGCATCTGGAGGAGGTCCGCAGCATCCATAGCGAGATGCGCGGCTACAAGCACGATTTTCATCACCATTTGCAGGCGCTCAAGGGCCAGCTTGAGGCCGGGGAAACGGACCGCGCCCTTGCCTACATCGAGCAGCTCGACCGCAATCTGCAAACGGTGGATACACTGCTCAAGACCGGCAACGTGACCGTGGATGCCATTTTATCGGCAAAGCTCGCGCAGGCACGGGCAGCGGGCATCGCCGTGACCGTGCAGGCCAACCTTCCGCCGGAGCTGGCGCTGTCCGATCTGGAGCTGAGCATTGTCCTCGGAAACCTCTTGGACAACGCCATCGAGGCCTGCGGGAGCACGGAGGGAGAAAAATTCCTTCGCCTGACCCTGTGCCTCAAGGGATCGATGCTCTATTGCTACCTTCTCAACGCCGCCGGGAAAAAGCAGCTGAAGCACGGCAGCCTGTTCAGCACGAGCAAGACCGGCCTGCACGGCTTCGGCCTGCACCGCGCGGAGGCCATCATCGCACAGCACGGCGGCTGGGTCAAATTCAACAGCGAGGACGGCGCGTTCACCTCGGAGTTTCTGGTGCCCGCGCTGCCCTGATTGCAATTCGTGCGCCGCTGGATGCAGTTGGTGCACGAATTTTCCGTTTTGCACCGTGTTGTGCTAGGATAGCGTCAGAAAGGAGCGATGCGTTTTGAAAGAAAAACCGAAAAAGTCCGCGCACTCCGCGCTAAGTAACGCGCTCTGGAGCTTCCGCACCATGCTGCGCAGCACGCCGCAGTCCTTCTGGCTGATGGCGCTGGCCGTTCCGCTGGCAGTGTTCCTCGCGTGGGCGGAAATTCGTCTGCCAGCGCTGGTCGTCGCCGAGGTGACGCAGGGACAGTCCTTCGCGCACGCTGTGCTTGCCGTCGGACTGCTGCTCGGCGCAACGCTGCTGGCCGCCGCCTTAAGCGAATTCTTGCAATCGATGCAGGGGGTCTACGCTACCCGCTTCCGCTTCCGGCAGGATGCCGCGCTGGATGCCAAATCCATGCGCTGCTTTTATCAGCAGTACGAGAGCAAGGCTGTGCGCGACCTACAGGAGCGCGCCTCGTCCGCCTTGTGGATGAACAGCGGCAGTGTGCCGTTTCTGGAGGTCCCGCAGCAGGCGATGAGCATCGTGCAGAATCTATTGTGCTATTTCCTGTTCGGCACGGTCATTTCCTTCGCAAGTCCGTGGCTCGTCCTGCTGTTGACGCTTGCACCGCTGGTCAACTGGTTCTGCGTCCGGGCCTACAACCGCTGCGAATACCGCGCCCGCGTGGAACGTGCCGATCTGGAAAAGCGCCTGCGCTACACCGCGAAGCGGTCTGCTGATTTTGCCGCGGCGAAGGACATCCGCGTCTACGGTATGGCGGACTGGCTGCGCAGGATCTACCGGGATTTGACGGAACAGCATCTTGCATGGAAGGACCGCCTAAACCGCCGCAGGCTGCTGCCCTGCCTTGCCGATCTCTGCGTGATCCTGCTGCGCGACGGCGCGGCCTATGCTGTTTTAATTTCCATGGCACTGCAAGGACGGTTGACAGCCGATCAGTTTTTGCTCTACTTTGCGGCAATTTCCGGCTTCGCGACATTCGTCGGCAATCTTCTGAGCGCATGGAACACCATGCAGGCCGCGAGCCTGAAGGTCAGCGATTACCGCGAATACCTCGATCTGCCCGAGGACGATGAGAGCACCAAGCTGGACGCTTCGGCACAGCTCGACCACGCGCCGGAGCTGACGTTTGACCACGTTTCCTTCCGCTACGACGGCGCGGAGCAGAACACGCTGGACGATCTGAGCTTTACCCTCCGCGCCGGGGAGCGCGTGGCACTCGTCGGTGCGAATGGCGCGGGCAAGACAACGCTCGTCAAGCTCCTGTGCGGTCTTTATCGCCCGACGGCGGGCGAGATTCGTCTGAACGGTGTACCGATTCAAAGCTTCCGCCGTTCGGAGTATTACCGTCTGTTTTCGCCCGTGTTTCAGGACGTGCAGACCTCGTTCTTCTCGCTGGCCGAAACGGTCGCGGGCGACCTCGGCGATGCCGTGGACAAGGTCCGCGCCGAGGCCTGTATGCGGCAGGCGGGGCTGGGCGGCAAGCTGGATTCGCTGCCGCACGGCATCGACACCCGCCTTGACAAGCAGATCAACGCCGACGGCATCGAGCTTTCCGGCGGCGAGGCGCAAAAGCTGATGATGGCGCGGGCGCTGTATAAAAACGCACCGGTCCTCGTTCTCGACGAGCCGACCGCCGCGCTGGACCCGATTGCCGAAAACGAAATCTACCTGCAATACCGCGACATGACAGAGGGCAAAACCTCGCTCTTTATCTCCCACCGGCTGGCCTCCACCCGCTTCTGCGACCGCATTCTGTTCCTAAAGGACGGCAAGATCACCGAGGAGGGGACGCACGAGGCGCTGATCGCGCAGGGCGGCGAATACGCCAAGCTCTACGAAATACAAAGCTGCTGGTATCGCAGGGACTATCAGGGAGGGGATGCATCATGACGCTGCGTGAACATTGCCGTATCATTTCCCGCTCTCTGCGGCTGCTGTATCGGCTGAGCAGCCGCTATGTCCGAGCGCTGATGCTGGGGGCTGCCGTGACGGCGCTGCTGCCTTACGTGCCGATTTATTTCTCCGCCCGCCTCATCGACGCGCTGACCGCCGGCGCGGAGGCGCAGACGCTGGCGCTCTATGCCGGACTGACCGTCGGGCTGACGGCGCTGCTGACCCTCTGCAAGGCGCTTCTGGAGGCGCAGACGGAGCGCGGCAAGCTGGAGCTGGACGACGCGCATGAGTGGCAGTACGCCGAAAAGGCCATGCACCTGGCCTACGCCTCGATCGAGGACCGGCAGACCGCCCTGCTGGCCGAGCGCATCTACACCGAGAGCAGGACGGGCTTCAATCTTTTCTATTTTGCCGGCTGCCTGAACCGCGCCGTGCGCTGCATCGTGCAGGTCGTCGCATCCGTGTCGCTTACTGTATCTTTTTTTGCTGTCCGGGCTATCCCGCTCTGGGCGAAGCTGGCCTTTGCGGGCGGGGTCGCACTGACTCTGGCGGTCAATATGTTCGTCAGCAAGCGCTCGGCGCAGATCAACAACGCCTACGCCGCGAGCTGCACACAGAGCAATATTACGCTCGACCGATTTTTTACATACGTTTCTCATTACACGACCGGAAAGGACATCCGGCTCTACGGCATGGCCGGCCCACTCAGTGCCTTTGAGCGGCGCTTTTATGACGAGATCAGCGTGCGGGAGGCCAAATGCACACTGCAATGCAGTGCGCTGAAGCTACTGTCCACGGGCATGGAATATCTCCTGCGAGGCGGGGTGTATCTGCTGCTTATCGCAGGCGCGTTACAGGGTGGGCTTTCCGTCGGCTCGATCGCGCGGTATGTATCCAGCGTGATGCTGCTGCTGACCGCCGTCGTCGGGCTGGTCCGCGTGACACAAATCCTCGCGCTGAACGACACGTACACGAAGCGTTACTTTTCCTATTTCGACATTCCGAACCCCATGTATCAAGGCACGCTTTCCGTCGAAAAACGGGACGACAACGACTATACCATCGAGTTTTGCGACGTTTCCTTCCGCTATCCGAACACGGAAAGCTACGCGCTGCGCCATGTGAACCTCAAGTTCAAGATCGGCCAGCGGCTGGCCGTCGTGGGGCGCAACGGCAGCGGCAAGACAACGTTTATCAAGCTCCTCTGCCGCCTCTACGACCCCACCGAGGGTGTTATTTTACTCAACGGCGTGGACATTCGGAAGTATGATTACGAGGAATATCTGGCGCTGTTTTCCGTGGTATTTCAGGACTTCCGGCTGTTTGCCTTCCCGCTGGGCCAAAATGTTGCGGCAGGTGCGGCCTATGACAGGGGCCGGGCAGCCGACTGCCTGACCGAGGCGGGCTTCGGCGAGCGGTTGTCCGCCATGCCGCAGGGGCTGGACACGGCGCTGTATCAGAATTTTGACCCCGCCGGTGTCGAAATTTCCGGCGGCGAGGCGCAGAAGATCGCGCTGGCCCGCGCACTGTATAAGGACGCGCCCTTTATTATCCTCGACGAGCCGACCGCCGCACTGGACCCGGTTTCCGAATATGAGGTCTACCGCAAATTCAGCGATATCTCCGGCGGAAAAACGGCGGTCTACATCAGCCATCGCCTCGCCTCCTGCCGCTTCTGCGACAAGATCGCGGTGTTCGCAGACGGACAGATCGTCCAGTCCGGCACGCATGAAACCCTCCTCGCCGAAACCGGCCGCCCCTATGCCGCCCTCTGGAACGCGCAGGCGCAGTATTATACCGCCGCCGAAGAAGCATAAAACATCTGCCCGACTCCAGCCAAAGTCGGGCAGTGAAGCTCTAAAGCTCCGAATATGTCATTGCGAGGAGCGAAGCGACGTGGCAATCCGTTCTCTTTCGCAACTGCCTGCACGAGATTGCCACGGCCTGCGGCCTCGCAATGACAGACTTGAAAAGCCGCCCGATTCCAACCGGAATCGGGCGGTCAGTTTATGCTTTTTTGGGCAGCGCGGCTTTTTTGTCGAAGCCGTGGATCCAGTCGCTCTTGAGGTAAAAGATCAGGAAAATGATACTGCTGGTCGTCCACGTCAGCGGGTACGCAGAGAAAATGACCCAGCTTTTACCGATGAGCGGGACGGCGATGCTAATATACGCGACACGCAGCACACACCACGCGCCCAGCATCACGAACATCGGCACGAGCGGCTTTCCCGCGCCGCGCATGATCGCCGCGATGCAATGCGAGAACGCCAGCACGCAGTAGAACAGCGCCTCGACCCGGATCTGCTGGATGCCGACCTCGATGGCGGCCTCGTTATCGGTAAAGAACGACAGCAGCGGCCGCGCGAAGAACAGCAGCGCCACGCCGATCAGCTCGTCGTCCTCGCGCAGCGTCACGGCGATCAGGCCGCAGGGCGATACCCTCATGGCCGAGCCGTTTCCGAAGCTGTTATACGGACGCGGGTCGGCCGCACGGAGCCACGACGTGAACATTACGCCGTAGCCGCCGTAGGGGTACTTCTTCGCGAGCGACTGCATCTCGCGTACAAGGATCGGCTTAAAGGGTGTCTTTTCCTCACGGCTGCGGAGAAGGGCCTTGGCAACGGCGACAGTCATAATGGTGTCGTCCGTATATTCACAGCCCTCCGATATAAATGGGAAATCCTTCGTTTTAATATTGTGAAATTCGTATTTTGAACCGACGATATCTCCGATGATCGCACCGTACATATCGGAACACCTCCGTTATTTTTATGCTTCTGCGGGAAGCGGACGCCCGCTTTTTATTTTTCCAGCAAAGCGATAGCCGCCTTGTATTTTTGCACGCGGCGCAGTGCCGCTTCGTCGACCGTCTCCAGCCTGCTGAGATCGCTGTTGTGCCGAAGGTCCGCAAGCTTTACAGCCGTGGCGATCGGGTTGGTTTTTATTTTTGCGACATATTCCGGATAAGGGACGGCCTTGCCGTGAGTCATCAATGTCAGCGCGTCTATGACAGCCTTTGAAAAGCCCATGGCGGCGATGTCCTGAATGGAATAGTCCGTGTCTTCGACAACGTCATGAAGGAGCGCGACAATGACCGTTTCCTCGGAATCCATTTGCTCGGCAAGATGGAAGGGGTGATACACATACGGCATGCCGCTTTTATCAAGCTGGTTCTTGTGGGCCTCGAAGGAGAGACGCAGGGCTTTTTTGGTTTTTTCGGT
>OIZL01000352.1_pt1 | contig 35873 bp, 29 predicted proteins | sample 1588541 | NCBI WGS metagenome assembly OIZL01 (sample SAMN03283285) | human gut metagenome | biome: human-associated habitat; material: feces | host: Homo sapiens | place: Peru | collected 2012 | reverse complement strand
ACATGAAAAACTTGAGTTGTTACTAGTTATTAATAGTAACCCCCCCCCCTAGTACTTTATTTTGTACAAGTGGTCTTTTGCTTTTCATGTTCTGTCTCTCCTTTGTTTTATTTTAATTACATTAAAATCATATCATATTTTTAGGTTCTAATCAATAACCTAAAACAACTTTTATTATAAAACTAATAATAGTGCCTATTAATAGAAATGGTCCATAAGGTATCATTTCTTCTTTATTTTTAAATGATAAAGTAAATATTAAGGCCATAGTACTTCCTATAAATAAGGCTATTAATGAGTGATATATTCCTAATGATAAGCCAATTGGAACCATTAGTTTTATATCTCCCCCGCCTAGGCATTCTTTTTTAAGTACTTTATCTCCTATTAACTTTATTAGATACATAATAGTGAATAATATAACTCCACTTATTACATAAGTTAAGCATTCTTTAAAAGGTAAGTAATAAAATCTTGTAATAAGAATGATTAATGAAGACACTACTATTACTCTATCACTTATATAAAAGTAATTTAAATCAGTAACAAGGGTTATCATTAAAGCACTTATTAAAGTTAATATAATTATTAAATTATAATTAATTCCAAATAAGATATAACTTCCTAAAAATAAAGTTGCTGTCAATAGTTCTATTAAGAAATAAGTTATACTTATTTTTTCTTTACAATAAGCACATCTACCTTTTAACATAATATAACTTACTAGTGGTATATTCATATACCACTTTAAAGTTTTATTACATTTTGGACAATAACTACTAGGTTTTATTGTACTTATTTTGTTAGGTATTCTATAGCCTATGCAGGCATAGAAACTACCCAAACATGAACCTAGTACAAAAAACATTATTTTTATTAATAAATCCATAATTCCCCCTTATAGAATGCCTTGTCCAATATCGTACATAGGAACAAGTATTGCTACCATCATACCGCCTATTATAACTGCAAGAACAACCATTAGAATTGGCTCTATTAAAGTTTTGAGTGTGTTTGCAAGTGTTCTTTGCTCTCGCTGGTAGTATTCACTTACTTTTTCTAGCATTTCACTTAATTCTCCTGTACTTTCACCAGTTGTAATCATATAGTATGCAAGTGGTGGAACAGCCCAGTTGTTTTTAAATGACAAGCTAATTTTTTCTCCTCTAAGTAAGTTAGATATTGTGTCATACATTATCATTTTATAGAATTCGTTTTTTGTTATTTTACTTAATATATCTATACTATCTGTTAGTAATATATTATTTTTATTTAAAACTGCAAAAGTTTTTGCAAATAAATTCATTTCATTATAAATTATTAATTTTCCAACTACTGGAATATGCATTACTATATACTGAACTATTGTTCTAAATGCTTTAACTCTTTTATATAAGAATGTAAGTGCAATTATTATAAGAATGACTACGCATAAAAGTAATATACCATTATTTTTTAAGAAGGAAGATAAATCAAGAAGTGCTTGTGTAAATGGGTTTAACTCGCTATTAAGAGAAGTATAAACATCTGCAAACTGAGGAACTATGTAAACAAGCATAAATGTTGTAACAGCAATAGTAAATACAAGTATAATTGCTGGATAAGTAAGTGAACCTACCATTTGCTTTTTAGTAACTTCTTTTTCTTCATAATAACTACTCATATCATCAAGTGTACTTTCTAAATCACCTATTAACTCGGCAGCTTTAATCATATTTACTAAAAGAGCTGGAAATACATTTCCTTGTTTTCTTAATGCTTCACTAAAACTTTCTCCCATACTTAGTTCATATACAACGGAGTCATATACTTTCTTATATTTCTTTCTTTTATCTTGCTCTGCTAATATTTTAACTGCATCAGTAAGAGGAATACCGGCTTTTAAATAAGTACTTAACTGAGCGAGCCAGAATACAAGATCTTTATTTTTCATTTTCTTTTCTAGATATTTACTCTCTCCATGTACAAAGTTTATCCACCAGTTAGTTTTAATTTCATAAACTTCATAGCCTTCGTCTAAAAGGTATGAATGTACATCTAGTTTACTAAGTCCAGCAAAGTAACCAGTAATTAACTTACCTTCACTATTTCTAACTAAATATTTATAAGTTAATTTTTTATCAGTTCTTTCTGCATCTTTACCAAATTTATCTATTAGAAGAACTTCAAGTTCTCTTTCTTTTTTATTCCTATAATGTTTAACTATTGTTAAATTATTAAACTTATCTTTAAAATAGTCTCCTACAGTACTTGGAGTATGTTTAAAAAAGTATGCAATTCTTTCATTAAACATTTTAATCTTTTTAGCAATTAAATCAAAGAAATCACTAAATGAATTAAATATAAATAATGGGAATTCATAAAATAAAATCTTACCTACTCTGTAAACTCCTTTATAAAAGGCTTTTAATAAGTAATATAGTTCTCTAAATATAAATTTTAAAATATGATTATATACTATATTGCCAAGCCAAATAGTAAACTTACCTATGTGTTCTAAAACAAATATTATAGCGTATATTACATAAGAAAATATATTAATTAAATTAGTTATTATATAGTCAAATACTTTAAAAATACCTATACCCATATACTTTAAAGTTGTAACTAGTTCTTTAAATAATTTTTTTAAACCTTTAAATAGAAAACTGCCTATAGAGGAAATAGTTCTTTTAATGTTGAAATTAACTTTTATTTTTTTCACTCCTATTCCTCCTCTTATTATTCCTATAATTAAGTATATCATATCTTTCACCTAAATAAAAGCCTTTTTTGATTGATTTTACAAGAGTACTATGATAGAATAAAGAACTATTAATGGAGTGATTTAAGTGAGTGATTTTAGATTTGGCATTATATTTAAAAATAAACCTATGAATAAAAATAAAAACATAATTGCCTATAATATAGATAATATATTCTTTGCTAAGGATGGTTTAATTTTAAATGGTAAATTTAAAGGAAAATCTTTAGGAGAAATTAAAGAAGATGTTTTTCCTCTTGAAGTGAATGAATTACCTCCAGTTACCAAAGAATTTGCTTTTACTACCAATAAAAAACTAAAAAGTTTAGATTTATCTAGTGAAGAAGTAAGCGACTTAGTAGATATATGTTATAGCTACAGCGCTAAACCACTTTTAGCAGATCTTTCTAAAGGAAATATTTATTTAAGTAATATCTACCCTGTTTTAAATAGAGAACTTGATATAATTGTTAAAGAATATTTTAGCAATTTAATTAATAAAGCCCTTAAGGAATGTGAGCCGGTTAAAGAAGAAAAAGAAGACGGAGAAAATGTACTAAGTATAATTAATGAATTAAAAGAGATTATAAAAGGACAAGATGAAGCCATTGAAAGTGTAGTTACAAATGTACTAATAAATTTAAAAACTGCTAAAGAAAATGTAAATATACAAAAAAACACTATTTTAATTGATGGTTCAACAGGTACAGGTAAAACTCTTTTGGTAACTGAACTTGCTAAAATTCTTAACTCTCCAGTCATAATTAAAAATTCAACAAATTATAGTACAGTTGGATATGTTGGAGATGATTTAAAAAGTATTTTAACTGACTTATTAAGGACTGCAAATAGTGATATTTCAAAAGCTGAAAATGGTATTGTTTGTTTAGATGAAATAGATAAACTTGGAGATACATCTTTAGAAATAAGAAGAGGTATTCAGCAAGAACTTTTATCTTATTTAAGTGGTACTACTGTAGAAGTAACATTAAATAAAAAAACTTATATGTTTGATACTTCTAATTTAACATTTATATTTATGGGTGCTTTTACTAATATGAAAGAAAATAAAAATAAATCTATTGGTTTTGACTCTAAAGAGAATATTAGAGAAACAACAACTGATTATGTAAAAGCAGGAATGTTAAGAGAATTCATGGGAAGAATTAATGTTATTACTAAAACAAACGATTTAAAAATAGAAGACATAGAAAACATTTTAATTAATAGTAAAATAAGCCCACTTAAGGAATTAATATTAATTGGTAAACTTTATAGCGTAGAAATTACTTTCACAGAAGGTTTTATTAAAAAAGCATCATTTGATGCATTAAAAGAAAATATAGGTGCGAGAGGAATTCACAGGGTTATTAATAAAGTTAAAAATAAACTTCTTTTACCTATTATGACTGGAAGTTTAAGTGAAGTTTTATTAACAGAAGACATTTTGGAAGATGAATATGAATTAGATGTAAATAAAAGAACTTTAAAACAAAATTAATTTTTGTATAAAAGTTCTTTTAATTTTTTATTTTTATTTTTTATATAGAATTCTCTATCAACTAGTAATTTTATTATTTCTTTAAAAGATTTTAATTCTTTAAACTCTATCTTTTCATAGTTAACTTGCTTAATACTTTTTTTCTTATAATCAGTAAGTGTAAGTACTTCCATACCTATCATTATACCTATTAAAACATAGTTAAAAGGCACTTTTATATTTAGAAGAGTATTTCTTAAACCAACACTTAAATATTTTTCATAAAGAGGTAAACATAAATATAAATACATTAAAACAATATTTATATCAAGTATAGTAGTTTTTACTTTACCTATTTTACTAGTCTGAATATTTTTGTTATCAGTAAATGCTAAAGTATTTAACATAAATATAGTAAATTCAAGTATTATGACTACTATCATAGATCTATAATAATATGTTAAAATCCCAAGTAATACAAAAGCAAATAACTTATCACTTACTGCATCAAGTATTGAACCAAAAAATGTTTCTACTTTTAGTTTTCTTGATAGTTTCCCATCTATTAAATCTGTTAAAAATAAGAAAGGTATGAAATAACAAAAAGAATTAATACCACTTTTAAAATAGACTATTGGCATTAGTATTGAAGCAATAAGTCTTAAAAGTGTAATTAAATTAACAATAACAAATTTTATATAATAATTTTTCTTCATACCTAAATTATAACACATAAATAATTTATTTCAAAGTTAATTTATAGTCGTAATTTTTTCTTTTTAAATAGTATTTCATTTTCTTTAAGCCTTCTTTAATAAGATGTGAAACAAACTGTCTAGAAACATTATATTTACTGGCTATTTCTCCTTGTGATTTTTCATCTATAAAGTACATTTTAATTGCATCCTTCATTCTTTCATCATTTAAGCTATTAATTGCATCATTAATAACAGTACCTAGTTCATTTTGAGTAATTTCTTCTTCTATATTTACATCTGCCTTCAAATAGTCCATTCTCTCTTCTTCTCTATCCTCAAATTCTTTTTCATTTAAAGATACTAAATTGTTTGTTTTATAATTATTTCTAAAGTAATTATTTATTTCAGTGTCAATACATTTAATAGCAAATGTAGAAAATAATGTATTTCTTTCTAAATCAAAGTTTTCTACTGCCTTCATTAGCGCAACTGATGCAGCCTGAAAAATATCTTCTATGTCATTACCTTGATAATTCTTAAGTCTTTTACCCATTACAAAAGTAATTAATCTTAAATTATGACAAATAAATTTTTCTTTTGCTTTTTCGTTTCCGTTTTTAATTTCTTTTAAAAGTCTTAAATTTTCTTCACCGGAAAGACTTTCAGGTAATTTGATTACATTTATAAAGTTCATTTTCCCTTCACCAATTAAATATTATATATAAATATTTTTAAAAGTCAATTATTTAAAAGAGTTATAAACTTTACCATTTTCTAAAGTATACCCTTTTAAAGATGCAAGTTCACTGACAGTTGTAACTTTATACCCCATTTTTTTTAGAATAGGAAGTACTCTTTTAACTGCCTCAAGAGTAGTTTCATGTATGTCATGCATAAGAACTATATCTCCATCTTTAATGTTATTTATTATATATGAATATATCCTATCATCATCTTTATAAAGCCAGTCTTTAGTATCTAAACTCCAAAGTATTATTGGCATGTTTATGTCACTTTTTACTTCTTCATTTAAATTACCATATGGTGGCCTTATAAATTTTATATTTGACCCTGTTATTTCATTATAAATAATATTAGTTGAATTAATTTCGCTTAGTACACTCTTCTTTGATAAATTATTTAAGTTTTTATGGCTATATGTATGAGAGCCTACTTCCATACCTTTATCTGTAAGTTCTTTTATAATGTTTTGACTATATTTCATTCTATTACCAAGTTCAAAAAATGTACCTTTAGCATCATTTTCTAGAAGAGCATCTACTACATCTATTGTATATTTACTAGGTCCATCATCAAAGGTAAAAGCAACTACTTTATCATATTTAACATTTATTACTTCTTTATAATTTTTACCTTTAAGAGTAACATACACTTCATATGGAACATCTTTAAAAATATGGTTGTCATAGTATATATTAATTCTATTTTCATTTATTTCTAAACTCATGTTTTTATAGTTATTACTTTCTATCACTTCGTATATTTTCTTGGAATATTTATTTTGAAACTTTTCAAGAATAATATTTCCAATTATATTTAAATCAATTATTCTATTATTATTTATTATTTCAAGTGATTTAATACTTATATTAAAATTCTTATATGAAACTTTATCATCTTCTGTAACCTTAAAAAATATATTTAAAACATCATTATTTGTATTAAGTTTATATTCTAAAGTAACTTTTGAATTTAAAGAAGTAATATATTCCTTTATTTTATTATCGAGCACTTTATAATTAAAATATGGATATTCTATGCTATTAAAAGTTTTAATCTTATAATCATTTAAATCTATTTTCTTAAAATTAATTTTATAAAATAATACATTTATTAAAATGATAATAAAAATTAATAAAGTAAACTTAATCTTATTTTTCATAAAACCCCTTAATAAAAAAACCTATTTTGCTTTAGGTTTTTTAGTTTTCTTTTCTTTTTTTAGTAAATCTCTAATTTCTTCTAGTACTAGTAGTTCTTCGCTTTTTATTTTTACTTCCTCTTTCTTTTCTTCTTTTTTCTTAAACCTATTAATAAATTTTATGCAAATAAATATGCAAAATGCAATTATTAAAAAGTCAACTATATTTTGGATTAGTGCTCCATAGTTAATTTCTGCATTGTTAAAAGTAATTTTAAGTGATGAAAAATCATGCCCACCTATTATAATACCAATTATTGGCATCATTAAGTCATTTACAACACTTGAAACTATTTTTGAAAAGGCTGATCCTATAATTACACCAACAGCCATATCAATTACATTACCTTTACTAATAAATTCTTTAAATTCTTTTATAAACTTCTTCATTATTCACACACATATCCTTCTTTTACACCATTTTTTAATTCATCCATATTATAACCTGATAGATTTTCTATCTTTTCATTATTAAATATCTTAACTACTTTATATTCTTTATCATTTATCCAAGATGAATTACATTCTTTTAGTCCAATTTTTGGGTGGTTAGAACAATCATACCATTTTTCATATCTCTCTTTATTTTCAGAAGTTTGATTTTCTTTGTAACTATATAAACGAATTTCTGTATAACTAGTTACTTTACTTCCATCATTATCAAAGTCATAAATAATATAGTCGCTAATAGTGTTATATTCTCCTTCTGTTATTTTTTTACATATTAAAGGGTTCGTATAATCTTTTTTATCAACTATAGTAGTTTCATTAGTTTCATTTTCATTTTCTTTAACAGGAGTTTTCTCACATCCAACTAAAAGTATTAAAGATAAAAGTATAATAAATGTCTTTTTCATTTTTTCATTTCACCTCCTCCTTTACCTCTAATTAGATTTTACAACATGGTTTATTCCTTGTCAAACTAAAAAAGCCTTAAAAGGCTTCTTTAGTTTGTGAAATTATACTCGTAAGTTTTTTCAAATAATAATGATATATTATCTTTTGGTATTTTAAAAACAATATTTTTGTTTTTTTGTATTCCCATTTCACTTCCGCTTCTTGATACTCTTCCACATATAAATATGTTTAAATTATCATTTTTAATCAAATTAATAAATGTATCAAGATTTATAAGCTCATAGAATGCAATTTTATAATACCTGAAATGTAAATCATTATCAATTTTCTTTTTGCTAGCATGGACAATGCAAAGATTAGTTAATTTCATTTTTATTCTTTCTTTTAAATTGTCTATGTCAATATAAGCTTCACTTTCAATAAGTTTTTTTTCTAAATCATATACTGATAAAAATATTTTGCTTTCGTCAGTTTTGACGTCAAGTTTAAAATAATTATCATTGATTTTAGTCATTTTCTTACAATAAAGTGGGCCTTGAAGTTGATATCTTTCAGCAAAATCTACATCTTTTTTTCCATATTTTAGTAGAAGTCTATTCATCTCATATTCGTTTTTTCCATCAAAGGCATATGAAAATAGACTGATAGGATATCTACTAAATCTACTAGTACATTTAATTTCAACATCTTTATAATCAGGAAGAAATTTGCTATCAGCTGTTTTCCCAATTAAATTTTCAAATGTTAAACCAATTGAATTAGTATTATTGTTAACTCCCTTAACATAACCTTTACTAGCAATTTTTAAAAACCTATGTAATAATTCATTGTTTTCTTTTCTCATAAAACATTATCATTTTATGACCAACAGTGTTGCCCTAGTCGGGTAATACATATAGTAACATCTTTTAAAAATAAAATCTAGTGTTTTTATTAAAAAACATAAAAGAGTTTAATAAAAATATATAATTTATAAAAATAAATTATAAAATTTGATAAAAAGACTTGATTTTTGAATTTATTTATTGTATTATTAAGAAGTCGATGGACCCTTAGCTCAGTTGGTTAGAGCATCCGGCTCATAACCGGGCGGTCGTAGGTTCGAGTCCTACAGGGTCCACCACTTAATGCACGCGTGGCGAAATTGGCAGACGCACTAGACTTAGGATCTAGCGGAGAAATCCATGGGGGTTCAAGTCCCTTCGCGTGCACCAAGTAGTGAACCCAAAAGCCCTAAGGGGCTTTTTTTACGCCCGGTTATTATTAAGAAGAACTCCTTATAAAAGTAGATATCTATATTAACATTAATTTAACTAAAACCAACTGAGCTAAGATAAAAATAAATTCAAAAAGAAAGGGCTTACCTTAAAAAGTAAGTCCTTTTTAATAAAAAAAGATAAACAAAACTATTTATCTTCTAATCTACATAATAAATCAATCTTAAACATTTCCTTCTCTGCATTTGCTTTAGATATCATAATACCCTTATAAGCAGTTAATTCTGACTTATGTCCATCCATTAAAATATCTTTAGGCTCAAGACCAGTTAACATAACAGTATTTTGATCTTTATAAACTGTATAGCTTAATTTAACTTTACCATAAACCTTTACAAATAAACTATCCGTTGGAAGTTGAAGCTCATAACTTTCTGTTTGTTCATGTTTATTTATACTAACAAGTTCTCCTAAAAATTCACCTTTTCTTAAACTTGGATAAAAATCAAACATAAGTTTCTTATAAGCCATCATATTGTACTTTTTAAGACTTCTTTCTAATTTTTTAAAATTATTTTCATCTAAATAATCTAATAAATATCTACCTTTCATAAATATCTAACCCCCATTACTGATTAAAATTATACCATATTAAATACAAATTGTCAACCCTTTTGTACTTTTTTAATTACATTTAATTATTTACTTTAACATCATACTTAGATTTTTCTATATTAATTAAGCCATTAATCTCTATAATTCTTTTCTTAATACCTTTTATCTCTTCAGGATTATTAGTCCTTTTTAAACTTAAATTAAGTAGTTTCTTCTCTCTAACTAACTTACTAATATTCTTATCAATTTCTCTATTATCCATACTACCACCAAAATAAAAAGGATAGAAAGAATTAAATAACTTTCTAACTCTTAACTTTTAATATTTTATCACACTTATTCCCACTATTCAATAGCGTCCATTATAGATGGAACAATTTGTCCTTTTCTGCTAACTATATTCTTTAAGTATATTCCCTCTTCTACCTTCTTAGAATGAAAAGCTTTCCTTATTATTTCTTCACTAGTTTTGTCATAGAAAATATAACTACCATTCTTTATAATATCAGTTACTACAAATATGAAATTATTTACATTCATTTGGTTTTTAATAGTTTCCATTTCACTTAAATAATCATCAACATTCTTTAGAATTTCATCTATATCTAAAGTAAATGCTTGGCTAATAATTAGTTCTATATCCCCGGACTTAAATGTTTTACTATCCATTAAAAGTACTTCCCTGTAGTTCATCCCCTCTAAACTTGTTCCTGCTTTAAACATTTCGAGTCCAAATTTTTCTATATTTAACTTACATATTTTATTAAGTTCTTTTATGGCGATTTTATCCATATTTGTTGTAGTAGGACTTTTAAGAAGTAAAGTATCAGATATAATACCAGCAATCATAAGTCCAGCCATAGTTTTATCTATCTTAACATTCTTTTCTTTATACATATTATAAATTATTGTATTAGTACTACCTACAATCATATTTCTAAAGTTAATAGGTTCTTTTGTAGTAATAGACCCTAGTTTGTGATGATCTACTATTTCAACTATTTCAGCTTCTTCAAGACCAATCGCACTTTGTTCTATTTCATTATGATCAACTAACACTACTTTTCTTTTATTAGAAGAACTAATTTCACTTTTTCTAAGTAAACCTTTACATATCCCATTTTTATCAATAACTGGATAGTTATCTATTTGTAAATTCTTACTCCACTCCTTAAAATCATCATAATAATCTTTCTCATGAAGTATATACTCTGCATCCTTATCTATAATTTTCTTTATATAATTACTATTTAATATAACTCTTGAAGTCTCAAAAGTATTCATATTAGTCTTAATAATATTTACTTTATTCTTTTTAGCCTCTTTAATATGTTCTTTTTTAGGAAGATTTCCTCCTACTATAATTATTAACTTAACTTTTGATTTAATAGCTAAATCAATAATATAATGTCTATCCCCCACTATTAAAATATCTTCGTTAGTAAGTTCTTTTTGACTTGCAAATGTTTCATGTGCAAAAGCAGCAGCAGAAACCACACCTTTTATTTCATCATCTACTTTAACAACCTTTTCACCCTTTAATGTTTTTAAAATATTTTCATAACTTGTATAAAGAGTAGTTTCAATTAAACCTAAACTTTTATTTAAAATATCTTTAGAAGTAATAATATTTATAAATTTTTTATTATCATCCACGATTGGTACACCTGTTGTATTTCTACTTAACATATAGTTATAAGTATCTTCAACTGAATCATTTTGATTAATAAAATATCCATGCCTATAATCTATATCTTTTATCCTAAGTTTAGTATCATTTAAGTATTTAGGTTCATTTACTTTAAAATAATTAAGTACATACTTAGTTTCTTTATTTATATTACCAAGAGTTCTCTCTTCTGCATTATATCCTTCTTTTCTTTTTAAATTAGCTAAAGTAATTGCCGCGCAGATAGAATCAGTATCTGGGTTAACATGACCAAACACATATAATTTTTGCATAACATCAATCCTTTCAAAATTACCTAATTATTATATAACTAAAATTAAATTTTATCAATCAAAAAAACTTTATCACTAGGATAAAATTTTACTCTTTAATTTCAAAATAATTACCACTATCTAAATAAAGTATTCCTTTATTAGTACCAAGTTGTTCTTTTATTTTATTATAGTTATTTAAATTTTTAGCTTTAGTTAAAGTTATATATACAGTATTTTCATCATTCATATAAAGAATAAATCTTTCTTTATCATAATTATTAGGAGAATATTCTATCTCACTTATTTTATTTATAATATCTTTATCAAGTAGTTCAAACTTGCTTATAAGTTTATTAAGTACATCCTCTTGTACATAATTTATAAGTATTGGAGCATAAACAGATAAATCACTTAATCTAACATTCCCGTCAAGTACATATTCATCTGTACTTCTAATTTTAAAAAGTACTTTATATTCAGTTACATCTATAACTAATTTAGAATTTAATTTTTTACTTACTTTAACACTTTTAATTAAAGGAATACTTTCTGTACATTTCTTTATCTTACTTTTAGTAGTCCTAATAAAAGATGGATAATCTTCTAAAGAGCATTTTTCCATTATCTCTTCATCTGTTACATAACTATTTCCCTTTATAACAATATTTTTAATAGGTATTTTACTAGTAAAAATAATTAAAAAAACTAAACAAAGTAAAATAATAAGAAATCTAAAAAACTTTTTTAAATTTAATTTTCTTCTTCTTACTTGCTTAGCCATAATATACTCCTATTCTTATAAAATTATATTACTTTTTTTCTATTTCTTCAACTATAATAGTACTAGATTTTAACTTTTTTTCTTTTTTCAAATTATTAATTATTTCTTTTTCATTTTTAAATACATATTCTATAGCCTTATTTAAATTATTTTTATTTAAGTCCTTCTCTTCTAGCAAATAGGCAAGTTTTCTTTCCTTTAAATCAAGTGCATTATAATATTGATGGTTATTTGCAACATAAGGACTTGGTACTAAAATAGATGGTAAATTTAAACTTAATATCTCACTTATAGTAGAAGCACCTGCCCTTGATATAATTAAATCTGTACTTTTCATTAAAGAACTTAAATCATTATAATAAGGGATTATCTTAACACATTTATCTACTTTTAAATCTTTATACTTATCGTAACTAGAATTACCAGTTATAAATAAAATTTCATATGTTTCACTCTTAAAATCAAGTAAAAAATCTTTTATTTTAGAGTTAACTGATTCACTTCCAAGACTTCCCATTACAATTAAAATTAATTTTTTATTTTTAGATAGTCCTAACTTAGTCTTATCGTGCTTTACACTATTAATTGCTTTTTCACCACATGGATTACCTGAAAAGATAACTTTATTACTAAAAGAACTTTCACTTTCTTTAAAAGAAACAAATGTTTCATCTACTATTTTAGATAATATTTTATTAGTTTTTCCAGGGACTTTATTTTGCTCATGAACAGCGCATCTTATTTTATATTTATGTGCTGCCATAAGTACAGGAAAAGTTACATATCCTCCAAAACCAATTACATAATCAGGTTTAAATTCTTTCATTATTTTCTTACATTTATTATAAGAAGATATTATACACTTGACATTCTTAATATTTCTTTTCATATTAGTTTTAGAAAGCCCATATATTTCTAAGCCAACGTAGTTAATACCTTTTTCAGGTACTAGTTTACTTTCCATTCTATTTTTAGTGCCAATATAAAGAACTTCATTATCCTTATTTTCTAATATTTTTTCAACAACACTTAAAGCTGGATATATGTGTCCTCCAGTTCCACCTGCAGTTACTATTACTTTCATTAATATTCCTCCATTTAATTATATGTATTTATTTTACCACATATTTAATATAATTTCTCTTTAAGTTGTAAACCTATTGTAAATATCTTTTTTGAAATTTAAATGATATAATAACGTAAATGAGGTGCATTATGATTTTAAATATTATTAGAACTATCGGAGAACACTATAACGAATGGAAAAACGTTTATTATATTATTGGTAGTATTCTTACTATCATGTGGTTTTACAAAAAAGGATATTACATCATAGGTTTATTTTTTACAAGAAAATTTAAACCTGCTAAAAATAAACACAAGTATGCAATTTTAATTGCAGCTAGAAATGAAAAAAATGTTATAGGTAATTTACTTGATAGTATAAATAAACAAGATTATGACATGAGTCTAGTAACAACATTCGTAGTTGCTGATAATTGTACAGATAACACAGCAGAAATAGCAAGAAACCACGGTGCAGTTTGCTACGAAAGATTTGATAATGATCATAGAACTAAAGGTTATGCTCTTGAATTCTTACTCGATAAAATTGAGGAAGATTATGGAAGAATGAATTTTGAAGGATATTTTATATTTGATGCAGATAATCTACTTAACACTGATTATATATCTAGAATGAACGACTCTTTTGATGAAGGATGTAAAATAATAACTTCATATAGGAACACAAAAAACTTTGATGAAAACTGGATAGCGTCTACTTATGCTCTTCACTGGATAAGAAGTATAAGAGCAAACCACCGAGCAAGAAGTGTTTTAAGACTTGCTACTAATATCCAAGGAACAGGTTTCTTATTCACAAATGAAATAGTTAAAAATGGATGGCACTATACATCTCTTACTGAAGACCGTGCTTTAACAGCAGACGCAGTTGCCCAGGGATATCAAATTACATATAATGATAAAGCAATGTTTTACGACGAACAACCAACAAGTTTAAAAGTTGCTTTAAGACAGCGTACTAGATGGAGTAAAGGTCATTTACAAGCATTTGTAGAAAGTGGTCCTTACCTATTTATAAATATATTCCTAGGTAAATGGTATGTTAGAACTAAATGGGGAGAAAATTCAGTTAACAAGAAAAAAACAAGTAAAACATTTAAAGAATTTACTTTAAATATAATAGAAAATATAAGACATAGATTTGCTTCATATGATACTCTTATGCAGTTAACTCCTTTTAGTGTATTTAATCTTGCTAGATGGATAATAGTAATATGGTTTATGAAATCATGTTATATGTATAATACTGGAATAGATATGAATTTCTTTGAAGGTGGAACTTATTTAGCAAAAGGTTTAAGAAAACTTTTTGAAATAGAAATAGTTAAAAATGCAGGAATGAATGCATTCTTATTAGGATTACTTCTTAACTTATGGACTAGAATATTATTTAGAATTGGTGACTATTTTGAAAGAATGTGGGTAGCAGTTTACTTATTCATAGTAGAACACAAAAACATAAAGCCTATGCCTCTATATAAAAAGGCACTTTATACTCTTACTTGGCCAACATTTGATATTATAGGTAGATGGACAACATACGTTGCTTTATTTATGAAAGTTGAATGGAAACCTATTCCTCATGAAAGTAAAATTACTATTGATGATATTAAAGGAGTTAAATAACTTCTTTTTTGTCACTTAGTAGTCACAATAAAGTGATATAATATTGTTTAATTAATTACTATTTGCTATAATAGTAATCGCAAAGAAGGAAGTGAAGCAAAATGAAGTTAGTACTTGAGTATTTAGAAGAAACAACTAGTAAATTTAGTGAAAAAATAGCCATAATAGAAGAAGAAAATAAAGTGACATATAAAGAACTACTTGAAAGTTCTAAAATAATTGGAAGTAACTTAATAGATAAAGCATCTTTAAATGAACCAGTAATAGTATTTATGGATAAAGGTATAACTACCCTAGAATTATTTTTTGGGATTTTATATTCAGGAGCATGTTATAGCCTAATTAATCCGGATTTTCCAGAAGCAAGAGTTAAAACTATAAAGGGTGTTCTTGAAAGTAAAATAGTTATTACTAATAAAGAAAACTTTGAAAAAGCAAAAAATATATTTACAGATTTAAATATCTATTTAGTAGAAGATTTAATAACTGGAAAAATAAATGAAGAAGAATTAAACAAAATTAGAGAAAATAAGTTAGATATAGATCCAGTATATATTAATTTTACTTCAGGATCAACTGGAGTTCCTAAAGGAGTTGCTATTGCAAGCAGAAGTATAATTGATTTTATAGATGAATTCACAAAAGAATTTAACATAAATGAAAATGATATAATAGCAAACCAAGCACCTTTTGATTTTGATGTTTCAGTAAAAGATATATTTTCATCAATTAAAACCGGAAGTACTCTACTAATAATTCCTAAAAAGTACTTCTCTTCTCCAGCAAAATTACTTGATTATATAACAGATAATAAAGCAACAACCCTAATATGGGCAGTAAGCGCTTTATGTTTAATCACTACATTCCACGCTCTTGATTATAAGGTACCTGAAAGTGTTAACAAAATAATCTACAGTGGAGAAGTAATGCCAATTAAACATTTAAACATATGGATGGAAAAATTACCAAAAGCAGAGATCATTAATGTATATGGTCCTACTGAAATAACATGTAATTGTACATTTCATAAAATAAATAGAAATAGAGACTACTCAAATGGTGTTCCAATTGGTAAACCATTTAAAAATGAAAAAGTATTTCTATTAAATGATAAAGATGAATTAATAACTGATAAAAACATTCCAGGAGAAATATGTGTAAGTGGAACATGTGTTGGACTAGGATATTATAATAACAAAGAAGTAACAGATAAACATTTCATGCAAAATCCACTTAATAAAAATTACATAGAAATAATATATAAAACAGGAGATTTAGCAGTATATAATGAATATAACGAATTAGTATTTAAAGGTAGAAAAGATTTTCAAATTAAATATATGGGTCATAGAATAGAACTAGAAGAAATAGATAGAGAAATACTAAAAATAGATGGCATTAAAAGAGTTGTAACACTATTTAATGAAGAAAAACATAAGCTATGGGCATTTTATATAGGAAATGTTACTAAAGAAGAAATAATTGAAAAACTTAAAAAAGATGTTCCAGAGTATATGATTCCTTCTATGTATAAACAAATGGATGAATTTATATTAAATAAAAATGGTAAAATAGATAGAAATATTTTAAAAAATATTATGGAGGGCAAGGATGGACTTTAATGATATTATAAAGAGCTATGATACTCCCCTATTTATATATGACTGTGATAAAATAAATAAAAGAATATCATATTTAAGAAATATTTTATGTGCTGACATATGTTATGCAATAAAAGCAAATACGTTTGTAATAAAAGAGATAAAAGATAACATTGATAGAATGGAAATATGTTCTTTTGGAGAATACAAAATATGTAAAGAAAATATGTGTCCAAGTAATAAAATGGTTATAAGTGGAGTTAATAAAAACTATGAAGAAATAAATTATATTATAGAAAACGAAGAAAATATATTAAGGTACACTATTGAAAGTATAAATCAGTTTAAACTACTTCTTGATTTATCTAGTAAGTACAAAAGAAAAATAAACATAATGCCAAGAATAACAAGTGGTAATCAGTTCGGAATAACTTATGAAGAACTAGAATATATAATAGAAAATAAAAATGAATTTATGTTTTTAAGTGGTATTGAATACTTTAGTGGAACACAAAAATCTAGTTTAAAAAGAATAGAAAAAGAACTTACAAGTATAAATGAACACATAAAAGAAATAGAAAATAAATATAAAATTACTATTAATGAGATAGAATATGGTCCAGGACTTAAAGTAAACTATTTTATAGATGAAGAATTTGATGAAGAAGAATATTTAAAAGAAATCAGTTTATTAATTAAAAATAATTTAAGTAATAAAAAAGTAATACTTGAAATAGGAAGAAGTATAGTTGCTAGTTCTGGATATTATCTAACTAAAGTAGCTGACTTAAAAGAAAATAAAACAGGTAAATATGCTATTTTAGATGGTGGAATTAACCATTTAGTATACTATGGTGGTTCTATGGGAATGAGAATTCCTGAGTATGAAGTACTAAATAAAAACAAAGAAGAAGATATAGTTAATCTATTTGGTTCACTGTGTACGATTAACGACTGTATACTAAAATGTGCAAAAACACCTAAACTAGAAATAAATGATACATTTATATTTAAAAATGTAGGAGCATATTCAGTAACAGAAGGTATTAACCTATTTTTAAGTAGAGATATGCCTAAAGTACTACTTATAAGTAATAACAAAGAAATATTAGTAAGGGATAAATTTAATACATATAAATTAAATTGTCCAAATTATGGAGGTAAATAATGGAAAAGTTATTAGAAATATTAGAAAATATAAAACCAGGAGTAGATTATGAAAATATTGATACTTTAATAGATGATCACTATTTAGACTCATTATCTATATTATCACTAATCGCAGAAATAGAAGAAGAGTTTGACTTAATAGTTCCAACTGTAGAAATTATACCCGCTAACTTTAATTCTGTAAAAAGTATGATGGCTTTAATAAATAAACTATCCGAGGAAGATTAAGATGCAATATAGTGATTTAACTTATCTTCTTCTTTTTTTGCCATTAGTAATTATTATCTACTCTATAACTCCAAAGAAATTAAGGTGGCTTACCCTGCTACTTGCTAGTTATATATTCTTTTATAGCATAAGTAAATATCTAATTATCTATATGTTAGGAACTACTTTAATAATTTATATAATATCAATTATATTAGATAAATTAAAAATAAAAGAAAAGATTTTATTAGAAGGACTAGAAAAAGAAGAAAGAAAATTAATTAAGAAGAAATATGCTAAAAAAAGAAAAATAGTTTTAATACTTGGAATACTTTTAGTTTTGCTTCCTCTTACATTAACTAAATATCTAGGTTTTATATCAGAAAGTATTAAAGACATAACAAGTATTAATTTAAATCTAACTAATCTAATCGCACCTATAGGAATAAGTTTTTACTCATTAGAAGCAATTAGCTATTTAGTAGACATCTATAGAGAGAAAATAGAAGTAAATAAAAATTTCTTTAAATTATCTTTGTATTTAACATTCTTTCCTAAACTAATGGAAGGACCTATTACTAGGTATGAAGAGGTATCTTCTTCTTTATATGAGGGGAATATAATAACTTATAAAAATTTAACATTTGGACTTCAAAGAATTATATATGGGCTTATAAAGAAAATAGTTATAGTATCAAGAGTACATTTAACAGTAGAGGCAATATTTAAAAATTATACTAGTTATAACGGAAGTGTTCTTTTAATAGGAATAGTGCTTTATATAATAGAACTTTATATGGACTTTTCAGGTGTAATGGATATAGTTATAGGTACAAGTGAAATATTTGGAATAAAACTTCCAGAAAACTTTAAAAGACCATTCTTTTCAAGAAGTATAAGTGACTTCTGGTCAAGGTGGCATGTTACTTTAGGAGCGTTTTTTAAAGACTACATATTCTACCCTGTTTCACTTTCTAAGTTTTCAAGAAACATCACACTTAAAACAAGAAAAACATTAGGTAATCACTTTGGGCCATTAATTGCTGGATCGATTGCCCTACTGCTTGTATGGCTAGCAAATGGCTTATGGCATGGTGCAGGATACCACTATATACTATTTGGACTATATCACTTTACATTTATACTTCTAGGTAATATATTTAGTCCATTAATAAATAAATTCTATGAAAAAACAAAAATAAATAAAGATAACTTTATTATAAAAGTTTTATGTATATTAAGAACTACTATAATAGTAATATTTGGAGAAATATTCTTTAAAGCACCAAGCGTTAAAAGTGCACTTTATATAATTAAAAATATATTTACTAACTTTAATTTAGATTTTATTAAAAATCATACATTATTAAAATTAGGACTTGATAACAAAGATATATTCATAATTATATTTACACTTATAATAGTATTTATAGTAGGAATATTTAGTGAAAAAAATATAAGTATTAGAGAAAAAGTATCTAAGAAACCATTGGTAATAAGATGGATAATATATTACTCATTGATATTCTATTTACTTATATTCGGAGCATATCTAGGACCATACGTACCAGTAGATCCAATGTATGCATCATTTTAGGAGGTAAGGATGAAAAATTATATAAAAAGTATAATATTTATAATAATCTTAATATCATTAATATTATTATTAGGAATAGTTTTTACTCCTAAAAATAATGAACTTGCAAATAATGAAGCAGATTTAAAAGCTAACGGAATATTAGGAGAAAAAGAAAATACTATAGATGTTATTGTTATTGGGGATTCCTTAACATATAGTTCTTTTATCCCACTTGAAATGTTTAAAAACTATGGTTTTACTTCATATATATGTGGAACACATGCACAGATGATGTTTAATTCATATAGATTTTTAGAAAAATCATTAGAAAAACAAAAACCAAAAGTAGTTATATTAGAAACTAATGCTTTATTTAGAAAATATTCTGCTAAAAAAGATTTTATTAATAAATTAGAAAAAACATTTCCTTTCTTTGAATATCATAATAGATGGAAAACTCTTAAATTAAATGATATTACTAGTAATAAAAATTATACATACACTGATCCTATGAAAGGATATATGCTTAAAAGAAGTATAAAACCTTCAAAAAATCATAACTATATGAAACACAATAATAAAAAAGCTATTATCCCAGAGGGAAATTATAAATACTTAGAAATGATGAAAAAGAAATGTGAAGAAAATGGTATTAAATTTGTTTTAGTAAGCGCTCCTAGTTTAACTAATTATAACTACAGTAAACATAATACTTTAAAAGAATATGCTAAAAATAATAAAATAGATTATATTGATTTAAATATTGATAACATAACAGGTATTGACTGGAATGAAGATACAACTGATAAGGGTGACCATTTAAACTATAAAGGGGCTAAAAAAGTAAGTAACTACCTAGGTAATTATCTATATCAAAAATATAATTTAACTGATAAAAGAAATGATATAAGCTATAATAGTTGGCTAAAAGATTTAAGTAAATATGAAAAATTAGTTAATTAATTTTTCAAGTAAAAAAAGAAAGTAATTTCATACTTCCTTATAGCAAATTACACTAGCAACTGCATATTCTCCATCATGAGAAATTGAAAGGCTAAAATTTAGGCTTTCTTTTTTTATATATTCTTCTAACTTATTATGAAATACAAAGTAAGGTCTATAATTATTATGGATAACTTCAATATCAAGAAAACTATAAACATTAAGAGAAACACCAAGTGACTTTAAAAGTGCTTCTTTAGCAGCATACATTCCTGCTTTAGTTTCTAATGCTTTATGTTCCTTAAAATATTCTAATTCATTTAAAGTAAATATTTTGTCTAGATGTTTAATACTTTCTAACCTATTCACTCTAATAATATCTATACCATTACTTATCATTTTTATTTTCCTTTATACTAAAATAATCTGTCTTTAAAGTCAAATCATTCTTTTTAATTAAACCACTAATATAATGGTTCATATTTTCTAACTCTTCAGGTTTAATATACTTATTATTAACTACTTCTCCACCTACTGTATAAACTTTACCATTGTACCAAGAATAATCACTAAAGAATACATAACCTTTATAATCCTTACTAAGAGCATTCTCTCCTATATAATTATTAGAATTATAATTAATATCAAACATATTTAGAAGAGTTGGTAATATATTAAGCTGTGAAGTAACTTCTTTAACTGTTTTTTTAGTTTTACCATCATATATAAAGAATGGTGTATGATTTATTAAATTATTAGAAGTATCTTTATATTTATCTAAAATACTTTGATCAGTTAAAGTATAAAGATAATGATCTGTAAATACTACAATAGCTGTTTTAGATAAAAGTTCTTTCTCCTCTAATTTATCTAAAAGTAGTCCTATCATATAATCTGTTTCCTTAGCTTGACGTCTAGCACAATCTTCTTCTGTCATATCAGGAAGTTTATAATTCTTTGGTAGTTTATCTACTCCAAGTTCTTCTAAAGCATCAAGTGTAATTAAAGTTTTGCATGCTCCTTTTTCACTACTAAAAGGTAAATGAGGAGTATATGTAATAATATAGTCAACAAACTTTTCATTTTCAAACATTTTACTACTGAAGTCTTCATTTAAAATAAGTTCTCTGTCAAGTTCATATTCCTTATTCTTATAATTATACATATCAACTAAACCATAATAATTATCATATCCCCAGTTTTTATAGTTAGCTCCCCTACTATAAAATTCACTAGTATTCATATGAAAAGCATTAACTGTATAACCTTCACTTTTAAATAATTTAGCAAGTGTATTTGGAAAAGTATTCTTACTAAATGAATAAGCATTTTGAGTAAATGAAAGAGGTGTAATAAATCCTGTATTAACAGCAAATTCAGAATTAAATGTACTTCCTCCACCATTATAATAAGAATAATGATTTGTAAAATTAATACTTCCTTTCATTAACTTATAAAGATTTGGTGTATCCTTTTCATTTAAAAGCCATGAGTCTAATCCTTCTAACTGTAAAAGAATTAAATTCTTACCCTTAAGTAAACCTGTATACCTATCACTCACTTTATTATCTTCCATATTATAAATATCTTTTAAAAATTTAAGTTCTTCCTCACTAGTTGATTTCTTTGGTTTTAAAAATGTAATATAAAAGTTTCTGAAACTATATTCATATAAACCACTTATTCTCATACTTTTATTATTATCATTAAAATTAATATATATATTTCTAGGATTTTTCCAAGTAGACCAAGTTAATTCTTTATCTTTTTTTCCCAAAAGCATAGGAATAAATAAATGCATAATAATAAATATCACAAATACTTTAGATAAACATTTAAAATTATTTTCCTTTTTATTAGGAAAATACTTTAAACTTAAACCAAATAAACTTAAAATAACTATCATTAACAAATAAACAACTTTATTACAATTAACTATTGCATCCATAAAATAGCCTGATCCTTCACCTGCTAAAAGGACAAGAGAAAAATCAAAGAATGAACTAGTCATACTATAATAAACATTATTAACTGTAAATAAAGCAAAGCTTATTATAAAAAATATAACATATATAATCTTACCAATATTCTTTTTAAAAGATAGTATAACTCCTACAATTAAAGTTACCCATATAATAGTAAATAAATTAGGTACTATACTAAATACACTATAAAAGTGTATTTTATATCCTAAAATTCTAGTAAATAAGTCCATTAAAATAAATGGAAGAATTAATAATATTTCTCTTCTATATTTAATAAAAAAATCTTTAACTTTATTTATTACTTTTAAAAACTTATTATTTTTCTTTTTATTTTTTACTTCTTTTTTCATTTAAATCACAATATAATTGTACCATATTTATACTTAAAAGTCCATTATAAAAAGACACATCTAAGTGTCTATAAAACTATAATACCTAAAGCATATAAAACTAATAAAACTATTAGTACTAAAGTTAAAAATGCATAAAACCAGTTTCTTCTAAAAACATCAGGTAGTTTCTTTTTTATTGCATCTAATCCTACATAAATTAGAAAACCAATTATTCCTCCAACTACATTAAGTATAATATCATCTATATCAAAACTTCTACCAATATATTTTTGTACAGTTTCTATAGTAAAACTAATTAAAGCTGCAATAATAGTAATACTTCCTATTTTTTTAATTCTTGTATAGTATGTAAAGAAAAAACCAAGTGGAATAAACAAAATAATATTACCTATAACTTGTCTATTAAAGTTTTCAGATCCAATACTATACCTTAATATCTCCTTAAAAGGTACTAGATTAGTACCACTTAAATAAACATCTCTACTAGTAACAAGATCAAATAACATTAAAATATATGCTACAAATAATAAAAGTAATAACTCTTCATGAAGAATAAATTTCTTACCAGAATTCTTTATATAAAAAATTCTCATTAAAATAATAACAACTTCTAATATTACTAATGTAGGCCATACATTATTAAGAACAGATGTAAAAGTACTTTTAATCATAGTTTACTCACTTTCTAAAGTTATTTCTTTTTCCTCACTAATATTTTCATATACCCTATAAAATAACTCTACTTCTATTTTACTACTAAACTCTTCTTTTTTCAAAACTTTTCTTTCTATAATATGTTCAGAAGTGTCTAGTTTATTTAAAATACTTTTATCTCCTCTTTTTAAACATTCTTCAAATGCCTCTTCTTTATTTAAATTAACACTTTTATAAGTATATAGTTCTTTACTCTCTCTTATAACTTTAAAAGGTAAATAAGGTTTATTAACTAAAACAGTTTCTTCACTAATTGCATTTTCAGTTACATAGTGGCCTATTAAAGTAAATTTCTTACCAAAAACATCTAAATAAATATGATTAACTACTTCTCCAGTTTTAAAATATTCAGTATGTTTATATGGAACACTTACATTAACTGTATACCAAACTTCTCCATAAACACTTCCCTCTGCTCTAACAGTATCAACTATCTTTTCATCCTTTAAAATATTACCAGTTATTATAACTTCTCCCTTATGTACAAGTTCATTAACTTCTTTTAAAGCATTACCTCTTCTAATAGTTAAATGTGTAATTAAAGCATCTTTTTTAGCAACGATATCACTTACTTTATTATTTTCTACTTCATTATTAATAATTCTTTCAGTTAAATTAACTGTATACTTAGTTCCACTTCTAGTAATTTCTATCCATTCAAGATCATCTTTATTATCTTTTAATATCTTTTCTTTAATATTATCAAGGTCACTACTCTTTTTAACAAATTTATATTTTTCTATTCCATAATCCTTTAAATATAAATAAATCTTATCTTTTAATTTATTATCGTTTGTAACAACTTCTACATCAAATATAACATTACTTAAAATAACTAATACTATATAACTAAATAAAAAAGATAAAATAAATATATAATGTCCTTTTAAAAAATATTTTATTCTTTTTTTACCATAATACTTTACTACATTTAAACTTAAAAATTCTTTTTTTAAAATATCTAAGTCACTTTCATTAATTACTAAATAAATTAAATTATCTTTATGAACTAAATTCCTATAATAGATATTCTTACTAACTAAAACCTTTAAATAATTCTCTTTATCACTTATACTTATTAATAAGCTATTTGTCATCTAAAGATATCCTTTCAATATAACCATTAATTAATAACTCATACTTATCAAGTTTAATAAGTCTTAAATTACTTCCTTTAATATTAACACTCTTATCCTTAAAACTAATTAATACTTTATCACTACTAATATCTATTATATTTTTATAATTAAGAATATGTACACCTTCCGGTATAATACTAATACGATATGCTTCATTCTTTAAAAACTCACTTATATTATTTAACATACTCTTCACCAATTAAGTTTATGATAAAAAAGTGCTTTTTAGCACTTTAATTATAAACTATCTCGTAAGGGCTAGAAGAAGAACCATTTCCACTAGACCATAAAGCATCAGATTTGATACTTATAACTGGGCGCACGCCATTCGAGTAGTCGACATCGTTGTAGTTGAGGTTGCCCGGGCGGCTAGAACCATAGACAACCGACGGGTAAGCGCCGCTGCCACTCCAGAAGTTAGGCGACAAGAGCCACCACAAGGTACTTCCTGTTATGCTGCCTCCAGCACTATTTAAATAATACCATGCATATGGACTTGTTAAATCTGTATACTTATAACCACCTGCATATGTTATTTCATCTGCTGTCATGAGTCCTATTGGATATGTTAGTTTTGCTTCACTGTTACTTCCTGAAAATGCATCTTTAGAGTCTTCACAATCATATGTTGGGTTTCCTGCTTTTAGTCTTGTATATACATAGTAGTCAAAAGAATCACTTGTATTATAACTTGGTGCTTTTCTATCATTACAATATACTGCTTCTGTACTTATATATTTTGAGTAACTTGATAGGTTTGTACTATACCAGTTATCTATATATGTTTTTATTGTACTATTATTTGTATTAGTTCTATTTGAAGCAAGTGAGCCACTTGTTCCATACATATATCCTACATACATTGAATCATTAGATGTTCTATTGAATGCCTTTGTTCCTATGTATCCACTTGTTGTATCAGAACTTGTTCCCGCATAAAGTAGCCTTATACTTCCATCATGATTTGTTCTTATTATTCTCCAGTAGAATCCTGCAAATTTTACCCAGTTATTCTTTGCATCTCCAGCAAAGTAATATACATCTTTTGCAGTACTTCCTGCTATACTTTCTGTTGATTTGTATAATGTTCCTGTGTTAGTAGTTGTAAATGTTGTACTAAAGTTTGTTCTTGTACTTATTGTAGGATTATCAGATAATATTTTCTCTTCAAGTGTAGGCGGCAAATCTTCTACTTCGTAAGGAGATGCACTACTTCCATCTCCACTTTTCCAAATTAAATTTCCTTTTAAACTTATAACAGGTCTAACTCCAAGTATAGAACCTGCACCTCCTTCTCCAATTAAATTGCCACCAGTTTCTACTTCATAAGGAAATGCAGTATCTCCACTAAAATATCTTGGGGATAAAGTCCACCAATTACTACTATTAACGTTATTTCCAGCTGAGTTTTGTGTATACCATAGCCCATCAATTGGAGTACTAGTAAATATTCCTCCAGCATAAATTATTTCATCTGATGTCATGAGTCCTATTGGATATTTTAATTTTTTATTTCCAACATTTGAAGATGTATATGTAAACATATCATCTACAGATTGACTTCCACCAATCCATGCATTAGTGCTTGTATTTTTCCCGCAGTCATAACTTGGCTTTTTGTTAGAATGCACTCTAATGCCTGCACCATACTGAAAATAAGATCTCATGTTATATATTGCTGTACTTCTATCATTACAATATATAGCTTCTGTACTTATATATTTAGAGTAGTCTATTAGCTTATTAGTGCTTTCATCCGTATATTCTATTTGATAAGTAGAATTCACTATTGTTCTTGTTCCATCATACCAATTATCAATATACTCTTTTATCAAACTATTGTTTTCATTAGTTCTATTATTATCAAGACTTCCTGTTGTTCCATACATATATCCTACATTCATAGGATCTCTACTAGAATTCGAATAAGAACTTTTTCCTATATATCCAGTTGTTGTGTCTTTACTTGTGCCTACATAAAGTAATCTTATACTAGAGTCATAATTCGTTCTTATTATTCTCCAGTAGTACCCTCCAAAATATACCCAGTTATTTATTTTATTAGTTTTATCACTGCCCGCAAAATAATATACATCTTCACCATTTTCTGTGGCTTTATAAAGTGTATTTGCTATGTTAGATGTAAATGGTGTACTAAAGTCTGTTCTTGTTTCTACTTTTGGATTATCTACAAGTAATTTAGAATAAAAAGTATGATTAAAATCTATTGTACAATAGTCTGGCATTTTTATGTTAGAAAAGCTTATTGATTTATCTGAAGAATTAAATGTAGCAATTGTACCATTCTTACATGTTATTTTATTAACCGTATTATTATTTATTAATGCATTATAAGATAAACTTGTCTTTTCTCCATTTAAAGTGTAAGCCATTATTTCGTTTGGAAGTTCACTTGTTTTAAATGTTTCTTCTTTAGATATAACATTATTATCTTCTTTCTTTAAAGTGAAAAATAATACTAAACTTATATTTACAACAAAAACTCCTAATATAATAAATAACTTCTTTTTCATAAATCTTTCCTTCCTTATTTAAACACTAAAAAGAGATAGGGTTATCCTATCTCATTAAAGCACATGAAAAACCTAGAGGTTTATTATTTAGTAATAACCCCCCCCTAGTACTTTATTTTGTACAAGAGTGCTATTGTTTTTCATGTTCTGTCTCTCCTTTGTTTTTTTTGAAGAATTAGCATTTTTCTACTCTTCTTACAATATAAATAATACCATAAAAAGTTATTTAATACAAGTAAAATATAAAGCAAAAAAAAAGAAAAGAAGATTACTCTTCTTCACTTTCAGTTATTTCTTCATTTGCTTCTTCAGAAGTTATATTTCCTTCTGTTTCTGCTAAGAATGTTTCTTCTAGTACTTCGCTAGGATCATCACTTAAAAATTCTTTTTTAAGTTCAAATTCAATATCTTTATATTGTTTAGCACCTGTACCTGCAGGTATTAGTTTACCTAGAATAACATTTTCTTTTAGACCTGTTAAATGATCTATTTTACCTCTTACCGCAGCATCTGTAAGTATTCTTGTTGTTTCTTGGAATGATGCAGCACTTAAGAATGAGTCTGTTTCTAGAGATGCTTTAGTTATACCAAGTAATACTGCTTTACCTGTAGCTGGAACTTTACCTTCAAGAATGTATGGTTTATTTCTTTCACCAAATTCTCTTAAGCTTAATGTAGTTCCTTCTACCATATCTGTTTCACCGGCATCAATAATTCTCATTTTAGAAATCATTCTTTTTACAACTGTTTCGATATGTTTATCTGAAACATCAACACCTTGAGATTTATAAACTTTTTGTACTTCTCTTAGTATATATTCTTGAACTGTTGTAGGATCTGTAACTGCTAATAACTCTTTAGGACTTATACTTCCTTCAGTTAATGCTTGTCCGGCTTCTACCATTTGTCCTTTTTCTACTCTAAGTTTTGCATTATAAAGTGTTATGTGTTCTCTAACTTCTACGTCATTAGTAATGTAAATTTTAAATTTACCTTTGTCTTCTTGAATTTTAGTTACTTTACCACTTATTTCTGCAATTGTTGCTTTTGCTTTAGGTATTCTAGCTTCAAATAACTCTTCAACTCTTGGAAGACCTTGTGTTATATCGTCTGCTCCTGCAACACCACCAGTGTGGAATGTACGCATTGTAAGTTGGGTACCAGGTTCACCGATACTTTGAGCAGCCATTATACCTACTGCTTCTCCTACTTCAACTACGTTACCTGTTGCTAAGTTTCTACCATAACATTTTTGACATAATCCATTATGAGTTTTACATGTTAGTACACTTCTTATTTCTATTTTTTCTATACCAGCATTTACTATCTTTTTAGCTGTTTGTTCAGTAATTAATTCTCCTTTTTCTATTATTACTTCTTTAGTTTCAGGGTTAATTACTTTTTGATTAGTAAATCTACCAAGTATTCTTTCTTCAAAACTTTCTAGTACATTACCAGATTTGTCATCAATAAATGCACTTACCTCAAGTCCTTGGATAGTTCCACAGTCTTCTTCTTTGATTATTAAGTCTTGTACTACATCTACAAGTCTTCTTGTTAAGTAACCAGCATCTGCTGTTTTAAGAGCTGTATCAGCTGTACCTTTTCTTGAACCGTGTGAACTTAAGAAGAATTCTTGAACGTCTAGTCCTTCTTTAAATGATGCTGTGATTGGTATTTCTACTTCTTCACCATCTGGTTTAGCCATTATACCACGCATACCACTAAGTTGTCCAAGTTGTGAGTCATTACCACGAGCTTTAGATGTGAATATCATTGCAAGTGGGTTTGAGTCTCTAGTTTTTGCCATTTCAGCAATAACTGCTTTTTGTACATCTTTTGTAGCAGCAAGCCATAAATCAACTACTTTTCTATGTCTTTCTTCATCGGTTATTAAACCACGATTATATTGTTTATTTACTTTATCAACTGTACTTTGAGTGTTTTTAATTATCTCTTGTTTAGCTTCACTAACTGGAATATCACTTAAGCTGAATGTTATACCAGAAAGAGTACTATATTTAAATCCTTGATTTTTTAATTTATCTAGGAAAGTACTAGTTTCAGTTGTTTTAAATCTTTTAAATATTTGAGCAATTAATTTTTCTAGATCTTTTTTAACAAATCCATTTACTACTGGCATTTCTTTAACTGTTTCTTCTAAATTAGTACCTGGCTCGATAAAGAATTTATCAGGTGTCATACCTTCAAAGTTATCTTTACTAGCTTCATTTACATATGGAAATGCATCAGGAAGTATTTCATTAAATATGATTTTTCCTGGAGTAGTTACTAAGTATTTATCTAGATTTTCATCTGTCCAAACTTTATGTTTAAAGCTTTTAGCTGGAACACATATTCTTGTGTGAAGAGTTATATTTCTTCTTTCATAATCCATTAAAGCTTCATTAGAATTTTTGTAAGCTTTACCTTCATGTTCAAGTCCAGCGATTTCAAGAGTTAGATAGTAGTTACCAAGTACCATATCTTGTCCTGGAGTAACAATTGGGCTTCCATCTTTAGGCGATAATATGTTATTAGCACCTAACATTAGAATTCTTGCTTCTGACTGAGCTTCTTCACTAAGTGGTACGTGAATAGCCATTTGGTCTCCATCGAAGTCTGCATTAAATGCTGTACAAACAAGTGGGTGTAATCTCATTGCTTTACCACCAACTAGTTTTGGTTCGAATGCTTGGATACCAAGTCTATGAAGTGTAGGTGCACGGTTTAAAAGTACTGGGTGTTCATGAATTACTTCCTCAACAATATCCCAAATTCTTTCATCTTGTGCTTCTATTAATTTTTTAGCTCCCTTTATGTTATGAGCCATATCTCTTTCAACTATTTCATGTATTACATGTGGTTTAAATAACTCTAGTGCCATTTCTTTAGGAATACCACATTCATACATTTTTAGTGTTGGTCCAACTGCTATAACAGAACGACCTGAATAGTCAACACGTTTACCTAATAAGTTTTGTCTAAATCTACCTTGTTTTCCTTTAAGCATTGAACTCAAACTCTTAAGAGGTCTATTTCCTACCCCGCTTACACTTCTACCACGTCTACCATTATCTATTAAAGCATCTACTGCTTCTTGTAGCATACGTTTTTCATTTTGTACAATTATTGTAGGTGCTCCAAGTTCTAGAAGTTTCTTTAAACGATTATTTCTATTTATTATTCTTCTATATAAGTCGTTTAAATCACTTGTAGTAAATCTTCCACCTGGAAGTTGTAACATTGGTCTTAATTCTGGAGGTAGCACTGGTAGTACATCTAATACCATCCATTCTGGTTTGTTACCACTGTCAATAAAACTTTGTAAGCAGTCTAATCTTTTTACAAGACGAAGTCTTTTTTGTCCTTGACTACCTTCTACTTCCTTTTTTAAACTTTCAACTTCTTTTTCAAGATCTACTTCACTAAGTAAAGTTTTAATTGCTTCAGCACCCATTCCTACTTTAAATGATGAGCCGTATTTTTCAACATAAGCACGATATTCTTTATCACTTAAAGTTTGCTTCTTTTCTAGTGGTGCTTTACCTGGATCTAATACTACATAACTTACAAAGTAAATTACTTCTTCTATGTCTCTTGGAGACATATCTAGTACAAGTCCAATTTTAGGTGGTACACCCTTTGTATACCAGATGTGCGCAACGGGAGTTGCAAGTTCAATGTGTCCCATTCTTTCACGTCTTACTTTTGCACGTGTTACTTCAACTCCACATCTGTCACATACTACATTTTTGTATCTTAATCTTTTGTATTTACCACAAGCACATTCGAAGTCTTTTGTAGGTCCGAATATTTTTTCACAAAATAGTCCATCTCTTTCAGGACGAAGTGTTCTATAGTTGATAGTTTCTGGTTTTTTTACTTCTCCATAACTCCATGAACGTATTTTATCAGGGCTAGCTATACCAATTCTAATTCCTTCAAACATATTAACATCCATCATTATAGTTCACCCTCCATATCATCCATTTCTTCTAAATCGAAGTCATCACTTTCGATATCATCATCAAAGTAATTTTCTTCATCCATCTCTTCTTCATCACTTATAGTACTTACTATTTCTTCTTCTTTATCATTATTATTTGTATCAACTTCTTCAATAGTTATAGGATTTTCTTCTGCTTCTTCTATGTTTTCAAGTTCTTTTAAATCTTTAAGTCCATCTTCAGTTAATACAGATATATCAAGTCCTAGTGCTTGGAATTCTTTAATTAATACTCTAAAGCTTTCAGGTACTCCTGCTTGATCTACAGCCTCTCCTTTTACAAGTTGTTCATATACTTTTACTCTTCCTACTACGTCATCTGATTTTATAGTTAAAACTTCTTGAAGAATGTGAGCTGCACCATATGCATAAAGTGCCCATACTTCCATTTCACCAAATCTTTGACCACCGAACTGAGCTTTACCACCTAAAGGTTGTTGTGTTACTAGGCTATATGGTCCTGTAGAACGTGCATGCATTTTATCATCAACCATGTGATTAAGTTTAATCATATACATGACACCAACATTAACTCTTTTATGGAATTTTTCTCCTGTACGTCCATCATAAAGCCATGTTTTATAGTCGCTATCAAGTCCGGCTTCTTTAGTCATATCTTCAATATCTTTTTCAGTAGCACTGTCGAATACTGGTGTTGCAATATGTACACCTAATGTTTTAGCAGCCATACCTAAATGTACTTCAAGTATTTGCCCAAGGTTCATACGAGATGGAACACCAAGTGGATTTAGTATTACATCTACTGTTCTACCATCCGGTAAGTAAGGCATATCTTCTTCTGGAAGAACTAAACTTACTACACCTTTATTACCATGTCTTCCACTCATTTTGTCTCCGACTTGCATTTTTCTTTTCTTTATTAGATATATTCTAATTATTTTAGTAACTCCTGAAGGAAGTTCATCTGAATTATCTTTAGTGAATATTTGAACATCATGTACAATACCTGCACTTCCGTGTGGTACTCTAAGTGAAGTATCTCTTACTTCACGAGTTTTTTCTCCAAATATTGCATGTAATAATTTTTCTTCACTAGTTAATTCTTGTACACCTTTTGGTGTTATTTTACCAACTAGAATGTCGTTTTCTTTTACTTCTGTACCTATTCTGATAATACCGTTTTCATCTAGATTTTTTCTTGCTTCTTCACTTACGTTAGGTATATCACGAGTAAATTCTTCAGGTCCTAGTTTTGTATCTCTTGCTTCTACTTCAAGCATTTCAACGTGTACACTTGTTAGTACATCATCTTTTACTATTCTTTCATTTAATATAACAGCATCTTCATAGTTATAGCCATTATATGTCATGAAAGCAACAGTTAAGTTTTTACCTAGAGATATTTCACCACCATTTGAACTTGGTCCATCAGCTATCATATCTCCGACTTTTACTTCATCGCCCTTGTGTACAATTGGTCTTTGTGTATAGCATGTTTCAGCATTACTTCTTTCAAATGTCATAAGAGTATATTCTTCTTTTTGTTTACTATTTTTGATTATTATTTTTTTAGAGTCAACATAGTCTACTACACCATCAATAGTACTTTTCATAACAGAACCAGAGTCTTTTGCTGCGTAGTATTCTACACCTGTACCAACAATAGGTGCTTCTGTAACCATTAAAGGTACTGCTTGACGCTGCATGTTAGCTCCCATAAGTGCACGATTGGCATCATCATGCTCTAGAAATGGTATCATACTTGTAGTAATTGATACTATTTGACTTGGTGAAACATCACTATAATCAACTTTTAATTTATCAACCATTAAGTTATCTCTATTAAATCTAACAGGTACTATGTCCTCTTCTATTTCATTTTTGCTATTAATTAATATAGTTGCTGGACAAATATAATAGTTTTCTTCTTCATCAGCTGTCATATATACTACTTCATCTGTTAATTTTCCATTTTCTACTTTTCTATATGGAGTCATAATAAATCCATATTCATCAAGTTTTGCATATCCAGCTAAACTTGTAATAAGTCCTATGTTTTGTCCTTCTGGTGTTTCTACTGGACAAATTCTACCATAGTGAGATGAGTTAACGTCTCTAACTTCCATACCAGCACGATCTCTAGATAAACCACCAGGTCCTAGAGCCGATAGTTTACGTTTGTCATATAACTCAGCTAAAGGGTTAATTTGATCCATGAATTTAGATAACTGGCTACTACCAAAGAATTCTTTTAATGCAGCAGTAACAGGTCTAATATTGATTAATGTTTTAGGTGTTACTGTATCTATATCTTGTGTAGTCATTCTTTCACGAATAACTCTTTCCATTCTTGCAATACCAACTCTAAATTGATTTTGAATTAATTCTCCACCTTGTCTAACACGTCTATTTGCTAGATGGTCTATTTCATCATAATTACCTACTCCATAGTGAAGATTTATATAATATGAAATAGATGCATAGATATCACTTATAGTTAAACGTTTAGTATCAATTGTTTGATCATTACCTATAACTTTTAGAAGTCTATCACTTCCATCATTTGCATAAACTAGTACTTCTTGTACTTTGTTATATGTATCTAACTCTTCATTAATTTTAACTTCATGCACCCCATAACCAGAAGCAAAGACAGGTTTTAATTCTTCAAGGATTTCTTTTGTAATTAAATCTCCCTTTTTAACATATGTTTTACCATTGAAAGTAATATCTTCACCAATACGATTATTTAATAATCTATCCATTACATTTAATTTTTTATTAAATTTGTATCTACCAACCTTAGCTAGATCATATCTAAATTTATCAAAGAACCTAGTTATTAATTGGTTTTTAGAAGAATCAAGGGTTGCAGGTTCCCCTGGTCTTAATTTTTCATATATTTCTATTAAAGCTTCATCTGTATTCTTAGTAGAATCTTTTTCTAAAGTATTAAGTAGTATCTCATCTTCTCCAAATACTTTTAGAATGTCTTCATCACTAGATAAACCTAAAGCTCTTAAGAATGTAGTTATAGTTACTTTTCTAGTTCTATCTATTCTAACATAGAAAATATTTCTAGCATCTAGTTCATATTCAAGCCATGTACCTTTGCTAGGTATTACTTCGTTTGTAATTATATTACGTCCATTTTTATCTATTTCTTGTTTAAAATAGATAGAAGGAGAACGAACAAGTTGACAGTTAATAACTCTTTCTACTCCATTAACAATAAATGAAGCATTTTCTGTCATCAATGGAATATCACCTAAAAAGACTTCTTGTTCTTTAACTTCACCAGTCTCGTTTATGAAAAGTCTTGCTTTAACTTTAAGTGGTGCAGCATATGTAACACGTCTTTCTTTAGATTCGATTACACTATATCTAGGTTTTTCTAAAGTATAGTCGCCAAATTCAAGTGATAAACTTCCGCTGAAACTCTCCACCGGAAAAATGTCATCAAATACCTCTCTTATTCCTTCATCTAAAAATTTTTGAAACGAATCTTTTTGAATTTCAAGTAAGTTTGAAAGTTCAAATCTGTTTCTTAATTGTGAGAAATTTCTTCTTTCTCTTTTTGTACCAAATTTTTCAACTTTGTAAGCCAAATTAGTCACCCCAATTTCCATAGATTTAAAACACATTACAGTAAGAAATTACATGTATCGCAATTTATAATTTTACTTTATTTTTGTCAAGAAGTCAACCATTTTAAATTTTTTTATTTAAAAAGTTGCTTTATATATATAAAAACCTTTATCTTTTTTTAATAATTCTACGTTATATATACCTTTTAGTTTTTCACTTATACTAATTGCTCCTTGATCTTTTCTTATAACATAATATAAAATTCCATTCTTATTTAAATGCTCTTTTGCATTTAGAAGTACTTCAAGTACCTTTTGTTTACCAGCTCTTATAGGTGGATTTGTTACTATGTAGTCATATGTTTCTTTTATATTTTCATAAGCATCACTTATAAAAGCACTTGCGTTTACTTTGTTATTTTCTATATTCATTAAACTTAAATGAACTGCTCTTTTGTTTATGTCTATCATATCTACATAACTATTTGTTATTTTAGATAAAACTATTCCAATAAAACCATAGCCACATCCAACATCTAATATTCTTTTATTAGTAAAGTTCATATTTAATATAGTTTCTACTAGTACTTTACTTCCATAGTCAACTTTATTTTTTGAAAATACCCCTAAATCACTAGTAAAAGTAAAAGAAGAGTCCTTATATGAATAATTTATTTTTCTAAACTCACTTTTTAAATTTTCGTTATTAGTAAAATAATGCTCCATAAATTAACTCTCCTTTCAATATAAACGCAAAAAAGCCTTTGTTATAATAAAGGCCTTATTTTTACTTATTTAAGTTCGATAGTAGCGCCAGCTTCTTCGAATTTAGCTTTTAATTCATTAGCTTCATCCATAGAAACGTTTTCTTTAATATTACCACCGTTATCTGCTAAATCTTTAGCTTCTTTTAGACCAAGACCAGTGATTTCTCTGATTACTTTAATTACTTGTAATTTTTGAGCACCAGCAGCTGTTAATACAACAGTTTTTGTTACATCTCCTTCGTCTTCACTTGCAGCAGCAGGAGCAGCAGCAACTGCAACCGCACTTGGATCTACTCCAAATTCTTCTTTCATCATATCAACTAATTCTTTAACTT
>OIZL01000351.1_pt1 | contig 35905 bp, 33 predicted proteins | sample 1588541 | NCBI WGS metagenome assembly OIZL01 (sample SAMN03283285) | human gut metagenome | biome: human-associated habitat; material: feces | host: Homo sapiens | place: Peru | collected 2012 | reverse complement strand
CCGGCAATCATCGCACAGGCACTGATGTCTGTCATGGTATATGTGATGAATCTGATTTTGAAATTCAATCCATCCGCACAGACGGCATATGGTCTGTTCTATAAGGTTCAACAGTTTGTTCTGTTTCTGGCTTTTGGTCTTCGGGATGCGATTACACCGATTATTGCATTTGCATATGGAATGCGGAGCAAAAAGAGAATTCAGGACGGAATCAAATATGGTCTTATGTATACAGTTGTGTTAATGATTCTGGAGCTGGCAGAGAAAGAACCCTGCGTAATTATTGGAAGAAATGCAGATTTTATACTGAAAGACAGGAAGGATGTACTCAATGTGTTTATTCATGGCGATATGCCGGAAAAAATAAAGAAGACTTGCCGTGTATACAATGTCAGCGAGCGAGAGGCTGTAAAAATGATAGCAGATACGGATAAGAGACGTATGACAAATTATAATTTTTATACGGAACAAAAATGGGGAATGGCGGGCAATTATACGCTGTCACTCAACAGTTCCGGGCTGGGATATGATATGTGTCAGAAAATCATAATGGAATGTGCAGGATAGATGTTTGGTGCAGAGAGTGATTTGACAGGCCGGTTTACCCATAAAACCGGAGGTAAAGGATTCGTAGATTGACAAAATGAGTGTGATTCCACTATGCTGTAACTGTAAAATTCCGCAGACGGGAAAAGCAGGAGGAAACAGCAGAAGGTGGAAACGAAGCAGTTTGGGCAGTTTATTGCCACAATACGAAAAGAAAAAAAGATGACGCAGGCAGAACTTGCCGAACAGATTCATGTGACGGATAAAGCCATCAGCCGATGGGAGCGTGGTGTTTGAGTTATAATAGGACCAAGTTAGATGAAACCCAGTAAGATCAAGGGGTTATGCCTAATTTAGTCCTTATTTTTATACCATTTTACCGGTAAAGATAGGGCAGCGCTGCAATATTAAACCGAAAATCCAAGTCAGTATCACAGATGTCAGGGAAAAACACTTACCAATGAGGAGGTTATAAGGGAACTTCTCGAATTACTAAAGAAAAATGCCATGAAAGAGCAGGCAAACGATGTATTTGAGATATGCAGCTATGTGGACGGACTGGAGAAAAAGATTGATTCCATGACGGAAGAACTCACCAACATGCAGAACCAGATCAAAGAAATGCAGGAAGATACACTTGTCAATAATGCAAAAAAGGCATTGTCAGAAGCATAGGAGCGACTTAATACCAGATGTGAGCAGATAAAGTCACAGGTATTAGAAGTGAAAGAACAGGTCAAATCTACTGCTAAGGGCATAGTCGAAGAAGCAAAGGAAAAGGGAAGAGCTGCATTATACAGGGTATCTGAGTTCTTAGGAATTAAGAAAAGATTTCTGGATATTCGAGAGAATGTAAGAGGTGCAATCAAGACCACAGATAAGGATATAGCAAAGACAGCACTTCTTGCAAAAGGATTTCGTGAAGCAGGGCAGACAGTAGCCAATGCATTCCGCACTTTTGCTGACAAGCCGGAGGTGGATTATTCTCAGAAAGAGCAGAAACATCCCATTACAAAGGTGGTGCTTGCACCTATGAAAGCAGTGAAAAAGATACTGGTATCAATGGAACTTCATCTGGACGCTTCGATTGACAAGCTGGATAATCTGTCTATGAATGTGCAGTTTGATAAGGAAAAGCATATGGAGAATGAGAAGAAGCAGGAACAGACAGAGCCAGAGCGGGCAGAAGCTGAGCGAGTAGAAGCAGAGATTGTATATTCACCGATGGTCGCTGAACCACAGGAGTATCAGTATAATGCAGATGCATTTGAGGCTAGAGGTGTGGATGCGGTGAAGCAGGAAGCGGCACATAAGGAAGTAGCGAAGGTAAGATAAAGCTAGATAGTTTTGAGGGCGTGGGAGAAATCCTGCGTCCTTTTTTTGTCGCCTGAAATGCGACACATAAGAAATGGTTCTTGCTATAATTATGATAGCACATGAAATAAGAATCGGTTGAATTCATAGTTGTCCTTTTTATTGGACACATGGTGTGTGTATAATGTAAATACAAAGAACTTTAAAACATGTAAAAATTGTTTGAAAGGAGCTGATTGATATGAAAAAAGAAGGATATAGTCGCCCAGGATTATTTGGCACAATGAAGCATTATGATGCAAATGGCAATAAAATTGGAGAGAGCAGACCGGGATTCTTTGGTAGTAGGAACAACTATGATGCTAATGGACGACATAAAGTAGGACATAGCAGTCCCGGATTGTTTGGTACAATGAATCATTACGATAATAGTGGTCACAAAGTAGGACACAGCCGCCCTGGATTATTTGGAAGTGTCAACACATATGATAATAATGGACATAAGACAAGCCATAGTGACAGAGGTTTGTTTGGTGGATTCAATCCTGTAATGGATGATGTGGTATTCGGGCATGAAGATACGGAAACAAGTGAGGAGGATGAACTGGAAGATGAGTTATCCTTGGCAGGACTAGATGTAACAGATCTTGAATATATGGATGCAGATGAGAGAAGAGAGGCATTGGAGGATGCCGGCTTAGATCCAGATGATTATGATTTTGATTAAAGGAGTGCAAGATGAAACAGCAAACTGAAAAGAAACTACAGGCTAATTTGAAAGCAATAAATAATGATTTCAATACAGTTATTTTTGCGGATATTGAAGTGAAATTTAAGCTGATGGAGTTGGAAGCAATTAGGATATTAATTAATGATTGCGAAAAATTGATAAATGAAGACGCAGGTGAATGAAAGCAGGTGCCGTATATGAAAAAGAATTCGTTTGGACAAGGATTAGCAGTATTTTTGGTGGTAATAGGTATTTTTTACATTATTGGTGCTATTAGTGAAGCTAGTGAGCCTAAGTGCATTAAGTCAGGCTGCGACAATAAGCAGGCAACAAATAGCAGTTATTGTTATCTGCATAAGCCTTATAGTGGAAGTAGTTCTTCGCATAGCAATTCATCATATTCCAATAAATCATCAAGCAGCAGTTCATCAAGTAGTCATAACAATAAATCGACAGCAGGAAGCAATGCATCATCGTACAATAGCAGTACAAAGAAAAGCAATACATATGACTCATATGATGATGGCTATGATGATATATACATGGATGGCGATTATGATTATGATCGGTATGATAGGGATAGTGATTATGCAGATGGTGTGGATGACGCAATGGATGAATTTGACGAGGATTGGTAAATATGGCAGGTAAACATGAGCTGGAAAAATTTGAATATCTGTTTGTTGATATCGAATGGAATCAGACACCGGGAACAAATGGGATAGAAGACAGGGAGCCGATTCAGATTGGTGTGGTAGCGACTGATGAAAGTATGAATTTGAAAAAATCATTTTCCAGAGCGATGCGACTGAGTTCAGAAGAAAAATATAATCCGGATACATTAGTACTATCACATTCTACATTAAAATCTGTCATGCAGGCAAATAGTGAAGAAATAGTATTGCGGAAAGTTAAGATGTCATTTCCAAAATATAAGTATGTAGTGGTTTGGACAAAGGATACATATGAATTGTTCAAAAGAGGTATGGACACTTATGGATATTCAATGCCGAGACATAGAGTTATTGTATTTCAAGAAGTTCTCATGCATATTGCAAGTGATGGAATAAATCAGATTGGATTTGAACGTGCATTGAAACAGGCTGGAGTTGAATATCAGAAGAATTTTCTTCACTATTCAAAGCATGATGCAAATTATATGTATCAATTATTTTGCAAATGCTATAAAGAATATACAAAGTGGACGAATCAGGAGATATGCTATCTGAGTCCAAGAACTCATATAATACATACTGGCAGCTGCCGATATACTAATAGGAATCACCTGTTTGCTACAAATAAAGCAACCAAAGATGTGATTTTTCAGGGGAACAGGGTCTGTAAAGTGTGTGGCTGTGCGGATGAATGGAATAGATTGCAATGGGGCGTAAGCTCTGGTGTAAAGCAGAATAATCGTGCAGAATATCTTAGAGAATTGCCGCTTACAGATGAAAATATGAGTATGATCTGCAACAAATTCCGATTAGATTACAATATTGCCTCAGATATGGTGTTTATCCGCACACCATTCAGTGGGTGGATTGTACATATTCAGAATGACAGGGTGACAAAACTCCGTCATGAAAACTACAGACAAAGAAGGGATGAGGCTTTAAAAATACATAAAAAATGCTTTGAAGGTTATCACAAGCAGAAACTGCCTTCCAGTAGGTTCTATGATGTGGTAAGCTATATTAAGTATCATGACGAGGGAATGTTGAAGAGGCTTGGTGATAAAAGGAGCCGTATTGATATAATATTAGACAGGATAAGAGAGCAAGATGCAGAAAATATGGCATAGATAAAGGAGTCGGAAATGAGAGACCAGAAATTATATGAATCAGTCGGAAAATACATAGATAAATATTACATAGATAAGCCGGATGATATTAAACTGGATAAAGAAATGAAGTCTATATTTGATAGAATCTCGGAATTTAGAAAGAAAAAAGCAATAAAAAAATGTGATGCCGAAGAAGATGCAGATATTGAGATAGATGAAAGTGCAGTTGAATCGTTTGATGTTGAAAGTATGCAGAAAACGAAAGCAACTGACTCTATGTCTTCGACATTGGCAACAAACCGTAATATAGAAAGCCTTATGGGGCAGATGGATGAGACATTTTCTCAAAGACTATTGCGTTTAATTGATGAGAGAGGGATGACAGATTCTGAAGCATATAATAAAGCTTATGTGGATCGGAGACATTTCTCAAAAATCAGAAAAGATGTGAATTATACGCCAAATAAGAAGACTGTGCTTGCGTTTGCAATAGCATTAGAACTATCTATTGATGAAGCGAAGGATCTTCTAAATTTAGCAGGCTTTGCGTTTTCAAGAAGTTCAAAGACGGATATTATCGTAGCTTATTTCTTACAGAATAAGATATACGATATGTTTGAAATTAATGAGATATTAGATGCTTATGGACAGCCAATTTTTGAGTAGGTGAAGAAATTGTCGCCTATCATGCGACCAGCTCTGTTAGTTTCGTAGATATAATGTGATTACAATAAACCGAAGGAGGTAAATCACATGAATGCGGAATTAACAGAGCTGGTTTTTATTTTGGACAGAAGTGGTTCAATGGGTGGACTGGAGAGCGACACAATCGGTGGATTTAACGGGATGATAGAGAGGCAGAAAAAAGAAGGAGAAAAAGTTAATGTGACTACAATCCTCTTTGATGATGAAGTGGAAATCATTCATGATCGTTTCCCGATTGATGCAGTTCAGCCGTTGACGGATAAAGAGTATTATGTCCGGGGATGTACAGCATTGCTTGATGCAGTAGGACAGGCAATTAACAAAATTGACAATGTGCAGAAACATTTGCCGGAGGAACATAGTGCCGGAAAAGTATTGTTTGTAATCACTACAGATGGATTAGAAAATTCCAGTACAGAGTTTAATTACAATGACATTAAGCGAATGATTGAAGCAAAGAAAGAATGTGGCTGGGAGTTCTTATTCCTTGGAGCAAATATTGATGCAGGCAAAGAAGCTGAAAAAATTGGTATTGAAAGAAACAGGTCAGTAACATATGAGAATGATCATGATGGAGTAGCACTAAATTACGAAGCTGTTGGCAAAGCAGTGAGAGGCGTTACAAAAAGCAGAACCTGCAGTATAGAACTTGATGATGCTTGGGCAGATGATATCGCAGAATATCATGATAAGGCAGGAAAAAGGTAGGTGATATTTATGGTAGATGCAAGAAAAATGAAAAAGATACTTCGTAATAACGGATATGAATATCAAAGATGCAAAGGCTCACATTTTATGTATTCAAATGGTATTTATACGGTTGCAGTTAATAAAGACCTAAATGCAATGGTGGCAAAAAGAATTATTAAGCAGTACCACCTGCAGGTAGCAGGTGTGTAAGAAGGGAGAACAATTTTATGGCAATGATTGTATGTCCACATTGTGGAGAACAGGTATCAGAAAAAGCAAAGAAGTGTGTGCATTGCGGTGCAATATTGATACCAGAAGAGAAGAAGCATTGTACAGAATGCGGAGCTGAACTTGAAGAGGGGATGACAGAGTGTCCGGATTGTGGCTGTCCGGTTGATGATACAATAGGGCAGGAGACAGATGAAAAGCCGCAAAAGGTAGAGGTAACAGGGGTAAAGGTGACTAAGAAGATAAAGGTTATTATTGGAATTGTGGTTGCATTATTGGTGGTCGGAGGAGCAACAGTATTTGGAGTGACACAATATCAGAAGAAGAAGGCAGCAGAGGAATATGCACAACGGGTGGAAGAGTATTCTGATAATCTGAAATTAGCTACTGTCACAATGTTGACAGGTGCAAGTGATGCTGAGTCAAGTGCAAATCTGATTAAGCAAGTATGGTATAACGCCATCTACGAGAAAAAGGATGATAAAACAGATAAGTATACTCGTCCAAAAGGATATTTTGTATCTGATTTTAACGATGCGTTAGGTAATCTGTATGCAGATTCGAGTTTCAGCAGCAAGATAAGCAGTATTGAAGATAATCAGGATACAGTCAATGCATTGATGAAAAAATTGAAAAATCCACCAGATGAATACAAGGATGCATACGATGCCGTATCAGATTTATATGATGCGTATATATCACTTACCAACTGTGCAACAGATCCTTCGGGCAGTTTGCAGACATATTCAAGTACTTTCAATGATGCTGATACAAATACGTTAAATGCATATAAGGCGATGGAACTGTATCTGGACGATTAAAGAATGGGCAGAGCGCAGGATAGCACTCTGCCTTTTAACTATACGTTTTGGCATTATGCAATGCCTAGCTTAATGCGAAAATATTGACAGAAATACTCAAAAGCAAGGTTATGAATTTCTTTCTCACAAAAACTAATGACTTTTAAATGAAAATAATTAAAACTCGCAAGAAAATGCGATTATTTTGATTGCAAGAAAAAGCGTTTTGTACTATAATTTAAAAAGCGAGTTTTTACTCAATTGTGACAAATATAACATGTCTATAGAAGAAGCCACGAGGTGTGAGAATGAGAGTAAGTTACAATAAATTATGGAAGTTATTGGTAGACAAAAGGATGAGTAAAGCCGATTTGAGAAAGGCTGTAGATATTGCTCCGAATACCCTTACAAAGATGCGTAAGGATGGAGAAGTGTCTATGAGTGTATTACTCAAGATTGCTACATATCTGGATTGCGATATTAGCGATATCTGTGAGTTTGTGAAAGATGAAGAATAAACCTTGTTGGAGAGTGCAAAATGGCAGAGTTAGTATATAGTGCAGGACTTACATCAAAATTGTTTTGGCTACAGGAGTCCAGAAAGACCGCTGGATACATCCTGGATGGATATAGTAAGGCGGATATCCGCAAGATAGCCTGGGAAGAGAATATCTATCAAGTAAAAGCAGAATATCGTGCATATGAGGTATTGAATGGTACTTATCGTAGAGTATCTGCTTTACCGGAAGCAGTGCTTCGGGCTTTTACCACTTGTGATGTGGAGACAGCAAAGATTTTAAACTTAATTGCAATTCTTATGGATAGCCGACTATTTTTTGAATTTCTTCATGAAGTGTATGATGAAAAGCTCAGACTGGGAGAAAAGGAAATCACAGACAGGGATTTGAATGTATTCTTTTCGGATAAAGCGTTGCAGAGTGATGTGGTGGCTGGATGGACGGATACAGCAGTACGGAAACTGAAACAGTGCTTTACTAGAATGATGTTTGAGGCGGGATTACTTGAAAGCAGTGCAAAACCAAGAATAATCAAGCCAATTCACATTGACTATCGTACAGAGGAATTGCTGACTGCAAATGGACTGGGAGAATACTTGAAAGCTGTGAAAGGAGTCTGAGCATGGCAAAGTTAAGTTTGGATGATAGACTGAATCAGATAGAAGACAAAATATCAGAGAAGTCGTTTAGAGAGAATAAAGGACTTGGAAATGAAGTCGGATATTATATATTCGATTATGATCCAAGAGAAGAGCTGTATGTGAGAAATCATATAGCATACCTTAAGGATAGAATAAACAACGGAAACAAAGATTTCAGAATAGTTGAGTTTGACCTGTTTCACCTGATGGTTGAGATATTGCAGGAGGAAGGTTATCTGGAAGCATTCTTTGATTTGGAAAAAGAGAATGGATTTTTTGAAATGGCAGACAGCCTTGTAGAGACATTGGGACTGGATGAAACAAATGAACTGAATCTCATCATATCAAGAATATTGCAGGAAGATTTGACAGACAGTGTGGTATTTCTTACCGGAGTAGGCAAGTGCCATCCGATAATCGCAAGCCACAATATCTTAAATAACCTGCATCAGGTGCTTGACAGTGTGCCGGTAGTGCTTTTCTATCCGGGAGAGTATAGCGGACAGGATTTGAAATTATTTGGAACGATGGATTCACACAACTATTACAGGGCATTCCGTCTGGTGTAGAGGAGGAAATACAATGCAGATTAAAAATATGTTTGAAAAGCAGATTGACCGTGACATCAAGGGCGTTATTAAAGTAGGTCAGTCGGATGAAGAAAATGTATATCAGGAATTAGATGAATATGTAGTGACTAAGGAACTTCTGAAGCATTTCAGGGATTTCTTCAACAATTATGAAAAGGGTGTAGATGGATATACAGATAAGATGGGTGTCTGGATTTCCGGATTCTTTGGAAGTGGTAAATCTCACTTCCTAAAAATACTGTCTTATTTATTAAAAAACAGCACAGTAGAAGGTAAAAGAGCCATTGAGTATTTTACGGATGGTAAGAAGATAGAAGATCCGATGCTTATTGCAGAGATGACAAAGGCTGGAACAATTGAGTCAGATGTCATGCTTTTCAATATTGATTCAAAAGGTTCTGCAAAGGTAGGCTCCGGCAAGGAGGCTATCGTAGAAGTGTTTATGAAGGTATTCAATGAGATGCAGGGATATTGTGGTTCAATACCTTATCTCGCAGAATTTGAACGTCAGTTGGATAACGAGGGCAGATTTGAAGAGTTCAAAGAAAGGTTCGAGGCGAATGCTGGAGCACCTTGGGAGAAAAAGAGACAGGCATTTGCAGTTATTCAGGATAAAGTAGTAAAGACATTAGTCGAGACGGATTTCATGAGTGAGGAGGCAGCACGCAACTGGTGCAAGAATGCAAAGGGCAGCTATGACCTCAGCATCGAGAAGTTTGTATCACTTGTGCAGGAATACTGTGCGAAGAAAGGTCCGAATCATCATGTTATCTTCTTAGTGGATGAAATCGGTCAGTATATTGCAGATGATACACAGCTTATGCTCAATCTCCAGACAATTGTGGAAGATCTTGGAACAGCCTGCAAAGGTAAGGCATGGGTTATCGTAACGAGCCAGGAGGATATTGATTCTATTACAAAGACAAAGGGAAATGATTTCTCTAAGATTCAGGGACGTTTTGATACGAGACTTTCTCTTTCAGCATCCAATGTTGATGAAGTAATCCGTAAGCGTGTGCTTGCAAAGAATGAGACAGCAACACAGACACTCAGACTTCTCTATGAGCAGAAAGAGTCAATTATCAAAAATCTTATTACGTTTACAGCGGATACAGCAGATAAGAAGCTGTATGCAGATAAGGCGGATTTCGCAGACTGCTATCCGTTCATACCATATCAGTTCAATCTTTTGGGACAGGTACTTACTGCCGTCAGAACACATGGCGCAAGTGGAAAGCATCTGTCTGATCAGTCACGTTCTATGCTTGCACTGTTTCAGGAGTCTGCAATAAGAGTAATGGATAAAGAGGATGGAGTATTGATTCCGTTTAGCTTCTTCTATGATCCATTACATAAGTTTATTGACCACCAGCACAGTCAGGTAATTTCAGATGCAGAGAATAACAGTAAGCTGGATGAGTTCGATGTAGAGCTTTTGAAAGTTCTCTTTATGATTAAATATGTCAAGGAAATCAAGGCAAATGTGGCTAACCTTACTACACTTATGATTTCAAATATTGACGATGACAGGATTGAAGTCCGTTCTAAGATTGAAGAATCATTAAAGAAATTGATTAAAGAGACACTTGTACAGAAGAATGGTGAAATATACATCTTCTTGACAAATGAGGAGCAGGAAATCAATAATGCCATCAACAATGAGTCAGTAGAGATGGGAGAAATCATCGGAGAGGCTTCTACAGTTATCTTCGAGGAAATATATACAGAGAAAAAATATCGTTACAGCAGCCGTTACTTATTCCCATTCAACCAGAAGGTGGATGATCGATTCTTCAAGGGCAATCAGTCTAACGATATCGGAGTGACAGTTATCACACCTTATGGCGGAGATTATGCTGACTCTGCACTTCGTCTGCTTTCAGCACAGGAAAGCAGTGTAATTGTAAAGCTGCCAAATGACAGTACATTCCTTGATGAGATTACAGAATCCATAAAGATATATAAATTCCTTAATAAAAATGCGTCCGGAGCCAGAGGCAGCTTTGACAGCATCCGCAGGGCAAAAGAGGATGAGCGTATTGAGAAGAAGGACAGAATCCGAATCTTTATTGAGGACGCATTAAAGAATGCTGATATCTATGTAAATGGCGATAAGGCAACCATTTCAGCTAAGGAGCCAGCAACAAGAATTAATGAAGCACTCGGTAAGCTCGTAGCAATGAAATACAATAAGCTTACCTATATGGAGACAGCACCGGAGCTTTCAGATATCAGTGCTATCTTTAAACATAGCGATGGTCAGATGAGCTTCCTTGGCACAAGTGATACCACACCGAATAAGCTTGCGTTAGAGGAAGTGGTACAGGTAATCGGATTAAATAATGCCAGACATATGAAGACATCCCTTAAGTCATTACAGGATAAGTTTGGTGCAGCACCTTATGGATTTGATCCAAAGGATGTGCAGTGGCTTGTTGCAATGTTGTTCAAGCTGGGAAGAGTGTCTCTTACTCTTAACAGTCAGAGCCTGTCATTACTTTCAACAAATTCGGATGAATTAGTCAGATATATTACAAAGCGTGAACATGTAGAGAAACTCTTAATTGACATCAGAGAAAGGGCAACGGATGGACAGATTCGCTCTGCAAAAGAAGTTATGAAAGATTATTTCGGATTCACTGTATCCAGCGATGATGATGACAAAATCATGAGCAGTTTCAAGAGCAGAGCAAAGGATAAAGTTGAAGTATACGATGACATCCTTGTAGAGTACAGAATTAATCCGAAATATCCTTGCAAGCGACTGATGGAAGAGGCAAGAAAGAGACTTGCAGAAATCCTTGATATCAATGAGCCTACAGAGTTCTTCAAGACAGTAGATAAGAAGAGAGATGACCTGCTTGATGATGCAGAAGATACTGCACCTGTATTTGATTTCTTTAAGGGAGATCAGAGAAAGATTTTTGAAGAGGCAGTGAAGAACCTTGCATATTTTGGAAACAGTAAGACTTATGTAAGTGATCAGGAGCTGTTAAAAGTAGTTGAAGAGATAGAGACTATCGTAAAGGACAGCAAGCCTTTCGGTAAGATTCAGAGATTACCGGAATTAAATAAGAGATTTGAAGAGCTTCATATGGGACTGCTTGAAAAGGAAGCAGCAATCATGGATCCGTTAGTACATGACGACTTCCTTAAAGTGAAAGAGGTATTGGATACTAAGTCTTTTGCAGAAGTACTCCGCCCTTGTATCAATCAGAGATTTGATGAGATCTGGGAGAAACTCAGAACATCCAGTGATATCGCTGCAATTAAGAATATCAAGCTGGAAAGTGATACTTTAAAAATCAAGTGCCTGGATGAGATAGATGAATATGAGAGGGCACATCAGCCTGCACCGGAACCACCTGTTGCACCGGTAGTACCCGGTAAAGAGCCGATTGATCCTACACCGGTAAAGACTAAAGTAAAGACAAAGAGACGTAAGAATGTTTCCATCAGCAATGTAGCAGGAGCTAGAACATATTCGATAGAGACAGAACAGGATATTGATAAGTTCCTTTCCGAGATGAAGCAGAAACTGATGGATGAACTGGAAGAAGACACAATAATTACATTGAGCTGATAAGCTTGATTGGAGGATATAGCACATGAACAAAAATGCAATTAAAAAATTTGCAATAGATGCAAGAAATAAACTGATTGATTCTGTTAGAGATAAAGCCGGTATGCTCGGAATTACACCGGATAATTGCAGTGAAGCAATTACAAAAGGTGCTGATTTCGAGGTATACAAGACAGCAGCAGGAACCGAGGTAACACTTAACAAAAAACAGTGTGAGCAGAGAAGAAAACTGGTAGCCAAGATTCATGAAAAAGGCTTTGAATCGGTAGTGGAAGAAGTAGCGTATACATGGTTTAACAGAATCTGTGCTATCCGTTTTATGGAAGTGAATGATTATATGTATCCTGTAAGAGTTCGTGTGCTTTCTTCTGAAAAAGAAGGGAAAAATGAGCCTGATGTGGTAACAATGGCTCCTGATATAGACTGGAATTTTACAGATAAAGAGAGAGAAGAAATCATTGATGACAAGATGAATGGTTCTCAAGATGCATTGTTTAGAAAGCTTTTTCTTAAACAGTGCAATTTATTGCACGAAGTATTACCAGGTCTATTTGAAGGCAATGAAGATTATATGGAACCATTGCTTACACTTTCCTATACGGATAAAGATGGAATTATTTATCATCTTATTCATGATATTGAGGAAGATGATTTTAATGTCGAAAAAGAAGGACAAGTAGAAATAATAGGATGGTTGTATCAGTATTATATTTCTGAGAAACATGATGAAATTATTAATATTTACAAAGGCACAATAAAGAAAGATGATATACCAGCAGCAACTCAGCTGTTTACTACTGATTGGGTTGTGCGATATATGGTAGACAATTCTTTGGGCAGATATTGGATTGAAAGAAATCCACAGAGCAAATTGGCGGAGAAACTGGAATTTTTTGTTACACCTAAAAATGGAGAGATACAGTATGTTGATGAAAAGGTAAGTCCTACAGATTTGACATTCTTTGATCCTTGTATGGGTAGCGGACATATTCTTGTATATGCATTTGATGTACTTATGGAAATCTATCGTGAGGGAGGCTATTCTGTTCGAGATGCTGCATTAAATATTGTTGAAAACAATATTTTTGGTATGGATATAGATAAACGTGCGTATCAGTTAGCATATTTTGCGGTAATGATGAAAGCACGTAGCTATAATCGAAGAGCACTTACACAGGGGATAAAAAACAATCTTGCTGTTGCAGAAGAAAGTAATTCCATAGATAGGTTTGAATGTGACGGTTTAACAAATAATAAAGAAAAAAACAAAATCGGTGATTATCTTGTAAAGGCTTACAAGGATGCTCGTGAAATAGGAACATTACAAACAGTAGAAAAGCAAGACTACGATTCTTTTAGAACATACCTAAATGATATTGAGAAAAGTGCAGGACAGCTTAATTTTTTATCAACAGAATGGCTTAATGAAACGCTTCCGTTAATGTTTCAACTTACAAAACAAGCTGAAATTATGAGTAATAAATATGCGGTTGTTTGCACGAATCCACCTTACTTGAATAAGTTGGAAGGACAACTGAAAGAATTTGTTGTTGATAATTACAAAGAATATTCAGGTGATTTGTTTAGCGTATTCATATATCGTAATTTTGGATATTGTAAGGCAAATGGTTATTCTGCATTTATGACTCCGTTTGTTTGGATGTTTATAAAAACGTATGAAGCATTAAGAAGATATATAATTAATTCAAAACATATAACATCCTTGATTCAAATGGAATATTCTGCATTTGAAGAAGCAACTGTACCGATCTGTTCATTTGTGTTGAAAAATGAAAAATCGAATGAAAGCTCATTGTGCTTTAGATTATCAGATTTTAAAGGCGGAATGCAAGTTCAGAAAGAAAAAGTTTTGGAGGCTTTATCAAATAAAGAATGTGGATATTTTTATGAGACAAATCAGAATGATTTTATACAAATTCCAGGAGCGCCTATTGCATATTGGATTAGTGATAATATGAAAGTTGTGTTTTTAAATAGTGTTTCTCTTGAAAAAATTGGTAAACCAGAACAAGGTATGGCGACAGCTGACAATGGGAGATTTGTGCGTTGCTGGTATGAAGTAAATAATAGAAAAATCTCAATATTTGAGAGTATGCAAGCTAAATGGTATCCGTATAATAACGGCGGGGGTTTTAGAAAATGGTATGGTTTTAATATTGATGTTGTAAACTGGGAAAACGATGGAAGAGAAATAAAAGCATTTCCAAAAGCATATGTACGCAATGAAAGAGATTACTTTAAGTCTGGAATTACATGGAATGCAATAACAAGTAGCGATGTATCTGTCAGATTCTTTGAAGAAGGTTTCATCTTCTCAAATGCAGGAATGGCAATATTCACAAGCGAAAAGTATCAAAAGTATTTATTAGCATTCATTAATTCTTGTGTTAGCAAAAGTATTCTTAGCATATTGAGTCCAACACTAAATTATAATGCAGGTGATATGGGTAATCTCCCAATTATATATTCAGATATTGTTGATGAATCAGGAATATGTGATGCTTGCATACAGATAAGCAAAGATGATTGGGATGCATTTGAAACATCTTGGAATTTCAAAAAGCACCCATTAGTGGAATATGCATTATTTACTACAAAGGAAATAGCGAAGGATAGCGAACAATACATTCCTGGTATAGGGTTAATTAGCGATAGTTATGAGCGATGGAGAGATATATGCGAAGACAGATTTGATAAGTTAAAAGCCAATGAGGAAGAATTGAACCGCATCTTTATTGGTATATATGGACTACAGGGTGAGTTAACACCAGAAATAGAAGCTAAAGATGTAACTGTTCGTGAGGCTGACTTGCAGAGAGACATTAGGAGTCTGATTTCTTATGCAGTAGGTTGTATGTTTGGTCGATATTCTCTTGATGTAGAGGGACTTACTTATGCAGGAGGAGAATGGGATAGTAACAGATATAAATATTTTATTCCAGATGAAGATAATTGTATTCCTATCACAGATGAAGCGTATTTTTCAGATGATATTGTTGGACGTTTCGTAGAATTTGTAAAAACAGTATATGGAGCAGATACTTTAGAAGAGAACCTTGATTTTATTGCAAATGCATTAGGAAACAAAGGGGATACATCTAGAGAAGTCATCCGTAACTATTTCTTGAAAGATTTTTATGCTGACCATCTGAAAGTATATCAAAAACGCCCTATTTACTGGCTGTTTGATAGTGGTAAGCAGAATGGTTTTAAGGCACTTATTTACATGCATCGATATGATGCTGATACCGTTGGTAGGGTAAGAACAGATTATCTTCATAAAGCACAGAAATATGTGGAGACTGCAATGCAGAGTGCTCAGTATACGATTGATAATGCTACATCAGCATCAGAGAAATCGAAAGCCACAAGGGCGGTAACAAAGTACACAAAACAGCTTGCAGAGATGAAAATATATGATGAAGCCATTGCCCATGCTGCCAATCAGAGAATCGAGATTGACTTGGATGATGGTGTAAAGGTGAACTACGCGAAATTCCAAGGTGTGGAAGTAGCACAGGAAGGTAAGAAAGCATTGAAAATAGATTTGTTGGCAAAGATATAGAGTGAAAGAATGAGGTGAATTAAAAATGAAAATCAAAAAATTAACATTAAATAATTTTATGGCTTTTGAAAATGCTGAAATTAATTGGTCAGATAATATCAATATTATCTGCGGTGAAAACAGTACAGGAAAAACAACACTTTTAAAAGTGATGTATTCTTTGATAAAACCACTTAGTAGTGGAGGTAAAGATAATCTTACAAAGGAGATGGAAGAACAGGTTTTTGTTAAAAAAATCCAAGGTGTGTTTCGACCGGATGAAATGAAAATAGGCAGACTTGTAAGCCGGAAACAGGGAAGTAACCGAACGGATTTTTCTATTGATTTAGAAAAGAAACAAAAAATCTCAGTTGGATTTGGAAATAGGCAGGAAAATCATGCAGATGTTTCTATAATACAGGAAGAAAAAACAAAAAAATATGATGTTATATACATTCCTACAAAAGAAATGATTTCTACGGTAGAGCATTTTGTATCTTTATATGATGAATATCATATAGACTTTGAAGAAATGTATTATGATCTTGCAAAGCTTTTAGACAGACCACTTTCAAAAGGTCCTAATACTACGGAGCAGAATCAGGTATTAAGCAATCTCGAAGATATTATGAAAGGACAAATTGTCCAGAAAAACAAGAAATTCTATTTCAAAATAAAAGGGGAAGGTGAATTTGAGATGGGGTTGCTTTCAGATGGATACAGGAAGCTATCTATGATTATATATATGATTCTTTCTGGAAGTTTGAATAAAAATACTATCTTATTTTGGGATGAACCTGAAACAAACATGAACCCTAAAATGATTCGCCCAATTGTACAGGTAATGGTAGCCTTAGCACAGATGGGAGTGCAGATTTTTGTTTCTACACATGATTATTTTATTCAGCAGGAATTTAATATGGTAGCCTCATATTCTGAGCTAAATCCTAAAAAACTTGATATCAAGTTTATTTCATTATTTAGAGATGAAAAAACGAAGAATGTGCACTATGAGATGAAAAATTCAGCATCGGATTTGGAGCATAATGCAATCATGCAGGAGTTTGATGCAATGTACGATAGAGAACAGGGGATTATTTATGGAGAATAACATAAAGGAAGAAAGCAGATTAAAGTTTCAGTTTGCAGAAAATGATACAGTGATAAAATTTGATGATACAAAATTTTATCGAGATTACTTTAATAAATTGCCAGAGGCAAAAGGTGTTGATTTTATTTCTGTTGCTAAAGATAAGATCGCATTTATAGAAGTAAAAAATTGTACCGGAGATGAAGGTAACAATCGGTGGAGAATTGCTCCGGATAACCGAAAACGCAATACAACCCATACATCCGTTGACGTGGAAGGACGTGACAGCCTGGATATTGAAATGGCACAGAAAACAGCAATGACAATAGCAGCTTTGGTTGGGGCAAAATCCTTTGGAAATACAAAAGAATGTTTGAATGAATTAAAGGAATACATTCAATTTCTGTCAGAAGATAGTTTTTCGAATGATTCTAAAAAGAAATATGTAATTTTGTTTCTGGAAGGTGATTTTGGTACAAAAACACGGACTAAAAAGATGATTATGAAGGAATTGCAGGACAGTATGAATAAAAAACTTCGATGGATCGATTGCAGAGTATCTGTTGTTGATTCCGATACATATGATCCGAGAATATTTCAAATCGTGAGCTGAAATATGATTGTAAAGATAAGGAGTACGAGCACATGAAAGTATGGCATATTACACCAGATGTAGGTTATAGTGACAATTTACTTTACAACTTAATAAATAATGCAAAGTTCTCTTATGATTGGAGTGTGGAAAAGCTACAGTATAGTTTTGAACATGCAAGAAAAGATTTTGGAAAGTAGTAAAAAATAATTCATGGTACTAGTATGAATGTAATATCAGGAGACCAGCTATGAGCGAGGAAAATGTATTAGATTTATTTCATGCATCAAATGAAGAAGCATTGGATGTAACATTGGGAGAAATTTTACCAGAAGTTGTTAAACAGATTTCGGGAATGGTGGTGTCCGAAGCTACGGCATCGATAATATGTGAAATTTTGGGGGCTGTTTTTCCAAGAATCAACAATATACGATTGGGATGGAAACAGAATCGCCTTGAAAGAAATATAAAAAAAGCTATTGAAGTATTACAGAAGAATGATTCTTTAATTGAGGCTCAACTGGAAGTGCTAGAAAAAAATAATCAAGATCAGATGTTTCGGACGAAATACTGTGAGATGATGCTTGATACAATATATGACGAAATACAAGAATCAAAAGTAAAATATGGAATTAATGGTTTTATAAATTTGATGTGTATTGAAAACCCTAGTGAGGATATGACGCTTATGTTTTTTAAAACACTTACCGAATTAAGTGATTTAGATATTCGTGTATTAAAATGTTTTTCTTATGAATATGAAGAGAATTATTATTCTGTCATGCAGGATGTTGATATTTCAGATATGCAATATCATTTTGTGAAAGAAAAATTAGAACGCTTTGGCTTGCTTCAGAATAAAAATGCTGACATTAGAGATATGGATTTAGCTATAATTATTGATTATCTAAAAGATATTGATAAGCAAAATAATTCTAAGAATCCTAAAAGTGTTAGGTTCCCAAGTAAAGTAAAAAAGTTAGGAAATAATAATTCATATGAAATTACTTCGTTAGGTAGAGAGTTTTTAAAATTGATGGAGCCTATTTCAAAATGATAAGTCTGTATTGTTGAATAATTATTTCATGGCTTGAGACTAAATTGAAGATATCATGATCAGGAAAATGTATTATTGCTTATCGAACACTTTATTGGACACTATCGGACATTTTTTTGAGGCTATCGGATACAAAGTGTTCAATAAATATTCGGAAGTGTCCGATAAGTATCCATTAGTGACCATTTACTGGATACTATTATCATACTGATTGAATAAATGTAATTTGTGCAGACTATCTGCACAAATGGATTAGAAGGTGAAATATGGATTTACAGAACATACAGGATCAATTAAATACAGAATTTGCCAAGTCAGAGACAAGAATCATATTCTGGTTTGATGATAAAGGTGAATACGAGGATGAGGTGTCAGAACTGCAGCTTGGTGATGTAAAGCTGCACATTCTTGATGGTACAAACTGGCTCTATTCAAAGTATTTATTAAACGAAGAGGATAAAGAGAGTAAATATCTTATTTATGCAGCCTTTGCAAAGCCAAGTGATGCAGAGAATCCTCTTGCAGATATGTATTATTACTCAACACCTTATTATACTGACAGAGTATCGCAGATGTCTCAGGAGATTGGCATTGATAATCGCTTTAAGGAGCGTTTATCACAGTATGGTAATTTCTGGAAAAATAAACATCGTATTGAGAAATTTAAGGAACTTGGAATTGACCATTACAATGCGCAGACAATTGATATTGGTTTGATTGCTGTACTCACGGATGTAAAGACTCCAAATTTTGAGGAAGTAGTTAAGCAGATGATGCTCGGTGACAATGAGAAGTATTTTAAGGCATTGGATGATAATGGATTGACCGACAAGTTCTGGGAACTTTGCGAAAAATTCTTTGGATATAAGTCAGACAAGCCAAACATAGATGATTTGTCTGCTTGTATGATATTAACTTATGCATCATCTACATTAAAAGCTACTGTACCGGAAGCAATGAGGTCCTATATTCTTAAGAAGCGTAATGATGTTGTGGTCTTTATCCGTAATATCATGGACAATGTAAATTATCAGGATGCCTATGACAAGCTGGTAGAAAGAAGAGATAAGTCCCTGCGTTTTGTGACAAGAATACAGGATGGATTAAAGAAAGACGTGGAGAAGAAAAAAGACAGTTCTCTCCAGATGTCTGACATTTTTGCATGTGATGCTTTTGCCGGGTTAGATGATATTATTATTGATTGGGCATTGGAGCAGTTAAATGATGAGATTTTAGATGCACAGATTGATGGACTTAATATTGCTCAGATAGCTGACCAGAGAATGTCTAAGGCATATCATTATAGCGAAAGATACAAGAATGAATATACGACTATCAAGTATGCGTATTTGATGATGAAGTCTGTATCACTTATGGAGTTTTCAAGTGATATTAAGACATTGGTTGCAAATTATCAGAAAGAGTCTTATTTGATAGATTCATATTATAGATGGTTTTATTATGCATATGACCAGATTGAAGATAACAGTAAATTCTCTGATGTAAGACAGAGAGTAGAGAATATTTATGCGAATACATATTTGCAGAAGATAACACCGAAGTGGAATGAGAATTTCACAAATGAGGTAATGAATGCTACAGATCTGCCTAAGCAGGAAGATTTCTATAAGCATTATCTTAGAGGTTACGATGGAAAGCAGAGAGTCATTGTGATTATTTCCGATGCTTTTCGATATGAGTGTGCAAAGGAACTTTTCAGCAGATTGGAATTAGACGAGAAGTGTACACCAAAGATGGAGTGTATGCTTAGCTGTCTGCCTTCTGTGACCTCGGTTGGAATGGCAAGTCTGCTTCCACATAATGAGATGCAGGTGGATGGAAACTTGAATGTGACTGTTGATGGACAGGCATGTGCAAGTATGGAGCAGAGAGACAAGATACTGAAATCTTATAATGAAAATAATGTGGCATTGTCATTTGATGAAGTGGCAAATGCAAATCAGGCTCGAATCAGGGAGTTAATTCAGGGCAAGAATATCGTGTACATCTATCACAATCAGGTGGATGCAAGAGGAGACAAGCCCGCAAGTGAGAATGAGGTATTCAACGCTTGTGCAGAGGCTATAGAAGAGATACATAAGTTGGTTAAGAAACTGACTGGTTATGTATCAGCACCAAAATTTTTCATTACTGCAGATCATGGCTTCTTATATAAGAGAGACAGATTACAGGAGTTTGACAAGGTATCATATCCAAAGGATAAATGCCTTTATACAAACAAGAGATTCCTTATTACAGAGGATGCAGTAAATGAGCAGGGAATCATGGCAAGAACAATGGCGTACCTTAATAAACTTTATGTAGATACTCCGGTAGGCGCAGATATTTTCAAGGTTGCCGGGGGTGGACAGAACTATGTGCATGGTGGTACGTCTCTGCAGGAGATGATAGTTCCTGTCATTGAACTTACAACAAACACTAGAGGTGTGGCATACGATTATGTGGATGTTGTCCTTACATCTGTTACCCGTAAGGTGACAAATCTTATCACATACTTTGATTTCATTCAGACAGAGAAAGTCACAGACACCATGAAAGCAAGAAGTATCGTGGCTTACTTTACTACAGAAGATGGCGAAAAAATCTCATTTGATGTGCCTATGATTGCCAATAGCAGGGAAGAAGCACCGGAGAAGAGAACTTTCCATGAGAAGTTTACTCTGAAATCAAGAGAATATAAGTATGGAGACAAGTATTATCTTGTGTTGGCGGATGCAAATGATGAAAAGAATGTCTTGCAGCAGTATGAGTTTATGATTGATATTGCGTTTGTGGATGATTTTGGATTTTAAGGAGGCAAAACTTTGGAACAGGTAAATGTAAAGGGACCGAATGAAATAAAGCCTAATTTGAGTGCGAATACCTTGTTTCATTTTATGTCAGAAGCGAGATTTTTGTATAAGGCATTAGAGGTAAGGGCATTATTTCCAAGGTATTGTAGAGAAAATATTACATATTTGAATTTGCAGGTAAATGATCATAGATTGATAGAAGTAGCTTATCCTGAAAAGTGCTTTTGTGATATTCCGTTGCATGAGGTGTGTGATCATACCAAAAAATATGGTGCATTTGGGATAGGCTTCAGAAAAAGCTGGGGAATAGAAAAAGGACTCCAACCAATACAATATGTAAATGAAAATTCAAATTTAATAAAAGATTTTCAAAAGGTATTTAGAAGAGCAACAGAAGTTACGGATGAGAATGAAATTGCACAGTATTTGAGTAATTATTTAGTAGCGTATATGTTGTATATAAAACCATTGACAGGAGAAAATCAAAATCGAATCACAAATAAAATGGAGAATATATATTTACCAGACGAATTTGAATGGAGATATGTTCCTGATTTAGAATCTAAGGAGATGGATTCAATATTATTTGATAATGATATATGCAAGAAGGATGATAATCATGTATTGTTGATTGACAAATATAATAATGCACTGGAAAAATTAGAATCTACTTGGTTAAAGTTTGAGTATTCGGATATTAAATATATAACTGTTAAAGATTATTCAAATAGAGAAGAACTTATTAATATGATACAGAATATTGATAGGCTTGATGAGAGAGAAAAGTTGATACTCATATCTAAAATAATAGTGCTAAGTGAAGCGGAGGAAGATTTTTAATGTTAGGAAATTTTAAAAAAATGTTTATTGATAAACCTAATACTAATGTCAATATTCCAAGTGGAATATTAGAGTCCTTAGCTTACAATTTACCAACAGGATTTTCATATACTGATGTTGGGAAAGGGTTTTGTGTGTTAAAAATACCTGATGGAACACAGATTAAAGGACGTCTTAGATTAGAAGGAGCATCTATAGAAAATTTAAAAAAATGCAAAAATTTTGACGATTTGGTTAGCTATGCGATTAATATTCAAAAACCAATACAATTACTTCCTTCAGAAGATGGATATTATTACATAGGTGATAAGCCATTTAGATTTGAGCAATTTATTAAATGTCCATTAAAGGATTTGATTTTTAAAGATGGTGTTATACAGTATGTTCCACAAAAATTTGAATATGAATTGAAAATGCCAATGTCTGTTGATGAAAAGAAAGAATTAGTGATTCTAAAAAGAGTACCTTTTGATAGTTTAAAACAACTAAAATTTGTAAGTAAAGAAAATAGGGGCTTTGTTATATCAGTTTTTGTTAGTGTTGAATCTCCAACAATGAAAATAAATGTTGCAACAGACTTTAGCAATGCAGGAAGTGTACAAAATGTATGTAATAGTATTTTTTGGTTTAATTCCTTTGCGAATGGAAAAGTTAAGATATTTAACGAATTGGTTAATGAGAATAATGAAGCGGACCTTACACCTTATGATAATGAAGCTGTAGATTTTTGGAAACAATTATTGGCTATCGAAAAAAAATTCGATGTTTCTTTTGATGTATCGAATGGAGTATATGAACGAGATGTAATAATTGTAGAAGAATTGTATCGTTCATTAGTGGATAATAAACCTTTTAGGAAAGATGAAATGATAACTAATCTTACTGCATATGATGAAAATAAAACAAAAGATGAAATGGAAAAATTTATAGGAAAAGAGATATTTTTCCGATTTTTAGAAGAAAAAGAAACTAGTATGATGGGAGTTCGATTAGATTTTGTAGGAGTGAAATACATATTTGGAACAAAAATCAAATCCTTTGAGTATGAGAATGAGTCGAAGAATTACTGTTTTGTATTAGAACCGGTAGAAAATGGAATTCCGTATACAGCAACTCAATATTTTATATCTAAGAAAGATTTAGAAAATTTTTTAAGAAAAGAAGATGCATACAAGGAGTCATTTGAGAAGGCTACTTGTATTTCTATAAATGTAGCAGAGGAGGTTTAAGCATGGATAAATTTAATGTTACATCGGATTCCATGAGTGAAACCGATGATAGACGAGAAATCATAAAGCAAAAACTCCGTCAATATTATGACGGTCGTATTGTACGTAAGGATTTAACAAAATCAATCCGAGAAGGAGCTAATGTTCCGGTATATGTACTGGAATATCTTCTCGGTCAGTATTGTAATTCTGATGATCCAGAGATTATTGATGAGGGAGTAGACAATGTGAAGCGTATTCTGCGAGATAACTATGTCCGCCCGGACGAAGCACAGAAGATATTGTCACTTCTTCGAGAGAGAGGAAGCTATACAGTTATTGACAGGATTACAGTGGTCCTTAATACCAAGGAAGACCGATATGAGGCAACATTTTCTAACCTCGGCATTAAGAATATTCCTATCAGTGCAGACTATGTGAAGGATTATGACCGCCTGCTTTGTGGAGGTATCTGGTGTATTCTCCAGCTTGACTATGAGTTTATCGAAGAAGATAAGAAGAATACACAGCCTATCCGCATCAGAAAGCTGACACCGATTCAGATGCCACATGTGGATATGGATGAAGTAAAGAATGGTCGTAAAGCATTTACAAAGGAAGAGTGGATGGATATTCTGCTTCGTTCTACTGGTATGGAGCCGGACAAGCTTTCTGACAGAGCTAAATGGCTATTGATTGCTCGTATGATTCCACTTGTTGAGAATAACTTTAATATGTGTGAATTGGGACCTCGTTCTACAGGTAAATCATACATATATGAGCAGATTTCTCCAAACAGTATCCTTGTAGCTGGTGGACAGACAACTGTTGCAAATCTGTTTTATAACATGTCTAACAATACAGTAGGTCTTGTCGGAATGTGGGATGTTGTAGCATTTGATGAGGTCGCTGGTATCAAGTTTAAGGATAAAGATGGTATCCAGATTATGAAGGGATACATGGCATCAGGTGCATTTTCCCGTGGCAAGGCTGAGATACAGGCAAAGGCATCTATGGTCTTTGTAGGAAATATCAATCAGAGTGTGGAGACTTTGCAGAAGACATCAAGCCTGTTTGATCCATTTCCTCCTGAAATGGGTACGGATACAGCTTTCCTTGACCGTTTCCATGCATATATACCGGGATGGGAGATTCCTAAGTACAGACCGGATTCGTTTACAAATGATTATGGATTTATCACAGATTATCTGTCCGAGTTTATGCGTGAGCTTCGTAAGGATAATTACAGTAATATCGCAGAGAAATATTTTAAGTTAGGAAATAACTTAAATCAGAGAGATGCAATTGCTGTTCGTAAGTTGATATCAGGATTTACCAAATTGATTTATCCAGATGGAGAAGTCAGCAAGGAAGAAGTTGCAGAGATTATGGATATTTCACTTGAGCTTCGTAGACGAGTAAAAGAGCAGCTTAAGAAGATAGGCGGAATGGAGTTCTATGATGTGAATTTCTCATACATAGACAATGATAGTTTTGATGAGCATTTTGTAACTGTAGCGGAGCAGGGCGGAGGAAAGATGATTCCTGAAGGTATGGGAAAACCGGGATGCTTATATACAGTATCAAAGTCAAAGACTGGAATGATAGGCTGTTATCGTCTTGAAACGCAGATGATGCCGGGAAATGGAAAGCTGACTTGTACAGGTATTGGTTCCGGAAAAGAGCCGAAAGAAGCAACCAATACGGCATTTAATTATCTGAAGGCAAACGGCAATGCAATATCGGGTTCAATCAGTACAACAACCAAGGATTACATCATCAATTATCAGGATATGCAAGGACTTGGAATGACAGGAAATCTCGCACTTCCTACATTGATTGCTATTTCATCGGCAGCACTTAGTAAGCCTCCAATCAGCAGTCTTGCAGTACTTGGTGAGATTAGTATCGGTGGAACACTTATTAAGGTAGAAGATTTAGCAAGTACATTGCAGGTGTGCCTCGATAGTGGAGCTAAGAAAGTACTTCTTCCAATCACATCGGCAGCAGATCTTGGAACTGTACCATCTGACTTAGTTGGAGCGTTTAGTCTGATATTCTATTCTTCTCCGGAAGAAGCTGTATATAAAGCCTTGGGCGTAGAGTAAAGAAGGTGACGAATTATTTTTGAGCAGGATTTTGAAGCAATGCTTCGACAGTATGAAAATTCAATAGATGATAAGCGACAGTTTACTGCATTGGTAAAAGATATATTTCCGGAAGAAGCAAAGAATATCAATCTGATTCTTATGGCGTACAACATGGGAATTGCACAGGATATTCAGAAGGCGAATCTGCTCAATAATACATTTGCTTTCCGGTATGTGAAGCAGTTGATGGATGACTATGGCATCAGCAGAGTGAATGCAGATTGGATCGTGTCAGTATGGTGTTCTTGTTATGGTAATAAAGTATTGGGAAAAGCCTGTGACATATCAGTGCAGAAGCAGGGTGGTGGTCCGGCGATAAAAGATAATAAGTCATCTTCGGGAAAATCATATGGAGATTTATTTGTATATGAGAAAAGTCGCAGAGGCAACGGACTGGCTGTAACAGGATTCCGTGGAGATAAGAACCAGACGATTATATTTCAAAATAGGTCTGGCAATGAAAATGTTATAGAGATTGCGGATAACAGTTTTAGCAAATCTTCCATAGAAGAGGCAATTCTGACGGAAGGCTTTAAATACATAGGACTAAATGCTTTTTCTGACTGTGAGAAATTGCATCAGGTGGTATTGCCAGTCAGCGTAGAGGAGATTGAAAACTCAGCATTTGAGAATTGTAACAGCTTAAAATCTATCTCCTTGCCGATACTGCTTAAGACGGTCGGAGATGCAGCCTTTAAAGGAACCGGATTACGGACACTTGATATTCCAAAGAGTGTATTCTGGATAGGTGATGAGTTATTGGCGGGGTGCAAATCGCTTGAGCATATTAAGATACCGGATAACATTGCAAGGATAACTGACAGAATGTTTATGAATTGTTGTGGATTGAAGAAGGTGGAGCTGCATGAAAAATTGAATGTGATTGGTGAACGAGCATTTTTCGGCTGCTCCAGTCTGGATTTTATTATAATTCCAGATAGTGTACAGCAGATTGGTCAGGATGCTTTTATGGGAACGGATGATATGTTTATTGTGCAATGCTCCTTTGGTTCTTTTGCAGAGCAGTATTGCAGGAAGAATAAGATTAAGTATCAGCTGGTGTAATGTCGCCAGCGATGCGACACATAAAGTATGAAATTACGATAGAATACAGGAAAGAGGTGATATGTATGGGCTTATTGGATGCAATATTTGGCAATAATCGGCCACCTAAGATAAATTCCATACTTCCTACAGCGGCTAAGAATGAGATTCGTGCAGGAAGATTACCGATATTGAATACAGACAGCTTATTTCTCAAGCGTGGTGAGAAAATCCATTATATTGATAAAGCAATCAACCTTGAAATCAAGGTAGTAAAGCAATACCGGCATGTGGGACACAGTACACCTGGATTGTTAAAAGGCAATCGTTGGAATGTGGGTGTGGCGAAGCCTATTGAGCATGGTGAGCTTGTACAGCATCGGGGAATCCTGTATGTGACTAATCAGAGAATTGTATTTCAAGCTTCTGAAAAGGGGTTTGATAAAACATATAGATATCTAACAGCGGTAACTCCGTATGTAGATGCCTGTGAACTGCAGTTTGGCAGTAAAACATACAATATGTATGTTGATGATGGAAATCTATTATATGAAGTATTACAGCTTGTGAAGCAAAGGAGGCAGATTCCATAATGGAGGGACAGTTAAAGAATGGAACAATACTTACTTCTGAAAGCGGAAATAAGTATACGGTAGTGAATCTTCTGGGTGCCGGTGGACAAGGTGAAGTCTATGATGTGGAATGTGATGGAAAGCATTATGCATTGAAATGGTATTTCAAGGGAAGTGCTACAGCACGACAGAAGAAATTATTGGAAGAGATTATTGCAAAGGGAGCACCGGATAGTTCGTTTCTCTGGCCGATGGAACTGATTGTTCCGTCGCAGGGAAACTTGTTTGGATATATCATGCCGCTTCGTCCAAAGAATTATAAGAGCATAGTGGATTTGATGAAGAATCGTGTAAATCCTTCATTTTATGTCATATGCAGGACCGCATTTAACCTTACAAAAGGTTATCGAAATCTACATATTGCCGGGGCAAAGTATCAGGATATTTCATTTGGAAATCTTTTCTTTAATCCGGATAACGGAGATGTCTTGATTTGCGACAATGATAATGTATCATATGGCAACAGCAAGCCGGGAGGAGTTCTTGGTACACCGGGATTTATGGCACCTGAGATTGTAAGAGGTGAAGCGAGACCATCAAGGGATACGGACAGATATTCATTAGCGGTATTACTGTTTTACCTTTTCATGGTAAATCACCCATTGGAGGGGAAGCAGGAAGCAAGCATCAAGTGTATGGATATGGCAGCCAGAGAAAAACTCTATGGAACGGATCCTATTTTTATATTTGATCCGGATAATAAGACAAATAGACCAGTACCGGGAATCCATGATAACGCCAATATTTATTGGCCGTTATATCCGGAACAGCTGCGCCAGCTGTTTATCAAATCTTTTACAGTCGGACTTAATAATCCAAGCAAGCGTGTAACGGAGCCTGAATGGATGAACCTGTTTGCAAATATGATGAGTGGTTTGCTGAAATGCACCTGTGGTGCAAGTGTTTTCTATGATGAAAGCCTAGAAGCAAATGGTGTGGCACATACATGTTGGAATTGTCAGCAGACAGTGAAAGTACCAACCAGGATTGTGATTGGAAAGAATACTGTGGTACTTAATCAGAACAGTAAGCTGTTACATCATCACATTTATAGTGATTTTGATATGGAAACAGTAGTTGGAGAAGTAGTTCAGAATCCAAAGAACCCTGCGTTATGGGGAATCTGCAATGAAGATAAATTAAACTGGACTTATGAAAAAGCGGATGGAACACAGATTCCTGTTGAAGTAGGAAAGACAGCAGGTATTGTAGCAGGCGTGAAAATACATTTCTCCGAGTCAGTCGGAGAGTTCAAGTAAAAGGAGGAAATTGTTATGGCAGATTTACAAAGACCAGGTGGAGAACTGGCAAGCAGACCGATTCATTTCTTTTGGGTAGTGGATTGTTCGGGTTCAATGTCTTATGACGGAAAGATGGAAGTGGTGAATACAGCTATTGAGGAGTGTATTCCGGAGATGGCATCAGCTGCGGATAATAACCCGAATGCACAGCTGCTTATCAGGGCACTTCAATTTTCATCCGGGGCAAGCTGGCTTACTGCAAAGCCTGTACCGGTTGAGGATTATTCATGGAATCCTTTGGAAGCAAATGGTGTAACAGAGATGGGAAAAGCATTTGAATTACTGGCAGCACAGCTTTCTATTCCACCAATGCCAACACGAGCATTACCACCGGTAATTGTTTTATTGTCTGATGGACAGCCAACAGATTCTTACAAGGATGGACTGAATAAGTTAAAAGCACTTCCTTGGTTCAAGAAAGCAGTTAAGATTGCGATTTCTATTGGTTCGGATGCAGATGATGATGTGCTTGAAGACTTCACAGGTAATAAGGAATTGATATTACAGGCAAACAATGCAGCTGCACTTGCAAAGATGATTAAATGGGCATCTACAACTGCATCTATGGTATCCGCTCCAGCAAGCAAACCTATGAATGCTGACACAGTATCTACACCTGCAGGTAGTGGAGATCCTTTTGCACCTGCAAATGGAGGAGCACCACTTGTTATAGATATGAGTAATATTCCTAGTCCGGATGACTTTGACGATGGAGCAGTTTGGTAAAAAGGAGGGATTTCATGAAGCGTTATGTATTTGGCAAAAGTGTAAAAGGCGCTACTCACGAAAAGAATGGATTACCTCTTCAAGATAACTGCAAGATAGAAGAAATTTCAGATAAGATCACGATTATAGCTGTAGCAGATGGACATGGCAGCTCAAAGTGCCCCAGAAGCGACAGAGGTTCTTTGATTGCGGTAAATACTTTCTGCACAGTAATGAAAAACTATCTGCTCAATTATGGAAAAGAAAAGGATGGTCTTACGAATCTGGTAACATTTCTGAACAGAGAAGGCGATATGCGCTTCGCACAGGACATATGTGAAGAATGGCAGACAAGAGTAAAACAATCCTATTATAAGAATAAGGCAGAGAATGTTAAGGACGATAATGGCAATACAGACTGGAAGAAAGTATATTCGCTGTATGGTACGACATTGTTAGGAATGCTGATTACAGATACCTTTGTATTCTCATTTCAGATAGGTGATGGCGACATCAACTATATTACAGGAGAAGAGATTTCTCCATTGGTAGAGCCGGAGAAGTTCCTGGGTACAGAGACACATTCTTTATCCAAACTGGATGCATGGAGAAAATCGGTAGCATCCGTAAGGAGAAAGAATGCAGCAGATGATGTGCCATATTTGTATATGCTTTCGACAGATGGATTTTCCAACAGTTTTGTGAATGAAGAGGAGTTCCATAAAACCTGCAGAGAGTATTATAAAATGATTGGCGAGCATGGATACGAGGCAGTAAGAGATAATCTTGAAAAGTGGCTCAAGGAGACAAGTGAGCTTGGATGCGGTGATGATATCACTGTGGTTATGGCTTATGTAGACAAATAAAGGAGGAAGCGGATGTGATTGTAGACCGCTACTATTATGCACAACTGAATAAGCAGGAACAGGCGGTTTACAAGGTTTTCTATAATGGACTGATGGCTCATGAGGATGTCATTCCAATTCCAATCAAGGGACAGTTATCAAAAGAAGTATTCAACAAAATATTTCGGGCAATGACGAGAGATAACCCGTTGATATACTATGTCAATCAATCTGCGTGTAATTGGGCGACGGATGCATTTGGTCATACAGCAATCTGTCCACAGTATTTTTACAGCAGGGAAACTGTTCGAAAGTATAACCGTAACATAGAAAACGCAGTGAATAATCTGGCTGCACAGTTAAAACTGACAGAAGGCACAGATTATGAGAAAGAAATAAGAGTCCATGACTGGTTCTGTAAAAATGTGAAATATGATTTTAAAGGCTCAGACATGGATGAACCGGCTAGAGTAGTTCTCTCACATAACATTGTAGGAGTATTTGCAAAGCAGAAAGCCCAGTGTGAGGGAATTGCCAAAGCTGTAAAAGTATTGCTGAATGCGGTGGATATCAAGTGTATTGTGGCTACTGGAGAAGCAGAGGCAAATGGTAAGAAAGAACATCATGCTTGGAATGTTATTGATATTGATGGGAGTCCATATCAGGTGGATGTGACATGGGATATTGGAGCTTCCAAGGGTAGAATTGCATATGATTATTTCAATGTAACAGATGAGATTATAAGCAGAACACATAGCTTTGAAGATGAGATGCCGAAATGCATTTCATTAAAGGATAATTATTTTGAAAGAAACAGGCTGACATTTAGAAGTAGAAGTCAGCTGATAGCATATATAACACAAGAGATAGAGCAAGGTCGAAATAAATTATATTTTCGGCTAGATGGTTTATCTCCGAAACTAAGACGGTCAGAGCTTGCAGGTATGGTTGCAAAGATTGCAGCAGGAGGACAGAGCAGAGCAGTTAAAGTCCAGCAGATTCCAAATGAGAAGGTGGGAACTTACTGGATTAGAATATACTAAGTATTGGAGAGTGAACATTATGTGGCATACAGCAGAAATGGTTAAGATATTTGAGAAAATGACAGAAGGATACGGATATGATATATATCAGAATAGAAAACTGTGTGTCGCATTATGCAATGATTTATTTGCCGATTATTCAGTGGAAAAGAATATTATGCAGATGCTTTTTCAGGCGGGGCTTGGAGAGGCTATGAAGGGAGTCCCATTTAAGAGCGAAAGAGAGCTTAAAATGGGACTTTCTAATATCGAGAAATTTTTAATGGCACAGGCTATTGAGAGTAGTGTCAGGGATGATGTATTGGATGTAATGCGACTGGCATTTGTGGACAAAGGAGTAAATTCTGAAGTAAAGAGTGCATATCAGTCCGTGATTTCAAAGAATTTCAATGATTCACATTTTAAGATGACATTGCCTGTAATAAAGGAGTTTGCAGATAGAATAGAAGCATCATTTAAGTTTCTCTATGCTAATAAGGGTGAGAAAGTGGATTCGGTTCTTGAGAAGTGCATTATTACGGATAAATTTGGGAAGATGCATTCTTCAAGAATGAATTATGAGTTATTGACACATGATAGGTCGAAGAATGTAACGATTAGTATTCCGGAAGATGATAAGAAAATATTTATAAGTGGATCAACAATCGAATTTGTCTTTCTGTGCAGCAATCATAAGAGAATTACGACATCCTATAAAATTAACATATCTAAGACAACTATGCTGATGCAGGTAGCAGTGTGTCAGATGACAGAAGCAGAGTATAATAGGACAATTGATATTGTTGGATTGCTTATTAAAACAATGGACAATGGGGCAAAAAGTACAAATACCATTATGGCAGATGGAAGCAGTGTGTCTGCGACTAATGAGCAGCCAGCATATACTTCATCAGATATAAAGGAATACTCTGATGCATTAAGAAGAGAAATTCATTACCTGAAACAAGGAAAAGGTAAAAAATATAAAATTGTAAATGGAAACAAACTGGTCAAAAGTGATAAAGGAATCTACACTTATCTATTTGAGATGGAAACAGAATTGCATCTGCCTGATGATGCACCGGTTGTAGTGGAGGCTGCAGGTGGATTGAGAGCAGTAGGTTCGGTTTTATCTTGCGAAGATTTTCAGATACTTTTGTTGTTGGACAGAGATCTGAATGATAAGGTAAGCTCAGCATATCTGATGGTGGAGCCTTGGAAACTTCTTGAAGCGTTAGACAAGAAGATGAATTCCCTTAATCCTAATATTAATAAATTGGCAATTAAAATAATGGAAGAGGGACCGGATTTATCAACTGACACAGACATTGCAAATGTACCGAAAGGACAGCCGGCAGTAGAACACAAACTTGAGACGGATGATATTGTGACAGTATGGGGACCACCTGGAACAGGTAAAACATATACAATGGCAAAGATTGCAAATAGTTATATTGCACAGGGCAAGTCTGTTCTTATTGTATCTCACAGTAATGTATCAGTCGATGGTGTGATTAAGCAGGTTGTGAAAATGCTTGGAACGGACAAGCAGTCTATTTTGGAGGATGGAAAGATTCTGCGGTTTGGATATGTAAGAGACGATGAACTTTCTCAGAACCCATATGCTACATCATTCAATTATGCACTTAGTAAATGCGACAGTTATGCAAGACAGCTGGAACATTTGATGGCAAAAAGAGATGAACTGCGAGCAAAAAATCAGATGAAGTCCAAAGAGTATGACGAGGTAGAACATAAAATTAAGGAAATCCGTGGCGAGATAAGAAAAGAGGAAAGAAAATATGTAGAGAGAGCACAGGTAATCGGAACAACTATTTCAAGAGCCACGATTGATCCTATGTTTGAAGAACGACAATTTGACCTTGTAATGTTTGATGAGGTTTCAATGGCTTATGTACCGCAGGTTATTGCGGCAGCAGCTTTGGCAAAGGAAAAGTTTATGTGTGTAGGTGACTTTAGGCAGTTAGCACCTATTTCGCAGAGTCCTGATTCCCGTGTATTGCAGGTGGATATATTCTCTTACTTGCAGATTGTTGATGGAAAGGGAAATATGTACTGGCATCCTTGGCTTGTTATGTTGAATGAGCAAAGACGAATGGCTCCGGCAATCTCAGAATTTCCTAGCAAATTTATTTATAACAGATTGTTGAAGGATAATGCAGAGGTAATAAACGGAAAGAAAAAGAGAGATAATGATTTAGTTATTAAGAGTGCTCCTCTGCCGGGAGATGCATTAAATTTAATAGATCTGGCAGGAACATATTGTGCGGCGGATAAGAATACAGATGGTTCAAGATTTAATATACTTAGTGCGGTTATTTCGTTTTCTACTGCTGTTAAGGCTGAGCAGAATCATATTGAGACCGTCGGCATTATTACTCCATATGCAGCTCAGGTCAGATTAATCCGTGCAATGCTGAAGGATTATTATACGAAGGGAACGACCCATGTGAGCTGTGCAACAGTACATCAGTTCCAGGGATCGGAATCTGATGTGATAGTTTTTGATGCAGTAGAAAGTTATCCTAAGAGTGCAGTGGGATATCTGATGGGAAAAGAGCCTAATCAGGTTGCCCGCCTGATTAATGTAGCAATTACACGAGGTAAAGGAAAAGTGATTACAGTTGCAAATGCAAGATTTTGGGAAAATGTGTTCAAAGGAACAAATCATATTTTCTATAAGTTATTGCAGCATATTAAGAACGGAAAACATCAGGTAATAGATAATCATGATAAAACACTCCAGCCTTATATTGAATCTGTAAATCCGGGCAGAATGATCAACATCTTTATGAGTGAACAGGATGCAATTTCGATGTTTGAACAGGATATGAAAAAGGCAAAATGGCAGACTGTAGTATCGCTTCCAAGTGGAGAATTAAGAGAGACTGAGCATCAAGTGTTTGAAATACTTGATGAAGCAGACAGCAGGGGTGTTGACATTAAGATGAAATCAAATGACTATGCTAAACTTCCGGAACAATGGAAAGCGTATTGTGTTGGAACTGCAAATGCGACATTTCCATTGATTATAATTGATGATGAAGTGGTATGGTATGGTTTACCTACGGCAAAATGGAAGTTCCAAGTAGATAAGACAACATCAATGATCACAGTAGTACATTCTATGGTTAGAATTAAAGGCAAGAATACTGTAGAAATGATAAAAGCTCTTACGGACATAGAAACAGTTGTTGTAGGTCAGAACATAAGAAAGCTGGACAATAAGAAGAGTAAACTTGTTACTAATTCTTTTGCTGCAAGCAGTGGCAATTTAGAAGATAATGGTTCTATATTGAATTATGGTCTTGGAGCTTTTGTTGAAGAAAAGGAGTTTTGTCCAAAATGTAAGAATCATATGATACTCGCAAAGAATGCCAGAGGTACAGCTTACTTGAAATGTTCTAATAAAGCCTGCAAAGAAACGAAATATCTTACAGTTGATTTGATGAATTGGTATATCAATTCTCATAATATAAAATGCCCTAAGAGAGATGGTGGAGAATTGAAGGGTGGATTAGGTAAGTATGGACCATATGTCAGATGTAATTGTGGACATTTCTTGAAACCGGACGAAATCTGAGAGAAGGTGGTAAGTTATGTTGGAGATAATATTATATGCTATAGGATTTTTTATATTTACTATTTTCCTTCAGTGGTTGTTACATAAGGTCAGAAGAAACCACAATCAGGGAAACTCTGCAATATGGGTAGGCAATGGGGCAATTATTGTTATTTGTGTAATGGGATTGATGACTAAGAATATCAACTATTTTTCTGCATTGCTTGGATTTGTTGTGGGGGATGAAGTTGGTAAACAGGCAGGATGGCAGTAGAGACACATTGTAAATTGAGGAAGACAGGTGGCAGCATGGTAGAAAATAATAGATTACCTGATACACCTTGGCATGTGGGATATGCGAAGAAACAGGAGGATGATCCACGGAGACATAAGGCGAGATGCATTCATTATCGTGATGGACAATGTGGATGGAAAGCAAATTATTCGGGTAAATGCATAGGTTCAAGTCATTGCATGGATTATTCAGAGTCACTTGAAGATTTTAAGAAATTGCAGGAGAGCAGAAAGACTGCGGAACAAATTGAAAGAGATAACATTGACAAATATAAGAAAGGCCTTGAACCTAAAAAAGAGCAGTTAGAACGAAGTAATAATCCATATAAATACAGAAAATACAGTGAACTGAATCGTTGTCTGGTGTGTGATGAGCATCTGTATAAAGAGAAGTATTCGTTAAAGAGATGCAAGTACTGTGACATGTTTTATGTGGATATTGATGATTCTACCAGAGATGAGATTATGGATATTGTGAAGGCTGATCCGATATTTGTTATGAATATTAAGAGAAACAAAAGGTGACATAACAAAAGTAACAGATGTGCAGGCAATCGTGAATGCAGCAAACAGCTCTCTTCTTGGAGGAGGCGGAGTAGATGGTGCTATTCACAGAGCCGCAGGACCGGAACTTCTGGTGGAGTGCAGGACACTTCATGGATGTGATACGGGAGAGGCTAAAATCACTAAACAAGAGATTTTTTAATAGTAAAGATGAAGTTCCGCATCAGGCATATACCATGGGGATTCTGCCAATCATGCAGGCAAAGAAAGTAATCATGATTGCAAATGGCAGGAATAAAGCGGATATTATCAAAAAAGCATTTACCGGACCAGTCACACCGGAAGTTCCGGCATCTATTCTGCAGATGCATCCTGATTTTACGCTGATCGCAGATGAGGATGCACTTTCTGAGATTTAGAGGAGCAAAACAAGGAGGAAAATCCTCTCCTCACCAAAGAGTAAATTTTATTGCATAAAATTGGATTTTGCTTCGCAAAACAAGGAGGATTGGCATGATTATAAAAAATGCAT
>OIZL01000350.1_pt1 | contig 36023 bp, 40 predicted proteins | sample 1588541 | NCBI WGS metagenome assembly OIZL01 (sample SAMN03283285) | human gut metagenome | biome: human-associated habitat; material: feces | host: Homo sapiens | place: Peru | collected 2012 | reverse complement strand
TGTCTCGATCTGCTGTGCGGAAGCACTCATGTCACAGGAGTCATAGAACTGGAAAGTAAGCATTCTGTAAACAGCCCATGCAAGGCTCTGTTCCGTTCGCGCTGTGACTGCGCGGTATACCTGCCTGTCGTAGGAGGCCAAGCGGCCGGACTCAAGCATTCTTGAAGCCCGTGCCGCCAGCATCTCTTCCGTCAGCCCTTCGGTATCCAGCAGCTTCAGGCATTGCTTGAGAAAACTGTGCTTTTCCATACACAGATGTCCTTTCAGCTCTGCATCGGTCAGCGTGAATATCAGCCCCTCATCCACGCGTTCCGGCGAGAGAGGGTCAAAGCCCATGCTGATGGCAATACGGTCAGCCGTCTTAAAGCCGATGCCCACCATCTCACACAGACGGTAAGGGTGATTTCGGACGATGTCCATGGTATGCTCTCCGAACTGCTTGTACAGCTTGACCGCCCTGTTAGGCGTTACACCATGTGGCGCCAGAAAGGCAACCACATCGCGTGCGCCGCGGGAGGCAAGATAGGAGTCACAAATCTTTTTGAGCTTTGTTTTGCTGATGCCTGACACGGCAAGCAGTTGTTCCGGCTCATGATCCAGCACGGTCAGCGTGTTCTGCCCAAACATGGCGTAAATCTTTTCCGCGGTTTTAGGGCCGATGCCCTTGATCTGCCCGGAGCACAGGTAAGCGATGACGCCTTCCTTGCTGGGTACAATCACTTCATCGAAGCCCTCGACTTCAAATTGGATGCCATGCTTGGCGCTCCGGCTCCAACGTCCGCGCATATCATAGCGCAGATTATCTGCCGTCGGCAGGCAATAACCCACCGCCTTGATCTCAGAAACCACATTCCCAGCCGCGTCCATGACCTTCTCACAAGGTCGGTACAGGGCGATCATGTAGCTGGCATCACCGGCCGTAACGGCTTTCGGATAGATCAGCCTTTTGAATTGACATATCAAGATCGATTCTCCTTTCCTTTTGAAATCGGGTAATCAGTCAAAGTCAGGCTCTTCAAAGACCATGCCGTCGTAGTCACTGCGTTCTTCGGCGTCGGTGGGGCTCCAGTCGTCTGACCAGTTGACATGATCGGTTGTGAGATAGTCTGCAAGATCCATGGCCGCAGCCGAGGTAGCTGCTCTTACGAACACGACACCTGTGCGGACGATCGTGACCTCATAGATAGACCCGCTAACGGGGCAGTCATCGGTCGCTTGATTGTCCAATGGTGTGTAGTATTTCAGCAGTTCGCTCTCCGGCAGCGTCAGATCCTTGTGCATGGGCAGCGTTCCGAATTTAAGCGCACGGCTGATGGTCACAATGTCTCCTTCGACCTTTTTGACCTCGCCGCGAATGCAGAATTCTGTTTCCGGCTGTCCTTCTGTTTTGCAGATCAGTTTATCTCCAATGTTCAGCATAAATCTGCTCCTTTCTGTTATAGGGTCGTGACCAGCACCTTGCGGGTCTGCGGAAGGAAATACTCCTCTTCAATGACCTGTGCTTCTCTTGTAAGCCGGAGCGCCAGCTCAACCATACGGTCTGCCAGTTGATCCAGCTCCTGCACGAGTTTTACACGTTCACGAAGCGCGTGCATGCTCCAGTCCTCGAAATCCTCGCCGTCGTCAGTGCCGCGCCCCGGATAAGTTACCACCTGCATGTGGGTCTGCGAGAAATTGACCCGAGTGGGCCTTCCGCAGACACCGCAGATGCAGTTGCCATCGGCAGCAAGCCGGTAATTCCTCTGTCCGCAGTTAGTGCAGTAGGACTTGTAGCCGCTCGGCCGCTTTTCTCCCTGATAGAGGACCAGATACCCGCCGCTTCGTCCGTTCATCCCTGCCTGCCAGAGATAGTTGTGTTTCGCAGCAAATTCCCATTTACACTCGTCCATGGCATCAAAAAACTCCTGGGTTTGGATCATATCGAACAGCTTGGCCACCACCTCGGGCGAGAGCCCAAGGTGTGTGATTTTTAGGTTACAAGCATACGATGTGGATCTGTTCCAGGAGTTTAATGTTGGATAGCGAAAATGTGTGGTCAGATACTGCGCCATTTCCTGTCGGGACCGGAGATCTACCGGCTGATAGAATCTACGCAAGGCATCGAACCTCCCAGGACCGGTCTGTTCCCGGCTCGTTGGAGGCCAGTGCCGGATGTGTTTCGTCCATTGTGACTAACTTCTTATCCGCTCCGGCCTGTGTCGCCAGCTTGCGCACATCCAAATAGAGGTCTTCGCAGTATACGATGATGGGGATTCCCAACTGGGCGGCATGATGAATTTCGCCCTTCATACCGCGGCTGATGCGATCCCCGCAGATCAGCAAAACCTCGCTCTGTTCCAAAAGCTGAAGCCCAAATTGCAGAGCCAGTGCACGCTCCGCCGCTACATGGTCACACAGGAGCATGGGCAGATAGGCGTGAGGGGCGCGTGCCAGGTATCCCAGTATGGTGCGGGCGTAGAGCATGTATGCCCGCGCACGCCAGATGTTGCTGAGTTCTTCTTCCGCCGTGCTCCCGCTCAAAGGTGAGCAGATATAGGCGCGTTTCCGGCAGCGGTCGTTTTTCAGAAACTGCCGGTCAAGCTCGCGCTCCCAGCTTTCGTGATAGGCTTTCATTGCGTCGTGCATTATTGATTCTCCCTTCTTATGTCGGTGTAACCGACACTTTTAGTTTCCGGCTCTCACTGGTCTTGAGCACATCCGCATACACGGTGGGATATTTCTCTTTGAGGAGCTTCGAGTCGGGACGTTTGGTTGTTTTAGTGACAAAATCGATGAGGAGCTTGTCGCCGGTCGTGCTCAGCACGCCATGCTCATGCGCCTGCATCAATTCTGCGATTCGCACGCTGTGTGCAGCGATCTCCCTTTCATAGGTTTTGATCTCCGCATTGCAGTCGGAGATTTTCCCCTGCAGCAGCGCGATCTGGCGCAGCGCCTTCTCATACTTTGCAGGGAATTCAATCGTGGGGAGTCCGGGCTGGCTGGCGCCGTAAATGCGCGCCAGGGATTCCAGTGCCAGTGCTGGCTTGACATCCGCCATCGTAGGTGGCTTGTCATGCTCCAAGCTCCAAATCCATTCCTCAAGCCGCTGGAAGATCATATCCTCCTTGGCTCGGTCACGGGTAAGCGCCGGCATTGCCAGATCATGTTCCGGATTGTTTCCCCAAATAGTAGAAAACGCGCCAATCTCCACATCCGCCACAGCCAGATAGAAGCGAAGCTGCAGCTCATAGTAGATGGGATAGGCATCGTCAGCCCAATCTCCGGCTTTGTGATAGGTGCAGCTTTTACACTCCAAAATGCCGGGAGCATTGTCCTCCTTACGGGTAAAGCGGCGGTCAAAGTCCGCAAGAGCCCACGGGTGATCTGCATGCTGATACATATAGGTATCGTCATAGACCGTATTGCCGGTTTTTTGCTGATACCAATAGGCCGCGATAGGTTCCAGAAGATGCCCCATTATCAGCTGCTCCTGATTGGATTTCACAGGCGCCTTCATCCGGCCCTTTTTGATCATCCATAGCTCCAGCGGCGTTGTCCACGGCGATACGCCGAAGATAGCAGCCACATCGCTGCCTCCCACCGTATATGGAATGGTGCCCTTAGGCCCGTGGGCGCGGCACTCCAACCATCGTTCGTTGGTCATGCCTGCGGTGTCGCAGAGAATAATCGGAGCGGACATCAGTAGCTCACCGCCTTCGCAAGGTCGTAATCGCCCCACCTCAGCGTAAGCGCACGCGCCATGTTCTCCTCCACAACGAGCATTTTGCTCTCAGGTGTATGGTCGGATTTGAGAATATAGGGGATCTCCTGCATAGCCATGAACACATCATGGGCGGTTGCGGTTCCTCCGCCATAGGCCATCTCAAACATACCGATTGCTTCCAAAGCGGCTTTCTTCGGCAGAGACAGCTTTTTGCAGATTCTGGTCATCGCATTGACCGGATAGCTCAGATGGATATCCAACAGCTTTTGTAATCTGGCGACCGAATCGCCGAATTGCGCAAACAGCTGGTCCAAAGCTGCTTCAAAGTCCTCCACTTTACTCTGGTGCCTGTGGTCCACGGCGATACAGCTCCCAATATGGATCGGATGCTGCGTACCCTCCAGCATGGCGGAAACCTTAGCCGAGGCAATGCCGGTATCCGAGGTAACAAAGCGGATGGCGGGAACAAGTTTGGCAGCAAGTGTGGGTTTCCCCTGCGACGCCAGCAGCTTGGCATAGGCGCCGAGCAAGTCTTCCTTTTGCCCGGGCATAGTCCATGAGGCGCTGGAGAGCGAATGATCACGATAACCGCCCTGAAACATGCTGCCGGGGAAACGGTCGTCCAGCTTTTTGGTCAGAACCTTCAGCAGTTCATCGATCGGCAGCACGGAATAATCCATAGAATCGCCGGAGTGTGCTGCCGAGATTTTTTCATCTCGGATAAGCAGGAGCGTCTCCGAAGAATACAGCTCCAGGCAATCGTTAAGCACTGACGCCAATCTTTGGCGGCTCAGCTTCGGCAGGGCCGATCCGCTGATTTTCGCTCTGTCCAACAGGCTTTTGTAGGCCGTGCTGCGGACGGGATAGTAAGAACCATCTACCCGCATGGCAAGACCGAGGTTTTCCGCTGTGTCCTCAACGGACTCGGCGCTGATTCCCGCAGCGAATGCGGACGGAGTTCCATAAAGAGGCGACGCCTTATCCAGCGGCTCAATATGCAGTTCATTGACCCTGCATCTGTGCCATCGGCTTTCCAGCGATTCCTTCTCATGGTACCGGCGCATCCCATCGTAGGAAGCAAAGGTTGTGGAGTAGTTGTCCTGGCATGGTTGTAACATTTTTGTGTTCTCCTTTCGTTTTTTTGGCGGTATTCGCCGTGATATAACAAAAACCAGCAACCCATGATCGGACTGCTGGCTTATGCCACTATGGAATTGGCCGGAAACAAAAAAGTGCCATTCGTGCAATGCACAAATGACACTTCGCAACTCGGTTAAACTCTGCTTAGCCGTGGCTAAACTCTGATACTTACATGATGATTATATCAGAGCTGCGGCCGACAGTCAATCCATAGTCAAACGAAAAGGTCATAAAAGCCGAAAGGAAAGAGGGATGCCGCAGATGCGGCATCCCTCGAAAGGCAAACTATGCGGAACGGTTCAACGCCCACATCCCGCGTCCTGTATTCACGAAGAGCTGCGGACTGCATTGTAGGGTTTGGCGAACCTTCTCTTTCCACCACTGATTTTTCCGCGCTTTGGTATATGGCTCGACTTGCTCATAAATGTATGCAAGCGAAACAGGAGATTGGCAGGTTTCCAGCACTGCTGCAACCACATCCCGCCAGGTAGCGCCGTTCATATCGCGGATATCCTTTTGTACAGGCTCCGTCATCAGGATCGGATACACCAAGGACGCATCCTTCTTGATAATCAGTAGATACTCATGCAGTATGGGGATGAAATGCCCACTGTACTGTGTTTGATTTGAAAAGCAATTGTGCTGTGCTTTTATGATGACATTTTCCAATGTGCCCGGCTTGATCAATTCAAAGAGCATGCTGTAAAGCTGCCCTTTCTTCTTGATATCGCCGACCAGCACGGCCATCCTGCCGCCACGCTCCAAAGCGCAGAATTGTTTCATCATGGCGTAGTTCATTACGCGCACGAACTCCTCCCGTTTGGGGATACGTGATAAGTCGAACTGCCGGGGATCATATCCGTATTTTGACTGCACCTCCGAAGCCTTGTACATCACGTCTGAATATGTAATCAAATCCCAATACGGCGGATGCCAGAACACAAATTCAGGGCGCTCCGGTATCTCGCAATTGATGAGATCGAATCCGCTGTGCAGATCGTAGCAATGGCTAATGATTCCCATGGTATGAGCGGCATCCTGCGTCGTGCCGCTGCCGCACATGTAGTCGCAGATCTCAGCCGGCTTGAAAAAACCGATCAGATCCTCAATCAGCCTGGGTGAACAGTTGCCGCGATAGCGATTGTTGCCGCCAGTTCCGCGCTCTGGATACGAGACGATGGAGGTGAGCCTGTTTTCAGCACTCATAGCCGCCTTCTCCTTTCATATGCACATACAGGCAGCAATCATCGCACTCTGATTTGCCCGAGCCAATGCAAAGCGGGTATGGATTTTCTGCTTCTGCTGTGAAACAGTCCGGTTGCTTTGATGCTTGCCTGACCAAACCATGAGCAGCCTCAGATACACTTTCCCAATACGCTTCCCAATAGTGGTCATTGCGCCCGAGATGGCGTTCGATGCACTCAGGAATCATCGGGTTTGTAATGAGTCTCTGATACTGCGCGTCACTCAATGCTGCAACTTCATCCCATTGTTCGATTTGCGATATAAAGTCTTCGGTCTGGCATTGTGCCTTATACACTCCTCCAACCTCCCGAATATACCTACTGGACATCATCAGCGGCTGCCGGATAATCATGATTTTGTAGTGATTTTCCATGTATTCGCCGTCAAGATATGCTTCGTAGAAGTCCATCGAAGAATTCTCTGCGAAGATGCTTGATTCTCTCCAAGACGGAACGCTTCCGTCCTCAAATTCTTCTCGAATACGATCTGTCATAATACGCTTTGCATCGTCATAGTCCGAGAACGCCTCGCAATCATTTCCGTGCTCACCATTCACAGCCCAGTCTTCCATCACAAGAAAAACATTGACGCGTTTGCGCATAGAACGAAGATCATCCAACGGACGAATCATTTCGGGTGCCATGATAGCCATGTCCAGTACGATATCAGCAATGGCCTTTGGCTGGTGATACAGTTCAGAGAAGGTATCCTCCAGCGCCTTGACCTCATGCGGCATGACCGGAGGGTCAAACTCACAATAGATGTCAGGAGTTTCGTTTTCGGTTTCCTTATCCTCGCCATCATGAATGGCGTTTATTCGGCCATAAAGCCCTGCGTATTCACTCTCAGCGGTGCCGACAATGGCTCCGCCAATCGTGTATGTGACGCCTTCATACTCAAATTCAGCGCCAGTTCTGTTCAAAATCATTTTTCACTCCTCCTATCTTAGATATGGCAGTCAATCCCGACAATGAAATGATCGTCAGGGATGCTGTCTATGTAGTCTGCCAACATCTGCCGCCATGCATCCGGCTTCTTGTCGTTGCTGCTGATGCCCCACCAGCCCATTTCTCCCTTGGAGTGCCAGTCTCCGTCCTGAAGGAAGGAATAGGCGTCGGGCACCATGCGCTGATCCGGTGCGAGTCCGTTGCGGCGGAGGTAAGCCTCCTCGCTTTCATTCTTGAAATAGATCTGCGTTACGAAAGAGATAATTCCATCCTCCGTGATCTTCCAGAAGCTGCCTTCCGGAGCCTTGCCGGAGCGAAATGTCTCTGCAAGAAGCTCAAATCGCTTTTTGGCGTGCTGCAGCTCCCATTCCTTCATGAGTTCCCATGCAATATCCCTTTTTCTTGCGCCGCAGACCCATATATAGCCTTCGGGCGCTTCACATACAGCATCTTCGTTGCCCCATGTGCGCTCACCGTTAATTCGTTCTGCTGTGTCACGGACAAGGAATTGGAACGGCCAGCGGCCACCAATGGAATACCAATCCCAGAAGGCATTCGGATTGCAGTAATACCCATACGTATTGGTCTTGCTGTCATAGGTATAACCGCAGTAGTCCTCCGCATACTGCTTCAGACTGGGATAGAGCTTCTTCACCGGATATCCCATAAATGCGCGCATCTTTTTCGCTTTCTTCGTGCGCTTCTCATGGCCGAGGTGTCCGGCCTTTTTCTGGAACACCTTGCCGTCTTTGATGAGATATTTTTCGCATACCAGCCGGCTGTACTCCGGAACGACAGTTCCGTCCGGAAAACGGACACAGTTGATTTTGCCGGTCTCATAATCCCGTCGCAGGTCATCGGTTCGATCCTCAAACTCCAGATAGGCAGGGTCATCCGTTCCTTCACAGAATGGGGCCATCAGCTCATCAATCTCGCACTCAGCCGAACGTTCCAGAGTGCTGGCCTTGCTTTGAAGTCGTTTCAAAAGAAACCTCAAAGCAAAACTCTCCGGGTCCTGTGCCAGCTTTTCTTTGACTTCTGCGATTTGTTCCGCATAACGCATATTTTCCTCGCAGTTTTCCTCCAGCTTGGGCATATAAAAATTGACCAGTGTTACAAAATGACTCATTTTTTTGATTCCTTTCCTGTTGTAAGATTGACGGGCAGCAGGAAAAGAATCCGCTGCCCGTCGTTGTGAATTGAAATATCCCCGTTAGACCCGCATATGGCGCTTGACCGCTGCGGTCAGCTTTACGGGCAGTTGATTCAGATCTGTGATGTCCATAAAGGAATCACCATAGATTCGCTCGATGTTCTGTTTGTCCTCGCCGATAGAGGCCGCAATGAACAATACTCCCTTGCGCCGGTACTCCTGCTTGATGCCGCGGAGATCTTCCTCTGCGGCACTGCCGTAGTAGCCGGGCGCTGCCGGTTGACCATCGGATACAAGGATCAGGATCTTTACTTCTTCCGGCCGTTTAACCAGCTGCTCCGCCATAAAACGAAGCGCGGCGCCGTCGCGGTTGCTGCCACGGGCAGCAATGTCCATCATGCGGTATTTATCATCGTTATCGATGCTTTCGAACTCTGCATAGGAATACAGCTCCACACTGCTGCCGCTGGTGGAATGACCGTAAACGGTGACAGGGATATGCAGCGCCTTGCAGAAGTCATATAGAATGATGGCCGAAGACCTGGCGTAGGTACAGCGGTCGCAGGAGCACATGCTGCCTGATTCGTCCAGCAAAAGCCCTACGGACATCTGTGGAATTTCGTTGGGCAGGGCATTTTTATAAAAAACCTTCCCATCATTCCGGCAGAGGGCATGGGCATCCAGCCGTCGCCCCATCATGAGCCCGGTCTGCTTGCCTCCGCGCTGTTTATCCTTCAGCTGCTGCAAGAGGCTTTTCTGCAGCTGCCGTGAGATATCCAGCAATGGCCCGGAAATGGCGTTATACTGCTCTACAAGCTCCTCATCGACGGTGGATATCCGGTTCACACAGATATCAACACCGGCATGGACATCTCCATAGGAGATGCTCTGGGCCACATCGTTGAGTTCCCGTGTCCGTTCATTCTCCAGCTGCTCGCAGGCGGCCTTCTCCGCCATCTTGTCCAGCAGGCGCTCAATGTCCTCCGCTGCATGGTCATAGCGTTCACGCTCATATGCATCATTGTGCTTGGTCGCCCCTCCGCTGCCTTCGGAAACACGATCTGTCTGCTGATAGGGGATGCGTCCGTCTTCTTCCGCGGATACTGCCTGCTTCCCACCGGAAGCGCCTTCCATATCTCCGGTAATTGCACCTTCTTCCGCCGGATTTTCGGTCTGGGAGATCCCGGCAGAAGAACGCTCGGATTCGGAGTCAGTCTGGGGCTCGGACTCTTCAGAGGCGCTGCTTCCTTCAGACTCGCTTTTTTCTGCCTGAGCCGCCGTCTTCGCCCGTTTCCCGGCTCCGGCTGCCACACAGACCGCACCCACTTCGGGGATAGGTGTGCTGCTGCCCTCGCCGGACACAGAGCTTCCGGCCATTGCCTGCAGAATCTGCGCGATGGTCTCGGCCAGTGACTCTGTGGAACCGGACGCCTTGGCCTCCTCCTGGCGCTTTTTGCAGATCTCCAGGAAATCCTCGATATAGTCCCAGCAGCGAACCAGTATGAGATTGACGACCTTGAGCCGTTCTTTTCCGGAGGGATTAACGATGGCGGCGTCCAGATCGTGGATCAGTTTGAACACGACCTGAATACGCTCATCGCTGAGGGGAGCATCTCCGTACTTGATTTCACCGAACTTCACATACGACAGCATGATCTGCAGGATGCTCTCAAAGATATGGCAGTTCCCGTCATCCTCTTTCTCGATAAGCTCCGATACCGTCGGAATGCTCTCATACTGCTGCTCCCGTAACGCTTCCAGGCAGTTGCCCAGTGTGCCACGGAATTGAGCGAGTATCCGATTTTCGATATAGGCATCCTCGATGACATTGGAAATATGGTGCGCGACATAGCGAAGCATCTCATTGTTCCGTGGCTCCAGCCTTACATACTCCCACAGCGCTCGTTCGCTTACAGTGTCTTTGGGCAGCTTGTAAGCAGGCGGCTCCGGGTACCATTTCTCCCGGCTGAGGTAGTTGTTGTAGGTCTGGCCCGCAAGAAAGTCCGTGTATAGGCAATGACCCAGTTCGTGGGCAAACAGTCCGCAAACGATCTCATAGCGGTTCTCCCGCCCTCTGTTTTGGGTCACCAGCCTATGCCCCGCATTGATCAGCACCGACAGGTTATTGGTACATGCCACTTCACCGGACTTCGGACTCCAGCTGATGGCCACATGGATGCGGCGGTTGTATTTATACCGCCGCGTCTGTGCCATAGCCATGTCTTCAAAATGTCCCGCAAGGATGCGGGACGTGAAGAATTGCCGGTCTGTGATTCTGCTGCGTTTTTCATTGAGCAGCTGTTTAACCCGCTTATGATTCACTCTTGCCATATAGAGTCGTCCTCCTTTCTTCCGGACTTATGCCGATGTTCGCTTCCGCTTTGGGGCAAACATAGGGTCCAGAATGGTTGTAATCAGGGCTTCCCGGTCTTCCTCGTCGGCAGTGGCTTTGCTGATGACCGTATACTTTGCCGACAGATAAGGGTCGCCGGAGATCTCTGCACTGATGACCCAATCGATCAGGCTGCGCATTCCGCAGGCACCGTCGGTGATACTGTTTTTGCGGCAGTAATCGGCCATGTCGTTGACCACCTGCACCATCTGGGATACCTGGTATTCGTCGGCACATCCGGTCACGGCCATGGCTCGCTGTACCATAACCTCGGGCTCCGGCAGTTCAATGTCCTTGACCAGACTCATTCTGTCCACCACCGACTGGTTCATCGACCTGCATCCTTCGTAACTGACATTGGTCGTCACAATGACGACCGTATCAGGGTGTCTGCGAATGATCTCGCCGGTCGGAAGCGTGATAGACCCCTCCTGCTCCAGAAGAGAGTTAAGGCCCACCAGCACACCCGGCTGAATGATCGTGGACGGCTCCTGAACCTCGACTAAATACCCATGTTTTAACGCTTTCACAAAATCCGTCTCCACATAAGTATAGTTCTGGCCGGAGCTTTGATGGTTTTCAGCACGCTTGCTAAGAGCCTGTACCTTTTCCGTGACCTTTTCCAGCACAACGCTCATGCAGTCCTGCACAGTAGCCGCCAGATTTTCCACGCCTGTCAGCGCCTGATAGACGCCGGCAGGATCATAGTCCATATCATCCAAGTCCGGAAGGCGCATAAGCTTTGCTACATTGGCATAGCTGATACCTCCCATGGTCTTGAGGATCTCGCGCTCACGGTCAAGCTCCGAGCTACCGGTGGACACTGCGTCCGTTTCAGGGAAGATCATACCGGTGAAATCAAATATTTCTGTGTTGGCAGAGCAGGTATACTTCATGTACGGCAGCCCCAGTCCGGCGGCAATGGCTTTTGCGCCCATGGTCTTGCCAGTACCGGCAGGCCCGCGCAACAGGAAGTTTCGCATCTGCATGGGCCGCCCGGTGGTCTTCTGCGCATGCTTGCAAATATCCACCACTTCCGGCGGAATGATATACCATTCCGGGAGTTTCGGAATCAGGCTCAGCTCCAACGCGCTCAAGGTGCGTCCCGGCGTCAGGGGATACTTGCCGACGAAATCCGTATGCTCCACCACGACGCCGGCTTTTTTGATAACGGCCGGTCCGGTCTTGGCAAAGATCGTGAATTCCCCGGCTGTGACGCTGGTGGGCACAAAGGATCCGGAATCCAGCTGACCTTGAGAGACCCGCATCAGGTTTCCGGACTTGTCCACTGTGATATTGATATGCGCCGGGCAGGTATCGTCCTTGATTCTGCGGTAGGCATTATCGCAGAGGATTGCCATGCTTTCGGTTGCCTTTGCCATATCCGGGTATCCGGCAATGAACTGGTCGTAGTACTCCTGAAAGGTTTCATCGAATTCCACATCTGACATCAGGAACGGCATTAGGGCAAAGAAGATTGCCGCGCCGTCCCGCTGGCTCGGATGCGCCACATACTGCTCGATGAGCTCGGTGTTTTTGTCATAAACGCTTGCCAAAGCGCTGCCGGAGGCTGCATCGAACACCACAAGATGATAGGCATCCGGACCGACGGAGGATTTATACTCCGCCACGCTTTTGTTTGTATCGATCTGGCCGACCGCACCTTCTCCGGTGCCGTTCATGCACCGGCACATGGCGTGGACTGCCTTGATCACAGAACCACATAGCGTTGATTCCGTCTTTGCCCCGTACATGGATGCCACCTTGACCTTCTTATTTGTCATGGTATCAAAGGGAACGGGCAGCGAGCGGGAATAGTTGAACAGATTGTTGATTGATACGCTCATATCGCGTCATTCCTTTCTGCAGTGTCACTGCGTGAAATCAATGGTAATACCGGTATCTGTACAGCAGCAGTTCTCCATACCGTTTCGTTCCAGCTCCCGGCAGATATCCGGCCAGCTTTCTCGTGCAGGCAGTTCTGCCGCCGTTATTTCCAGCATGGATAACCCTTGCGCGATGCTCTCGTTGCACCGCTCATTGAGTTCCATAACATGGGCGTCCACCCATTCAAAAGCCAGATACTCATAATTCTCCGGGGGATCGACCTTCTGCGGAGTGTCATCCTCGGTTTCCTCTGTACCCGTCTCATCATTTTCAGTTTCCGGCATCTTGACTTCTTCCGCGTGCGGGTAAGTCAGGCTGCACACTTGAAGGCCGCGAATCACAACGATCGCTTCACGGTATCCGCCGGCATGGTTGAGCAGGATTCGCACCTCGTTGCCTGTCGCAATATTGCGCATGGCATTAGGCGTCTTCCATACCCATCTGGCGTTGGGAAAATCGGCCGTGACCAGCTCTGTAATCCGCCGCTGCATTGAGCCGAACGCCATATCCCGGATATCCTGATCCGTAGGTTCCGGGCGAGCAACCGGAAGCAGAGGCGGGATATTCTCCACTTTTCTGGCGGAGAGAAAGAGCAGTCGCATGGCGGCGATAAAAATACCGAGTATCACCAATAAGAGAATCGGCCAAAGCCTGCAAACAAACAGCAGCAGAGCCAATGTCCCCAGTATGGTCAAAACCTCATAGGCGATGTGGCGCTTGAATTCTTTGTTTTGCATATACTGTCCTTTCTGAACGCAAAAAACGCACATGAGTCCACATAGATACTCATGTGCGTTTTAATGCGCCCGATCCATTTGTAGTTCTTCGATTGATTATTCGTCGAAGAACGAATTTACGCCGCCGAAGGGTTCAAAGCCGGTGAAATTACCGGGCATCTCTCCGTTGGAGGCAGACTTTGCGGATGCGGCAGCCGCTCTGGGCTGTTCCCCAGCTTCCTCGGTCTTCTGCTTTCCGCCGCCGGAGGAGCAATACTCAATCTCATCCAGAATGACCACCATGGCGCTCCTTTTTTCATGCGTCGTGCTGTCCTCCCAGACATCCTCGTCCAGGCGGCCGAGAATATTGATGAACGAGCTCTCTTTAAGCTGCATCTTTTTAATGCGCTCACATACCAGGCCAAAGGCTTTTACAGAGAGGTTTACCCATCGGGTGTTGTTTTCGGCGCGGGTGTCGTACACCTTTTTGCCGATGCGGAACCGGACACTCTCCCCGTTTTCGGAGAATTTGAGAGCCGGTGCGCCGTCATATCCCTTGGAGATGACGACATCAGTTGCGATTACCTTGAACATAAGATGCTCCTTTCTTGCAGGTGCTGCCTGCTATAACATGATTTATTTCAACCCATTTAGGGAAGAAACCGAGAAACAAAAAAAGTGCCAACCAACACGAATGTGTTAATTGACACTTTATAACTTGAATACTCTGGTGTTCCGCGCAGGAAACCTTGATACTTATGATTGTATTATAGCAGGTTCTCATATGACAGTCAATTGCTTTCCTCTGTTTTCGTCTGGCACTTCGCTGTTTTCACCGGGGTACCTTGCTCCAGCACAGACAGAACCAACTCCAACGCAAGCCTCACTCGAAGCGGGTCGAATATACAGCTCCCATCCGGCAGGATACCCGCTTCGACTCTGTTCTCTATTTCCCTGACTAATCCGCGGATCTCATCGCCTTTTGTCATTTTGATCCTCTTCCTTTCAAAATATCGATTGCCAAATATGTGCTAAGCTGTTGGCAGCCTTCGTTTTCATATACCGGTGTGCCGGTTGCCGTATATACCGTGATGATGTCGCCCTCATCAACATTTCGAAGTCTTCCGGCGATCTGTATTTTTACTGTATGTGGGTCTGACCACAGATAGAGCGTTTTGATGCGGCGGCGCATCGGAGTTTTTTCCAGCCCGGTACAGTGACCACGAATTACCACGATTTGATCGGTGACTGCTCTATACAGCAGTTGCAATGCACTGAACCCATAAAAGGCGAAAAAGAGCAGGACGGAAAGAGACAGATAAAGGTTACCCTCCAGCAAAAGAGACACCACCATCAATAAAAGGCTTACCAGCGCGGCTCCACATCTCATTATAATCTGTTTCTGCAGCAGTGGCGGAATTTTTTTGAACTTCTCTCTCATTGTGTACCTCACAGCAAAAGAATTCTCTTTTTCTTCAGCAGCCGGAGCAGGGTGGAAACAACCTCATCTCGCGCAGCGGCATGCTCCATTTGGTTTTCCAGAATATTATCGAAAATGGTTTCCTGTGTATAAATCGTCTCCGTCAGCTTTTGCCGATTGTGCATCCCCAGCAGGTTCGCAGTAGGGGCTACATGGTGTTCAACCAGAAACACCAATTCTGCTGTGGTGAGTTGAAGGCTAGCCTCTGTCAGCCACAACAGCACTTCTTTTTGCCTTGCACTCAAAACAGCACGGATCCCTTGCGGTTTAGCGGGAACTACGACGCATTGCGTCAGCACCCGATATTCGGAAATGGGTTCGTCATCTTCCGCAATCTCCACAAGTCCCTGACGAGCCAACTGTCGCAGAGCTTTTTCTTCAAGCGCATTCTCTCGCGTCTTTGCAAACTCAAATCTTCCGTTAAGCCAGATCGCCGCCTGCTCTCCGGTAAGCTGAAAATCAACTCCACCACGGGTCACAAACAGAAGATCCTCCGTAGATGCCCGGACTACCATGCCCTTGGATATATACTTCATCTTGCTCACTCCTTGTCTGTCCTTTACCCATATTACACGGCATGGCGGCATGAATTACAGCAGTTACAGCAAATACATTGCGATGACACACAGGATAATAATCAGCAGCATGACTCCCGCCACGGCGGAAACCTTCTTCACCAATTCCATGTCCGGCCCCTCTTTCAGCTTTCCTGCGTCTGAAGGCAGAACATCGTCATAGTAGCCGTCATATCCATCGTCCTTTGGATGAAAAGCTCGTGCCGCGTGTTCACCGACAGGCTTTTCATGCTTTTTCAGTGGCTTCGAGGACGGGTGCTTGCACTTCTTTTCCATACACTTTTGTGACTTTATGGGTTTCTCTTTTGGCTTTTTCTGACCGCCTTCCGCAGTCGGTAGACTCTTCCCGCACTCCATGCAGAAAGAAGCGGTGCCATCAGCAAGATCGGCACCGCAATAGGGACAATATTTCATATTCAACGCTCCTTTGGGCAATATTCGGCATTCAAACCGTTTCACAAGACCCATTGGGGGACGATACGATTATACCACAGCTCGTTTTCCATGTCATCGGCGCGAACCTTGCCATTTACTATGCCATTTTGTAGGACATTTGTCCTTTCCCAAAAAAGTAGAGAGCAACGGAATTTCTCCCATTGCTCTCAATTCACGCACATTTCACAGTGACAATACAAACTTCCCTGACCGCGCAATCACGCAGATACTTCAGTATACGGATCCAAGAACGGCGTCGGTGAACGTTTATAGGTGGCAAGGCTCACAATGACCAGCACTGTGGCGCAGGCAATCGCCCCCGGAACCGTCGCACCGAGACCGAAGGGCTGTCCCGCCAGCTTCCAGCCGATGCAAACTGCAAAGCCTGCGATCATGCCGGAGAGAATCCCTGCCGTGGTAGCTTTCTTCCAATAAAGCGCTGCAAACGCAGGAAGTCCGGCTGCCGCAGCGTAAAAGCTCCATGCAAACATGAGAATATTATAGGCGTTTTTGATATATAGCGCGATAAGCAATGCGCCCAGCGGCATGATGACCGCAAAGACACGGGTCAGAATCAATTCCTTTTTCTCCGGGATATCCGGCTTGAATGTTTTGTAAACATCATGCACACAGCTCTGTACGGACACGATCAGATAGCTGTCCGCTGTGGACATGATAACCGAAAGGATGCCTGCAAGAGCAAGCCCCGTAAGCCCGACCGGCAGAATCTCAATGGCAAGAGCCGGAACGACGGCATCGGTAGTGCCGTACATGGCAATCTTATCTCCGCTGACAAGCTGATGCGCGACCACTCCCATAAACCAGACGAGAGGGATGGTGAGACCGTACACGAAGGTGCCGAGGAACAGGCCCTTCTTTGCCGCCTTCTGACTCTTTGCGGCAAAGGCACGCTGCCACATTTCCGCACCCGCTAGCGTAAACACAAAGTATGTAATGATGTCTCCGATGATATTGCCATCGATATAGGGCGTTGCCAGCTCCGGAGCGAGATTGCGGAAAAAGGCGACCGGTCCGCCGAGCTTCAGGAGCGATGCGCCGGGAATCAGGATATAGACAAACAGAATCAGCATGATGAACTGGAACACATCCGTGTAAATCACGCCGAACAGTCCAGAGGTGGCAGTGTAAATGATGAATACCGCGCACGCAATGAAAGCGCCCATCTCGTAGGAAATGCCAATCTCCCCGCCGAGCATATTGATGATTGTCGCCGTTGCCGTGACCTGAGACGCGACGGTACCCATCATGGTGAAGGCAATCATTGCACCGAGGATGACCTTGGCGGCTTTTCCAAACCGCCGTTCAAAAAGATCGGGAATGGAGGTAACGGCAAAGGTCGTACCCACAGCGGAGATGCGTCCGGCAAAGGCGGAAAACACGAACATCCCAAGAAGATAGGGTAGCGCCGTCATAATGGCTTTGAAGCCGCTGGAATAGGCAACGCCGGCACGACCCATCAGGCCGCTACCGCCGATGATAGTGGCGCAGACGGTCGCCATGAGCACCAGAGGGCCGAAAGAGCGTCCGGCAAGATAGTAGTCGTCCATGTTTTTGACCTTTCTGACGACAACGAGACCTACCATGACCATCGCTATAAGATATGCGCCGATGATTACAAGATCGATTGTGTGCAACTGATTATGGATCATCTAAAACTTCCTTTCTTGTCCGGCGCTGACGCCGGGTATTATTCGGTGTTGGAAAAGAAGCGGGAGACCGCTTCCCGGGCTTCGTCGGAACCGACGAAAATAATTTCATCGCCGCCATACAGCTCTGCATACGGGCCGGGAGATACGATGCGGGAGGTACCGCGCCGGATGGCCACGATTGTCGCGCCTGTCACCTGCCAGAAATGCAATTTGCCGAGATTCCTTCCGTTGCCATCCCATCCCTCTGGAACGCGGAAAATATAGTTTGGCAGGGTATCGTCCGCCTGTACCGGAAGGACAGCATAGTCAAGGATGCTGCGGCACAAATCGGCAAGCTGGTGCGAGACCTGACTCTGTTGCTCCAGTAGTTCTGAGAGATGCCGCCGCTTATTTAGCACATCCAACTTTGGCCCGCAATCATGCAGATAACGCTTGGCATTGTCTGCGGAAAGTACATATACGCCGCTTTGCTCCCGCACATCCACGACTCGCATGTCTCCAAGCAGCCGAACGGCTTTCCGAATCGTTTCCGGTGAGACATTGTACTCAGAGGCCAGCTTGGATCGTCCGGAAATCTTCGCTCCCTCCGGAACATCCCCTCCCGCAATCCGTCCGGCAATGGAAAGCGCAATCTGCATATATTGAGGAAGTGAATCGTTATCCATCTTAAAACCCTCCTTTGAATCAATATATAGCGATTATATCAACTGACAATCTGCTATTCAAGTAGAGTTTTCAGTTATTCATTTCTTTTTTGTAAGTTTTTTCAGAGAATATGAAAAGGGCATTTGCTGGGTCAATTTCAGCAAATGCCCTTTATGGGCTCCTTTTATTGTGTTTTCTTGAAATTAGGGTTATCTCTGCTGGGCTTGCTGATACCGCATCCATAATCTTCAGCAATGTAAACAGGCTGATTGAAACGTACCATATCCGATCGCGCATGAGGAAAGCATCCGAATGATAAACTGATTGCATAAACGCAAAAACGGATGGGCTTGCAAAAAAGCAGGCCAATCCGCATTGGTATACTGTACTGCTGAAATGTCAGCGCTGAGGATACTGCTTATACAGCCATTCCTCAATCGTTTCGATGGCACGGACGGCTTCGACATCGGCGACTCCGTTTGATAAAAATGCACGCCCCCAGCATACGCAGCCATCCTTAACCCTTAATTCTTCTGCATGCATCAGACACCGCACCTGGGCGGTCACTTCTTCCGCTGTCAGGGATACCTGTACCCCTGGCAGCTTTTGTGTGTCAATTGTAATCCTCATTTCAATGCCTCCATATTTTTAGTGTGCACGCCGCTATAATTCCACCTTCCGTTGATCCAGCAACAGCTGATTGTCCTGTCCCTCTTAGATTTCGCCGGATACTCCGGCAAAAAGGCTGCAGTATGCTGCGATTGTGTCTGTGCAAAATACGCATCGTTACCTGCCCACACACCACCCATGTTTCGGATGCTTTCTCTGAATGTACGAAACCTCAAGGGCTGTGCTTCAGAAGAGTGTATTCGGGGCGTTATCGGGCGCTGCATACGTTTCCTGCACCGGCATTGTCGCTGGTTTTATCGGGTTTTGCAGATAGTATGCCGTCAGCCACGACTGGTAGTGGGTTTTGGTCATCAGCATCAGCTCGCTGAACAGCTCAAAAGTCATGCTGACCGAGACATGGTTTTCCGGATTCTTTCCGAACCGCGGCACGATCAAGCCTTTGGCGTTGGTTTCTCCGGGACCGCTGTCAGCAACGAAAAGAAAATCCGTCTTACTGCCGCAGACGAGCTGCGCCGTCCGCGACAGGCTTTTCCCATCCGCCCGTGCCCGTCCGTACCTTGCGAGCTTTTCCGCCGAAGTGCCGCCAAGACACTGATAGAGCGGCGTGCTGTCGCCATTTTTCTTCTTAACCTGCATTAGATAGCGCAATTCACCACCCACCAGCTTCCGGCACAACTCCAGCACCTCCGCCATATCGATGTAGATTTGAATGCTGTTGGTCTGGCGCTGGCCGGAGGGCTTGCTGAGGTCGTAGGAGGCAAATGTAAAATGCGCTTTCCCAATCTCAAAGGCATCATTCAGACTTTCCACAAAGCAGTTGCGTGCATCGATGCGAATGATTTGGCTACGGTTGCGGTCGTCATTCATGGCTGAGCTCCTTCCACAATGCCGGCAGATGTTCAAGTGCGTCGATAAGACGGTCGCTGTTTTTTTGGAACTGTTTCCGGAATTCCTCCTGAATGTCATAATTGAGATACAGCGCCTGATAGGTGATGGACCAGACCCGCTCCATGGATTTGTCAGGAAGCATTTTCTCCAGCTCCACGATTTGCTGTCTTACAGAGAACAGCGCTTTCTGCCATGCAATAAAATCGTTGTCATGGATGGGTATGCCGAAGCTTTCTACCCACTCGCGTACGGTATGCTCTTCGGAACGATCTCCGCACTCAATGGGGTTGATGATATACTGGATCCTGGCACGCTCAATGGCGTTCGGATCCGTTTCTTTCGCATCCAGCTTTATGCTGCGGCCCAGTGGGAACAGGGCGCAAACCGTAGGCTTTGCATTATGAACAGAACATTTCCGATCCCTGAGCAGCGGGCAACGCTTAATAGATCCCCTCGGCTTGAGCCGTACAATGGGGATTCGGGAGTTTTGCCCCAGATATACCTCGCAATATTGTGCAATGGTGTCCCGTGGCGCAAGTCCCAGTTCTTTGGATATGTTGTAGAGATCTTTGGGATTCAGGAGAATATCCTCCCGGTTGATGCAGCATTTCCCGCACTGCTTGCAGTGAAAACGAAAATGCTCATCCGTTCCGATACACATCTCGTCGTAGTGCTCCACAATGTGTTGTAATCTTTGATCCATTTTACTTCTCCTTTTCATAGAATAATCGTCGGTTTGTGTTGGTTATGGCTGCTCCGCCAACAGGGACAGTGCGGCCTTGAGCTGTTGAAGATTTTTTGCATATTGCTTTAGGAACGGCTGATCTAAGTCGAAATCCGAATACTTATATCGCCAGAACAGGAGCATCGCCTGTTGCCGATGGAATTCGGGTATCCGACGCATGAGTCGTGCAATATCCCGAGCAGAACCAATATCCATTCTGAGAAACGCTTTGTCTTCCTCGGTAAACCGCCGTTTCATCCATGCCTTTACATGAACGGCCGGGCCTTTGAAATGGTGTTCCTTTTCGCGGCTCACCAGATATTCCGGGAGGCCGTCATCTCCGATACCGGCAACGAATGGATAGATCCGGCAGGTTCTTGGTTTTGCCGCATGGACCATACACCGATTCTCTTTCAGAAAAATGCAGGCGTCGTCAACACCTGTAACTTTCAGCATGAGCATGAAATACCCACATTCGTCCAGTAGGGCAAGTTCGGTATACCGCGCAACAAAGTCGTCCATGCAAATGATTCCCTTGTCCCTTTCCCGCAGCAGCCTTGTCAGCCGGAATACATCCGGACTTTCCAAGGGAACGCTTTGCCGGACATGGCGGCAGCACTCGCCGCAGCAGGCGCAGTGAAAGGGGACCCTCTCGCGAGGAGAGATTCTGTGCGTTGTTGATAAGACTTCTTCGATGTTCATTGTGATATTCTCCTTTTAGGACACAGGAGGCGCCGATAATTCGACGCCTCCTGTTTGTGCTGTAAAGCCTGATTTATTTTTGTGCTCAGCGTTTGGTTTACCCCTTTTCAAAGCGAATCCGCTTGAACCCGATTGGCTCACAGTAATAGAACTCACTTTCTCCTGATGCAAGAAATATTTCCACCACATCGGAGACCGAGAGCGACCGCCCTTTGTAACCGGAAGGGTGCTCCATGTTGAAAACATAGAAGATATCCTCCAGTGTTTGCGCAGAAACTTCTCCGGCAAAAACGCAGTCGTAAAGCTCTACAGGAACTCGACCATTACTGACCGATATGATGTGATTCAGGCTCTGAAACGCAAGACGGTTCTCATCGCGCTCTATCGCAATCTGGTATATGGCAATTTTCACGACAATGCACCTTCTCTCTCATACAGATCCTCTGTGTCCATGCTCTGCAGTCGATATGGTTCTTCGCACTGTGGGTCTTCCGGAAAGCGATTCTGCCGATCCGGTATGACTGCACGCAGCACATTGCGTCCCGTTTCCCGAAATTCATCCAGACGGATATCGCAGTCGGCATAGATGCCGGATACATACCTACCGGCCTGAAAGCGTTCTCCTTCCTGAACCCTAAGCCCCAATGTGTTGAGGATCCTTCCGATTTCACGGGGAGGAAGACTCAGGATCACTTGAAAATCCGGGTGGCCATATTTCTCCATGCCATGAGTATGCGCATTGCAGGTATAGGGCAGGAATCCTTTTTCCTCCTTCCCACACTCGTCACAGGCTCCGTTTGCTACAAGATGGATGATCCAGTCGATATTGTTGTTCATACTGCACCTCATACTTTCTGAATGGAATACACGCTATTGCGCGTTTCAATCACGGTAGCTTCTTGTGTGTCTGCCAGAATAGCACAGACTGCGGAAGTCCTTCGGCATCCGTCAGCCTCCTGAATATATGCCGGCAAGCCGATATGTACCGGGTACAGAAGCTTTCCTGTCAGACAGATCTCGGGTTTAACCGCATCAGGCATCCTCTTCGCCTCCTTCCAGAATGCGGCACATCTCGCGCATGGCATCCGTCAGGTCGGCAGAGAAATCTTCCCAGTCTGACAGAAAGGTAGTAAGCGATGCCGGATCGTGAAATACAGCGTCATCCAATACCAGGATTTCATAGTCTTCCTCGCCCATACTGTTGTAGGGTAGACTCAGATAGCCGTCTTTTGTGGCCAGGATAAACGCACCGGCATGGATCCCGTCGCTGATGGGATAGCGCCAGCACAGCTCATTTCCGTGTGCGGCATAATAGCGCAGCCGGATATCGCTGAGCGTGCAGTCGGTACAGCCGTTTTCTTTCAGATATTCCAGAACCTCTCTGGCCGACATCAGCGCATCCGCGGGGATCTTTCTTAAAAGGCCACTCATCGTGTAAGGCTGTGTTTCTGCGCTGGCAAAACCGATCAGCCAGAGTGCATCGTCCTCGACCATCTCACACTTCCAGTCCGCCTGTAAAGCGGCCTTCAAAAGAAGTGAGCCAAGTGTCATGCCGAAACCGTGTACGGCCTCTGAATCCTCCGGCAGAGTTTCCATGCGGGTCTCCGCGTCTGCTTGTACAGCATCCAGCAGCCGATTCAGATCAGCAACCGAAAACAGCCCATGCAGTGCACGGGCGCCCCAGTATCCTTGATCCTCCGGCCACACACGCAGAAGAAACCTTCGGCCCAGAACAGCCTTGATCTGATCTGACAGCAGCTTTGCGATATCATCCCACGCAAGTCGGTAGGCTTCATATGCCTGGCTTTTATCAATCACCTTTTCCATACTCTGTTTCCCTTTCCGGCCGATATGGCCCATAGTACTGTGTGTCCTCCGCATCGGAGTTGTAGACGCCGATGCAAAGCTCGTGGCAGGGGCTGTGCTCCGAGTTGTATTCCGCAAAGCATACGAGTTCCTCCGGCTCACCATCCCGCAGTAGATACAGATTGATGGCCGGATAGGTCGTATCTGCATAAGCGACGGCTCGAAGATGTGTGCCGTCCGGCAGAGGCAGTGTGATGTGCGGATACGAAACGGTGTCCGGCATCGGTGCTTGCGAAAGAGAGAACCGATTTTGTCCCGGTCTCCCGTTTTCGGAGAATCGCTTTCTCGCCTGATCCAGTTCGACCTGCAGCGCTGTGAAGATCTGCTCAATGGCGCTGTCGTCATAGGCGTAGGTATTCGTCCCGGAACAGTTACCGAGAAGCCGCATCATCCGGATAAGTTTGTTGACGCGCGCCTCCGCTACACGGCGGAAATGGGCCTCTTTGGTTTCCTTCATTTTGCACCCCCCTTATTTTCTACGCATTTTACTATAAATGCGCATTTACACGAGGAGAAAAACGCCTGATTGGCTGTCAGATACTTTTGTGCTTCGACTTCTGTTTTGAATTTTTTTATGCACTCTGCCTGTGCGATCAGTGTCGCCCAGACACGGCGGCTGCTGCGCTTAACAAAGAAGCCTTGTTCAGACTGCAGGACATAGTAGCGGTCAAGCGTACCAAAATCAAACGGTTGCTTCCTGCTGGATACTTTCGGATAGAAGATATGTCGGTCATCAGCAAAACCAATACCGATATGATCGCCCTCCCGTTGTTTCAGCAAAGCCAACAGTTCCGCAGTCGAAGATATAGATGCCTTTGACCAGTTCCGGCCATAGTCGATGGTGACAACGGAATTACCATATGCGCGGTATTCCTCAACTGTATGGGCAGACTTGAGGCCGGCCAGTATCCAGCGGCCGAATTCACCCACCTCGAATGCACGGTTTCTGCTTTTACATGTCCCACCGCGATTTTCCGTGTTGGCGGCCTCATGCGCAGCTGCGATCTGATTTATTTCCCCCGCCGTGAAGAGCAGGCGGCCAGAAAAAGGATAGCTGAGGATCGACCAGTGCCGTTCCGGGATCTCACGGCCGCGGCTGTCAAAGTCGTAGCAGTTGGAGGATCCATGATTGAAGATCGGAACAAATCGATCACCCACCCGAATAAAGGCTTTTGCATAGAAAATTTCACTGCTCATATGCCTGCCCTCCTCACAGAAAACGGATCTCCAGCGCGGTGATCTCGCCGTTTTGCTTATAGGCATATACGCCATAGCATCCGTCGCCGTACCCGGACGAGCTATAGAAGCCGTCCGCTGTCAGCCATACATCGCCATGACGGATCCTGTCGCAAAATGTGCTCCATTCCTTGTCGCTGTAATCCGGCTTATTGTGGAAGAAGCCTGCCAATCCGGCGTCCATGCCAATACTTCCGATCTTCTCCATGTCTTTCTGACGCGGGATGTCGCCGTTTCGGTAGATCCCGATCACGCCGACCATCACATATGAATACGGCGTGCCGTCCTCATACTTTCCTTTATCGGTATAACGCCAGACATAGCAGACGTATTCGCCTTCGCTGATCTTCACATTGTTCATCCGGCACCAGACATCTTTGTCGTAACAGGGATCGGTGATATCCACGCTGCCGTGAAAATCCATTACCCCAATTTTCTTTCTCCTCATTGTGTGTCCTCCTCTGTATGAGAATCTACGAGAAACAATTTGCCCTCCGCAGAGAAATCACAGTTGGAACAGCTCCAAATATCCATTTCGTCAGGATAGTGCGTGACCTCAACGCACTCATTCAACGCTTCCAGAAAAGTGCCGTTGCAGTCGATTTTCCAATCCTGCGTAACATGTGCTGTGACCTCGAAGCTCTTGGCTCCGCAGACAGGACAACGGTATTTGTGGTTTGTCATCTTGATTTTCTCCTGAGACCGGAAACGGAGCAGGTAATCCCTGCTCCGCAACCGTTGCGCCGCCTTCCATTCAGGCCAGCATGTCCTCGAATTCCTGTTCAGTCAGCGTTTTTACGCCCAGCTGCTGTGCTTTGGTCAGCTTGCTGCCGGCTTTTTCGCCAACGATCAGATAATCGGTTTTCTTACTCACGGCACCGGACGGATGGGCGCCCAGAGAAATCAGCTTCTCCTGGATGCCGTCACGGGTGTAATGCTCCAGCTTTCCGGTAGCAACGACGGTCTTGCCTGCGAAGGGGTTATTCATGGTGGTTTCCATAGTCAAATTCTCCTTTGTTTCAAATTGAATTTTTCTCAGCAGCGGACGCCAGAGCTTTGCCTCCTGAGCATCCGCATACCAGGTATAAATGTTGTTGTGCATGGTCTCGCCAAAATCCGGCAGCTGTGTGAAATCGAAGCCGTTGAGAATTGCCGCCTCAAACTCAGCCCATGAGCCATGGAAATAGCGATCCAGATCCCGGCCCGCATGGCGCCCGACCATCGGGATACCGAGACCGGCGATAAACTTTGCCAACGTGCAGCGGCGGCTCTTTTCAATTGCCGCCTGCAGTCGGTCAAAGGATCGCTCGCCGAAACCCTCGGTGCGTACAATATCCTCACGGTGTTGCTCCAGCTCGTATAAGTCTCCGAAATTTCGCACCCAGCCGTGACCGATGAGCTTCTCCAGCGTTGTTGCTGAAAGTCCTTCGATATTCATGCGGGTCTTTTCACAGAAATGCGCAAACTTCTGCACCAGCTTGGCTGCACAGTGCGGATTACCGCAATATAGCTGCCGCGTGCCGCCCGATGTGTACTTTACCGTTAGCGGTTTGCCACAGCAGGGGCAGGTCATGGGCAGCATATAGGTGTTGCTCTGCGTTTTATTGTCCGCAATCTGCGGAATGATCATGTTCGCCTTATACACGCTGATCTCGTCACCGATGCCAAACTGAAACTCATCGAAGATATCAAGGTTGTGCAGGTAAGCGCGGCTGACGAGTGTACCGTCAATACTGATCGGATCGAACAGACCGGTGATGCTTACCATACCGGTTCTGGTCGTGGCCAACTCCACGCCGCGAAAACGCGTGCTATAGAGTTCATCGGCCCACTTGAGCGCAATCAGGCGATTCTCGTGATGTCCGGTTGCTCCAAGGCTTTTGCCATAGCGGAGGTCTTCATATTCCATGACGAGACCATCCACCGGATATGCGAAGTCTTTGGGTTCCATGCCGGCGACTGTATCTCGGATGTCCTGCCCGCTGTGCCCGGCATCCAAAAAGATATACGGCACAACCGAGAAACCGCTGCGCTGCAGAAATTGCTGCTGCGCAAGCTTGCTCTCAGGTTCCAGATGGTCGCTGACCAGTTCGAAAGCCCAGAACTCCAACCGGCGTTTGCTTGCCTCACCGGCGTCAAGCTTTCGCGTGCTGCCGGAGGCCAGATTCCGCGGATGGGTATAGGGCTCCTCCAGACTGGCATTGATTCTGTGGAAGCTCTCCCATGAGATGACGCCCTCTCCGCGCACCTCAAACGATTCCTTCGTGGGGATCGTCAAGGGCACATTTCGGAAGGTGCGCACCGTGTGGGTCACATCCTCGCCGATGATACCCTCGCGGCCGCGGGTGATGGCCTGCTTCAGTTTTCCGTACTCATACCGCAAAACCAGCGTAAGCCCGTCCATCTTCCAGGTCAGCAGAACAGCACGCCCTGCTGCAAACCGGATCAGATCCTCAATGGACTTCGTCTTGCCTGCGGACAGCATGGGCTTTGTATGCCGCACCTCCGCCAGGCTTTCCAAAATCTCTCCGGAAACCTTCTGCGTCGGCGAGCCGGAAAGCACCAGCCCGGTATCATGCTCCAAAGAGGCGAGCTCCTCTGTCAGTCGGTCATATTCCAGATCCGTCATAATAGGAGCGTCATTTTTGTAGTAGGCGATGTCCGCCTCTGTGAGCCGCTCGATCAGTTCGCGCATCCGTTCCAGATTGGTATTGTTCTTTTTTCGCATAATGCTTCTCCTTTCTGTTAATAGATTTTGCTGAGATACTGCCGGACAGTCTGAAGCCGATCCTGTGCGGCATTCTCTGCGTCAGGGTCGGCTCCGTTAAAATCCATGTCCAGGATCTCAACATCGAATTTGTAAGGGCAGGCTCCGAATACTTCCCAAACCATTCCGTCCTTGACAACGATGACGACTTTATCCGTTCCCATCACCCCCTTCCTTAGGATGAGCGCATGAGTGGACCGGCATCCAATCACCGCATTTCCGGCAGTACAGCTTACCATTGCTTCTGTCACGGATATTTTTGAACTGCGTTCCTGTCATTTCGTGGCGTTTTCCGCAGCCGGAACACTTGAGCCAAAGAATCTCTGCATTGCAAAGCACTTCAGGGCGATATTTCCGGTTGAAAGGAATAAAATCGCACCACGCCGGATTGTCCGGCAGCCGCGCCATATGCAAACTCAGCACATCCAGTTCAAACTGAGAAGGACTTTGTTCCCAATGGCTTTGTTCTCTTTCCCATGCGAAAAGCTGCTGATATAGCTCCTGCTCGCCGGATTGCCGGATCAGTTGTTTTGCCAGCCGGGTCCATTCGGCTTCCGGCAGATCTCCGATATCGGTCATCACGCCGTGCCGATAGCCGAACACCTTATCTCGGCCTTCGCCGGAGATGAGGTAGCTCCGTCCGGTATAGTAGTGAACACGCAGATCCGCAAAGGTCAACGCATGCTCGGTATTCCCGATATTATCCATCTGCATCACCTCACAACGCGAGTCTGCGGCTTTCCTCCGGAAGCACCTGCTTAAAAAGCTCCATATACCGCTGAAAGCCCTCTACGGTCAGCGGCCCTTTCAGGGATGTTTCGCTCCAACAGATGAGTTCTTCCTCCGGGACACTGTAAGCAGCTGGGATAAATCCGGCTCCGTCATAGTACGGACAATTGGGTCGGATTAGCTTTTGCATCTCCGCCTTGGTTGTGGCGGAAACTATCATCTGGCATTTCTTGTCTGCAATGGCATAGAGCAGCTTCGGCATATAGCCAAGCTGCCGGTAATAATACAGATACCGCTGAAGCTCGCTAACGGCTCCAAGGCGGAGCTTTTTGACTCGTCCAGGCGTAACCACAAGTGTACCGGCAGCCTTTATGGATTCCAATAACAGCAGCAGGCACTGCTCGCTGCCCGTAGTTTCAAACGCAATATCTGCCCCAGCACCGCCGGTAAGCCGATATATTTCAGCAACGACATCATCCTTGCCGGGCTCGAGAAGGATGTCTGCTCCCGCCCGCAATGCATACTCCTGTCTGACGCTCTTGCGCTGAACGACAATGATTTTTTCCGCGCCAAGGGCTTTGAGGCACTCTATCAAAATGGTTTTCCCCTCATCTTTTAGCGACAGAAATAACTTACGCATATCTTGAACTCCTATATTGTCTAAGCCGTTCATTGGCTCATCTAATATGAGTATTGACGGATCCTCCATAATCGATTGAGCAATTCCCAAACGTTGTCTCATGCCAAGAGAAAATTTTCCTACTCTTTTTTTATCTGCGGGATCTAATCCTACCATGCGAATACAGTCTTTTACCCGTTTTTTATCGACTTTTTTCCTGATTGAAGCCAGCAACCACAGGTTGTCAAACGCGCTATAATTAGACAGAAATCCGGGGGATTCAATAATTATGCCTATACTTGAAACTGTCTGCTTATCCACAGGCTTCCCCTCAATTAGAATTTTTCCGCTCGAAACAGGCATAAGGCCTACAATACACTTAAACAGTACGGTTTTACCCGAGCCATTTCGGCCTATGATCCCATAAATTTTACCACGTTCAAAATCGAAATTAACACAATGTAACGCTTCTTCTTCACCAAAGCGCTTTGTTACATTAATAACCTTAATAATGGGGTCTGACATAGTTAAAAATCCTTTCTAAGCCAAAGTATGAGCAACGGATAGGTTCTTTTTATGTATTACAACAAAAGCGGCACAAGTAAATATTCCTATCATTGCTGACAAAATATAAATTGAATACCCGGGAGTTATGTTTACATTGTCAAAATAAGCAATATTTGATAGGGATATTGGAGAAAAGCGAAGCCATTGGGCTGATAAAAAGTTGGCTATAAAGTAGTTGAACATGGTGATAGTACAGCAGATAATAGAACCTGAAGAATGACCAATGCTCATATTAAATACAAACATTATCAATCCAATCAAACTGCACATCATCCAGTTTAGCAGCAGACTAAGTCCCATAACTGGCACTGGTGAAAAAGAGTAAATAATTCGTTGATATAAGGCAAATGGGATGTTATAAACAGAAGCAGCATCGGTCAAAGAAATTGTACCTATTGCTTTTCCCCATTCTACTGTCCATTCAATACGATTTACAAATGGCAACAGCGTTAGCAACACAATAAACAGAACAAGCATTGCACTTGCCATAAAAATATAAAGAATTTGTCCCGCTGCCCATAGGTGTCTACCGGACCGGATAATAACATAAGGAGCAGACCCATCAATAAACGGAGCATCGGAAAAGAGAAATGCAGAGCATAGTATAATTGCAACTTGGGTATATAAGTCTGTGCTAATAAATGGAAATAACCACGGCGAAATTGCAATTCCCACATCACGGAGAAACGCACGGATCGGCAGAACACACCACAGTATTGTTATAACCAAAAATATGATGATAGTGAGAATCCTTGGGTTGTTGGGCCACTTCCTTATGTTTCGTACAAAGAATGTAAATGTTTTTCCGCCTACAAACACAGAAAAGTTCCTTATGAAGAAGACAAAAGAAAATTTATCTACACTGGAATTGACAGTGATTTATTTTTCTTTGTGGAGAAGATGGCTGTATGTTTATTTTCTTAATTCATCACTTGACATTGTGGCAAAGAAACGAGCATTTTTTGCAATAATATGCGCATTGTTGTGCATTGTATTGCATCGAAGTATCCGATATGATGGATTTACAGTAAATAAGCATGAAAAGGAGCGCACACATGAACGCAGCGGAACTGATCGAATATATCCGCACTGCCGAAAAGAAAACGCCAGTCAAGGTCTACATTTGGGAGCGTTTTCCGACGAGCTTTCCGAATGCCAAGGTCTTTCCGGCCGGGGACGGGGCAAAAATCGTATTTGGCGACTGGCGGGATATCGGCCCCGCCGTCCAGGCGCAGCAGGATGCCATTGCCGATATCGTGATCGAAAGCAGCTGCCGCAATTCAGCCGTTCCTCTGCTGGACACGAAGGGGCTGAACGCCCGGATCGAGCCAGGTGCCATCATTCGAGAGCAGGTCGAGATCGGGGAGGGAGCCGTCATCATGATGGGCGCCATCCTCAACATCGGCGCAAGCGTGGGCGCAGGAACCATGATCGACATGGGCGCGGTGCTCGGAGGCCGCGCAACGGTCGGCGCACGCTGCCACATCGGCGCAGGCGCAGTGCTGGCCGGGGTGATCGAGCCTGCAAGCGCGACGCCCGTCGTCGTGGAGGATGAGGTGCTCATCGGGGCGAACGCAGTGGTGATTGAGGGCTGCCGCATCGGCAGGGGCGCAGTCGTTGCGGCGGGCGCGGTCGTCATCTCGGACGTACCGCCCGACACCGTGGTTGCCGGATGCCCCGCGCGTATCATCAAGCGTAAGGATGAGACCTCCGCCGCCAAGACGGCGCTGGTGGACGCCCTGCGGGAGCTTTGAGCCGCAGGCGCATGACATTCAAACACGCACAAGAAAGGGTTTCAGATATGCAAACGCTCACCCCCATGACAGTGGACAGACGCGCCCTGCACCGCATCCCCGAGCTGGGCGACGAGCTGCCCAAGACCATGGACTATGTACAAGATGTCCTCGGCACGCTCGACTGCGAGGTGCTTTTCCCACTTGACAGCGCTGTGTGCGCTTATTTTGACTTCGGAGCGGCGGATACGCTGGCATTTCGCGCGGAAATGGACGCGCTGCCCATCGCGGAGCGGACGGGGCTGCCGTTTGCCTCCCAGCACAACGGAAAAATGCACGCCTGCGGACACGACGGGCACATGGCGATGGTGCTGGAGCTTGGCCGCAGGATCCGCACGAAGCAGGCGCTTCCGCACAACATTCTGCTGCTGTTTCAGCCCGCCGAGGAAACAACCGGCGGCGCCAGACGGCTTTGCGAAACAGGGGTCTTGGAGCGTCTGCGCGTCAAAGCCGTATTTGCCCTGCACCTCTGGCCGGGTCTTTCTGCCGGGATGATCGCCGGTTTGCCCGGCGCCATGATGGCGCGCTCGGCCGAGGTGACGTTCACCGCCGAGGGGCGCTGCGCACATTTCTGCTCCGCCGCCTCCGGCCGTGACGCACTTGCAGCCTGCGTGGCGTTTTACAGCCGCGCCGCGGCATTGCCGCTTCCGCAGGCTCCGCAAAGTCTGCTCGGCTTCGGGCGCATGGAGGCCGGAAGCGTCCGCAATGCAGTTGCCGGAAGCGCGCGTCTGGAGGGCAGTCTGCGCGCGCTCGATGATGCTGCGTTTTGCAGCATCCGGGAGGCGCTGGAGACGATCAGCCGCCATGTCGCGCAAACCAGCGGCTGTGCGGCCGCCGTCCATTTCAGCGAGGGCTACCCCGCTGTTGTGAATCCGCCCGATCTGCTCCGCACGGCTTCTGCGCTATTTCCCATCGAGGCGCTGACCGCGCCAACCATGGCAAGCGACGATTTTTCATACTATCAGCGGCGGCTTCCCGGCCTGTTTCTGTTTTTGGGCTGCGGCGAGACATCGGCGCTGCACACGGCGGCGTTCGATTTTGACGAGCGCGTGCTTGAGGCCGGCGTGCGCTATTTTGAGACAGTTGCAGGAGGCGCAGTATGGTAGACAGGCTCTGCACATCGCTCGGCGGGCTCTCTTTGAGCGCCATTCGCCGCTATACCGCCCTCGCCGCAGAGCGTGAGGACTGCATCGTGCTGACCATCGGCGAGCCGGATCTTCCCACGCCCGCACCCATATGCGAGGCCGCTGTCCGCGCACTTGCAGGCGGCAGCACCCACTACACCGCAAACCAGGGCAGCGCTTCGCTCCGTGCGAAACTCGCCGCCTATGAGGCAAAAACGCGCCAGCTTGACTACGGACCGGACGAGATCCTCGTCACCGCCGGTGCAACGGAAGCCATTTACTGCGCGCTGACCGGCGTCCTCGACCCCGGCGACGAGGTCGTGATCCCGACGCCCGCCTTCGGGCTTTACGAGACCGTGACACGCCTCGCAGGCGCTGTTCCCGTGTATCTGGACACCGCCCGGACGGGCTTTCAGCTGACATATGAAGCGCTGTCCGCCGCCATCACGCCGCGGACAAAGGCGCTCGTGCTCAACAGCCCGAACAATCCAACCGGCGCGGTATATACGGAAGCCTCCCTTGCGGCCGTCTGCCGCGCAGTCGGAGACAGGCCCATCTTTATACTCTGCGACGACGTTTACCGCGGGCTGTGCATGCGGCCCTGTCCGGATCCTGCGGCTCTGCCCGGCCTGCGGGAGCGGCTTTTGATCGCCCAGAGCTTTTCAAAGCCGTGGGCGATGACGGGCTGGCGCATTGGATATCTCATGGGCAGCGCGCCGGTCATCCGAAAGCTCACTGCACTCCACGGGCATATTCTGACCTGCGCGCCCAGCATGCTCCAGGCCGCCTGTGAGACGGCGCTGGAAACCGACACGGCGCCAATGCGCGAGACCTACGCAAAAAGACGGGCGCTGGTGCTGCGCCGCCTCCATGCGATGGGGCTGTGCTGCCCCGTCCCGGAGGGCGCGCTTTATGCCTTCTCGGATATCCGAGCCTTCGGCCTTCGCTCCGAGGAGTTCTGCCTTCGTCTGATCGCGGAGGCCGGGGTCGCAGCAGTACCCGGAAGCTGCTTCGGAACAGAAGGGCATATCCGCATATCCTACTGCTGCGGCGAGCAGACGCTCGAACGCGGCATGGATCGTCTCGAGGCATTTCTGGAAAAGCTCAAACAGGAAAGAAGAACTTGACGACCTACAGAAACAGGAGGTAGCTCAAATGAAACAGAAAACACTTTTCCGCGGCATCGCCACAGCGCTTGCCACCCCGATGACATCTTCCGGCGCCATCGACTATGACGCCTACGGCAGACTCATAGACTGGCAGATCGAAAGCGGCGTCGCCGGGCTTGTCACCTGCGGCACAACGGGCGAGGCGTCCACAATGACCGCCGAGGAGCACCGCCAGACGATCGCCTTTGCCGTAAAGCGGGCCGCCGGGCGCGTGCCGGTCATCGCAGGCACCGGCGCAAACTGCACCGAAAAAGCCGTCGAGCTGACGCGGTTTGCCTGCGCCGCCGGAGCAGATGCCTGTCTGGTGGTGACGCCCTACTACAATAAGGCCACGCAGCGCGGGCTGATCGCCCACTATACCGCCATCGCGGACGCATCGGACAGGCCCGTGATCCTCTATAACGTTCACTCCCGCACGGGCTGCAACCTGCTGCCAGAGACCTGCGTCGCACTTGCAGCGCATCCGCGCATCGCCGCCGTAAAGGAGGCAAGCGGAAACCTCTCGCAGATCGTATCGCTGTTTCACAGGGCAGCGGCGCGTCTGGACGTCTATTCCGGCAACGACGATCAGATCGTGCCGATTCTCGCCATGGGCGGCGAGGGCTGCATCTCCGTACTCTCCAATGTGCTGCCCAGGGAGGCGGTTCAGCTGTGCGAGCTGTTCTTCTCCGGGGATGTGCGCGGCGCTGCGGCGCTCCAGTGCCGTCTGTTGCCCGTCATTGACGCGCTGTTTTCCGAGGTCAATCCCATTCCGGTCAAGGCGGCGCTGGCAAAAATGGGCTACGGCACCGACACGCTGCGTCTGCCGCTCACCCCGATGGAGGAAGGAAGCCGGGCCGTCCTTCTGAACGCGCTCGAAGCATGGGGTGTTTGAGATGACAAGGATCCTTCTGCACGGAGCAAACGGCGCGATGGGCAGAGCGCTTCGTACGCTGCTGGACGCCGGATTTGCGGACTGCACCGCAGGACCCATGGTCAGCCGCAGCGGAAACGGCGCGTTTGCGTCCTTTTCTGAGATCCGGGAATCTGCCGACGTCGTGCTCGACTTTTCCTTTCACACCGCGACCGAAAGCGCGCTTGACTTTGCGCTGGAGCACGGCCTTCCCATCGTGATTGGCACCACCGGACACACGCAGCAGGAGCGCGCGCATCGAGCGCGGCTCAGAGCATATCCCCGTCTTTTTTTCCGGCAACATGAGTCTCGGCATTGCGGCGCTCCGCAGCCTTGTGCGCGAGGCCGCGCGCCTGTTCCCGGAGGCGGAGATTGAGATCGTGGAGACGCATCACAGCCGCAAGGCGGACGCTCCGAGCGGCACGGCGCGTATGCTCGCCGCCGCCGTTCAAAAAGAGCGCCCGGAGGCAGCGCTTGTGTGCGGCCGCAGCGGTTTTTCACCGCGAACTCACAGCGAGATCGGCATATCCTCCATCCGCCTCGGCAATGTGACCGGCATCCATGAGGTGCTGATCTCGAACGGAGCCGAAACGCTGAGTCTGAAGCACGAGGCGCATGACCGGCGGCTGTTCGCAGAGGGTGCGCTGCGGGCTGCCGTCTTCCTCTGCGGCAGGCAGCCCGGTCTTTACGATATGGACGATCTTTTGAAGGGAGACGCCCTATGAAAACAGCAAAATTCGGCGGCACATCTCTGGCAGACGCAGCCCGCTTCCGGCAGGTAAAGCGCATCGTATCGGCAGACCCGGAGCTGCGCTTTGTCGTGGTCTCCGCCCCGGGAAAGCGCTCTGCGGAGGACAAAAAGGTGACGGATCTGCTGTATGACTGCCATGCCGCTGTAAAAACAGGCGCAGACCCCGAGACTGCCTTTGCACCTGTCGCTGCGAGGTTCCGGCAGATCGCGCAGAAGCTCCGTCTCGGCATCGATCTGGAGGCGGAACTCCGGCAGATCGAAAAGGACCTGCGCTCCGGCGCGTCTGCTGCATACTGCGCCAGCCGCGGCGAATATCTCAGCGGGCGGATGCTGGCAGCCCTGCTGGGCTGGCCGTTTCTCGACCCGGCGGAGCTGCACTTCTTTGACGCTGACGGCGTCCCGCAGCACAAGCTGGCGGAGCAGGCGCTAATGCGCAGGCTCCGCGACATGGAGCGTGCCGTCATGCCCGGCTTCTACGGCGGCGGCGCGGACGGCCGCATCCACACGCTGCCGCGCGGCGGCTCGGATATCTCCGGAGCGCTGCTGGCAAGCGCCTCCGGGTCGGATGCCTACGAAAACTGGACGGACGTGCCCGGCATTTTCCGCGCCGATCCTGCGATCGTGCCCAGCGCAAGGGCGATTCCCGCCATGGCCTATGACGAGGTACGGGAGCTTGCGTATATGGGCGCCAACGTGCTGCACGAGAACGCGGTGACGCCAGCCCGGCGTATGGGCATTCCCATTCACATCCGCTCTACGATGCAGCCGGACGCGCCCGGCACCCTCGTCTCCTCGCAGAGCCCTCCCTCCGCCTGTCCCGTCACGGGAATCGCGGGGCGCAAGGGCTACTGCTCCATACAGGTGGAGAAGGAAAACATGAACAGCGCCGTAGGCTACTGCCGCAGGATCCTCTCGGTGCTCGAAACGCACGAGATCCCCTTTGACCACATCGCAACGGGGCTTGGCAGCATCTCGTTCATCGCCCCGGCCGCGGCGGTCTCCGCCTGCCGCGAGGCGCTTTTGTCGGACATTTCCGCCGCCGTCCGCCCGAACAGCATCTGCGTTGCAGACGGGCTTGCCATGGTGTCCATCGTCGGACGGGACATGGTGGGAAAGCCGGGCGTCTCCGGCCGTCTGCTCTGTGCGCTCGGACGCGCCGGCATCAACGTGCGGATGATCGTGCAGGGTACGCGCGAGATCAACATCACCGTTGGCATCAGCGAGCCGGAATATGAAAAAGCCGTGTACGCGGTGCACGGTGAATTCTTCCCGGAAGCGCCCCAGTGAGCCTTTGATCGCGCTCCTTCTTCGGTTCTGTTGACCTTGTTCCTTCCCCGGCGCGCCTCAGCCCGCCTTTTCTGATATCCTGTTGCGGAGCGCAGAAGCGCTCCGCTTTGTCCGATGCAGAAAAAGCGGTCGGCAGCGTTCAACTGCCAACCACCAAAAAAGCGGGGCAGTTCATCGCGCCCAAGGCCGCTTTTTGTGTCCTGTTTTATGAAAAAGACATCTCTTCCGCGCCTCGCGTCAGGCGGGACAACGCACAGACCGCGTACATATAGCCTGCAAGGATCAGCGGTG
>OIZL01000349.1_pt1 | contig 36078 bp, 32 predicted proteins | sample 1588541 | NCBI WGS metagenome assembly OIZL01 (sample SAMN03283285) | human gut metagenome | biome: human-associated habitat; material: feces | host: Homo sapiens | place: Peru | collected 2012 | reverse complement strand
CCGGATTAAACATAAGGGGCTGCGGCCCCTTATCAACCCTGGGGTTTTTTGACAGGCTGCGCCGCCTGCGCGGCATTTTTTATTTGACTTTTATCCTGCGTGAATATAGACTAAAACATTATAGTTTTGCTGTTTTTGCAATAAATTTTTATTATATAGCGGGGAATTATTATGGACAATCTGACTGAAAGCTTCGGCGAGCTGGTGTTCAGCGACCGCGCCATGTCGGAGCGCATGAGCGGCGAGGCTTACGCCGCCCTCAAGGACGCTATCCGCTCCGGAGAACCACTGGACATAAACGTGGCAAACGCAGTGGCAGACGCAATGAAGGCATGGGCGCTGGAAAAGGGCGCCACCCACTACACCCACTGGTTCCAGCCTCTCACCGGCGTTACCGCAGAAAAGCACGAGGGCTTCCTTGGCTGCGGCCGGGATGGCAGTGCCATCATAGAGTTTTCCGGCAAGGAGCTCATAATGAGCGAGCCTGACGCCTCAAGCTTCCCCTCAGGCGGCCTCAGGCCCACCTTTGAGGCCAGAGGCTACACCGCATGGGATCCCACCAGCCACGCATTCATAAAGGACGCCACGCTGTGCATACCCACTCTGTTCTTCTCTTACGGCGGAGACGCTCTGGATAAAAAGACCCCTCTGCTGCGCTCCATGGACCTCATCAACCGGGAATGCCTTCGCATACTCAAGCTGTTCGGCCACGAGGATGTGAAGAAGGTCATATCCACCTCCGGCGCAGAGCAGGAGTATTTCCTTGTGGAAAAGTCCCTTTACGACCAGAGGCCGGATCTCGTCCTCTGCTCCCGCACCCTCTTTGGGGCAAAATCCCCGAAGGGGCAGGAGATGGACGATCACTATTATGGCGCCATATCCCCCCGGGTAAGCTATTTCATGCGGGATCTTGACACCGAGCTTTGGCAGCTGGGCGTATTCGCCAAGACGGAGCACAAGGAAGTGGCTCCCGGCCAGTACGAGCTGGCGCCGGTATTTGCAGACTCCAACACCGCTACGGACCACAACCAGCTGGTGATGGAAATAATGAAAAAGACCGCACTCCGCCACGGCATGGTATGCCTGCTGCACGAGAAGCCCTTCGCCGGGCTCAACGGTTCCGGAAAGCACAACAACTGGTCGCTTTCCACGGATACCGGCATGAATTTGCTGGCCCCCGGCAAATCCCCCAAGGATAATCTGCAGTTTTTGCTTTTCCTTGCGGCCATAATAAAGGCTGTCGACGAGCATCAGGATCTCCTGCGCGTTTGCTGCGCTGCCGCCAGCAACGACTGCCGCCTGGGAGGCTTTGAAGCGCCCCCCGCAATAGTCTCCATGTTCCTCGGGGACACCCTCTACGACCTTCTCACCTCAATAGAGCACAAGGAGGAATACGAGGAGGGCGGCGACAGGATACTTGAAAGCGGCGTATGCACGGTGCCGAGGCTCCGCATAGACACCACCGACCGCAACCGCACCTCCCCCTTCGCCTTCACCGGCAACAAGTTCGAGTTTCGAATGCTGGGCAGCAGCCAGAGCATAGCCGACGCCAACACCGTCATAAACACCATAGTGGCGGAGGCCCTGTCGGAATTCGCCGAGCGCCTCGAGAAGGCAGAGGACTTCCGCCGTGAAGCCTTCAGAATAATACGCCACACCATGCGGGATCACAAGCGCATACTGTACAACGGCAACAACTACAGCGAAGAATGGATAAAGGAAGCGGAAAGCCGCGGCCTTGCCCATCTGCCCACCACTGTGGATGCCATGCACTGCTTCATAAGCGAAAAGAACATCTCCCTTTTCACCAGATGGGGCATATATACCGAGCGTGAAATGCGCTCAAGATACGATATATCCCTCGAGAACTACGCAAAGCTCATACGCATCGAGGCCAGCACCATGCTCAGCATGGCACAGCGCAGCATACTCCCCGCCGTAATAGGCTACGAGAGCAAAATCGCCGAGGCCGTATCGGCAAAGGATAGGCTCGGCGTACCCAACGATGCGGAATATGCGCTTTTGAAGGGCCTCTCCGCAGGCGTCAACGCTCTTCACAAGCGCATAGGCGGCCTGTTCGACGCAATAGCCGCAATGCCCAAGGGGAACGGCGAGGCCGCTGAATACTGCCGCGACAAGCTGCTGCCCGCCATGGGTTCCCTGCGTGAGGCGGCAGACGCTCTGGAGACCATCACTGCCAAGGAATACTGGCCCTTCCCCGGCTACGAGGACCTGCTGTTCAATCTCTGATCGCAGCGGATATTACAGTGTCCTTCCATGTGTTTTTTCGCTGGAAGAACACTGTTTTTCTTTGGCGCACATGTGATTTTTTTAACGGCAAAAGCTTAATTATTTTGTATATATTGCGCCGATTTGTTATTTTATAATGTTGACATTCGGGGTTATGAGAATTATTATAAGGTCAGGTGGAGGAAGATGTCCGCCAGCTTTATTATACTCATTTTAAAACATAAATTTCCCTGCTCAGGCGCAGGGCAAATAAGCAATATTTATAAATCGTGGAGGTAACAATTTAATGAACGCTTACATCGAGTCCGTAATCGAAAAGTGCAAAAAGCGCGACGGTAACGAGAAAGAATTCATTCAGACCGTAGAAGAAGTTCTGCGTTCTCTTGAGACCGTTATCGAGCAGCACCCCGAATACGAGAAGGCAGCCCTTCTTGAGCGCCTCGTAGAGCCCGAGCGCACTATCGAGTTCCGCGTTGTTTGGGTAGACGATGCAGGTAAGGTAAACGTAAACCGCGGCTACCGCGTACAGTTCAACAGCGCCATCGGCCCCTACAAGGGCGGCCTGCGCTTCGCTTCCCACGTAAATCTTTCCGTTATGAAGTTCCTCGGCTTCGAGCAGACCTTCAAGAACAGCCTGACCTCTCTGCCCATGGGCGGCGGCAAGGGCGGTTCCGATTTTGATCCCAACGGCAAGAGCGATGCAGAAATCATGCGTTTCTGCCAGGCCTTCATGACCGAGCTCTATCGCCACATCGGTCCCAGCATTGACGTTCCCGCCGGCGATATCGGCGTAGGCGGCCGCGAGATCGGCTATCTGTTCGGCCAGTATAAGCGCATTCGCGGCGCTTACGAGAACGGCGTCCTCACCGGCAAGGGCCTCAGCTACGGCGGCTCCCTGATCCGTCCCGAGGCTACCGGCTTCGGCGCTATCTACTATGTATGCGAAGTCCTCAAGCATGAGCATGACACCATCGAGGGCAAGACCATCATAATGTCCGGCTTCGGCAACGTTGCATGGGGCATCGCCACCAAGGCCTCCCAGCTGGGCGCAAAGGTCGTTACCCTTTCCGGCCCCGACGGCTACTGCTACGATCCCGACGGCATCTGCACCCAGGAAAAGCTGGACTATATGCTGGAGATGCGCGCCTCCGGCCGCAACAAGGCTCAGGACTATGCTGACAAGTTCGGCGTAAAGTTCGTCCCCGGCAAGAAGTCCTGGGAGGTCAAGGGCGACATCTGCATGCCCGCCGCATATCAGAACGAGATCGGTATGCCCGAAGCTGAGCAGATCCTTGCCAACGGCACCAGGTACTACATCGAGGTCGCCAATATGCCCACCACCAATGAAGCTCTGTTCTTCCTTATGGGCAAGGGCCTCGTAGTAGCTCCCTCCAAGGCCGTCAACGCCGGCGGCGTAGCCACCTCCGGTCTGGAAATGAGCCAGAACTCCGAGCGTCTCGCCTGGAAGGCCGAGGAAGTTGATTCCCAGCTCCATCACATCATGACCAACATTCATGCCGCCTCCGCCAAGGCAGCTGAAGAGTGCGGTCTGGGCTACAACCTGGTAGCAGGCGCCAACATCGCCGGCTTCAAGAAGGTTGCAGACGCCATGATGGCTCAGGGCCTTGTCTGATTTAAAGCTTAGCTTTTCGGAGAAGCGGTTTCCCCGCTTCTCCGATTTTTTTACACGCTGCGTTTTTAGTCTGTCGAAAGAATCCCCAGGGTTGTTAAGGGGCCACAGCCCCTTAAGTTTATTCCGGCTTTGGCGACATGTGCGTCAAAACGGATAAAAACCGAAGGTTTTTGTACTTTGCGGGTTTTGCCGCCCGGGAACGGATGTGAGAGGCAAAAACCGAAAAAAACTCGAAAAAGTGGTCTTTAGCCACTTTTTCGAAACTCTGATTAGGAGGTTTTTATGGACAGCTGCTACGTTACACCAAAGGAAGACATGCATAAGGGGGCGTACATCATAGCCGACCCACACAAGGGCTTACGCGACGGGGCGCTGCTTTTTGACGCTGCCCAGGAGGAGCTTGCCAGGAAGGCCGCCATGTACCTCGCCGTCCAAGGGATCGCCCTGCGGCTCATAAGGGTGGACGACTTTGAGCGGTTCATGGCTCAGGAGCAGGAGTATAGGAACAGGCTGTTAGGGGGCTTACCGGCCGCCGTCATCAAAAATGTGAGCTGGGCGGAAGCGCTTGGCATAAATGCAGCCCGGGGCGAAACGCCCGCCGAGCTTGCCAGCGCCGTAAAAGAGGCTATATTGAAGTAGAAGGGCCAAAAGCCCTATTCAATCTTTTTTAATACCTACTTTACCGATTGTACACTTAATCTGCATTTTCTCGCCACATTTTGCTGGTAATATAACAATCACAGAAGGAAAGAACTTGCAGATAGTAACTCCATCCATAAAGATTTCTCCCCCTAAAGCAAAAAGCCGGCTTAGTCCACCGGCTTTTTGTTTTTCCTTTTTTCCGCCCCGTACACGGTTTGTTAATACTTACTTTACCGATCGTACATGAATTCTGCATTTTTCCGCCGCAATCTTCGTGTATTATAATAATCGCAGAAGGGAAACCGCTGCAAGATAATAACTCCATCCATAAGATTTCTCCCCCTAAAGCAAAAAGCCGGCTTAGTCCACCGGCTTTTTGCTTTATTTATTTTTCGTACAGCGGCAGCACCTTATCCGGCGCTATGCCGACCTCCTTCGGGGGGGTGTAATCCTCGCGTCTCTGAAGCGTCGCCCAAAGCGGCTTTTCCTTATCCGGCTGAGAGTCGAACGTGAAGGGCTGCGTCAGCTCGAAGGGGTCCTCTATTGGCTGCCCGCAGACTATAGCATACCTGTTATGGCGTTCCTCCTCATGTATGTCGTGCGCCCGCACTCCTACGGCACAAAGTCCGTCATGCAGCTGGGCGGCGGCAGTAAGGGTAACGCCCCAGTCTACGGCATAAAGCTGGTGCTCTCCCCGTTTCTCCGCCTTTGATATGTTTTTGCAGCCGGTAAGGCTTGCGGCGGCTACGGTATGGGGATCCTCGAAAAGCTCCTTTGTCAGGCGCGGAGGGGTCGTACTTCCTTTATCCATCACAGCGATACTCCGGCAAAGTCTGTATGCCTCGTCCCTGCTGTGCGTAACGAGCAGGACGGGGCCGCCGTAGCTTTTGAGCAGCTCCCGCATCTCCGCCTGAAGCCTCTCCCGAAGGTATGTATCCAGCGCGGAAAACGGCTCGTCCAGCATCAGAAGCCTTGGCTTGTTCACCAGTATCCTGCCCAGCGCCGCCCGCTGCTGCTGGCCGCCTGAAAGCTGGTATGGCCTGTGCTTTTCCAGCCCCTGAAGGCCCATCACGGCTATCATATCGTCCGCCTCTTTCACCCGCTGAGCTTTATCAGGCTGGTTCCTGAGGCCGCAGAGTATATTCTGCCTGAGAGTCATATTGGGAAACAGGGCGTAATTTTGAAAGAGATAACCCACCCTGCGCTGCTGGGGGTGAATGTCTATGCGCTTTCTGCTGTCGTAGAGTACCACGCCGTCCAGCTCTATGTGTCCGCTGTCCGGCCGTTCTATGCCTGCGATGCACTTTAGCGTCATGCTCTTGCCGCAGCCGGAGGAGCCCAGTATGCCCGTGACTCCCTCCCCCGCTTCCAGCTGTGCGGAAAGGCTGAAGGAACCAAGCCGCTTTTTTATGTCAACTATAAGGCTCATGCTCTGCCTCCCTTGGTTCTGCGCTCCAGCATGTTGACTATGAGCAGCACCACGGCGGATATGCCGAGGTTCACCATAACCCAGAAGAAGGCCCCCGCCTCGTCATTCGTCCGCCACAGCTGGTAAACCGTGGTGGATATGGTGGCGGTGCGGCCGGGGGTGTAGCCTATGAGCATGCTTGTTGCGCCATATTCGCCCAGCGCCCGTGCAAAGGCAAGCACCGTGCCCGCCAGTATGCCCTGGCGGCAGTAGGGCATCCTTATGCGCCAGAATATGTATGTGTTCGAGAGGCCGAGGGTCTGTCCGGAATACGCCAGGGTGTCGTCAAAGCTCTCGAAGGCTCCCCTGGCTGTGCGATACATGAGCGGGAACGCCACGACCGCGGCGGCCAGCACGCCGCCATACCACGTCATCACGAACTTGATGCCGTACTGGGCGAGGAATATGCCCAGGGGGCGCTTGGCGCCAAAGACCAGAAGTATGAAATAACCTACTACCGTAGGCGGCAGCACCATTGGCAGAGTCAGTATGACGTCCAGTATGCCCTTTACGGCGCGTGGCAGCCTTGCCACATAATAAGCTGCAAAAATGCCCGCAAAAAACACCAGCACGCAGCTTATTGCGGCTATTCTAAGAGAATTGTAAAGCGGATACCAATCCATAGCTTACGCCACGGAAGCGAAGCCTACCGCCTCGAATACCTTCATGGCTTCATCGGTCTGGAGATATGCCAGAAACTCCTTGGCAGCCTCCTGATTCTTGCTGATATTCAATACGGCGGCGGGATATATGACCTGGCCGCACATTTCCTTGGTGGCGTAATCCACGGGAGTGAGCCCTGCGCTGAAGGCGTCGGTGCAGTATACCACGCCGCAGTCGACGGAAGCTTCAGTTACCTGAGTAGTGACTTCCTTTACGTTGGTGCCGTAGGTGATAACGCCGTCCTTGGCCAGCTTTTCTTCGTCAAGGCCGTAGAAGGCAAGTATCTTCTGGGTGTACTGGCCAACGGGAACGTCGCTGTTGCCCATCGCCATAAGAACAGAGCCCTCCTTCAGCTTATCGGCCAGGTCGTCAAAGCTCTTGATGTCCTTGGGGTTGCCCTCGGGTACGCACAAAGTGACCCTGTTCTCAAGCAGGTTTATGCGGGTGCCCTCAAGCACGAAGTCCAGCTTGTCGGTGTTCACTTCGGGATCGGCAGTAATATCCAGCTGATTCATCTGCTTCTGGCCTGCGGAAATGAACAGGTCGCACTCGGCGCCTTCCTGTATCTGGGTCTTCAGGGTACCGGAGGAATCGAAGTTGTAAGTCAGCGTCACGTTGGGCGCCTTGGCCTTATACAGCTCCGCTATCTGGTTCATGGTCTCCGTCATTGAGGCGGCGGCGAATACAATCAGCTCCACGGGCTCTGCCTCGGTCTCCCCGGCCGTCTCCTCGGGCGCGGCCGTCTCCTCAGTGGCGGGGGCGGCACAGGCCGCAAGGCCAAGCACCATTGCGGCAGCAATCAATAATGCAAAAATCTTCCTCATCTCTCATTTCTCCTTTTGTATTTAAATAAAGTATATACAAAACACTTTCGCGTCCGTATCATGCGCCCTTGCCGAAGCCGCAGTTGGGATAGTGGCAGACCTTGCAGTTGAGGCAGAGGCCGCCGTTGCCGAGGCCGCTGAGCAGCTCCGCTGTCACCGGCTCATCCGCGAGGAGGTAGGGCAGCACTATGTCAAATATGGTGCGTTTGGCGTACATAACACAACCCGGAAGGCCGCATACCGGTATTCCGTTTTTATTGTATGAAAGCAGGAACATTGCTCCGGGCAGCACCGGCGCGCCGTATGTAACAACACGTCCGCCGCTGTTGCGTATGGCGAGAGGCGTCCGGTCGTCCGGGTCCACGCTCATACCCCCGGTGCATATGACCATCTCTGCCCCATCCGCTATCATCTGCTTTATGGCGGCGGTAATAGCCCTGTCGTCATCGCCCGGCGTGGAGTGGGCTATCATGTGGCAGCCGTATTCCCCCATTTTTTCATTTATAACCGGAGTGAACGTGTCCTGTATTATGCCCTTCAGCACCTCGCTGCCGGTAGTCACCACGCCGTATTTCTTCTGCTTTATCGGCAGAAGGCGGAGTATGGGCTTATCTCCCGCCGCGGCCTTCGCCTGCTCCATTGCCTGCTTTTCTATTACGAGGGGTATTATCCTCGTTCCGCAGAGCTTGTCTCCCGCCTTTACCGGAAAGCCTGAGGAGCGTGTGGCTATCATCATGCGGCCCAGGGAATTTACCGCCCTGAGCTTTTGGAGATCCGCTATGAACAGCCCGTCTATATCCGCTATCAGCTCTATCTTGCCCTCTTTGGGCTCCGTGGGGTGCATATTTTCCCCCATACATATATCCCGGAGTATCTCCGCCGCGTCGTTTTCATGCAGGGTATTTTCGTCGCTCTCCCATACGTAGAGGTGCTCCTTGCCTACGCTGAGCAGCACGGGGATATCTTCTTGTCGGACTATGTGTCCCTTGCGGAACACCGCGTCCTTTGTAACTCCTTTTATTATCTGGGTTATGTCGTGGCACAGCACGCAGCCCACGGCGTTCTCTGTTCTGACAAGCTTCATGTGTTTCTTCCTCTGACATCGTGTTTTCGTTATTCTCATATATAAATAACGCATAATCAAATTATACACCAAGCGTTTGGGATTTGCAAGTATATCGGTTGTATTCGACGATGGGCCGTGCTACAATTGAATATAATAATAATCTCCGGGGTGCCTGAATGACAGACAGTTTTGGCCGCAATATCAACTATCTTCGCGTATCCTTGACGGACAGGTGCAACCTGCGCTGCCGCTACTGCATGCCGGAAAAGGGCATTGACAAAAAATCCCACAGGGATATCCTCAGCCTCGAGGATATATATGAGATAATCCGGACCGCCGTAGAAATGGGCTTCAGCAAGGTACGCCTTACAGGGGGCGAGCCTCTGGTGCGGAAGGGCGTAATCGAACTTTGCCGCAGCATAAGCGGGCTTTCCGGAGTGAAGGATTTTGCCATGACCACCAACGGTCTGCTGCTGCCGGAGATGGCAAGGGAGCTTAAGGCCGCAGGATTGATGCGGTTGAACATAAGCCTCGACACTCTGGATCCCGATAAGTATCATCAAATAACCAGGATAGGCAGCCTTGACGACGCCCTCGCCGGCATAGCCGCCGCGGAGGAGGCCGGCTTTACAAATATCAAGCTGAACACAGTTCTCATAGGCGGCTTTAACGACTGCGAGATACCCCGCCTTGTAGAGCTTACCAAGCAAAAGTCCTATCAGGTGCGCTTCATAGAGCTCATGCCCATTGGCCATACTTACCCATTTGACAGGGAAGCGTATTTGCCCATGCGCACCGTTCTGGAGAGAGTTCCGGAGCTTGAGCCCGTTCAGAGCGACGGCGGCGTAGCCCGGCTTTACAGGCTGCCCGGCGCAAAGGGCACGGTAGGGCTGATAAGCCCCCTCAGCGACCACTTTTGCTCCGGCTGCAACAGGCTGAGGCTTACGGCGGACGGCTGCCTCAAGCCCTGCCTGCACTCTGCCGAGGAGATACCCCTAAGGGGACTTCACGGCGATGCGCTGAAGGAGCGGATAGAATTTGCCGTATCCCGCAAGCCGGAGCGCCACTGTGCCCTTTCCTATTCTGACAGATCCGGGTCTGCCCGCGACATGAACCGCATAGGAGGATAACATGGAATTCACCCACTTTAACCATCAGGGCCGGGCCCGCATGGTAGACGTGTCCGAAAAGGCGGATACCCTCCGCACCGCCACAGCCAAAGCCCGCGTGCTTCTCAATGCCGATACCTACGCACTCGTAAAGTCCGGCGGCATAAAAAAGGGGGATGTGCTCACCACCGCACAGATAGCCGGCATAATGGGCGCAAAACGCACCCCGGACGTTATACCCATGTGCCATCCCATAGCCCTGACCGGCGCAGACATAAGCTTTGAGCTGGACGACGAAAACCACACAATAGACATATTCGCCACGACGAAATGCACCGGCCCCACAGGCGTTGAGATGGAGGCCATGACGGCAGCAAGCATAGCCGCCCTGACGGTTTACGATATGTGCAAGGCGGCGCAGCGGGATATAATTATCGAAAGCATTTGCCTATTGCGCAAGGCGGGGGGAAAATCCGGTGAGTTCAGGAGGAAGGAATAATATGGAAAACCGTTACACCGCGGCAGTGATAACCGTAAGCGACAAGGGCTTTGCCGGGCTCAGGGAGGATACCTCCGGACCGGCCCTCGTCAAGCTGCTCAGAGAGGACGGCTACGAAGTCATAAGCACCTCTCTCGTACCGGACGACATGGAAAAGATAATGACCGAGCTCACCATATGCGCCGACAGGCTAATTCCCTGCCTTATCGTCACCACCGGCGGCACAGGCTTCTCCAAGCGAGACATCACCCCCGAGGCCACAAAGGCCGTCGTACAGCGGGAGGTTCCCGGCATACCCGAGGCCATGCGGGCCGAATCTATGCGCATAACTCCCCGGGGCTGCCTTTCGCGGGAGGCTGCGGGAATTCGGGGGGATACTCTTATAATCAACTGCCCCGGCAGCGAAAAGGCGGCGAAGGAATGCCTTACTGCGGTGCTGCCCGCCCTGAAGCACGGCATACAGATACTGCGCGGCTGGTCGGGGGAATGCTCTTCCCACAACGGCCATGAACATAAGGAGCGTCATCAGAATGGCTAAGATACTGGCAGTCTGCATATCCGAAAAGAAGGGCACACAAAAGCACGAGGTGCCGGAAATACAGCTCAAAGTGGACCACGGCATAGTGGGCGACGCCCATGCCGGCAACTGGCATCGCCAGGTGAGCCTGCTGGGCGCCGAGAGCGCAGCCAAGTTGCAGGAGAAGATAAGCTTCAAGCTCACCCCCGGCGCATTCGCCGAAAACATACTCACCGAAGGCATATGTCTCTATGAGCTGCCGGTGGGAACGAGGCTCAGGCTGGGCCCAGATGCCATATGCGAGGTTACCCAGATAGGCAAGGAGTGCCATTATGACTGCGCCATACGCAAGGCGGCAGGGGACTGCGTCATGCCGCGGGAGGGCATATTCGTAAAGGTGCTCAAGGAGGGCTCCGTAAGGCCCGGGGACGAACTGGAGATAATAAAGTAAATCAAAAAGGGGGCAGTTCATTTCCGCCCCTTCGATTTAAAACTTAAAACCTCATTATTTCCCGGCATTCCTGTTCATGATGGCCACCAGCGCCCATATGGCGCAGATCACGGCAAACACGCCGAGAACGCCCTTGCCCAGCACCGGCAGCACGTTTACCAAAGCCTGAGGGTCAAAATGCAGATCAAACATACTTCTTCCTCCTTTACATGCCCGCTATGACGTTCTCTATGAGGGTTATGACCAATCCGCCGGCTATTACCGATGCTATCTGGCCGCTGACATTTGCGCCTGCAGCGTGCATCAGCAGGAAGTTGCCCTGATCCTCCTCGCGCCCCATCTTATGCACTACCCTGCTGGACATGGGGAATGCCGATATGCCGGCTGCACCTATCATGGGGTTGATCTTGTTCTTGGAGAACAGGTTCAGCACCTTGGCGAACATCACGCCGCCCACCGTGTCGAATATAAACGCAACAAGACCCAGCGCCAGTATCACCAGCGTCTCAAGGGTGACAAACATCTCAGCCTTCATGCGGAAGGAAACGGACAGGCCCAGCACAAGTGTGATGAGATTTGCAAGATCCTTTTGCGCGGTCTCTGACAGGCTGCCAAGCACGCCGCATTCACGTATAAGGTTGCCAAACATCAGGAAGCCTATAAGCTCCGCGCTCTTGGGGGCTATGGTGCCCGCGATGACAGTAACGGATATTGGGAACAGTATGCGGGTGGTCTGAGACACCGCCTTGGGATTGTAGGGCATGCGTATGCGCCGCTCCTTTTGTGTGGTGCAGAGCTTTATCACAGGCGGCTGGACTATGGGCACCAGCGCCATGTAGCTGTATGCCGCCACCATTATGGCTCCCTGATAGTTGGACTTGAAGTAGTTCGCCACATATATGCTGGTGGGACCGTCCGCAGCGCCTATTATGGCTATGCTTGCGGCGTCCTTCAGCTCAAAGCCCAGCAGCACCGCCATTCCAAGAGTAAAGAATATACCGAACTGAGCCGCCGCGCCAAAGAGCATCATCTTTGGGTTGGAAAGCAAAGGCCCAAAGTCTATCATGGCGCCTATGCCTATGAACAGCAGCAGCGGGAAAAGCTCGGTCGCTATGCCCGCGTTGAACATCGTCTCTATGGCCTCGGTATTCACAAAGGGCAGATTTACGAGTATCGCCCCAAAGCCCATGGGCAAGAGGAGCGCAGGCTCCATCTCCCGCTTTATCGCGCACCATATAAGGGCGCAGCCTATTACGATCATAACTCCCTGCTGCCAGGTAAAGTTCAGCACATTCCCGAAAAGCTCATTGAAAAGCTGCATCGGCGTTCCTCCTTAGTCGTTTTGTTTTATAAGTAACACTTATAGTTGCCGGACTTGTTATTACTTTTCGCAAAAATGGGCATAAGCCAATTTTTCCAGCATTCACCTATATAAAATGCCTGTTTTGTGCGAAAGTCAACCATAACCCCTTCCTATATCACAACTTTTAGCATTATATTCTATGGAAGTTCTTTTGTAAACAGTAATTATGCATTTTCTTAAATATTATTCCGTTAAAATACCGCCATAGTCCTGCAAAAGTTATAATGCATAACATTATTGCATAATTATGCTGCATATTAGCTTAAAAAATGCATTTCCGGATGTATTTATGCACATTTTATCAAAAAAATTTTATATTTTTGCATTTTGGGTATTTACAAACCGGATTTTATGCGTATAATAAATCATGTGCTCAGCAAGAGAGCGCACCGCTGAATAAGTAAAATAATTTTTTTAAAATTGGAGGATACATTCAATGAAGAAACTGTTTGCGCTGGCCCTCGCGGCCCTGATGGTACTGTCCATGGCGGCCTGCTCCGCACCCGCCGCAGAGGAAACCGCCGCCCCCGCTACCGAGGCTCCTGCCGCCGAAGCTGCCGAAGCCCCCGCCGAGGAAGGCCCCGTAATGAAGAAGATCAAGGAAAGCGGCAAGCTGGTTGTAGGCACCGAAGCCCAGTACGCCCCCTATGAGTTCAAGGATCTGGATGCCAACTTCGCAGGCTGCGATATGTGGCTCGCACAGCAGATAGCCGATGCCCTGGGCGTAGAGCTCGAGGTAGTCGATATGAGCTTTGACGGCATAATCCCCGCCGTTCAGTCCAGCCAGGTGGATATAGGCATAGCCGCCTTCACCGTTACCGAGGAGAGGGCACAGGTCATCGACTTCTCCGAAGTATACGAGAAGAGCCCCCAGGCCGTTATAGTAAAGAAGGGCAACGAAGCCACCTACTCCACCAAGGAGAGCTTCGCAGGCCAGAAGGTCGGTGCGCAGAAGGGTACCGTGCAGTCCCTGCTCATCAAGAACGTGCTGACCGGCAGCGATCTGTTTGAGCTTGACAAGTACCCTGAGCTGGGCATGGAGGTTGCCGCCGGCAACATCGCCGCTCTGGTAGTTGACTCCGCGGTCGCGGACGCCCTCATCAAGAGCAATCCCGAGCTGGCTCTCGCTGAATTTGAGTTTGACCCCAACGAGGTAAACTACGGCAAGGCCGCCGTCATCGCAAAGGGCAACGAGGACTTCGTAGCCGCCGTAAACGAAGTGATTACCAAGGTCGCCTCTGACGGTTCCTTCCAGAAGGCATATGACGACGCGGTAGCCCTCGCGGACTCCATGGGTCTTGAGATGGACTAAAGTCCGGAAAAGCTCACCATACCGGCCGTGCCCGAGGCCTGACCGCCCCGGGTTCGGCTTTTCCAGTTAAGCAAGCTAAAAAGAAAGGCGGCTCGCACTAATGGCAGCACTTATAGCATTTCTGACACGGATGTGGACCCTGTTCACAAGATATAATACCTTCTTTGCGGAGGGCATAAAGAACACCCTCATCATCGCCTTCTTCTCCGTGCTGCTCGGCACAGTATTCGGTACCCTCATGGCGATGCTCCGCATGAGCAAGGTAAAGCCCCTGCGCTACCTTGCCACCGCATACATCGAGTTCATACGGGGCACCCCGCTTATGGTTCAGCTCATGTTCATATTCTACGGTCTGCCCATGACCGGCATAAAGCTGCCGGATATATCCTGGATACCCAACTTTTCCCGCTTCGCCGCCGGCATAGTCGCCATGAGCATGAACAGCTGCGCCTATGTTGCCGAAATAATACGTTCAGGCATACAGGCGGTGGATCACGGCCAGACCGAGGCCGCAAGGAGCCTGGGCTTCCGGCAGTCCCAGACCATGACCATGGTGGTGCTGCCCCAGGCGGTAAAGAATATACTGCCGGCTCTGGGCAATGAATTCGTCACAGTCATAAAGGAAAGCTCCATCGTGTCGGTCATTGGCATAGCTGACCTCATGTTCCGCAGCAAGGACGTGATCGCCGTGACCTACATAAGCCTCGAAACGCTTGCCATTGCCGCCATACTTTACTTCATAATGACCTTCATAAGCGGCAGGTTCGTATCCCTCATGGAAAGGAAGATGTCCAATGGAACAAAGTAGCCCCATGATACAGGTAAACCATCTCTGTAAGTCCTTCGGCAGTCTGGAGGTATTGAAGGATATATCCACCACCTTCGAGCGGGGCAGCGTGGCCGCCATAATAGGCCCCTCCGGCGGCGGCAAAAGCACCTTCCTCAGGTGCCTTAACCTTCTGGAAAAGCCCACCAGCGGGGAGATAATATTCGACGGCGTAAACATCTGCGACAAAAAGACCGACATAAACCTGCACCGCCAGAAGATAGGCATGGTGTTCCAGCAGTTCAACCTTTTCAACAACATGAACGTGCTCAGGAACCTCACTGCCGCCCCCGTAAAGATAAAGGGGATGTCTCCCGCCGAGGCCGAGGAAAAGGCGGTAAAGCTGCTCACCCGGGTCGGCCTTGCAGACAAGCTCACAGCCTACCCTGCCCAGCTTTCGGGCGGACAGAAGCAGCGGGTGGCAATAGTCCGCGCGCTCATGATGAATCCCGAGGTGATGCTGTTTGACGAGCCCACCTCAGCCCTCGATCCCGAAATGGTAGGCGAGGTTCTGGACGTTATGAAGGCCCTCGCCGACGACGGCATGTCCATGATAGTCGTTACACATGAGATGCGCTTCGCCCGCGAAGTCAGCGACCGCACCATATTTCTTTCAGACGGCATAATCGAGGAGGATAAGCCCTCCCGCGAGCTCTTCGCCCACCCCGAGAGCCCGCGCCTTGTGAGCTTCCTTTCAAAGGTGCTGTAGCTTAAAAGCAGCAAATGCCCGAAAACCGCCTTTCGGGCATTTTTCCATATAGGGCCTCATCTGGTATAATACGCAAAAGCACACCTTGGAGGGTAAACACATGACGGTCACAGAACGGCTTTTCACCTTACAGGATACAAAATACCGGGATTTTTCCGCAAGGCTGACGCCAAATATAAGCAAAGACGCCGTAATAGGCGTGCGCGCCCCGGCCATCAAAGCCTTGGCAAAGGAGCTTTACGGCACAGACGAGGCAGCCCGGTTTATGGCGGAGCTTCCCCATAAATACTTCGACGAAAACAACCTCCACGGGGCGCTGATATGCCGCATCAGGGACTATGCTTCGGCGATGGCCGAAACCGAGCGCTTCCTGCCGTATATCGACAACTGGGCGGTATGCGACATGCTGAGCCCAAAGGTATTTGCCAAGCACCGCGGTGAGCTCTATGAAAAGATAAAACAGTGGACGGCCTCCCGCGAGACCTACACCGTACGCTTCGGCATCGGCATGCTGATGGAGCATTTTCTGGATAAAGACTTCACCCCGAAGGCGCTGGAACTTGCAGCTGATATCCGCAGCGAGGAATACTATATCAACATGATGACGGCATGGTTTTTCGCTACAGCCCTCGCCAAGCAGTACGAGGCGGCCCTTCCCTATATAGAGGACCGCCGACTGGACGCCTGGACCCACAACAAGGCCATACAAAAATCCATCGAAAGCAGAAGGATAACCGACGGACAAAAGGCTTATCTTCGCTCACTGAAGCTAAAATAAAGGAGCAGCATGAAAGACTACACCCTGAAATACGGCAAGGGCAGCGTCACCTTCGTCCTTGATGAAGCACACGTTACAGAGCTTTACGGCACCCCCGTTCCAAAGATCGACGATATAAGGGCCGCTCTTTACGCGACGCTTAGTTCGCCGGTCAGTCACGAGCCTCTGGAATCCTGGGTAAATCCAGGAGATAAGGTGGCGCTCATAGTCAGCGACATGTCCCGCTTCTGGATGAGGCAGGATCTTGTGGTGCCCCACATAATCAGCTATCTGACCGATAAGTGCGATGTGAACCAAAACAACATCACCATAATAATCGCCAACGGCACTCACCCGGGCGGCGACGAAAATGAACTGCGTACTCTGGTGACGGACGGCGTTTACGACAGGATCAGGGTAGTAAACCACGACTGTCAGGCAAAGGACCTTGTCTATATAGGCACCACCTCCCTCGGTACGGAGGTGCGCATAAACCCCATCGCTGCAAATGCAGACAAGGTGATAATGCTGGGCGCCTGCACCTACCATGTAATGGCTGGGTATGGCGGCGGCCGCAAGAGCATATTGCCCGGCATAAGCGGCCTCGAAACCATACGGCAGAACCATCTGCACTCACTGGACCTGCTCGCCCCCCGCTCTAATCCACTCATAGGCAACGGGGTGACCGACGGCAATCCCCTCAACGAGGACATGTGCCAGGCAGCGGCTATGGTAAAGAACCTTTTCGGCATAAACCTGGTCACGAACGCGGATATGCAGCTTGCCCATATAATCTCGGGCGATCCCATGAAGTCATGGCAGCTGGCATGCCATAGGGTGGACGAGATATACAGGGTGCCAATAGTCAAAAAGGCGGACGTGATAATCACCAGCTGCGGCGGCTATCCCAAGGATATGTCCCTTTATCAGGGTACAAAGATCATAGACAACGTGGAAAGCGGCCTGAACGCCGGCGGCACGCTGATAGTGCTGATGGAGGCCGTGGAGGGCGGAGGCCCCGCCCAGTATTTCGACTGGCTTAAGCCACTTAAAGAAGGCAGGCTTTATGAGGAGCTGAAGGCCGGCTTCACCATACCCGGCTATATATTCTTCATGAACTGCGAGCAGGCGGAAAAATACAGGATAATGCTGCTGACTACCGCCGACCCTTCATCGCTGGCCCCTATGGGCATAGAGGCATATACCGATATGGCCGCTCTGCTCGCTGCGGCGGATATAGCGGATAAGGACATATTGCTTATTCCCAACGGTTCCACCGTAGTACCCTACCCCAAGGCATAAGAGGATAAATAATATGAAAAACTACATTGCAAAGCGCTTTCAGAACATCTCAGGCGGCCTTTCTCTGGATACGGAGGCATTGAGCCGCTATAGCGACGTGATAGACATGAGCATAGGCGATACCGATTTCATCACGGACAGCCGTATAATAGACGCAGCCTTTTCGGACGCCCGGCTGGGATACACCAAATATGGCGACCCCAAGGGGGATCCGGAGTTGATAGACGCTGTCATAAAGGCGTACAAAGAGGACTTTTCCATCGATATTTCCCGGGAAAACCTGTTTGTCACAGCCTCCAGCTGCATGGGCATGGGGCTCACCATGATGGCGCTGCTCGATCCCGGCGATGAAGTTATTGTGTTTTCGCCATATTTCACCATGTACCGCAGCCAGATAGAGCTATCAGGGGGCGTATGCGTAGAGGTGCCCACATATGGCTCGGAGGGTTATGCCATAAACGGGGACAGGCTCCGCGCCGCTATCACACCAAAGACCAAGGCCATCATATTCAATAACCCCTGCAATCCTACAGGGGCCGCCTACGGCATTGACACGCTGAAGCTATTGTACAACATTGCAGAGGAGCACGACCTTCTGATAGTAGCGGACGAGATATACACCCGCTACATGTTCAATGGCCCCTTCGTGCCTATCTGCTCCTTCCCCGGCGCCATGAAACGCACCGTCACGCTGAACAGCTTCTCAAAGAACTTCATGATGACTGGCTGGCGCATAGGATACATCATAGCGCCGCCCGATATAGTCAGCGCTGCCATGCATATAAATAACTCCCTCGTTTACACAGCGCCCGCCCCCTCTCAGCGCGCCGCCATAAAGGCGCTGGAGCTTCGGAAGGACATACAGGATAAGTACATCAGCCGGTATAAGGAGCGGGTATTCTACGCCTATGAGCGCATAAAGAACATACCCTATCTTTCCATGGGGCAGCCCGGCGGAACCTTCTATGTCTTCCCCAATATTGAAAAGACAGGCCTCAGCTCCAAAGAGTTCTGCGGCGTTTTGTTCGAAAAGTGCCACATACTCGCCACCCCCGGCTCTTCCTTCGGCGCTTCGGGGGAAGGGTACATACGTCTCGTCTGCGCATGCAGCCTGGATACCATAAAAGAGGTGTTCGACCGCATGGAAAAGCTGAAATTCTAATCAAAAAAGTGGCTTAACGCCACTTTTTTGAATCTTTTCGGGTTTTGCCTCTCACGTTCGTTCCCGGGCGGCAAAACCCGCAAAGTACGAAACCCTCCGGGTTTTCATCCGTTCTGACGCACATGTCGTCAGAGCCGGATTGAACATAAGGGGCTGCGGCCCCTTATCAACCCCGGGTTTTTTTGACAGGCTGAAAGTGGCTTAACGCCACTTTTTTGTTATTATTCTTTTGGCATCTTTAATGTGAAGGTGCTGCCCTGGCGGGGCGCGCTTTGCAGGCTCATCTCCCCCCGGTGCAGCTTGGCGATCTCGCGCACCATGGAAAGTCCAAGGCCGTTGCTGCCCTGCCGGTTGTCGCTCCTTGAGGGCTCCGCCTGCCAGAAGCGGTCCCATACCTTTTTCTGGTTCTCCGGGGATATACCTATGCCGTCGTCCCGGACGAACAGATATATCTGCCCTTCTTCCTCATAAAGGCCCACCTTGACATGCTTGCCGCCGAACTTGCAGGCGTTTGTTATGAGGTTTTCCACAAGGCGGCTCATCAGCGTTATATCCACATTTGAGCATATGCCCGGGTCTATGGCGCACTGAAAGTCCACCTCGGGATTAAGCTCCGCCTGCTCCTCGCATACCGCTTCAACTATGTCGCTTATGTCCGCATGCTCCAGCTTTACCTTCTGGGTACCCTGCTCCATTCGGGCAAAGCTAAGAAGCTGGGACACCATGGCGTTCATGCGGCGGGCCTGCCGCTTGATTATGGCTATGGTATCCTGAAATTCCTCCGGCGTGGCGTCGTGCTCCTGGGCGTATTCGCACTGGGAGATTATCACCGCCGTGGGCGTCCTCAGCTCATGGGAAGCATCCGAGGTAAACTGCTTTTCCATATCGAAGCTTCGCTCCAGCCGCTCCAGCATCTTGTCGTAGCTTTGGGCAAGTATGTATGCCTCCATGGTGACGTTTCTCATATTCAGCCTTCGTGAAAGATCCCTGCCCTCGGATATCTCGTCCGACATCTTGGTTATCTCGTCTATGGGCTTTAATGCCGCCCGGGTTATGAAGTAGCCGCCGATAGCGGAGGCTACTACTACGCCGGGCAGTACATAGGACGCCACCTTTGCCACGGTGCTGGCCACAGTCACGGTGGTTGTGGTAAGGGATACGCCCCGTATCCAGGCGTGCCTTCCGTTTTTGAAGGTAATGTAGCTGTCATAGATGTAATACTTCTTGCCGCCGCACTCAGTTGTGCGCAGTACTCCGTCCTCAAAGCCGGCGTTAGTGTAGAAGCCTTCGGGGTATTCCCCCGCCACCTTGTTGCAGTTCGCGTCATATATGAGGCAGTATACGCCGTTTACGTAATACTGGAAACCGCCTTTGGCCTGTATGGTGTCGTTTTCACACTTCAGGTCGTTGCTGTTGGCCTTGACTCCGGAAAGCACCCTGCGCTGCATGTCCTGCTCCATGGTGAGCCTGCTCACCGTCAGCATGAACACCATTACCAGTGCCGACACAATGACCATGAGCAGCGTAAACCAGAATATGATTATGAACTTTACGGATATGGCCTCCCAGAACTTCGGCCTGGTCTTGGGAGCCTGACTGCTGTTATTCTTTGCCATACGCTATTCTTCCTTTAATACATATCCTGAGCCCCGGACGGTATGTATGAGCTTTTTTTCAAAGGGCTCGTCTATCTTTCGGCGCAGGAATCTTATGTATACATTCACTACGTTTGAGCCGCCCTCGTAGTCCACGTCGTATATGTGATCCTCTATGGCCTCGCGGCTCAATACCTTGCCCTTGTTTATTATCATGTACTCCAATAAAGCGAATTCTTTTGGCGAAAGCTCTATCTCCCTATCCCCGCGGTAAACGGTCCGGGCGGCGCTGTCCACCTTAAGATCGGCAAGGGTATGGACGCTTGCGTAGCCCTGATCCTTGTTGCGGGTTATCACGCGTATGCGCGCAAGCAGCTCCTCAAAGGAGAATGGCTTGATCAGATAATCGTTGCCGCCTATGTCCAGCCCGTGAACTATATCCTCCACGGTATCCCTGGCAGTAAGGAACAGCACCGGGGTGCGATCCCCTTCGGCGCGTATCATCTTTACCACCTCAAAGCCGTTTATCTTTGGCAGCATTATGTCCATAAGCACTCCGTCGTAGCTGCCCACGCGGATATAGTCCAGCGCATCCTCGCCGTTCAGGCAGCTATCCACACTGTAGCCCGAAGCGCGCAGCTTATTGCATATAACGTTATTCAGGTCCTGTTCGTCTTCCACAACGAGTATGCGCACGGTATTTCTCCTTAAAAATAAAATCAATGCCCATATCCAATACTGGATATGGGCATTATATCATATGTTTAAAGTTTTTTTAAGCACTATGCCGCCTGAAAGCGGAAACGGAGCACCTCCATGGTCATTCTGTCCACAAAGCCCCAGTATCTGCGGCCGTTTGACAGGAACTCGAAGCTGTAGCCCCTGCGACCCGCCATGCGGCCTTCTCTGGCCCTGTATACCTCTGCGGTGTGGTTCACTCCGGCGGCTTTCAGCAGCGCAGAAAGGCATTCCTTCATGCTGCCCTGCTTTGCCCTGTCGTGGCCCATCAGTTCATTCATTGCCTCGGCGGCTTCGCTTGCTTCCATTGCATTCTTTACCTTTTCAATAAGCTTAAGCATAATCTTGCGCTCCTTTCGCCTTTTATTATGCTCAGTTTATCCCAAAAAGATTAAACCTGCGTTAAAAACAAATATATTCCGCCGAAAGTTCATGATATGTACACAATAGGCCAGCTATTTGCCCCGTTTTTCCCTGAAAAAATCCCTTAGAAGCCGCTGACAGTCCTCTTCCAGCACACCGCCCATTGTTTTTGCCCTGCGCGGCAGCCGCCCGTCTGTAACGTCAGTCCGGGAGCCGCAGCTGCCCATCTCGCTGTCCCATGCGCCGAATACTATCTCCTCTATGCGGCTGTTCAACGCCGCCCCAGCGCACATCGGGCACGGCTCCATTGTGACGTACAGCGCGCAGCCGGTGAGCCGTCTGTCCCCCGTCGCCTTTTCTGCCGCCTGTATCGCAAGAAGCTCGGCATGGGCGGTGGAATCCTTGAGCCGCTCAGTCATATTGTGTGCGGAGGCGATGATCTCGCCGTCCCTCACTATTACTGCCCCCACAGGCGTTTCGCCTTCGGCGTATGCCTTTTCCGCCTCCGCGATGGCGCTTTTCATGTATATGGAGTCCATAGCCCCTCCTTTTAAGAATGCCGCTCCAAATGAGCGGCATTCTCTGTCAAATCCTACGCGGCTACTATGTTCACTATGTTCTTAACAACTATGACCTTGCGTACGGTCTTGCCTTCCAGGAAGGGCACTACATCCTTGTGCGCCTTGGCCGCAGCCTCGACCTCCTCCTTAGGCATATCGATGGGCAGCTCTATACGGGCCCTTATCTTGCCGTTCACCTGTACGCCGTACTCTATGGTGTTCTTCACCAGCGCGCTCTCGTCCCACTTGGGCCAGGGGGTGCAGTACAGGGGCTGCTCATATCCCAGCCTCTGATTCAGCTCCTCTGTCATATGGGGCGCCACGGGGTTTAGCAGTGTGAGCAGTATATGGAATTCTTCCTTGGATACGCTGCCGCTGTTGTACAGCTCGTTCACCATGGTCATCATTGCGGCAATGGCGGTATTGTACTTCATGGCCTCGTAGTCCTCGGATACCTTCTTTATGGTACCGTGTACCAGCGCCTTCATCTCGGGCCGTATGCCGTCAAAGCCGTTTACCATATCCTGCATGCGCCAGATCCTGTCCAGGAACCTGCGGCAGCCCCTTGCGCCCTGTGTGCTCCAGGGTATGGGCTGATCAAATGCGCCCATGAACATCTCATAGAGCCTGAAGGCGTCTGCTCCCATCTCCTCCACTATATCGTCGGGATTGACCACGTTGCCCCGGGACTTGGACATCTTTTCGCCGTTCTCGCCCAGTATCATGCCGTGGCTGGTGCGCTTTTTGTAGGGCTCCTTGGTGGGCACTACGCCTATATCATAGAGGAACTTATACCAGAAGCGGGAGTAGAGCAGATGCAGCGTGGTATGCTCCATGCCGCCGTTGTACCAGTCCACGGGCATCCAGTACTCGAGGGCTTCACGGCTTGCAAGCTCCTTGTCGTTGTGGGGGTCGCAGTAGCGTATGAAATACCAGCTGGAGCCCGCCCAGTTGGGCATGGTGTCGGTCTCGCGGTTTGCCGGGCCGCCGCACTTGGGGCAGGTGGTCTTTATCCAGTCGGTTGCGCGGGCCAGTGCAGAGGAGCCGTCGTCGGTGGGCTCAAAGTCCTCTATCTCCGGCAGCTTCAGCGGAAGCTCACTGTAGGGCAGGGGTACCCAGCCGCACTTATCGCAGTGTACGAGGGGTATGGGCTCGCCCCAGTAGCGCTGACGGGTAAATACCCAGTCCCGCAGCTTGTAATTTACCTTTTTTTCGCCTATGCCCTTCTCCTCCAGCCACTTTATCATGGTGGGGATAGCCTCCTTTACGGTAAGACCGTTGAGGAAGCCGGAGTTTACCATTATGCCGCTCTCAACGTCGGAGTAGCATTCCTCCTGAACGTTCCGGCCGCCGGCGACTACTTCTATTATGGGCATATTGAACTTCTTGGCGAATTCCCAGTCGCGCTCGTCATGGGCGGGAACTGCCATTATTGCGCCGGTGCCGTAGCCCATAAGCACGTAGTCGGATATCCATACAGGGATCAGCTTTCCGGTAACGGGATTGGTAGCCTTTAGGCCCTTGAGCATGACGCCGGTCTTTTCCTTGTTAAGCTCTGCGCGCTCCAGATCGCTCTTGCGGGCAGCCGCCTTCTGGTATTCCCGCACCTCGTCCATGTTCTCAATGGTGTCCTTCATGGCGTCGATTATGGGGTGCTCCGGGGATACTACCATATAAGTCGCGCCAAAGAGGGTATCGCACCGGGTGGTGTATACCTTCAGACCCTCGGGGTATCCCTCTATGGGGAATATCACCTCAGCGCCCTCGCTGCGGCCTATCCAGTTCTTCTGCTGTATCTTTACGCGCTCGATATAGTCCAGATCGTCAAGATCGTCTATGAGCCGCTGTGCGTACTCCGTGATCTTGAGCATCCACTGGCTGCGCACCTTCTGAACGACTACGCCGCCGCAGCGCTCGCACACGCCGTCCACCACCTCCTCGTTTGCAAGGCCCACCTTGCAGGAGGTGCAGAAGTTTATGGGTATCTCAGCCTTGTACGCAAGGCCCTTCTCGAAAAACTTCAGAAATATCCACTGGGTCCATTTGTAGTAGTCGGGATCCGTGGTGTTTATCTCGCGGCTCCAGTCAAAGCTGAAGCCCAGCCGCTTGAGCTGTGCGCGGAAGTGCTCTATGTTGTCGTGGGTGACCTTGGCAGGGTGTATGCCGGTCTTTATGGCATAGTTCTCGGTAGGCAGGCCGAATGCGTCCCAGCCTATGGGGTAAAGCACGTTATACCCCTCCATGCGCCGCTTTCTGGCGATTATATCCAAGGCGGTGTTGGATCGTGGATGCCCTACATGAAGGCCATGCCCCGAGGGATAAGGGAACTCTATCAGGGGATAGAACTTGGGCATTGAATAGTCGTCCTTTGCCTCAAAGCAATGGGCGTCCTCCCATATCTTCTGCCACTTCAGCTCTACCTGATCGTGATCGTAGCGCTCTGCCATTGATATTTCCTCCAATTCAGCATTTAACTATTTTTAGCAATAAAAAAAGCTCCGTCTCAGCCAAGAGACGAAAGCCATGCTTCCGCGGTACCACTCTCATTGGCGAAAATTCGCCCAACTCAACTCCCGTTAACGCCGGGCAGGACGCCGTCCGCTTTCACGGGCGGGGCTCCGCGACGAGCTTCGAAAATGCCTCTTGCACCGCCTTGCACCATATGCGGCTCGCTCTGCATGGCTGTTTCCTACTTTTTCGCTTCATTGCCGATATCGTATGTATTATATTTTATTCAAAGCTAAAAGTCAATGACTTGGGGGCGCTTATGATGTATAATACAGCTTGTCCATAACTTTTACACGGAGAAATGCCATGCTTTTTGATTATCACGTACACACCCGCTACTCAGCCGATTCCAGAGCGCCTGTAATAGAGCAGCTTCGCGCCGCAAAGAAGGCCGGCGTGACCCATATATGCTTCACCGACCACGTGGATTTTGACGGCGTAGGCCTGCCCCCTGCCGACATAGCCGCCCGCAACGCCGAGATAGATGCTCTGAAGGATCAGTTCCCGGATATTGACATATCCTTCGGCATGGAGTTCGGAATGAAGGACAAGGCAGCGTACAATGCTGCATACGACCATGTAAAGAGCTGCCATATCGACTTCGTCATAGGCTCAGTACACATAGTAAACGGCGTGGACGCCTACTATCCCGAATATTTCGAGGGCAGGAGCCGGGAGGAGGCCTACCTTGCCTATATTGAAAAAGACCTCGAATGCATCAGGGTATCGGATTTTTCCGTAATGGGCCACTACGACTTCTGCGCCAAGCACAGCCCTTATGCCGAGCGCTCCATGAGTTACTCCCTGGCGCCTCAGATATTCGATGAAATATTCCGGGAGCTTATAAGCCGCGGCAAGGCCTTTGAGGTCAACACCTCCGCCTGGCGCAACGACGCCCCATGGGGCCTTGACATACTGCGCCGCTACCGTGAGCTGGGGGGCGAATACGTGACCACAGGCTCCGATGCCCACAAGCCGGAAAGGGTAGGCAGCAGGCTTTCCGAGGCTCTGGACATGATACGCGCCGCCGGAATACCCTATGTGGCCACATTTAAAAATATGAAGCCCATAATGCACAGGATCTAATTGATCACTTCTATTACCCTGCCCTGCTTCAGCGCGGCTATCACCGTTCTTCCATGGAACGCCTTCGCGAAGGCCCTGCCGTTTTCCACGTCCTTTGGCCTCTCCGCCTTGTTGAAAAGCGCCGTATCGCCGTAGTCCACCATGGTTGCGGCGTCCTCAGGCGTTACCACATGGCCCACGTCCGCTCCCAGCCGCCGGGCGTACAGCTCCGGCCGGTGGGCTGACTCGGCTATGGGCTTACCTATACCGTCCGCCCCTACTACGTATATCACTTTTGAGCCTGGGGGTATCACGGGCTCATTTTTGCCGTGAGCCTTTAAGGGCAGCCCCTTTGAGCCATCCGCCTCGGTTATCACATAAGGCGCAAGGCCGTTGAGCCGGGCTATCGGCACCTTAGGGGCTATGAGCTTTTCTCCCTCCCTCTCGCCTACGCATACGACGCTGTGCTCCATGAGGGCAGCGGCTATGTCCGCCTCCGCTGCGTTTTCCAGCACCGGCAAATCCGCCGGCCGCCATATGTGGGTGCTGGTGCATATTATTATCCTGCTGCCGGCAGCCGAAAGCTCCGCGGCAAGGCGGTTCATAAGGCTGGTCTTTCCTCCTCCCCCTATTATGGCGGTGATGCCCGGCGCTATGCCAAGGGCTTCAGTAAAGCTTATGTCGTTCATATTACCTCTCCATGCTGGTTTACAATGAGTATAGCCCAATGAAAAACGCCCCGCAACACAAAGTCACGAGACGTTAATTCATTTTTCGCAAAAGTGGCTGAAGCCCACTTTTGCGATTTTTTTCGCGTTTTGCCTCTCGCATTCGCTCCCGGGCGGCAAAACCCGTAGGGAACGAAAACCTTGGGTTTTCATCCGTTTTGACGCGCATGTCGTCAAAGCCGGAATGAACTTAAGGGACTGCGGTCCCTTAACAACCCAAAGTTTTTTGGCAGGCTTTTTAATATAATATAATCCTGTTTTATTTGTGCAGATTCATCATATCGTCGAGGGACATCTGCTTGGCGAAGCTCATGGTGAGCATTCTCTGGCTGGGGTTGTCAAAGAGGTTGCTCATGGACATACGGTCGTGTATGTGGCGAACGGCCTCCGCGAACATGGGGGCGGCGGACAGTATCTTTATCTTGTCGTGGCCCTTTACGGCGGGGCAATTTACGGTATCGGTGGATACCAGCAGCTTTATGGGGCTCTCCTCGATCTTCTTTACGCCCTTTTCCCGGAGCACTACATGGGACAGGAATGCGTAAATGTCGTTTGCACCCTTGTCCTTGAGGCCGTGTGCAACGTCTACCAGAGTGCCGCCGGAGATGGTGAAATCGTCTACCACTATACAGTTTTTGCCCTTTACGTCGCCGATTATCTCAAGCACCTTGGCGTTCTCGTCGTGGCCGGTGCGCGTCTTATCTCCTATGGCCACGGCGCAGCCAAGCTCGTTGGCCATCATCCTTGCGCGCTTTGCGCTGCCCGCATCGGGGGATACCACTACCAGGTTGTCGTCCACTATGCCCAGATACCTTGCGTATGCGCAAAGCAGGTCCTGGGCGTAAAGATGATCCACGGGCTTCTTGAAAAAGCCCTGCACCTGAGCGGCATGAAGATCCATGGTCACGACGCGGTCCGCGCCCGCCAGCTCTATGCACTCCGCGCACACCCTGCCGCGTATTGAAACTCTGGGCTCGTCCTTCTTATCGCCCTTGGCATAGCTGAAATAGGGGATAATGGCGGTAACACTGTTTGCGCTGGCACGCTTGAATGCGTCCAGGAAGAAAAGCAGCTCCGTAAATTCATTGTTTGGATCGAGTCCCAACGTCTGAACGAAGTATACGTCCTTGTCCCTTATGCTCTCATCGATGCGGACGAAGGTATTGCCTTCGGAGAATATGTGAGTTGTGCATTTGCCCATAGGGCTTCCGAGATAATCGCACATTTGTGCCGCAAACTCCTTGCTGGCGCTGCCTGCAAAAATCTTAATCGTACCGTCGCCGGACATTTTTCGATTTACCCCCTTTTAATTTTCATCAGCATTATAACAAATATAATCCGTATAATCAACGCAATACGACAATTTGGATGAAGGAGCAGCTGCATTTCATTATAACCGCAGCTTATCGCAGGTGCGCCGTCCATATCCCGTTTTTGTATGGTCTGCCCTATGCGTCGCATCCCAAAGCATATCGTTCGTTATTTTTGAATCAATTCCTTCATATCAAAAAATTATACCGACTTACCGCTCAAAGAACTCCCGCCATGCGCACTCCAGCGCTTGGTTTTTCTCATATGGGCCGCCTATGGGGTTTTCCCGGTTCTTTCCGTGAAAATCGCTGCCGCAGGTGGCATGCAGGCCAAGCTGAGCGCATAGGGACAAAAAGCCCCGCTTCTGCCCCTCGGTGGAGGCAGGATAGAATACCTCAAGGCCCCATAGGCCGTAGTCCGCAAGCTCCCTTATGAGCTTATCCGCGTCCGCCTTTATCTTACAGGGATGAGCCAGCACCGGCCTGCCGCCGGACTCCAGTATAAGCTCTATCGCCTCTTTTTTAGAGGGCCGTACACCGGGCACAAAGCCTATGCAGCCCGGATTCAGGTATTTTTCAAACGCCTCAGGCATGGTATCCGCATACCCCGCGGCGATTATTGCCTTGGCGATGTGCAGCCGTGTATCGTTGCCGCGGCTGTGCTCCATGTATTCCCCGGCAGGTATGCCAAATGCGCTGAGCTTGTCCAGTATGGCCCTGTTGCGCTGGCGCCTGCTCTCCCCCCGCCATGCTTCGAATTTCACCATGGCAGGGCTGTCAGGGTTTATGTTCAGCCCAAGCATGTGAAGTTCCGTCGGAAACTCCACATCCATCTCTATGCCGGGTATTACCTTTACTCCTATGCTTTGCCCCGCGGCTATTGCCCGCTTGCAGCCTGCGGCCGTATCGTGATCCGTAAGGGCCATATAGCATACCCCCTGCGCCTTTGCCAGGGCGGGGATAGCCTCCGGGTCAAAGGTGCCATCTGACATGTTGGAATGTATGTGCAGGTCGAATTTTTCCATTTTTGGCTTTATCCTCAAAAAAATCGGGCGAAGCATCGTCTTCGCCCGAAAGCTTTTTTATTTGTCCTCGCCGTCGAATCCGCCGGGCCGGTAGAATTTCTGTTCCGCCTCTTTCTCAGGCTTATCCTCGGGGCTGTCCTCACCGCTGCCCTCATGGCGCTGCTCCGGCTCATCCCCCGTCCTGTCATCGGATTCGTCCTCCGGCTTTTCCTCCTCGTCCGGCTTTTCAAGAGCTTCCTTCCGCTCTTTATAGGATACCAGCTCCACAGGCTCGTTACGGAATATCTTCTCGAATTCCTCGCCGGTTATGCGTTCGTACTCTATAAGATACTTCACCACCCGGTCCAGCGCCTCCCGCTCGTGGAGCAGCACCTGCTTCGCCCGCTCGAACTGCTCCTCCAGTATCCTGCGTATCTCCTTATCCACCTTTGCAGCCACCTCCTCGGAATAGCTGCGCTGGTGTCCCCAGTCCTTCGCTATGAAAACCTCGGAGTCGCCGCCCAGGAACACGGGGCCTATCTCGTCGCTCATGCCGAACTCTATGACCATGCGGCGGGCCAGGTCGCTGGCGTGCTTCAGGTCGCCTATGGCGCCGGTGCATATGTCGTCCAGCGCAATGCTCTCGGCCACACGGCCTCCCATACTCATGGCTATCTGGTCAAGTATCTTGCCCCGGGAAATGTGGCTGTCGTCGTTGTCGGGCATGGTCATGGTGTAGCCCGCCGCCTGACCTCTGGGTATTATGGATACCTCGTGTACAGGATCGCAGTGCTCCATCTTCAGGGCTACTATGGCGTGTCCCGCCTCGTGATAGGCGGTGATGCGCTTATCCTCCTCGGTAACTACACGGCTGCGCTTTTCGGGGCCCACAACCGTGCGGGTTATGGCCTCCTCCAGCTCCACCATGGTTATCTCCTTCTTCTTGAAGCGGGCCGCAAGTATGGCCGCCTCGTTGAGCACGTTTTCAAGATCAGCGCCGGTCATGCCGCTGGTGCGCTTCGCCAGCACCCCCAGATCCACGTCCTTGGCGAGGGGCTTGCCCTTGGCGTGAACCTCGAGTATGGCCTCCCGTCCCTTAACGTCGGGATAGCCCACGGTTATCTGCCTGTCAAACCTGCCCGGACGCAGCAGCGCGGGGTCGAGTATGTCTGGGCGGTTAGTGGCGGCAAGCACTATTATGCCTTCGTTTACCGCAAAGCCGTCCATCTCCACCAAGAGCTGGTTAAGGGTCTGCTCCCGCTCGTCGTGTCCGCCGCCCAGGCCCGCGCCGCGCTGACGGCCAACGGCATCTATCTCGTCTATGAACACCACAGCGGGCGCGCACTTTTTAGCCGTATTGAACAGGTCGCGCACGCGGCTGGCGCCGACGCCCACGAACATTTCCACGAAATCTGAACCGGAGATGGAGAAGAAGGGTACGCCCGCCTCGCCGGCTACGGCCTTGGCCAGCAGAGTCTTACCTGTGCCCGGAGGGCCTACAAGCAGACAGCCCTTGGGTATGCGTGCGCCCATGGCGGTGAACCGCTTGGGGGAGCGCATGAACTCTACCACTTCTCTGAGCTCCTCTTTTTCCTCCTCAGCGCCGGCCACGTCAGCAAATGTGACCTTATTCCTGCCGTCCATGTTTGTACGGGCGCGGCTCTTGCCGAAGTTCATTATGTTATTGCCGCCGCCCTGGGCCCTGGTCATAAGGACATAGAACAGCGCCAGACCGCCGAAGAGCAGTATGTAGGGCAGCAGGGTCTCCAGTATGGAGGGGCCGGGAGCGGGATTCAGCACGAGGGAGAAGGGATAATCCGCCTGGGTTATGTCATTGGCTTCCCTGCCGGTAAGCTCGGCGGTGACCTTATCCATGTCATCCTTGAGAATATCCACGGAAGGTATATAGGTGTAGAAGTCCGCCTCCTGCGGGAAGACTTCCATGCTTATCTTGCTGTCGGAGTACAGTCCTACAAGCTTCAGCTCGGTGACCTCCGCCGCCTGTACCCTGCCGTTGCGGACGTCATCTATGAATTCCGAATAGCTTATCTTTTTGACCTTATCGCCGGAAAGATCGAAGCCGGATACCAGCAGAACGATTATTCCCAGCATTATAAGATACACTATCGGTGTTGTAAGGTTTCTTCTCTTCAAAATTTTACCTCCCCGGTATGCCCCCCGCAAAGTCCTATGGCTAAGCATACCACCTACGAGTTTAAACTATCCATCTAATAGTAACACAAAAATTTACCTATTCATACCTCAAATAATCAAATTTAAGTGAAAAAAACGTGACGCATACCACTTTTGTCCCTGAATTAAGGGGTTTACAAAAAAGAACGGGAATAATATAATAAGTAATTGTAAAGTTGTGACCGGGACACACGGTGGGACCGGAAGCCAAAGAGAGCGGCCCGTTTTTGCGGTGCGAGGGCTGCGGCGTCTCCACCCACACGCATCACCCGCGAGCGCCGGCGCGAAAACGTATTTCGCCATTAGTGCCGGACGGCAGCCCGCCGTTACACGGGCGCGCGGCTATGACAGGCCGCGGCAGAGAGGGCGCGCCGCGCCAACTCGGGTGGTACCGCGCAATACTGCGTCCCGATATTCGGGGCGCTTTTATTTTGCCCGAAAAAAATCATTTTAAAGAAGCTATAAAACACTAAGGAGAAGCAGATGTACAAGAAAGTTCCGACCACGCTGAATTTCGTGGAACGCGAGAAGGAGACGCTGAAATTCTGGAAGGATAACCAGATATTCGAAAAGAGCGTCCAGCTTCGGCAGGGCGCCCCCGCCTACACCTTCTTTGACGGCCCGCCGACCGCCAACGGCAAGCCCCACATAGGCCATGTACTGACCCGTGCCATGAAGGATATAATCCCCCGCTACAAGACCATGCGGGGTTACGACGTGCTGCGTAAGGCCGGCTGGGATACCCACGGCCTTCCCGTTGAGCTGGAGGTGGAAAAAGAGCTGGGCCTCGACGGAAAAGAGCAGATAGAGCAGTACGGCGTTATTCCCTTCATCCAGAAGTGCAAGGAATCCGTATGGAAGTACAAGGGCGAGTGGGAGGTAATGTCCGACCGCATGGGCTTCTGGGCGGATATGGATAACCCATACATCACCTATGACAACGACTATATAGAGTCTGAGTGGTGGGCGCTGAAGGCCATATACGAAAAGGGCCTTCTCTACAAGGGCCACAAGATAGTCCCCTACTGCCCCCGCTGCGGCACCGCCCTCTCCTCCCACGAGGTAGCTCAGGGCTATAAGGAGGTCAAGGAGACCTCCGCCACCGTCCGCTTCAGGGTGCCCGATGAGGAGAACACCTACTTCCTGGCCTGGACCACCACGCCATGGACGCTGCCCAGCAACGTTTCCCTCTGCGTCAATCCCGACGTGACCTACGCATACGTAAGGGTGGACGGCAAAGAGACCCTCATCATGGCCAAGGATCTTATAGAGGCGGTGCTGGAGGGCCACGAGACAGAGATAGTAAAGGAAGTCTTAGGTAAAGAGCTTGAATACAAGCACTACGAGCCCCTTTTTGAATGCACCCGCAAAGCCGCCGGCGGCAAGGATGCCTTTTATGTGATGGTGGACGACTATGTCACCACCACCGACGGTACCGGCATAGTCCATAACGCTCCCGCCTTCGGCGAGGACGATTACCGGGTATGCAAGAAATACGACCTGCCCTTTGTGCAGATGGTGGATTCCAAGGGCGAAATGTGCGGCGGCACCCCCTGGGACGGCGTATTCGTAAAGAAGGCCGACCCCATGGTGCTCAAGGATCTGGACGAGCGCGGCCTTCTCTTTGCCGCCCCCAGGTTTGAGCACAGCTACCCCTTCTGCTGGCGCTGCGACACGCCGCTTATCTACTATGCCCGCTCCTCCTGGTTCATAGCCATGACCAAGGTAAAGGACAGGCTTATAGACTACAACCGCCGTATCAACTGGATCCCCGAAACCATCAAGGAAGGCCGCATGGGCAACTTCCTGGAGAACGTAATAGACTGGGGCATCTCCCGCGAGCGCTACTGGGGCACCCCCCTGCCCGTATGGGTATGCGACAAGTGCGGCAAGATACACGTTGTCGGCAGCCGTAAGGAGCTCTCGGAGCTTACCGGCTGCGATGAGAACGTTGAACTGCATAAGCCCTATGTGGATCCCCTCACCTGGAAGTGCGAGTGCGGCGGCACCATGAGGCGCGAGCCGGTGGTCATAGACTGCTGGTTCGATTCCGGCTCCATGCCCTTCGCACAGTGGCACTATCCCTTTGAAAACAAGGATATGTTCCAGCGCCGCTACCCCGCAAACTTTATCAGCGAGGCCATAGACCAGACCCGCGGCTGGTTCTATACCCTTTCCGCCATAGCGGCCTGCCTGTTCGATTCCCCCGCCTTCCTCAACTGCATCGTGCTGGGCCACGTTCAGGATAAGGAAGGCCGAAAGATGAGCAAACACATAGGCAACGTAGTAGACCCCTGGGTTCTCCTGGACAATCAGGGCGCAGACGCCGTGCGCTGGTATTTCTACACAAGCTCCATGCCATGGCTCCCCAACCGCTTCTCCGCAGAGGCCGTATCCGAAAGCCAGCGCAAGTACATGGGAACCTTCTGGAACACCTACGCCTTCTACATTCTTTATGCGGACATAGATGGCTTCGACCCCACCCGGCATAAGCTGGTGCGTGAAAACCTGACCCCCATGGACAGGTGGATACTTTCCCGCCTGAACACCCTCATGGGCCGGGTTGAGGCATACCTTGACGACCTGAAGATGACCGAGGCGGGCCGCGAGATGCAGGACTTCATGGACGACCTTTCAAACTGGTACGTCCGCCGCTGCCGCGAGCGGTACTGGGGCAAGGATATGACCCCCGACAAGGAGGCCGCCTACATGACCCTCTACACCGTGCTCAAGACCATGGCGCTGATATCCGCCCCCTTCACCCCCTTCATGTCCGAGACAATGTATCAGAACATGGTACGGACGGTGGATAAGAGCGCCCCTGAGAGCATACACCTTTGCGACTGGCCAAAGAAGGACGAGAGCTTCATCGACCCCGAGCTGGAGGCCAACATGGCCGCCGTGCTGGATATCGTAGTGCTGGGCCGCAGCGCCCGCAACGCAGCGAACATCAAGAACCGCCAGCCCGTTGCCTCCATGTACGTGCAGGGCAAAGCTCTTCCCGATATGTATGTATCCATCATAGCGGATGAGCTGAACGTAAAGGAAGTTAAATTCGTTGACGACGCTTCCTCCTTTATAAGCTACCGCGTAAAGCCCCAGCTAAAGACCCTTGGGCCCCGCTATGGCAAGCTCCTGCCCAAGATCAATCAGTATCTGGCGGGCGAAGGCGTAGGAAACGCCGTGGTAGCCGCCCACAACAGGGGCGAGAGCTACAAGTTCGACATAGACGGCACCGAGATATCCCTGGCGGCCGAGGACGTGCTTGTCTCCACAGAGGAGAACGCCGGCTTCGTGACAGTCACCGAGCATGACCTCTCCGTGGTGCTTGACACCAACCTCACCCCTGAGCTCATCGAGGAGGGCTTCGTGAGGGAGATAGTCTCCAAGGTGCAGACCATGCGCAAGGAGGCGGGCTTTGAGGTCACCGACCACATAGTGCTCTCCCATCACGGCAACAGCCTTATCGAGGGCATATTCGCCAGGCACGGCGCGGAAATCGCCGCCGATACCCTTGCCGACTCCATCAAGCTGGGTTCAGCCGGCTATGTGAAGGACTGGGAGATAAACGGCGAAAGCGTCACGCTGGGCGTCGAAAAAGCATAAGCCAAAAACAAAAAAACGGGGGCACAGCCCCCGTTTTTTTATTTTGTTCTTCTCAGCTCATTCACCAATTCGGCTACCAGTTCCCGCTGTCTTCCGTTCAGGCCGGAGGTATCTATTCCTTCCCTGCATTCCAGCCCGAGCAGGTAATCTGTAGACACGCCAAAAAGCCGTGCTATCCTTATCAACACCTTGTAACTTGGCATTCGCACAGACGTTTCATATGCCGATACTATACCTTTTGTAACGCCCAAAAGCTCTGCAAGTTGAACCTGCGACAGTCCCCTGCCTTCTCTGAGCGCCCTTACTTTCTCACCAAAGTCAACCATTATCATGCCTCTTTCAACACTTAGTATACCCAATCGCATTTTTGCTATTGGTAAGATTTTCTTACTATTAGTTGACTTTCCGCCGTTTTTTATATATTCTTTAATCGAGGTGATGATATGTGCCGTACAAAACGCCGGGTACGAAGTGTAAGTACCCTGCCTAAACGTCTCTTTTACAAATATGATTTTGAACGCAGAAACCGTGCGATGCGCTATATCAAGGAGGAATACGACTATATCTCATCTATCCGCAGGAATAATATTTTATTTGATATGGCCTTGTATAAGCTCGACCAGATGATAGCGGAGATGGAGTCAAAGCACCTCGACGACCCGTGTAAGATCCTTGATGCGCCGCGTATAAGGGAGCAGATAAACATCATGTGCAGGTATGACCCCCAATACCGCAAAAAAAACAAATAATAATGATCCCCCGGCAAAGCCGGGGGTATTTCTTAAACGGGCAAAGCCCTATGTTACCAGCCACGCCTCATGCGGCGTTGGTACGGTCTGACATCTGCATGGGCTTGTTACCAGCAGCCCGTAAACGGGCTTAGAAGTTTCCCATTGTCAGTTGTTCGCCCATCCTGTCTTCCTCTAATTGGTTTCGGATATACTCTTCTATTTTCTTTGCATTCTTTCCTACGGTATCCACATAGTATCCACGGCACCAAAATTCGCGGTTTCTATACTTATACTTCAAATTTGGGAACTGCTCGTATATCATCAGCGAGCTTTTACCCTTCAGGTATCCCACAAAGCTCGAAACCGCGATTTTGGGTGGAATCTCAAGCAGCATATGAATATGATCCGGGCATACCTCTGCCTCTACAATCGTCACCTTTTTCCATTCGCACAACTGCCGCAGTATTTTCCCGATTTCCCTGCGTTTCTCACCGAAGAACACCTTGCGCCGATATTTCGGCGCGAATACGATATGATATTTGCAGTTCCATTTTGTATGCGCTAAACTGTTTATGTCATTCACTCTTGAGTGGCCTCCCTTTGTTTTGTAGTTTGCAGTTGCCAGACCGCATCTCTACTATAACAGAGGGAGTTTTATTTTTCCCCATCGGCAGAAGCCTCTTTTGAACCACTCGCCCAGCGAGTGGTTTTCGGCATAAAATGCAAAACATTACAAATTGGTTACAGTTTTCGCCGGTCATGGGCTTTGGCGAAAAGTCGCCCCATGATAAAATAATAGAGACACCTATTACATGGAAAAGGAGAATAGTGCATGCTGAACAGAATTCTAATCGTCGAAGATGACCACGCCATATCCGACGCCGTAGCGCTCAATATGCAGTTTGTAGGCTATGAATACGCCGTGTTTGACGATGGAAAAAAGGCCGCGGACAGCCTTGCAGATGACCATGCCTACGACCTTGCACTTTTGGACATAATGCTGCCTGGCATAGACGGCTTTGAACTGTTTTCCTATATGGAGAGATATAATATCCCCGTGATATACATTACCGCAAAGACGGACTCCGCATCGGAAATCAAGGGCCTTATGGACGGCGCGGAGG
>OIZL01000348.1_pt1 | contig 36081 bp, 30 predicted proteins | sample 1588541 | NCBI WGS metagenome assembly OIZL01 (sample SAMN03283285) | human gut metagenome | biome: human-associated habitat; material: feces | host: Homo sapiens | place: Peru | collected 2012 | reverse complement strand
TCATATATATATACTTTTTTACACATTTTTATTTCACATAAGAAAAAAATGCTAAAAATTTTAGCTTATTTGTTTTTTTCTTTTACTAATTTTTTAGTTTCTTCTATATCTTGACTATCACCATATTCAATTTCAACATCACTTGTATAAACAATAAAATCAGTATCTATACTTACATTTTTATAATCTATATCATTTGGTCCTTTAACTAATAAATCATAAACTATAGATATTTTATTAGCATATACTCCCAGTTCTTGATAATCTGATTCTGTATAACGTTTTTGTGTAAAACTACCACTAGAATATCCTTGTGCTCCGTAATAAGTTCCACTAATAAAACTTTCATTACATCCTTCAATTGCATTTACTCCAATATAACTTGTATTATCAGATATAGGGAAACCTATCATTAATGAGTTATGAATTCTGTCGTCCATTGTATCTTGTTTTATACCATCTACTGCTGCATATCTTGATTTTATTGATGTATCAATATGAACGTTATCGATATAAACTTTGTAATCTTCCGGTAAATTTTCAGTATAAACTTTTAATCTTAAGAATTTATCACTAGTAATTCTCCATACTTTTTCTTCACCTGGATCACATGTATACTCACATATCAATTTAAAAGTTTCATTTGGTACATTTAACTTTTGTTTCAATGTTTCGCCTATTTTGGCTTCATCATCATTCAATGTATCATAATTTTCTATTGGTGCAAGTTCTTTTGGTGCTAACTCACATCCTGTTAAACTAGTACTAACTACTATACTTGATAAAATTAATGATAGTGCTTTATATTTATTTTTCATATATTTGCTTATAACTTTTATGTCATCATTTATATTATAATTTTTACTAACATATTTTCTTACCCATGTATCTATAGGAAATGTATCTAGTCTTGAATAGCCAAATAACATTATGCAGCTAGCAACTTTTAATCCTATTCCTTTAATGCTCATTAGTTCTCTAATTGCACTTTCTGTTGATAATTTATCTAAATCATCTAAAAACTTATTATTTTCTTTTATTTTATTTAATGCATTAACTAAATACTCATCTCTAAATCCTAATCCTAAATTTCTAAAATCCTCTTTAGTTAAATCTTTTAGATTTTCATATGTAGGAAATAAATAATATTCTTTGTTTCTAAATATAACTTTTTCTCCATATTTTTGAGACATTTTATTTACTATACTTGTAATTCTTTTTACATTATTGTTTTGGCTTATTATATAAGTTATATACATTTCAAACTTATTTTGCTTTAGAATTTTATATCCTTCACATTTTTTTATTTCTTTTTTTAAGTTATCATCTATAGAAATAATATATTTATTTATTTCATTATAGTTTCTATTTAAATCTAAATATTCTGTTATAAATGATTTTAAATTTAGCATTTTATTACTATCTATTATTAAGTAATTTCCAACTTCTTTAATGTTTACTACTCTATCGAATAGGACTATTGTAATTGATTTATCATTTTCTAACGTTATTCTAAATGTTTGTCCACTAAATATAGTGTCATATAGGTTTATATCTTTTTTATTAATCTTAATCATAAACCTATTCTCCTATAATAGTCTAAATATTTACCATTTTTTTCATATAAAAGCATACTTGAAACTGTAAACCTATTATAAATATCATTATTTGTTTTTGTTAAATAATCATTTGTAACATTTTCAGTTTTTTTAAATTCATCAGTTATTGAGTTATAACTTGCTTTTTCATTTATCCAGCTTCTGTCACTTAGTATTACTAAGCCATCTGAATCACTTAAAGCATCTTTTCCCATCAGTAATCTAGAATCATATTCTATTCCAAATAAATTATATATTGTTGGTAGTACATCAATACTACTTACATATTTATCTACGATTACATTTTCTTCCATTTCACTATTATAAACTATTAAACTTGTATGATAATTTTCAAATTTGTCTTTTCTGTTAGTTTTACTTATTTCGTTCATTTCATCAAGTGTTAATCCATATGGGAAATGATCTGGAGAAATTACTATTACAGTGTCATCCAATTTTCCATTTTCTTCTAATGAGTTAATTAATTTTGTCATTGCTTTTTCTAATTCTATATTAGCTGATAAATAGGCTTTAACTTCTTTAGAGTATGGTAAATCTTTTACATATTCTTTATTTTTAGATGACATGTCATTTGATTTAAATGAATAATCTAAATGTCCACTTACAGTCATGTAATAAATCATAAAATTATCACTATTTATATAATCATCTATAGTTGCATTAATCATTTCTAAGTCACTTTCTGGCCATGATTTACAATTCATCAATTTTTCTAAACCATTTCCACATCCTGTATATTTAAATCCTAAATTTGGATGACTCAAGTTTCTATCATAGAATTTGTATGTGTGATCGTGATATGCATTTACTACATCATAATCTAAATTTTTGAAGATATTTCCTAAACCATAAGGCATTTTTATGAAACTGCTTTCATAGAAACTCCATACTCCTTCTTTAGGTATTAGGCTGTTCATTAACATATATTCTCCATCACTAGTACTTACTGTATATAATGGTTGATAATAATTTTTAAATATAAATCCATTGTTAACAAGTTTATATAAAGTTGGTGTTAAATTTTTGTCAATTGCAATAGAGTCGAAACTTTCAGCTGTAATATAAATTAAATTTTTCCCTTTGAACATTCCAGTATATTTGTTTTTATTTGTTGGCTTAACTGATTTAAAGTATTCGTGCAAACTTATTATGTCTTCGTTTGTTTCTTCACTAATTAATTTATCAAAGTCAATATTTGTTATATTATAATTATCATTATCTTCTATTATTATTTGGGATGATAAATTTTTATTATCAAATTTTTCATCAAATCCAAATATAAATCTTTCTAAATCCATAACTTCCATTGATAAAAGACCTGTTTTATTTATCATAATCATTGGAGCATGTGTTTTATAATAAAGTTTATTTAGTGAATACAACTCATTTTTGTCTAAAGTTATGTATATAAATTTGAAAGAGACTAATATAAAGAATGATATTAAATATATTATATTATTTCTTTTTATTTTATTAAAATTGAATATTTTATTTTTAAATATTATAAATAATACAAGTGGAATTAGCATTATTAAAATAACAAATATATTATTTTTAATCATTATGATTATTGAACTAAAGAAACCACCGAAGACCTGTTCAGTGCCTTTTAAAACACTAAAAATTGAATATATTGAATGATAAAATTTGAAATATACATATTGACTAATAAATATCAGAGTAATAAATAAGCTTAAAATTATAGATAATATTTTGTTTACTTTAATACTAAATAAACTAGTTATTAAACTAGAAAAACATATAAAGGATAAACTAAACAACATTATTCTAAGTGTGTTTAAACTTAACAAATTGTGAAGTACAAATCCTTTATATATTAATTCTAAATATATTATTAAAAATGTATAGTAAATTATTATTGGTAACTTTTTTTTCACTTCTAAACACCCTATTTAATTATATCACAAAATCAGAATAAAAATTGTAAGAAATTAATATACATTTTATGTAGAATAAAGACCTTTGACGCTATTTAGTCAAAAGTCTTTTTAAATATATTAAACAACTAATTTTATAAATTTCTTTTTACCTTTTTGAATAAGTAATTCATTGTCTTTAAAATCATTTAAAGTTATAATCTTATCTTTATCAGTTATCTTTTCATTGTTTAAACTTACTGCATTTTGTTCAACCATTCTTCTTGCATCAGATTTTGATTCAAAAAGTTCAGTTAACATTAATAAATCTAGGATGTTAATACCATTTTCAATTAGATTTTTATCTATATTTTTCTTTTCTGTGTTAGCAGAGTTTCCTTTATTATTAAATATGTCTTCACTTTTTGTTTTAGCTAATTCTGCTTCTTCTACTCCATGTAAATCTTTAACTACTTCGTATGCTAAGGCTTTTTGTGCAATTCTTAGTTCTGGTTTTTCATTTTGTTTAAGCATTATGTTATCAATTTCATCTTTTGTCAAGAATGTAAATACTTTTAAATATTCTTCTACTTTAGAATCATCACTATTAATTAGATACTGATATATTTCAAATGGACTTGTTTTATTTTTATCAAGCCATAGAGCATTACCTTCACTTTTACCAAATTTATTTCCATTAGCATCTAGTATTAATGGCATAGTAAATCCATATGCTTCTTTATTAAGTTTCTTTCTAATTAGTTCTATACCTGTTGTGATATTACCCCATTGGTCACTACCTTCACATTGCAAAATACAATTTTTGTGTTCATATAACCACATAAAGTCATATCCCTGAAGAAGCATGTAAGAAAATTCAGCATAAGTAATACCTGTTTCAAGTCTTCTAGATATTATATCTTTACCTAGCATGTAATTTACATTTATATATTTTCCTATATCTCTTAAGAATTCAAGATATGTATAGTCTTTAGTCCAATCATAATTGTTAACTAATTCTGCTTTTCCATCAAATATTTTATCAATTTGATTTTTTATTCCTTCAATATTATTTCTAATTGTTTCCACTGGTAATATTTCTCTTTCAGCTGTTGGTCTAGGATCTCCAATTAATCCTGTTGAACCCCCACATAAAAGTATTGGGTGATGTCCATAATTTGCAAGTCTTTTTGCAGTAACTAATGATGAATAATGTCCGATATGTAAACTGTCTGCGGTTGGATCAGTACCCCAGTAAAAAGTAATGGGTTTTCCATTTAAGATATCTTCTAATTTTTCTCCTGCGACATCTTTTATTAATCCTCTCCATTTTAAATCTTCATATAATGTCATTTTTCCCTCCTAAAATAAAAAAGTGATACCCAAAGGACGAGATTCACTCGTGGTACCACCTTAATTTCTTCTCATATTTATAACGCGATTAGCGATTGAACTCATAATATGTAATTCATTTATAACTAACTATTAGTTTTCACCAAACACTAACTCTCTAAAAATATAATTATAAACTACTAATTATTAATCTTAGTTCATTACTTATAGTTTATCACATTTTATTATTTTTGCAACTATAAATTGTACTCTTTATTTTTAATGCATTCACTTACTTTATTAATAAATTCTTCTTTACTTAGTGTATATGTTTCTTGTGAGCCAAATTTTCTATAACTTATAGAAACATCATCTCTTTCTTTATCTCCTAAGATTAAAGTTAGAGGTATTTTTTTACTTTGGCTTTCTCTCATTTTATAAGATAGTTTTTCATTTCTATCATCTAAATTAACTCTTATTCCAAGATTATTTAATTCATCAAATACTTTTTTAGCATATTCAGCATGATATTCATTATTAACTGGTATTACATTAACTTGAACCGGGCTTAACCAAAGTGGGAATGCACCTTTTGTTTCTTCCATTAGGAATGCAGTAAATCTATCAAATGTTCCAAATATAGCGCGGTGTAATACTACTGGAGTTTTTTTACTTCCATCTTTATCTATATATGTTAATTCAAATCTTCTTGGTAATAAGAAATCCAATTGACATGTTGATAATGTTACTTCTGGGCCAACAGCTGGTTTAACTTCAACATCTAGTTTTGGTCCATAGAATGCTGCTTCACCAATAGCTTCAATATAAGGAACATTTAATTCATTTAAAACTTCTCTTAACTTATTTTCAGCTGTATTCCACATTTCATCATCATCAAAATATTTTTCTTTATCTTCTGGATCTCTTAGTGATAATCTAAATGAATAATCCTTAAATCCAAAATCTTTATAAACATCTAATATAAGAGATACTACTTTTTTAAATTCATCTTTAATTTGTTCTGGTGTTACAAATAAATGTGCATCATTTTGACACATACATCTTACTCTTTCAAGACCTTTTACTGCTCCACTAGCTTCGTATCTAAAATCAGTTGCAAATTCTCCAATTCTTATAGGTAAATCTCTATATGAATGTAATTCATTTCCATAAATTAACATATGATGTGGACAATTCATTGGTCTTAATACAAATTCCTCATCATCAACTTTCATCATAGGGAACATATTTTCTTTATAGTGATCCCAGTGTCCTGATGTTTTATATAAATCTACTGTTCCAACACAAGGAGTATATACATGTTTGTATCCCATTTTTCTTTCTTTATCATAGATATAGTTTTCTAATTCTTTTCTTACAATTGCTCCATTTGGTAACCAAAGTGGCATACCTTTTCCTACTAAATCACTATTCATGAAGATACTTAAATCTTTACCAATTTTTCTGTGATCTCTTTCTTTAGCTTCTTCTAGTTTTTGTAAATGTTCTTGTAAGTCTTCTTCAGTTTTAAAGCATACTCCATATATTCTTTGAAGCATTTTATTTTTAGAGTCACCTTTCCAGTATGCACCACTTACTTTTAATAATTTAAAGTGTTTTAATTCTTTTACAGTATCAACATGTGGTCCACGACATAAATCAGTAAAATCTCCTTGAGTGTAGCAACTAATTACATTTTCATTTTCATCCATTCTTGTAATTAAGTCTATTTTGTAAGGATCATCTTTAAACATTTCTAATGCTTCTGATTTAGAAATTTCATGTCTAACTATTCTTTTACCATCTTTACTTATTTTTTTCATTTCTTTTTCTATAAGAGGTAAGTCTTCTTCTTTAATAACTTTATCTCCTAGGTCAACATCATAATAGAATCCATCTTCTATTACAGGTCCTACCCAAAATTTTGCTTCTGGATATAGATGTTTAATTGCTTGTGCCATTAAATGTGCACATGAGTGATTCATAATATTTAATTCACTATCTTCTTTAATATTTATCATTTTTTTCTCCTTCCAAGTTAAATTAAATAAAAAACACACCCTTTAAAGGGAGTGCTTATATTTACACGGTACCATCCATTATTTTACTTTATTTATTTAACGGCTATTAACCGGGAATTCCTTTCGGTTCCTGTTCATAGGTAGTAACTATAACTTATTTTAGTTGTCTTACACCATTCACAACTCGCTTTGTAAAATAGTAGTTATAACCATGTCCTAATCAAAACATTTAACTTAAGTATAATTCTATCACTTTTTTATTATTTTTCAAGTGGGTTTAATTATTTTTTCTCTAATTTTATTCTAATTTTAATTATGTTTTTATTTGTGTGTGATGAGTACAAACATTGTAAAGTTATGTAATATTCTTATAAATTCTGTAAAAAAGATGTTATAGTTATATTGTATGAAGTTGATATTATGGCAAAATTTGTACAATTTGACGTAGGAACTGATGAACCAACTTTTTATGAGGTTGAAGATTTCTCACTTGAAACTATTAGAAAATTACCACTTTATAAAAATACTTGGTTAAGAATGTCATTTTTAGATGGTGAAAAAAGAATGTTTAATGGAAAAATATTGGATATTTATCCATCTGAATTAGTTAGTATGATATATTATGGAAAAAAGGTTAGTTATGATGAGGTAAAACAAATAGTAGAAAATGATTTGCGCTACAGGGATTTACTTCGTGATATGTATATAAGATTTGAAGATAGCTTTTGTAACTTAAATTTAAAATTTAAGGATGATGATGATTACAAAAAACAATACGAAACTTATAAGGAAAAATTTTATAAGACGCATTATTGCTTATTTACATTACCAAATAATTTTTCTACTTATCCTTTGAGTGGTGCTAAATCTATAACTATTGAAGATTTTGATAGTGATGTTAAATTGGATTATAGTAGTGTTTTAAATAATATTAAATTTAATGCTAGTATGGGAAAAGACTATTTTAAAGAAAATGAATATGCTTTATATTTGTTTAAAAATTATTTTGAAATGTTACAAAAAATTTGTAAAAATAGCACAATAGATGATAGAAAGTTATTATTTGGTGTTTTACGTTTTCATTTCGAATGTATAGCAAACTTACAAACAATTGATGAAATAAATTTCTTTTTGGATATTTCTAATTATGTTTATAAATTCTCAAATACTAATAGAGAATTATTTAATCAATATAAAAGTTTTGTCAATGAACAATATAAATATTTAGGAAATGATAGTAATTTAGGTTTTTATTAAATTTTAATGTATTTTTGATAATTATAAAAACTCGTACACTTTAAATGTGTGTGAGTTTTTTGTTTTAGATTGTATTACGAATTTTCTCTAATTTCCACTATGCTATTATTTTCAAAAATAGATTTTATATTATTATCAAATTCATTTATCTTTTTAAATTCAAAATCATATATTTTTCCTATAGACAATATTATTCCATTTGTATCCACTACAACATCACTTATATTTCCACTTTCATCTTTTAGTTTAACATCGAATGTACTATTTGTTATGCCTTCATTTGGTTCGAATTCATGATTATTTACTTCTAATATTTCATATGATTTCACAAAAGTACTGTTATCTTCTAAGCAAAAATTACTTTTGTATTCCATCCAACTTGGTCCTATGTACACATCATTTGTTTTTCCATTAACGCCAGCACATTTTAATATAGTTATGCCATTTTTAGTTAGTGATGGTATTCTATAATCTTTGTATATAGTTGAACCACCATCCCAATATTGTTCTGAGGCAAGTCTTTTATACAGCTTATTTAAAATTGTAGAATCATTTTGTAAATATTCCTGTAAGTTTACCATATGTTCATCTATTACATAAACGTAATCTAAGCAATATGTGTATACTTTGTAATTATCATATTCATGATATAATTCTGGTTTATAAGTACAATTTTTACTTTCTTGTATTAATAGATTTAATGAATATTTTTTATCTAAAATATCTATTTTATCATATAACTTTTCATAACCTATAACTCCCATTAGTACTACTATAATAGTAGAAATAATTATCAATAAGTATTCTTTTTTCATATTTATTTTCTCCAAATATATTATAACATATTAATCAAATGTTTTTATATTATTTTTTACAATACTTTCTAAAGTGATTTTTTTCTTTCTAAATGTTTGAAATTTTACTAGATATTCCACAAATTCTGTTTTATCTATGTTTATTTTTTCTCCTGTTTTATTGTTTTCAACAGTTATGTAGCCATCATTCAAAGTATTACCTAATACACATGTATATGGAATACCTGTTATTTTGCTATCTTTTAATTTTGCACCTATACTTAAATAATCTCTATCATCATATAAAACTGGGATATCATCACTTATTAACATTTTATATAAATTATTGGCATATTTTAATTTTTCTTTATCATCTGTTTTAGCAATTATGTAAATTATGTATGGAGTTAAATTAACTGGAAGTGATATTCCTAGAAATTCATTTTTATCATTTCTAACAATACTATTTTCATAAATCATTGCTAGGGTTCTTGATACACCTATGCCATAACAACCCATGCTATAGTATTTTGGTTTTCCATCTGAGGCAATAAATGTAGCGTTCATACTTTTTGAATATTTTTCTCCTAGTTGAAATATATGTCCTAGTTCACAAGCTTTTTTTGATTTTAAGTTATTTAAATCTTTAATACCATATGTTTTTTCTATATATTCTTGTGCATCTATTCTATCTAATAATTCACTATTTATTAGTTTACCAGTATATTCATCATATAAAATATTATCTTCACCTATATCTGAAACACACATAAATTCTTCAGATTTAGCCCCACCTATAGCACCACTATCGGCACCTACTGGATGAACATTTAAACCTATTTCATCAAATATTTCTAAATAAGCTTCTTTTATTCTTTCATATTCCGTATCTAAATCTTTTTCGTCTTTACCAAAACTATATGCATCCATCATTTCAAATGATTTACCTCTTAAAAGATAACCTCTAGTTCTGATTTCATTTCTAAATTTTTCTCCAATTTGAAAATATGTAGTTGGTAAATTTTTGTAAGATGTTAGTCTTGATTTAGCAAACTCTACTACTGCTTCTTCTGCGGTTGGTGCTAGACAAAAATTTCCTTTATCAGTTAAACACCTAAACATTACATCTTCACTTACATATCTATCAAGTCTTCCGGAATTTATCCATATATTTTCAGGTTGTAAAAGTGGTAAATTTATTAGAGAGCAACCATATTTAGTTAATGTTTTAATAATAATATCATTAATATTCTTTTTCACTAGAAATGGTATGTGTCCATATGCATATATTCCACTTGCAAATTGTTCTATTTGTCCTGTTTGTAATAACATATCTTGTACTGGAAATTGATTATCTAACTTTTTTATTTTAGTTTCTATTAAACCTATACTTGATACTTTCATTTTATCATTCCTTCCTGTATTAATTTTTTTACTTTTGACATATGAGCAAGATTTTCCCATTCTTCTTTGGCACCAAAAGATAAGTAATCAGTTATTATTTTTACTCTGTCTTTGTTTTTTAATTTATATCCTAAGTCTTTCATATATTCTTCGTTAACATATGCACCTATCATAGAATTTGCTTCTGTAGGATTATTTATATATGCAAAATCTATTATACTAGAACCTTTTGGTAATTGAATTACTTCTCCTTTGGTATTATAAACATAAACATTATCCGAAAATAATTCCATTTTTACTTGGTCTACAAAATCTTTATTATCTCCAAACATTGCATTTATTTCTACTAAAGATTTATAGAACTGATTTTGACTCTTTAATTCTTTTTGCATTATATTTCTTGCATCACCTTTCATTATATCCCAGTAAGATGTTAGTCCAAAAGATGCAACTTTGTCCATATCAAAAGTTCTTATTTGTGTTTGTACTAATCTATCATCTGGTCCAAAGACTGTTGTGTGCAAACTTTGATATTTATTAGTTTTGGGATTACAAATGTAATCTTTAAATTTTTCATTTATTGGATGATATGCTTGATGAACTAAACATAGAGAAAGGTAACATTCTTCAATAGTTGATACCATTAATTTTAAACTAAATAAGTCATGTATATCTCTTAAATTGAATCCTTCTATTCTTCTTTTATATATACCATATATATTTTTAGTTCTTATTTTTATTTCATTAGGTATGTTTCTGTTATTTAATATTTCTTTTATTTTACCACTCATATCTTCTAAGCATGATTTATTTTCTTTTTCTATTCTTTGTTGTAAGTCATATATTCTTTTGTAACTATCTGGTTTAAGATATCTGAATGCTAAGTCTTCTAGTTCTGTTTTTATTCTATAATGTCCAATATAATAAGCAAGTGGTACAAATATGTCCATTGTTTCTAATGCATTCTCTTTTTGTTTAAATTCACTTTTGTATTCAAGAGTTCTCATGTTATGTAGTCTGTCTGCTAGTTTTATAATTATTATTCTTACATCTTCAGTTATACCTGTTATTATTTTTCTAGTGTTTGCATAGTTTTGATCTTGCTTTGATGAAAAGTTCATTTTTGCTAATTTTGTTACTCCATCTACTAATGTTGCGACATTAGGATTAAATTCATAGGCAATATCTTCTTTTGTAGTATTAGTATCTTCTATAGTATCATGTAAAAGACCTGCACATACTGTATCACAATCAGCATGCATTTCAGCTAGTATATATGCGACGTTTAACGGGTGCGATATGTATTCTTCTCCACTTTGTCTAAATTGACCTTTATGTAAGTTTTCTGCATATAAATATGCTTTCTTTACATTATCCACTTCTTCTGGATTATATGACTTTACAAGTTTTAGTAAGTCATCAATAGTTAAATCTTTCATAAACACCTCCACATATAAACAAAAAGAGACGATTTAATCATGTTTAAATCATCTCTTTAGATATTTTTATTTTTTTAAGCATACAACAAGAATTAGTATCAAAGTTACTAACTATGTAATCAATAACATCACAATTTAGTATATCTGCAATTCTCATATGGTCCTCCCAAAAAAATAAATATTGGTACCAATTTACCACTTTAAATGTGGGTTGTCAATGGGTTTTCGTTAAAATTCGATTAAATAGATGTGTATACTTTATTAAATGCTTTTATAATCATATCTTTTCCCATTACATCTATTTTATCTAAGTCTTCTATTTTTACTTTTCTTACTTCATAATAATTGTTTTCTGTACATCTATCTAGTTCTTCACCACCAAGCTTTGGAGTACCACTTATTATTGAACAACTAAAGAAATTAGCTATTGTTTCTTCACTTTCATCTTTTCCTATGTATCCATTAATTTTTACATCAACTGAAAATTCTTCTTTTACTTCTCTTTTTACATTTTCTTCAAGTGTTTCATTTTCATTAATTCCACCACCTGGTATTACATAGTATTCTTTCATTTCTCCATTTTCTTTTATTCTTCTTCTAAACATAAGATATACATAATCATTTTCAATTATAATACCTCTTGAACTTACTCTTTTATTCATAAAAAATCTCCTTTCAATATTAAACTAATTTTTATATTTTTCTACTTGACTATTTATCAAATCTAAATCATTTCGATAGTCTAATCCTATCGCTTTTTTTACCTTTAATAAAGTTTCATTTGCTTTTAATCTAGCATTATCACTACCCTCAAATAAAACATTATATATTTCCGGTATATGTTGTTCTAGTTCATGTCTTTTTTCTCTTATAGGTTTTAATGTTTCTTCAAGAACATAATATAAGAATTTTTTTACTTTCATATCACCTAAGCCACCATGTTCATAATGTGATTTAAGTTCATCTAAGCATTTATATTCTATATTTTCTGAATTTTTATCTTTAAAGTATTCTTTAAAATGATTCTCTTTGGCAAATGCAGAAAGATAAATAAATACTGGGTTTCCTTCTGTTACCCCTGGGTCTTCAACTTTTAAATGATTAGGATCTGTGAACATACTCATTACTTTCTTTTTAACTTCTTCACTAGTGTCTGACAAGTAAATACAATTACCTATTGATTTACTCATTTTCGCCTGTCCATCAGTACCCGGCAATCTATGACAAACAGCATTTTCCGGTAAAATTGCTTTAGGTTCTATTAATGTTTCACCATAAAGTCTATTAAATGTCCTTACTATTTCTCTAGTTTGTTCTATCATAGGTAATTGGTCATCTCCAACTGGTACAATATTAGCATTGAATGCAGTAATATCTGCTGCTTGACTTATCGGATAAGTAACAAAACCAACAGGTAATGTATTTTGAAAATTTCTATATATTATTTCTTGCTTAACAGTAGGGTTTCTTTCTAATCTGGACATTGTGACTAAATTCATATAGTAAAAAGTTAAATCACTTAATTCAGGAACTTCTGATTGTAAAAATATAGTACATTTTTTGGGATCTATTCCACAAGATAGGTAATCTAACATTACTTCAATAACATTATCTTTTACTTTTTGAATATTTCCAAAATTATCTGTCGTTGCTTGTGCATCAGCTATTTCTATATACATTTCGTCATAGTTTCCGGAGTTTTGAATTTCTACTCTTTGTGCAATAGAACCAACTAGATGTCCTAAATGTAACTTTCCTGTTGGTCTATCTCCTGTTAATATTATTTGTTTTTCTTCTTTTGTCTCCATTTTCTCTCCCTTCTTTTGTCTCCATTTTCTCTCCCTTCTTTTTTATCTATATGCTTATTTTTCTACATGAGAAATTTATTAAAATATCTTTATCAACATATCCTACATTTTTATATGCTTTGTTTGATGAAATATATTTATAATCTGTATAAAGTGAAACGTGATTTCCTTCAGATAATACTTTGTTTGTTAAAATATATATTAAGTTAGCTGCATATCCTTTACCTCTTTCTTCTGGTAAAGTGTACACTCCTGCGATTTTAGCATTTCCATCTGTTACTACATATGATGCTTGCGCTACGATTTTACCTTCTTTATTTTTCCAAATGTAATATGTTCCTCTATTTAGTCTTTTCTCAACATCTCTTTTTGCTTCATCTATAGTTAGTTCTTTTACATCACTTATTTCTCTAGATTCATCATATGTAAATTTGGTTAATATTTCTATATCATCTCTAGTAGCTAATTCTAAACTTCCATCAGATAGTCTTGGCTTAACTGTTTTATCACATACTAAATATCCCATTTCAAAATAATAATCTCCTAAATATTGATAATTATCTTCTTTTAATAAATTATATAGTTCTCTTTTACAAGTAAATTTTGTTTCAACATCTAATAAATATTTATTTATAGTTTCTTCTATTTCCGGTAATAAAGTTATATCAAAATTATCTTTTGTCCAAATCCATGTAGGCCATTCTTTACCACTTCTACATAAAACATAATTTTCTTCATCACTATAAAGTTCAACTTGTTCAGTATTTATATTTTGTAATATTAAAAAAAATTTGTATTTATCTTTTTGAAATTCTTTACTTTTAAATATTTTATTGTTAGATTTTATACTCTTTATCATACGTTCACTTCCTTGTTACAATTGTATCATACTAAATAATAAAATAAAACTACTGACTTATTTAGTCAATAGTTCTAACATTTTCTTATCACTATCTAATTTTGTTCTTTCTTCATTAACAAGTTTTTCTGGAGCTTTATTAACAAAGTTTTCATTAGATAATAAGTTTTCTCTTTTTAAAATATTTTGCTTTAATGTTTCTATTTGTTTTTCTTTTTGCAATATATCTTCTTCAGTTATTTCTTTTTCATAGTATATAGATGCACTAAATCTTCCATAATTAACTTTATATTCTGTTATATCCATTTTATCTTCAATTATATTTTCATTTAGTTTTAACATATTTTTTATTAATGAATAATCTTCAGCGTTATTTAATTTAACTTTTAAATCTTTAGTTATGTTATTTTCTTGTTTAATGTTTCTAAATGTTTTTATAAAGCCTATAGTATCTTCTATTAATTGTTCTTCTTTTTCAAAATTAAATTCTTTGTTTACTACTGGATAATCACTAATCATGATACTTTCATGATTTTTAATTGGTAACATACTATATATTTCTTCTGTTACAAATGGCATGAATGGATGCATCATTTTAATTATACTTGTTATTACATAACATAAAGTACTTTTAGTAGATGTTTCATTTAAACTAAATTTGCACATTTCAATATATGAATCACAGAAATCACTCCAGATAAAGTCATATAAAGTTGCTCCTGCATTATTAAATTCATATTTTTCCATTGATTTGGTAACATTATCTATTATTTTATTTAGTTTACTAAGTATCCATTTATCTTTGTTATCAATATTTGTGAAATCATATTGTTTTAAGTCTTCAATGTTCATTAAACAAAATCTACTAGCATTCCATAATTTATTTATGAAATTCCATGTTGATTTAACTTTTTCTTCATCATATCTTAGATCTTGACCAGCAGCAGAAGATGTTGATAAGAAATATCTTAATGCATCACATCCATAGTCTTCAATTACATCCATTGGATCCACACCATTTCCAAGACTTTTACTCATTTTTATTCCATTTTTATCACGAATTAATCCATGTATTAAGCAGTCTTTAAATGGACGAGTTTTTGTGAAATATAAACCTTGGAATGTCATTCTATTTACCCAGAAAGGAATTATATCATAACCTGTTACTAATACATTATTTGGATAGTATCTTTCTAATAATTTTGTTTCTTCTGGGAAACCTAATGTACTAAATGGCCATAGGGCACTTGAAAACCATGTGTCTAAAACGTCAGGATCTTGTACCCAACCTTCTTCTGTTGGAGGTTCTATTCCAACATATACTTGGTTATCTTTGTACCAAGCCGGAATTCTATGTCCCCACCATAATTGACGAGATATACACCAGTCATATGTTATTTCCATCCAGTGATTCATTATTTTTTCAAATCTTTCAGGAACAAAGTTAACTTTTGTATCTTTATTTTTTTGATTTTCTAATACTTTGTCGGCTAGTGGTCTCATTTTTACAAACCATTGCTTAGATAAGTAAGGTTCAACCATAACTCCAGTTCTTTCTGAGTGTCCTACTGAGTGAGTTATTTCTTCAATACTTATTAACAGACCACTTTCTTTAAGATCGTTAACTAAGGCTTCTCTACATGCAAATCTGTCCATGCCTTTATATTTTAGTGCATTTTCATTCATAGTTCCATCTGTATTGATTACAATTATTCTTTCTAGATTATGTCTATTTCCTACTTCAAAGTCATTAGGATCATGTGCTGGAGTTATTTTAACTACACCTGTTCCGAATTCTGGATCGGCATGTTCATCACCTATGATAGGAATTAGTTTGTTTACTATTGGTAATATACATTTTTTACCTATTAAGTCTTTATACCTTTCATCATTAGGATTAACGGCTACAGCTGTGTCACCAAATAATGTTTCTGGTCTGGTAGTGGCTACTTCTAAATATTTATCAGTACCTTCTATGAAGTATTTTATATGATAGAAAGCACCTGGTACATCTTTATATTCTACCTCTTCATTTGAAAGTGCAGTCATTGCTTCAGGATCCCAGTTAATAATTCTTTCACCACGATATATTAAACCATTATTATATAAAGTTACAAATACATGCTTAACTGCATCACTTAAACCTTTGTCTAAAGTGAATCTTTCTTTAGTGTAATCAAGGCTTAGTCCCATTTTTGCCCATTGTTTATGTATATTTTCTGCATATTCTTCTTTCCAATCCCATGCATATTTTAACCATTCATTTCTATCCATACTTCTTGGACTATATCCCATTTGTTTTAATTTAGCATCAACTTTAGCTTGAGTTGCTATTCCAGCATGGTCCATACCAGGTAACCATAATGCATCATATCCTTGCATTCTTTTAAATCTAATAATGATATCTTGTAAAGTTGTATCCCAAGCGTGACCTAAATGAAGAATTCCTGTAACATTTGGTGGTGGAATAACAATTGAATATGGTTTTTTTGATGTATCTCCACTTTCAAAGTATTTATTTTTTAACCAAAATTCATACTTACCATCTTCTACACTTTTGTGATCATATTTTTTATCTAACATTTCTATACCTCCAAAATAAAAAGATGATACCTAAAGGACGAAATCCGTGGTACCACCTTAATTTATACTCTTATGCTTAACGTGCATTACTCGTTTTATTTTACTTTATTCAAATAAACACTCCTAAGCTACCTTTTAAAGTTTTATTTATTAGTTTACACCAACCACTAACTCTCTTTAAAACTATACTTTATACTCCTCTTAGTCTTCGCTTTCTTGAAATGATTATAACACAAAGACTCGTATTTGTGAAGAAAAAATTCTATGTTGTATTTAAATGCATTTTTCGAATTTATTTATATAGTTTGTTTTTATTTAAAGTTAATTCTCTTTTCTTTTCAACATAATAATCGTAATTTCCATAATATATACTATTTTTCTTATCATTAAATTCAATTATTCTATCAGCAAATTTATTTATAAAAAATCTGTCATGACTAACAAAGATTATAGTACCATCAAAATCTTCTAGTGCATTTTCAAATACTTCTTTAGTGTCAATGTCAATATGATTTGTTGGTTCATCTAGTATTAAGGTATTTATTTTTTCTTGCAATAGCTCAGCTAATTTAATTTTCATTTTTTCTCCACCTGATAATTTACCAACTCTTTTTTTTATATCATCCTGATAAAATTGAAATCCGGCTAGAATTTGCCTAATTTTTTGTTCATTCAATCCTGTGGCTTTTCCAAAATATTCCAAAAGTGTTTGCTTATCATCTGGAAATATTATCATTTGTGGAATATATCCAATTTTTACACTAGGTCCTATTACAATATCACCTGTAAAATTTAAACTTCCACATCCTAGAATACTTTTTATAATTGTTGATTTGCCACATCCATTCGGACCTATAAAAGCAACTTTTTCTCCTTCAGTTATATCAAAGTTTATGTTTTCTAGTAATGTTTCTCCATTTGGGAGTGTTGCACTAAAATCTTTAATGGTTAAGACTTTTGAACTTGATTTTAATTTATCGTCAAATTCTATATTTGCTTTCTTTCTTTTTACTGGTCTAATAATTGCATTGCTTTTTATTTTATCTATTCTTGTTTGAAGTGCATGAGCTCTTGCAGTTAGTGTTGAACTATTCGTTGCCATTCCTCTTTCAGCAAACCATTTCATCTCAGTTTCTAATCTTTTTATTAACAGTTGTTGATCTTTATAATCAGCCATTTGTTTTTCAAATCTTTTTTCTTTTTCTTCTATAAATCCGCTATAATTTGTACAATATAATTCTCCATTCATTGACTCTAAATCTAGTATTTTATTTGACATTTTATCCAAAAAGTATCTGTCATGTGATACGATAACTGAAGCTCCTTGGAATGATTTTATATATTTTTCTAACCATTCTATTCTTTCAATATCCAAATGATTAGTAGGTTCATCTAATAGCAACAAATCAGGTTTAACAATTAATACTTTTGCCAATTGAATTAGTGTTTTTTCACCGCCACTTAAATCATTATATGATTGATTTAGTATTTTACTTTCCAATTGAAGACCATTAATTACAGTATTAATATTTGTATCAATTTCATATCCACCCATTTGTGTGAATTTATCAATTGCTTCACAATACATATTAACCAAATCTGTGTTATTTGGTTGTAAATTCATACTTTCTTCTATTTTCTTAATTCTTTTTTCTAATTCATAAACTTCACCAAACGCTTCTTTTAAAACCTCATATACCTTCCTAGGATCATCTTTTGCCGCACCAACTTGATCTAAATAAGCTACTTTAGCCCCTCTTTTTATTGAAACTTGTCCTTTACTTGGCTTTTCTATACCAGCTATTATCTTTAATAATGTAGATTTACCACATCCATTTGGACCAACTATAGAAATCGATTCTTTTTCATTCAATGCAAATGATACATCTTCAAAAAGAGAACCAAAACCAAAACTCATTTTTAAATCATTAACATTTAATAATTGCATTTTTTCACTCCCATCAATTTCTTATTAATTGCCTGTATTTTACACCAGTACTAAAATTTTGTCAATATTGAACATTTACTACATTAAATATCAACTAAAGTTTTTTATAAAAATAATTCTGTTAGTAAAATGTAGTATTCTATTTTTTCATAATCAGGCTCAATATTTAAAAATTCAAATAAATATTTTTCTGCTTCTTTAGTTTCATAATTTCTTCTAAGTGATTTTACAAGAATCGCTATGTCATACCACATATCAGCTATACCTGCATCCCCTAAATCAAGAAAGCCAGTTATTTTATCATCTTTATAAAATACATTTGGTATACTTAAATCTCCATGTGATAGACATAAATTATTTTCTGTAACTTTATTATTTACCAAATAATTATATGCATTTTCTATATTTCCAAATCTTTTTTGATTTTCTTCTGTCATGTCATTAGAAGAAATTAATCCATTATCTATATTATATTTGGCTAATGCCAATTTTTTATTTAAATCATTATTAATAATTAGATTATCTACATTTACATTTTGTAATATTTTTATTGCTTTAGATGCTAACTCTACAACATGTTTCATATCATCAAATATTTCATCACAACATATCATTTCACCATCTAATTTTTTTGTAATCATAACACTTTTATTTTCATTAGTTCCAAAATAGATTATCTCAGGTACAGGTAATTTACCCTTTAAGTAATTATTTATAAAATATTCTTTATCTAAATTCCCAAATTTTGATTCTTTTATATAATAAACTTCTTGATTTTTAATGACTTCTTTTACACTATTTCCAGAACATCCAATATCAATTACATTTATTTTTGCATTTTCACAAAATTTTTTTAAATATTCATCTATCATAAATTCTCCTCTTTAATATAAATTCTTTTAACGAACAATCTGTTTGACATAAATTGTTATTAATTCCATGCCCTATTACAATGTTATCATATTCTGTATCATAATGATAGTCAGAACCAACAGATTGCAATAAATTATTTTTTAATGCCATTTGTTTATAGTATTCAAAGTCCATTTCATTAAATGATGAGTGAGAGGTTTCTATTCCCATTAATCCGTAATCTTTTAGTTTTAAAATCATTTTCTCTTTTTCATATTGGTCAACTTTTATTTGATTTGGATGTGCTAAAATCGTTATTCCTCCAATAGAGTTGATTAATTCTATTGCTTTTTTTACTTCTAACTCATAGCCCTCATAATCAGGAATATAATTTTGAATTCTTTTTATAAATTCATCTGTATATTTTTTATCATAAGCGTTGGATGTCAGTATCTCATTAATTTGTGTCGTTGGTAATTTATAACTGCTATAATCATAGTTTTCAAATATACAACTTGGTATTTCTTTCAATGAGGCACATATTTTTTTAATAAACTTTTTATTATTTAATATCAAAATATTTTTATATCTACTTATTTCATTTTCAAGTTTTTCACTATTATTATCAAAATCATAGCCTAGCAAATGTAAATAAATAACCTGTCCGTTAAACTTAATAAACGTAGATAGTTCTATACCATTTATTAAACTTATATCGGAATTTTGTTCATATTTTTTTATATCATGGGTAGATAGTATGCCATCATGATCAGTTATACTAAAATAATTTACATTATTTTTTATCGCCTTTTTTATTAGTTCATCAACTGCTAATTTTCCGTCACTATATTTACTATGACTATGAAAGTCAACGTATTTTTTCATCGTATCACCTTCTTATAATTTTAATTTATTTCATTTATAACTTTTGAAAGTATTGACATATTTTTTATTAAAATGTCTCTATTTTTTGAAAAAGTTATTCTACCTATAATTTCATTATCATTTTGCCATCCAAATGACGAACCTGGTAAAAATTTAATTTTGCTTTTTTTGTAAAGTTGAATAATAAAATCTCTATCATTTCTTATAGTTTTACCATCAATTTTTTTGTTTTTTAATGATGAGAAATCTATAAGTGCAAAAAAACCAGACAATGGAATAAGATTGTGATAAAAATTTACTTCTTTAATTCCATTTTTATATATTTTTAATTCTTCTTTTTTTATTTTTTTCTCTATATATTTTTTTGCCTTTTTTGATACATTTTTTTCTCCCAATATAAAATACTTTACAATTTCCAGGTTGAACTTATATTTTTTATTTATTTTTTTTAAAAATTTTTTTCTATACTGGCATTTCTTTTTGTCATTATTAAATATACTTGCAATTGCAATTTGATTAATCATAGAAATTGAATCTAATTCTATAAATAAATTATCTCTAATATCTTGTATTATATAATCATTAGCAACTATAAATCCAGCTCTAATTGCAGGTAAAGAATATGACTTTGAAATTCCAAATAGGGTTATAATATTATCTTTAAATTCTTCAAAGATTGCCATTGGTAAGGCCGAACTATTTTTATCATATATGGAATCTTTATAAACTAGGTCATCTATAATCATTGTATTATTTTCATAGCACACTTTATTTATTTCATAAATTAATTGTTCATCTTTTTCATCCAAATATACAGATAATGGGTTATTTGGATTTTGATTATAAATTGCAACCACTCTAGGAATATATTCTTCATGTGAATATTTTATTTTTAGTTTTTCATTAGTATTTTTAATTAAATCATTTAATTTTTTTGGATTAATTTTCCAGTCATCTTTTTCATCAAGTTTATAAAAAACTACTTCGCCTTTTAATTTTTCTGGCTCATATGTAAATAGCCCATACGTTGGAACTGGAATAATTATTACATCTTTAGGTTTTATAATTGTTTTTAATACTAATGAATATGCATGTGTGGTTGAAGCTGTTATTATAATATTTTCTTCTTGGTTATTCTTTAAACCTATGCTATTCAAATAATCAATTATATTTTGTTTTATTGAATCATCTCCAATTGTATTGGGATATTGATTCATAGTATTACTTTTAATATATTTAATTAGGTCTTTTTTAATATATTTATAAGTTTTGCATTCTATGGGGTTTCCTCCACCTAAATTTATTATTTCATCGTTATCATCTCTATAATTATAAATATCATACCTATAAACATTACTTCCTTTTAGAATTTGTTTAACACTATTTGAAATACTTTGTGGGAACAAGCCTACATTGGGGCAATAATTATTATCAAGTAAGTATGGTTTATCACTTAAAATTTCTTCGATTCGTTTTATTTTTTTTATCATTTTGCACCTCATTTATAAATTTAACTACTTTTTTATAATCATTTATTTTACCCACACTTCGAAAATAAAGAGTTTTATATCGTAGTTTTTCAAAATTTGGAAATTCTTCTTTAATTTTCAATTCTTCATAAGGATTTATTTCTATTGTTGTCTGGACAATATTTATATTATACTTGTTCAAATATTCATATAAACAATTATCTAGTCTTTCATAATTTTTTTTAGATATATTCATAACAAACACAATTCTGTGCAATGACATATTTTTATGATTGATAAAATATCCTTTTATTTTTAAATTCTTTTTTAAGTACAACTTTATATATAATTTACGTATAAATTTTATATAATACAATAAATACTCAAATATTAATTTAAATTTAATTTTTATTGGTAACTCTATTGAGTCGGGTATATTTTTTTTTGAAATGACCATTGAATATTTTCCAATTGAAATTGGTTTATTTTTATTAAATGAATATATAATATAATCATAACCAGTACTTCGTTTTATATTGCTTTGGCAAGCATCTAAAACTTTTATAATTCTCTCATTACTTTTATTGTAATACTCTAAATGATTTTTAATAGAAAAACCATATTGTTCTACAAATACTATCATTTTTGTCTTTTTTGTTATTTTACTTTCAATATCTTTAATAATAAAATCATCATCTATATCGCAAAAAACAGGCTTCAATTCACAAGATATTATTTCATCAATAATTGACTTGCATAATGTTACTGGAACAATAACTTCCGATTGTTTTTTGAAATTATATTCTTTTAAGATTTTTGAAAATGCTTCAGTACCATTGTTAAAATAATTTTTAATAATTTTTTTCATTTTTTTGACCATAGTCGTATAATTCTTCATATACTTTAATTTTGTTTTTTTCATAATAATAATTAAAATATATTTCTTGACTTGCTCCAAATGATAAATTAAAATTTTCTATTTCAGGAAAGACAGATCCTTCGAAGTCTAATTTATTGCAAATTTTGTTTCGAATTAAATATTTTATTATTTCATAATAAATTTTTGGTATAGGTGTGATTTCATTTTTATCATAATAACTGTACATTATGTAACATCTTTTATTATCCCACACGATTGCTACACCACCTATTACTTTTTTATTTTTTAATGCGACAAAACATTTTCCTTTTTTGTTTTCGATTGATTCTTTTAAATATTTTTTAACAAAATCATAACTTATCTCTGAACCATAATTAAGTTCCCAACTTAGTGCACTTTTTACATCAAATAAAACTAATTCATCATCTATTAATACTTCAACGTCCTTTGTTTTTCGTATATTTTTTTTCCTATCATGTCCAAACTTATTAAATATACTTTCTAATGAGTTATCTAAATTTATAACATATGTATATCGAATTTCGGGAATAAATCCATTTTTTATACATGGTATAGCATCGATTAAACTAGGATCAAATGAAAAACTTGATTCTTCATATTTATTTTTTATGTAATCTGTAATTAATGTCAGTACTTCTCGTGTGATCAAAGTATATTTTCTATAGTTCTTTTTGCTATAAAGCAAAATGGGTCCTCCGTATGGAATATACATTGTTGACTGTTCTAATTTTTTACCATTCTCAAATAATGGCATAAATGCTAATAATACATTATCATCATAAACACACAAACAATTTTCTACCTGTTTTAAGTTTAAAAAATAACTATATGCAAATGCCGTTCCATTATTAGAATCATTTATTAATGTGTCTATATCCTTAATTTCACTAATTTTAACTTTTTTTATTTCCATTTTTTAAAATACTAAAATATATTCTTTTAATAGAATTTGTAGCCATTCTATCATATATTTTATTTCTCCTTCCCCATAAATCCAAAAATAAATCTTCTTTAGACGATATATTTTTTATTTGTTTTAATAAACATATTATACCAGAATTCATTGTTCTTCCAACGTCTGTTGCACCCCATTTTGCTGCATAATACTTGCCATTATATTTTATTAATAAAGAATATCCTATTGGCTTATTATCAAAATATGATACATATAAATTACAATATTTTAGTAAAGAAATATATATTATTTGTTCATTGTCTAAGCTAAGCATATCACTTTTTTCTTTATATTTCCAACTATCTTGGTCTATTTTCAATGCATCTTTAAATAATTTGTTAATATTATTTTTATTAGACTTCACGATTTTTTGTTTTTTTTCAAGGCTATTACATTTTTTGATTAGTCTTTTAAAATTGTAAGATTTTGAATTTAAGTATTTTTCAAAGCAATCTTTTTTTATTTGAATTATTGGAGCATCCCATTCATCATTAATTTCTATATTAAAATTTTCACTTATTCTTTTAAATCCTATTGATTCTTTATTAATATACCTAAATTTTATAATTTTTGTTTTATTGATTTGTTTTAGTTTAATTAAGTCATTATTATTGATTATCAAGTCAAAATATTGAAAACAATTAATTCCATCGTAGTATTTAACTAAATCAATTGTATCCAATGAAATTATTTTTTTACCATAAAACCTGTAATATAATGCATTACGGTATAAATTGTCATAAGTAAAATTGTTCATCTTTAAATTTCCTCATTATTTTAGATATATATTTACAATCGGATTTTTTATTTTTTGAATTTAATACTAACCATGCCGTTCTTTCTATTAAATCTCTACTTTTTTTACATGAATTTACTTTGTATTTATCATTAAATGGAAAATTGTTTTTAGAGAAAGTTTTGCCATACTTAAACACATTGTAATCGGGTAAAAAATTCGATGTTTTTTTTGAAAAAGGGATGTTATATTTTAACATTTCTTTTATAAAAATATCACATTCTTTTTGATTGTTAAATATTACACATAAACTCATCTTTATAGAATATTTTTCATTTAAGCATTTTCTTAAATTATATCCTTTTATATTTTTTATAATTGTTTCATATATTTTTTCTTGGTTCTTAATGATTTTTTTTATCTTTTTAAATTGATTAATTAATATGGCACTTTGTAAATCTGTCATTTTAAAGTTTTCTCCATAAGTACAATATTTTTTGTCCCACACTGGCATCATATCTTTTTCTCTGTGCCCACCATTATCAACATATCTTTTAATAAAATCCATGTTTTTTTTGCTTGTAATGGCTCCACCTTCTCCACATGTTATTATTTTACATGATTGAAAACTAAATGCTGCTGAATCTCCAAATGTGCCTAAAAGTTTATTATTATATTGTGCTCCAAAAGCTTGTGCAACATCTTCAATCAATATTAGTTTATACTTTTTTGCAATTTGTTTTATTTTGTCCATGTTGCACGAATATCCTTGATAATGAACCACCACTATTGCTTTTGTTTTTTTGGTTATTTTTTGTTCAATATCATGTGGATCTATTGTAAAAGTTTCGTCTATTTCGCAAAATATAGGAACAGCTCCAACTGATAAACAACTTGAAGCAGTCGCTATGAATGATAGACAAGGCACTATCACCTCATCTCCATAACCAATATTGTTAGCTAATAAGCATAGTTTTAATGCTGATGTACCATTGTTAACACATAAAACTTCTTGATTAAAATACTTTTTTAATTCTTCTTCCAATTTGTCAGTTTCATACAACATATTTACTCCATCATATCTAAATAAACTTTTGTTATGTAACACCTTTATAGTTTCAAATATTTCTTTATAATTTATTTTATTTAATCCATAGAATGCATCTTCTGTTATTTTCCTCATATTTACTCCATTATATCTTCACATATTTTTTCTATTCCATTTTTATTTATTTTCTTATAAAATTTTAATCTTTCTAACATATTATTATCAGAGCCAAAATACAGATTTAATTCGTTTTCAAAATTTTCAATATTATAGGTATATAGATTTTTTAAAACTTGATTAACTCCTATTTTTTCATCTAAATATTTTTCTATTTGTTTTTCATTAATATTTTTTTGAAAATGAAAACCAATATTAAGTTTTTCAAATTCTATTCTTTGCAAATATTGACTATAATTTATTGGTAATAAAAACATACATTTTATATCTGTTGATATTATTTCATTAAAATTTCCTAAACCAGGAGACATGATAGCATGTGAACAATTATGCAGAATTTTTAAATAATCATTATTACTAAAAGAATCTATTATAATGTTATTACCATTTATATTTTTTTTAATATATTCTATTATATTTGTTCCTCCAGCTATATATATCTTTTTAAATTTTTTTATATTTTTATTATTCAATATAGTTTTTATACTATTTATGTATGTGTTTTTTACAATCTGATCATCAAACATATATGATTCCACTCCACCTAATGAAATAATAATGTTTTCATTTGTTACTGAGTGAAATTCGTTTAAATTTCTTAAACAACCAACTTCAACAATATTATTAAAATCTTTAGCTATTCTTTTTTTATTGCTACTACAATCTATAACATTTGATATATAATATCTATTTATTTTTTTTAATTCTGGTTCTAAAAAATCCCACATCCAAAATAAATTATCTATCAAATATATATTATTTAATTGAAAATTGTTAATTAAACTAATCAATATATCTGTTGTTTCAACTGCTATTATTTTAAGTGCATTTATAAATGTTTTCTTATGCTTTCTTATTAAATCTTCTGTATATTCAGCTTCTATAATTTGATCAAAAATATTACTTTTATTTAAATAATTTACACATAATTTAGGTCCAATAAATATAAATTTTGCATTTGTTTTTTTTCTTAACTGTTCAGCAATTAATAAAAGAGTAGTAATTGGTCCATATCCAAAAGCATCTGCTAAAAAAATTATATTATTTTCTTTCATTAATCATTTTATTAAGGTACATATTTGCGTAATCACATTTACCCTTACACAAACTGTATCCCAACAACTCCTTTCTTAAGTTTTCTGCTTTAGCAGAATTAAAAATTTCTTTAATATTCATTTCCTTAATATTACCTATGGAATAATAGTTAAAATCTCTATGAATACTACAGTCACATGGATAAACTTCTCCGGATACACAATCTATAAACGAACAATAATCAAGGACTCTACAAGGAACATTGTTTTTTCTTAAATCAGTTCCATCATTTAAATAACAATCATTTTCAAAAAAATAAATATTGTCATATAGTAATTGGACATCGTATTCCTTCAATAATGCTTTTATTTTTTGTAAGGAACTATTATATTCTTTTATTTGTTTTAAACTAAAATAATATTTTGGGCATTCTTTAACAATTATCATATTTAAATAATCATAATTTACCTCATTTTTCATTTTAATAAGATCACCAAGTTGACTTATGTTGTCATGGTTTAGCACATGATTTATTACAATTTTGATATAAGGGTAACTTGTTTTTATTTCATTAATTGCTTGTGTTGCTCTATAAAATAATCCGTTAACATTTCTTGTTTTATCATGGATTTTTGAATCATGACTATCTATTGAAAAGAAAATTGCCTTAATATTATAATTTTTAAATTTATTAATTGTATCGTGGTTAAGAAAAAAACCATTTGTAGTTATGACTATATTAAGTCCATTTTTTGTTGCATCTTCTAAATAAGAAAAAATTTCAGGGTTTGCAAATGGTTCTCCGCCACCAGTAAAATGCACATATTTTGCACCATTATTTTTTAAATCTTTAATCAAACAACTTATATTAACTGAAGTGTTTTTTTCTTTTTTTTCGTGAATGTCGCAAAACTTACAATTAGCATTACACTTATTAGAAATTGAAATAAAGTTATAAAAAGGTATTTTATCGTTTACAAACAATATGTCATCAAATAATTTTAAATACATCTCAATTCCTCCTTAATTGTGTTTATTATTAAATCTACAGTTTTTTCGCTAATAAGTTTTTTATAATAAATGAATTTACAATTGCAAATTTCAGGTAAGCCAAGTATCATAGGACTATACTCTACGTTTTCTTCTAAAAAAAGTATTATTTTCTTATCTAATCCACTTGCCCATCCTATCTCAACATGTACGCCTCCTGAAATTGGGTTTCCTGGAATTGCTATAAATAAATTGCATTTTTGTATTCCTGTTATATCTGCTTTTATACTTTCTTTTGGACTCACATATTTTGAACCCCACTCTTCTCTTTCTTGTGAACAAAAATATTCAATATTTTGTTTTTTTAATTCTTCTGTAATTTTTTCAAAAAACCATCTGTTTTTTATAATAATATCTTTTTCACCTTCACAAAATTGCGAAAATGGTGATGCTAAAAATAAATTCATTTTGTTCCTCCTTCACATACATTACTACTTTCATACATTTCTTTCTTTAATAATTCCTTTGTTCTCAAAACTTTCTTAATTCTTATTTTTCTTATTTTTTCCTCTCCAAAATACATTTCGAGTTGGTTGATCATATTATGTACATCAGCGATTTCTTCAAGTAAATTATCTTTTATTTCTTGTGGAGATTGATCATATTCTTCTCTTTTATATTTACATATTGCCTGAATTAATTCACCTAGTTCTTCTAAGCAAACATTGCTTTGGCATTCATATCCCCAAAAATCAATTGCTTTTTTTAAAGAAAACTTCATTTCTTTTTCAGACATATCTAAATCGGTTTCAATTAATTTGAATATTCTGCTTGCTTCATTAAATTCAATTTGACTCATTTTACCCTTTTCATATTTATTTTCGTAATCTTTGTATCTTCTAACTATTTCTTTTTTTGCATGAGATTCTGCGGTTTTTAAGTCAAATATACATTTATACACTTCATTTATCATTGTTTCGGAAAAGGAAGTTATTTTCTTTTTTTCTTCACTAGGTAACAATTCGAGTAATAATTCAAATGTTGCATTATCTCTTTCATCTATACAACGTATATCACCTGTTTTATCAAAATATTTTTTATCAATCATGTCTGTCCCATAAATATCACACATTGCCATTGTACATGATAGATTAATTGGATTGTTCATTGATAACTCAGGTATTAAAAATGTTTCATATTTTCTATATGTTGATTTTTTATTTTTTTTATATTTATCATTATAAATTTGAGATATTGCTGTAGCAAATTTTCCCGAATCTGGTCCAGGTCCTATTATACATACCAATTTATTCGTAACTGGAATATAATCATTATTTTTCAAACCATCTTTTGATAATACTTTTTCTTTATCATATGGATATCCATTTATTTCATTTAACTTATAAACTTTATAATTCATATTATTCATTTGTTCTAAAAATTGAGTAACTTTAGCACATTGCTGATATCTAGTTAAACACACAGAGACCTTGAATCCATCTTTTTCCAATATTTTTATCATATTTTTAAATTCTTCTATATAAAGTTGCTTTGTATCCCTTCTTTTTTTATTTTTAATAATTGAATTTGAACTTATACAAACGATAAACTCTTTGTCAATATCTAAATTCTTTATAATTTTGTATTTTATATTTGTTTCAAATCCAGATAGAACTCTACTTGCATGTTGATCATCAAAAAATTTACCACCTATTTCTAAATATACATGATCATAATTTAAAGGTATATTATCATTCAATTTTTTTGTCTGAAGATTTTTATATTTTTCATTGTTAAAAGTTTTTTTCATAGAACACTTCCTTTGAAGTTAGTATATCATTTTATGTATATAAATCAATGTTTTTTTTGATTTTTTTTAATTTTTTTGATTTTTATATCATTTTTATATATAAAAATGATATTTTTTATTTTGCCTATGATAAAAAATGTATAAAAAATAGACATCTATCCATTTAAATAGGATAAATGTCACTTTAAAACAAAATTAAGGTAGGCATTCAGAATTGAATGTTCCTTTTTTATTATATAAAGATTTCTCTTCTATATACATTATAAAACAATATTTACTTTTAATCAATTGTTGATTTTTTTATTTGTCTATTAATTTCAAAAGCAACTGCTGAAGTTACAATTGATAGAGTTAGAAATCCAATATTTTTCATTGGTAATTTATATATTCCATCCATCATATTCATTGCCTTTTTTGATAATCCGTGACTTTCTGAACCAAAAGCAATAATTATATCCTCTTTGACAAAGTCTAGTTCATAAAAATCATTCGAAACATTAGGACTTGTTCCATATACTTTCTTTCCTTCGCTATGAAACTTTTCTATTGCTGTTTCTATATTATCAAAATGCACTATCATTGGATAACTTGTTGCTTTCCAACTATTTACTTTTCCTAATATTTTTCTATTTTTAAAATCTATACAATTTCCACTGGTATAAATATCACAATCTAAAGCGATTGCAACTTGAAGTATATTTGCTATATCATACGGACTTCTTAAGCTATCAAATAATAAGCCTATTCTTTTAGTTTTATTTTTCATAAATATGTCTTCCTCATTAAAAAGTACTAATTTCTTAGTACTTAACATGTTTTCATTAATTCCACTAATCTATCAGTTTCTACATTTGCATCCAATCTTTCAAATAAAGGTATTCCTTTTTCAATAACTTTATTATTAGTAACATCAGGTATATTTGTTAAACTTTCATAAGTAGTTTCACTTTCTTTTAATCCTAATTGATTATAAATGTTATTACTTGTTTCTGGTATAAATGGATAGAATAAAATAGATATTTTTCTAATTGATTCATATAGATTATACATTACACTTTTTAGTTCTTCATATTTTTCTTCTTTATATAATACCCATGGACTTGTTTCATCAATATATTTATTAGTTCTAGATACTATATTTAATATATGGCTAAGTGCATTTTGAATATTTATGTTTTCCATCTCTTTTTCATATAATTTTATTTCGTTATTAATATAATCATTTAAGATATCATCAAAAGAAGTTTTTGTAATACTATTTAATATTATACCTTCTTGATATTTATTAATCATTGCAATTGTTCTATTAACTAAGTTACCTAAATCATTACAAAGTTCTGTGTTATATTTTTCTATAAATGAACTTGGTGTAAATTCTCCATCTTGTCCATATGGTAAACTTTTTAGAATAGTATATCTTACTGCATCCACTCCATAAGCATCTGCTAGGATATCTGGATATATTGTATTTCCTTTAGATTTACTCATTTTGCCATCTCTCATCATTATAAAGTCGTGTACAAATATTTTTTTAGGCATTGGTAAATCTAGAGCCATTAAGAATATTGGCCAATATATAGCGTGAAATCTTAGTATGTCTTTTCCTATTATTTGTACATCTGCTGGCCAGTATTTTTTCATTAAAGAGTCATCATCACTCATATAACCTAATGCTGTTATATAATTTAATAAAGCATCTAACCATACATACATTACATGTTTAGGATCAACTGGTACTTTAATTCCCCAGTCAAATGTTGTTCTAGATATACATAAATCTTCTATACCTACATTAACAAAACTATTCATTATTTCATTTTTCTTAGTTAGTGGTACTAAGAAATCTGGATTTTCTTCATAGAATTTTTTTAGTCTATCTTCATATTTTTTCATATTAAAGAAATATGTTTCTTCTTCTACTTCTTTTACTTCTCTACCACAACTTGGACACATTCCATCAACTAATTGACTTTCAGTATAAAATGTTTCACAAGGTACACAATATTTTCCTTTATATTTTCCTTTATAAATGTCTCCTTGCTCATATAGTTTTGTAAATGCCTTTGTAACTGCATCAACGTGTCTTTTGTCAGTTGTTCTAATAAAATCATTATTTGATATATTTAATTTTTTCCATAGTTCTTTAGACATTCTAGCCATTTCATCTACATATTCTTGTGGTGTTATACCTTTTTCTTCTGCTTTTATTTGAATTTTTTGACCATGTTCATCTAAACCTGTAAGAAAGTAAACATCAATTCCTTTTTGTTTGTTAAATCTTGCTAGTACATCAGCAAGTATTGTTGTATAAGCTGTTCCTATATGAAATTTACCACTTGGATAATATATAGGTGTAGTTATATAAAATTTGTTCATGTAATCATCTCCACTCTTTTAAATCAAGGTTATTATAACATAATTAAAAAATAAATTGAACCAAATAAGTTCAATTTAATATATTTTTATTAGTTTAAATATTTCTACAACTACTAAAGTTTCTTCATTAAATGAATCATCTATTGATTTAAAGAATTCATAATGGTTCTTTCTCCAACCTTCTAAATCATCATTTTCTCCTTCAAGTTTTGCTATAGACCATTCAACATCTTTAAACTTAGTCACTATATTTTTTGTGGTTTTTACTAAACAAGCTGGTTTATCATTATCATATAATATAATAGATTCTGAATCTAACATATCTACATCACCATCATAAATATATGTAGTAGCAGTTTTCTTTCCTTTTAAGACCAAATCAATTAATTCATTATTATTAATTCCAAATTTCCATTTTTCTAATTCTTTATTCATATTTTACCTTATAAATTTTTACTTGTGTCTTGTGGTATAACAACTGTGAATTTAGAACCTTTGCCGACTTCAGTATTTAACATTATTCCGCCATCCATTAATTCTACTAGACTTTTGGTAATTGATAGCCCTAGACCAATACCTAATGTTGAAGAATCTTTTACATTATCATCTCTTACAAAACTATCAAATATTCTATCTTTTATTTCTGGTCTTATTCCTATACCAGTATCAATAACTCTTATTATTAAGTTACATTTATCTCTATCCATTCCTGTACATACTTTAAATTCTATAGTACCTTCATTAGTATATTTAATAGCATTACTTAACAAATTCATTATTATTTCTTTTACTTTTTTTCTATCTCCAAATAAAGATTCTGGTATATTAGAAAATTCTGTTTTAAATTCAATATTCTTTTTACCTATTCTTTTCTTAGCTAATATAGTTAAGTCATTAAATAATTCTTGTGGATCATATTCTTCTATTTTAAGTTCTAAATTACCGCTTTCTAATTCACTAACATTAAGTATTCCAGTACACATATCTAGTAAACTATTAGATGATGTTCTTAATTCACTAAGTATTTCTTTGCCATCATCAGATAAGTTTTGTTCACATTCTAACATATCTACACATCCCATTATTGCATTCATTGGTGTTCTTATTTCATGTGACATACTTGATAAAAATTCACTTTTAACACGACTTGCTTTTTCGGCAGTGTCTTTGGCTAATTGAAGTTCATTTATCAGTTTTAAATCAGGATTTTCTATGGTGAAGTACATTATAAATATTACTAATCCAAAAATACTATTTGTTAATAATAGCTGTGGGTAAGTTTTTTGAATTATTGCACATACAATCAACAAAAATAATAAAGTAATGACAGGTAAACATTTTTTCTTTTTAACTTTTTTTAAATTTGTTATCAATAGTAAAAATATAATTAGCATATAGCCTGCAGTTATTCCATAAACGATATCTACACTTAGTCCACTAGTATATTTGGCACCATTTAAATCATTAAATTCTATAGGAGATAACATTATTGCAAGTCCGCATAACAAATTAATTCCTAAAAATACAAAGTATAAAATTTTATATCTTTTTATGTTTTCTTTTTCATTTTTATTAGTATCAAACATAGTTATAGCAAAAGTGTAGTCCATAAACCTTGATAGCCATAATACTATTAGTACTAAATATAATTTTTGTATTATGGTACCTATTGTTTCTGTTTTATTTGTAAAAACGATTGATAACTCACAAATCATTGATAAAATTGATATAACTAATAACTTTGTAAATATTTTATTTTCTATTTTATTTTCTTTCTTTTTTCTTATAAATATAATGGTAATTAATATTGTATATATTACTGCTGAAATTGTTAAAAAAATTGTTCCACTTGCATTCATATTTCAAACTCCTCTTATTCCTTTATTCTTGATATTAATTATAACACAAAAAGCAACTAAAGTGTTGCCTTTATCATTATTTTAAAGTTAATTTTTTTGTTTTAGCCTCTACAATATCATTTCCAAGTTGTTCTAACTTTCTAAAATCTTGTTTATCATTAGGTGTATAAGGAATTTTATCAATATATTCAAAGTATGTTGGTACTTCATAATCAGGTAGTTCTTCAATACATTTTTTCTTTATTTCATCAATTACATTTTCAAATAGTATTTTATCATTTTTTAATGTAATAAATGCCATTGGTACACTTAATGATTTTTTATCATTTACACCAACAACTACACATTCTTTAACAAATGGTAAAGAGTTAATTATATCTTCTATAGTATCTGGGCTTATTTTAAAGGCCTCTTTTTTTATAAGTCTCCTATTTCTACCTTTGTGATAAATATAACCATCTTTGTCTATAAGCGCTAAATCTCCAGTTTTAACCCATTCTTTTTTATTTTTATCTATTTCCTTAATTTTGTTTGTTTCTTCTGGGTTGTTTAAATATTCAACAAATAAATTATCACTTGAAATATACAATTCACCAGTTTCTCCTTGTTTCATTTCTTTACCTGTAATAGGATCAATAATTTTAGTTTCTACTCCGTGCATAGGAATTCCAATACTGCCTGGTTTGTTGGCAAATAATGGTGAAACTATAGTAGCACCTAAACATTCATTATTGCCATAACCATTAATTATCGGAGTATTAAATAAGTGTTCCATTTCTAATAATTCATCTTCTCCTATTTTATCTCCACCCGAAACGAATACTTTTGCTTTTTCTAAACCAGTTAATATTCTTGATAATTCTTTTAATTTAGATTTAAGTTCTTTCTTTGCTTCATGAGAATTATCATTTTTTAAATTATCTATTTCTTCATTTAGTTTAATTAATTGACTATAAATATATCTATAATGTAATGGTGCAGCTAATGAAATATCAAACTTTCCTAAATCATTATAAACAGTATACTCTTCTACATACGGATTTAGTTCTGCTTTCATTGTAAAAGCAAGACTTGCATATATTGAATTTCCTAATCCGTAAATAATAAATGGAGGAATTGAAATGTGCATTGTGTTTCCTTTATAAAAAGGTAAATCTGTATAAGCCATCTTTTGAACTGCTGAATTAAAGTTATATTCAGTATGAATAATTTGTTTTGGTTTACCTGTACTACCACTTGATTGAACAATTAATGATGGTCTATCTTTTTCAAATTTAACTGGTGGAATCGAATCAGTTACTGATTTTTGTATAAATTTATTAAATCTTATAAATCTTTTATCATTAGGTAGTATAATACTTGTTCCTTCCTTTTTATCTTTTAATTCTGCAAGTACTTTTACAATTGGATTCAAGTAATCTTTAGGAGATGCTACAATAACTTTCTTTACATCAGTTTTATCTATAATAGAATGTACTAATGGAACTAATTTGTCAAATACTACTACTGTTTTACAATTAGAGCTATTTAAGTATTTTATTAGATCTTTCTCTTTAGTTCTTAAATCAATCCATACCATTTGAGCTCCTATTTTACTTAGTGATAGCAAGCATTCTTCAACTAATGGCATACCAATCGTTAATATAGCAACAGAATCTCCTTCTCTAACTCCTGATTCATAAAATGCCTGAGCTAACTTATCACTTGTTTTAAATAGTTCTCTATAGCTTATGTTATTTCCCATAAAACCTGTTGCATTTAAGTTTAAATCATTTTTGCTTTCATTCCATACTAAAGAATACATAGTTTGATTTAAATCAAATTCTTTAATAGGTTGTTTTCTATAAAATTTGTTTATATTATTGTTCATAAACTCATCTCCATTGTTTTAAAGTTTTAGTTTTTTGTCTTGGTTCTAATATTTCTATTTTACCAATTGATATATTTGTTTCTTCCATTAATATAGTAAATTCTGTACCATCTAGTTCATTCTTGATAAATGTTTTATAATTTATTTTTTCATTGCGTGTTAATGGCACATCATCTC